>CZKB01000027.1_pt1 | contig 312940 bp, 300 predicted proteins | sample 1657981 | NCBI WGS metagenome assembly CZKB01 (sample SAMEA3501707, study PRJEB10267) | metagenome | biome: nitrite oxidizing laboratory bioreactor; material: liquid mineral medium | place: Austria | collected 2011-12-21 | reverse complement strand
GAGTGGTCGGCGTCGGGGTCGGGGTCGGGGTGGGCGTCGGGGTGGGCGTGGGCGTCGGGGTGGGCGTCGGGGTGGGCGTCGGAGACGGGGTGGCCGTCTCGGTCGGCGTCTCGGTCGGCGTCTCGGTCGGCGTCTCCGTCGGGATGCCGCCCGTCGCGGTCTTGGTGGGCTTGCTCGGCTTCGGCGGCGGCGGCGGAGGCGACGGCGGCGGGGTGTACTCGTGGCCGTCCTCGGGGGCGTCACCGTCGACGTAGGCCGGCTCGGGGAACTCCTCCACCTCCATGCCGTCCATGACCTTCTGCATGATGCCGGTCCAGGTCTGCGCCGGGTAGACCGCGCCGAAGTACGACGGCAGCCACTCGTCGATGCGGTCGTCGCCGTCGCCGCGGACGTACATCACCGCGGTGGCCATCTGCGGGGTGTAGCCGGCGAACCACGACGAGGAGACGTACTCCTCCGCACCACCGGTGGCCGTGCCGGTCTTGCCGGCGGCCGGGCGGCCGAGCTCCAGCGCCGCTTGGCCGGTGCCGTTCTGCACGATCTGCTGCATGACGTACGACGTGTCGGCGGCGATGTCCTCGTCGACGGCCCGGCGGGTGGCGGGCTTCCACTCGTAGATGGTCTTGCCGGTCTCGTCGACGACCTTCTCCACGACGTGCGCGTCGGCGCGCAGCCCGCCGTTGGCGATGGTGGCGTAGGAGTTTGCCATGTTGATCGGGCTGACGCGGCCCTTGCCCAGCGTGATCAGGGTGTCGGAGGGGCTGAAGTCGACCGACCTGTCGGGGATGCCGGGGAACTTGCGCGAGGGCGTCTCGCCCGGGATGCCCAGCGAGCGGGCCATGTCGTAGATGGCCTGGGGTCCGTCCTCCATGGAGTCGGACATGTCGACGAAGGCGGTGTTGATCGACTCCTCGCCGGCGGTCACGAGGCTGACGGACTCGCCGTAGTCGTTGCCGAGCCCGTCGGAGCCGGTGCCTTCGTTGCGGACCTCGGTGCCGTCGGGGAACTCGAAGGGCGAGTTGCCCTGGAACGTGTCCTCGATCGAGAAGCCCTGCTCGAGCGCGGCTGCCACGGTGAGCGGCTTGATGGTCGAGCCGGCCATGCCGCCGGTCGCCGCCCAGTTGATCTGCGACTGGAGGTAGTCCTGGCCACCGTAGAAGCCCCGCACCGCGCCGGTGCCGACCTCGACCGTGGCGGCACCGATGTGCAGCTGCTTGTCGCCGAAGCCGTCGGGCTTCTCCTCCAGCACGCCGGCCTGGACGTCGGCCATGACCTCGGGGTCGAAGGTGGTGGTGATCCGCAGGCCACCGCCGTCGATCTCCTCCTCCGACGCGATGCCCTTGGCCAGCAGCTCCTGCTTGACCAGGGCCAGCATGTGGCCCTTCTGGCCGCCGAACTGGCTCTGGGTGGCGATCTTGGGGAACTTCGGGAGCCGCTTGAGCGCCTTGTCGCGCTCCTCGGGCGTGATCGAGCCGAGGTCGGCCATGCTGTCGAGGACGTAGGCGTAGCGGTCCTTGAGGTCCGCCTTGGCCTCCTTGCCGTTGCGCGGGTCGAACCTCGTCGGGTTGTTGAGCACCGTCGCCAGGACCGCGGACTCGCGCAGGCTGAGCTCGGAGGCGGGGTGGTCGAAGTAGGCCTTCGACGCGGCCTGGATGCCGTAGGCCCCGCGGCCGAAGTAGATGGTGTTGAGGTAGCCCTCGAGGACTTCCTTCTTGCTGAGCTTCTGCTGGATCTTGAGCGAGACGATCGCTTCCTTGATCTTGCGCTTGTAGCTCTGCTCGCTGGTCAGGTAGAGGATCTTGACGTACTGCTGGGTGATCGTCGACGCGCCCTGGCGCTCGTTGCCGCGAGCGTTGGAGAACAGGGCGCGGAGGATGCCCTTGGGGTCGATGCCCTTGTCGGTCCAGAAGGTCTGGTTCTCCGCCGCGACCACCGCGTCCTGCATCGTCTGCGGCATCTCGTCGAGCGGGATCGACTCGCGGTTCTGGTCCTCGTAGTAGGTGCCGAGCTGCTGCTCGCCACCCTTGTAGTAGACGAACGTCGTCTGGGCCTTGAAGGCCTGGTTCTCGTCGGGGATGTCGATGGCCTGGTAGAGCACCACCACGATCCCGGTCAGGACCAGGGCGCCGACGGCGGCGACGATCGCGAGGACCTTGGCGACCTGGGCCGCCCGCTGTCGCGGCGTACGGCGGGGCTTCGGACGCCGGGTCTGTGCCTTGCCCGGCTGCCTCCTCTTCGCAGTCACCGGGCAAGAGTACGGGGGCTGCGCTCGATCCCTGATTCGTCACCAGCGGATATATCGGTACGATAGGTCACATGGCACGTCGTGGCGACACCATCGAGCTCGCAGTCCTCGGACTGCTGCACGAGGGACCCATGCACGGCTACGAGCTGCGCAAGCGGCTCAACCTGATGCTGGGGTGGGGACGCGTGCTGTCCTACGGCTCGCTCTACCCCGCACTGAAGAAGATGCTGCGCGCCAACCTCATCACCGAGGTCTCCGCCACCACGGCACCGATCAGCCGTCGGCCGCGCATCGTCTACGAGGTCACCCCGGCCGGCAACGAGCACTTCCAGCGGCTCATGTCGGAGGTCGGTCCGACGGCCTGGGAGGACGACACCTTCGACATCCGGTTCGCGTTCTTCTCCTCGACGGACATGGAGATCCGGCTCCGGGTCCTGGAGGGGCGCCGCTCGCGCCTGCAGGAGCGCCTGGCGCGGGTGCAGGGCGAGCTCGAGCGCACCCAGGCCGAGGTCGACCGCTACGCCGCCGAGCTCCAGCGCCACGGCGTGGAGTCCGTGGAGCGCGAGGTCCGCTGGCTCTCCGACCTCATCCGGGCAGAGCGCGGCGGCGACGAGCCGCCGGCGCACCGCACGGCCGGCACCACCTGAGTCGTCCCGACGAGCGCCTCGCCGCGGGCGTCGCGACCGACACAAAGCTGCACCAGATCACGCAACCAGTTCAAGCCCCCAGTAGAGAGAAGGAGAGCCCCATGGGTTCGGTACGAGTAGGGATCGTGGGTGTGGGCAACTGCGCCACCTCCCTCATCCAGGGCGTTGAGTACTACAAGGACGCGGACGCCTCTGCGACCGTCCCCGGGCTCATGCACGTGCGCTTCGGCGACTACCACGTCAGCGACGTGAAGTTCGTCGTCGCCTTCGACGTCGACGACAAGAAGGTCGGCAAGGACCTCTCCGAGGCCATCAATGCCTCCGAGAACAACACCATCAAGATCGCCGACGTCCCCACGCTCGGTGTCGAGGTCAAGCGCGGCCCGACCCTCGACGGCCTCGGCAAGTACTACCGCCAGACCATCGAGGAGTCCGCGGCCGAGCCGGTCGACGTCGTCCAGGCGCTCAAGGACGCCGAGGTCGACGTCCTCGTGTCCTACCTCCCGGTGGGCTCCGAGGAGGCCGACAAGTTCTACGCCCAGTGCGCCATCGACGCGGGCGTCGGCTTCGTCAACGCGCTCCCCGTCTTCATCGCCTCCGACCCCGAGTGGGCCAAGAAGTTCGAGGACGCGGGCGTCCCGATCGTCGGTGACGACATCAAGAGCCAGGTCGGCGCGACCATCACGCACCGCGTGATGGCCAAGCTGTTCGAGGACCGCGGCGTCGCGCTGGACCGCACCTACCAGCTCAACGTCGGCGGCAACATGGACTTCAAGAACATGCTCGAGCGCGAGCGCCTGGAGTCCAAGAAGGTCTCCAAGACCCAGGCCGTCACGTCCAACCTCAAGGGCGAGCTCGCCGACAAGGTCAGCGACCGCAACGTCCACATCGGCCCCTCCGACTACGTCGCGTGGCTCGACGACCGCAAGTGGGCCTACGTCCGCCTCGAGGGTCGCGCCTTCGGTGACGTCCCGCTCAACCTCGAGTACAAGCTCGAGGTCTGGGACTCCCCGAACTCCGCCGGCATCATCATCGACGCCGTGCGCGCCGCGAAGATCGCCATGGACCGTGGCATCGGTGGCCCGATCATCCCGGCCTCGACCTACCTGATGAAGTCCCCGCCGGTGCAGATGCCCGACGACATCGGTCGCGCCGAGCTCGAGAAGTTCATCCGGGGCGAGTGACGCCCGCGTCCCGCACCGGAGACGGGCAGGACGCACCAGCACCACCAGCACGGCCCCTCAGGTCCACGTCCCGGACCTGGGGGGCCGTTGCCGTGCGCGGACACAGTGACGCGTCAGCGGTCACCCGACGGCGGCGGCCACGACCAGCGCGGCGGTCGCCTTGGCCCGCTCCGGCGCGTCGGGGGACGCCGCGAGCGCCCCGTCCGACAGGGCGCCGTCGAGCAGGAGGGTGAGGGAACGGGCCAGCCCGACCGGGTCGCTCGCGCCGGCGCGCTCGGCCAGCTCGCCCACCCAGGCGCGGACCTCGTCCTTGTGCCGCACCGTGCGCTCGTGCGCAGGTGATCCGGGCACGGACTCGGCGGCTGCGTTGATGAAGGCGCACCCGCGGTAGCCGTCGCGCCGGCAGGCCGTGGTGAGGGCGTCGAAGAGCGCGACCAGCTGGTCCGCGGGGTCGGCACCGCCGGCGGCGGCTGCGCCTCGCAGCTGGGCGCTCCAGACCTCGTCCACCCTGTCGAGGTAGGCCAGGACCAGCTCGTCCTTGGCCGGGAAGTGCTTGTAGAAGGTGGCCTTGGCGACCCCGGACTCGGCGATGATCAGGTCGACGCCCACGGCCCGGATCCCCCGTGCGTAGAAGAGCTCGAACGCGGTCGCGAGGATCCGGTCCCGGGCAGCTGAGGTCGCCATGCCTTGAGTGTAGACAGATCTGTCTGCTAGCGTCCCGTCCCTACCTAGACAGATCTGTCTAGCACTGGTGGGAGGAACACCTCATGGACATCGCAGTACTCGGCACCGGCATGGTCGGGCAGGCGCTCGCCGGCGGCCTCACCCGCATCGGTCACACCGTGGTCGTCGGCACCCGCGACCCGGACGCCACGCTCGCGCGCACCGACCCGGACGGCATGGGGAACCCGCCGTTCGCGACCTGGCACGCCGAGCACCCCGACGTCACGCTGACGACGTACGCCGACGCGGCCGCGGGCGCCGACCTCGTCGTCCTGGCCGGCAACGGCGCCGCCGCCCTCGACATGCTGGCCGCTGCCGGCGCCGACCACCTGGCGGGCAAGGTGCTCATCGACATCTCCAACCCGCTCGACTTCTCTGCCGGATTCCCGCCGAGCCTGTTCGTCAAGGACACCGACTCCCTCGGTGAGCGGATCCAGGCGGCGTTCCCGGAGACGAAGGTCGTGAAGTCCCTCAACACGCTCACTGCCGCGCTCATGGTCGACCCCGGCCAGCTGCCGGAGGGCACCACGGTCTTCGTGTCCGGGGACGACGCCCGGGCGAAGGCCACGGTGAGCGGCATCCTCACCGACCTCGGTCACACCGACGTGATCGACCTCGGCGGCATCGAGTCCGCGCGGGGCGCCGAGATGCTGCTGCCGCTCTGGCTGCGCCTCATGGGGGCGCTCGGCACCGGCATGTTCAACGTCAAGGTCGTGCGCTGACCCGACCGGCTCAGGTCTCGCCGAGACCGTGCAGGTCCTTGGCCGTCGGGCTGGTCGCGACGGAGGCCGGGTCGGGGTAGGTGCCGAGCAGCCGGTCACTGGTGCCCGAGGTGGTGACCGAGAACCAGTAGTGCTCGTTCTTGTAGTGGTGCAGCCGGTGGTTGCGCCAGATCGCCTTGTAGGGCCGGGTGCGCGGCTTGTAGTCCGAGTGGATGACGTAGTGGGTCCACTCGTAGACGAAGAGCGCCGCCGCGAGCGTGACCACGAACGACAGCCGGCCCGGCAGGTCGGCACCCAGCAGGCCGCCGACGCCGATCGGCGCGACGATGCCGGGCAGCGCGATCACCCACACGAGGGCGCGCCACGGGATGAAGACGAGGGGTACGTCGCGCGGGTCGGCGTGGTGTCGCCGGTGGTCGCGCGCCAGCAGGGTGTCGACCTCGACGCCGGCGATCCGGCGCGGGCGCCAGTGCAGGATGAAGACGTGGATCACCCACTCCACGACCGGGAAGAGCGCGACGAAGACCGCCGGGGCCAGGAGGTCCGACCAGGACCAGGACCCGATCGCGAGCCGGGCCGCGACCGCGGCGAGGAGGAAGGTGCCGATCATCCAGGGCGAGGGGTAGCGCCAGAACGCGCGTCCCGTCTGCGCGAGGGTCACCTTCGGCCTGCGTGAGAGCTCGCGCTCGGCTCCGGCCAGCCGCTGCTGCGCCAGCGCGTCGACGACGTCGCGCGGGGTGCGTGCGCCGGCGTCGCTCACGACTCCTCCGCCCGGACCCGGTCGATGGCCTCGAGCAGGCTCGACGTGGCGGCGCCGAGCAGGTCGGCAGCGCTGGCGCGCGCCCGCCCACCGTCCCCGGACCCGACGGCCAGGGTCAGCGCGGCGTAGGCGTCCACCCGGTCGACCTCGGCCGCCATCAGCGGTGCGAGCGCCTCCACCAGCGGGAGGTAGGCGGCGCGCATGCTGTTGAACATCAGCCGGAACGTGATCGAGTCGGCCGCCTCGACCAGGTGCTCCCAGAAGGCGAGCGCCAGGTGCTGGCGGCGTACGGGATCGGCGTCGTCACGCAACGCCTCGACCGTGGCCTCGAGGTCGCCGACGACCGACCTGCCCCCACGCTCGGCGGCGAGCTCGGCGATCTTGGGCCCGACGTGCGCCCGCGCCTCGAGGATGCTGCGGGCGACGGCGAGGTCGAGGCCACCGCGTGCCAGCAGCAGCCGCGGCAGCAGGTCGAGACCGCCGAGGCGCCGGAAGTCGCGGACCGTCGTCGCGTCCCCCTGGCGTACGTCGACGTAGCCGGCGTGGGCGAGCCGCTGCATCGCCTCGCGGACCGCGGGCCGCGAGACGCCGAGCACCTCCGCGAGCCGGCGCTCGCTGGGGAGGGTCTCACCCGCGGCGAGACCCCCGTCGAGGAGCTCGCCGAGCAGCTGGTCGTAGACCTCGTCGGGCACGGAGCGGCGGGCGACAGGGGTGAGCGGCATGCCGTCGACGGTAGGACGCGACGGTCAGGTGGTCAAGTGGTCAGACCAGTTAGCTCTGGCGTGAGGCCCACCACGAGCGGAGCGCGGCCTCGGCGTCCTCCGGCGACTGAGGGCCCTCGTCCATGCGCAGCTCGAGGAGCCAGGCGTAGGCCTCGCCGACCTCGCGGCCGGGGCCGATCCCGAGGATGCCCATGATCTGGTTGCCGTCGAGGTCGGGTCGGATCGCGGCCAGCTCCTCCTGCTCGGACAGCCGCGCGATGCGCTCCTCGAGCGAGTCGTAGGTGCGGCGGAGGCGCTCGGCCTTGCGCTGGTTGCGCGTCGTGCAGTCGGCGCGCGTGAGGATGTGCAGCCGGTCGAGCTGGTCGCCGGCGTCGCGGACGTAACGGCGTACGGCACTGTCGGTCCACTCGCCCGAGCCATAGCCGTGGAAGCGCAGGTGCAGCTCGACCAGCTTCGAGACCGCGTCGATGTCGTGGTTGGAGAAGCGCAGCGCCTGCATCCGCTTGCGGGTCAGCTTGGCCCCCACCACGTCGTGGTGGTGGAAGGTGACGGTGCCCCCGGACTCGAAGCGTCGCGTCTTGGGCTTGCCGACGTCGTGCATCAGCGCGGCGAAGCGGGAGACGAAGTCGGGACCGCCACCGAGACGCTCCTCGAGGTCGATCGACTGCTCGAGGACGGTGAGGGTGTGCTCGTAGACGTCCTTGTGGCGGTGGTGCTCGTCGCGCTCGAGCGCCAGCGCCGGCAGCTCCGGCAGGACGTACGCCGCCAGCCCGGTGTCGACGAGCAGGGTGAGGCCCTTGCGCGGGTGCGGCGCGCACACCAGCTTCACGAGGTCGTCGCGCACCCGCTCGGCCGAGATGATCTCGATCCGGCCCGCCATCGCGGTCATGGCGGCGACCACCTCCGGGGCCACGTCGAAGCCGAGCTGGGCGGCGAAGCGCGCGGCCCGCATCATCCGCAGCGGGTCGTCGGAGAAGGAGTCCTCGGGCGCGCCGGGGGTGCGCAGCACTCGCTCGGCCAGGTCGACGATCCCCCCGAACGGGTCGACGAACTCCCGCCCCGGCACCCGGACGGCCATCGAGTTGACCGAGAAGTCCCGCCGCCCCAGGTCGCCCTCGAGGCTGTCGCCGAAGTCGACGTCTGGCTTGCGGGACGACGGGTCGTAGGACTCGGAGCGGTAGGTCGTGATCTCCACCTGCCACGGGCCCTTGCGGCAGCCGATGGTGCCGAAATCACGACCCATGTCCCACACCGCATCAGCCCACCCCGAGACCAGCTTCTCCGTGGTCTCGGGCCGTGCGGAGGTGGTGAAGTCGAGGTCGTTCTGCAGGCGGCCGATCATCGCGTCGCGCACCGGGCCGCCGACGAGCGCCAGCTCCTCGCCCGCGTCGGCGAACCGCACGCCGAGCTCGTCGATCACCGAGCCGATCCGGTCCAGCTCCGCGCCCACGCGACGCTGGATCTCCACGATCGTGAGCGGGGGCACAGCAGCGTCGGACACGACGGGCCAGTCTACGTGCCGGTCCGGCTCCGCCCAGCATCTACCATCGGTGCGTGCCCCGCCCGTCGTCGTTCCGTGCTGCCCTGGCGGGGCTCCTGACCCTCGGCCTGGCGGGCGGATGGGCCCTCGCGCCCGCGACCGCCGCCCCGGCCGAGGAGGGCGACCCCCTGCTCGTGCACATCGACTCCATCAGCCCGGTGCTGCCGCGCAAGGGCGACGTGGAGATCACCGGCACGGTCACCAACGTCAGCGACGCGACCTACACCCGCGTCAACCTGCACGCGTTCTCGTCCGCCTCCCCGATCCTCGACTCGACCCAGCTCGCCGTCTCGGCCGCCACGGAGGCCAGCGCGACCGTGGGCGACCGGGTCACGGTGCCGGGCACCTTCGCCACCGTCGACGAGCTCGCGCCGGGCGCCAGCGCGACGTTCTCCGACTCCATCCCGGTGGAGCTGCTCCCGGCGTCCGGCGAGCAGGGCGTGTACTGGATCGGCGTCCACGCCCTCGGCGACACCGCCACGGTCCCGCGCGACTTGGTGGCCGACGGGCGCGCCCGGACGTTCATCCCGGCTCGTCCCACCCGCGGCGAGACCCAGGAGGCGTCGGTCATCCTCTCGATCCGCAGCCGGGTCTGGTACGCCGCCGACGGCTCGCTCGGCGGCACCGAGCGATGGGCGCGACGCCTGGCCGAGGGCGGCAGCCTCGACGGCGTCCTCGACATGGCGGAGTCGGCCGGCTCGACGCCGTACAGCTGGCTGGTGGACCCAGCGGTCCTGTTCGCCGTTGCCCGGATCTCCCAGGGCAACGTCTCGCGGACCCTCGACCCCGATCCCGACGCACCAGACCAGGACCCGACGCCGACCGGAGATCCCGCCGGCACGCCGACCGACGGCACGCCGTCCTCCGCAGACCTCGACACGCTGTCCCCGAGCGGGTCCACACCGGACAACGCCCCCAGCGAGGCCGAGGCAGACCTGGCGGCGGCGGCGAGTGCGTGGCTGCAACGGTTCAAGGCACTCGTCGACGCCACAGCCGTGCCCGTCCTGACCCTCCCGTACGGGGACCTCGACGTATCCGCCGCGATGCGCCACGACCCCGGCCGTTTCGAGCAGGCCATGTCGAGGGGCGCGGAGATCATGGCCGCGCTGGCCCTTCCTTCGCAGCCCACTGTCGCGCCGAGCACGGGTCTTCTGAGCCCTGAGGGGATCGCGCAGGTTCCGACCGACAACCTCATCCTGCTCGGCGACGCCGCCTTCGCCTACACGACGAAGGACTCGAGTGCGGTGGTGCGCATGCTCGGCCACAACGTGATCGTCACCAGCACGGGCGCGGAGTCCGGAGGGCCAGCACCCACGGCTCCCAACGACCCGCTGGCCCTGCGCCAGCGCCTGCTCAGCGAGGCCGCTGTGCGCCTCGTCAACGACGCCGCTGCCCCGCTCGTCGTGACGCTTCCCCCGGTTTGGCGCGGCGAAGAGGCCGAGAAGTTCTTCGACGGCCTCGACACGTCGTGGCTCGACCTCGTGCCGATCGGTGACGTCGCGGCGGACAACGCGACCGGCGTACCTTCGTCGCGCATCGTCTACTCCGAGGACGACGCCGCTGCCGAGCTCGGCGCCGCCAGCTTCAGCGCAGCCACCCGCGCCACCGACGCGTCGACCGTGCTGGAGCAGGTCCTCACGGCCGCCACCCGGGTAGAGACCCAGGTACGCGACGAGGTGCTGGTGACCCTCTCCGCGCAGCACCGACCGCGGCCCGGCCTCGCGATCGCGGCGGCCGGCCGCACCGAGGACGCCATCCGTGCGGAGCTCGGCAAGATCACCGTAGAGGCACCCAAGGCAGTCACCCTGGCCAGCGACAACGGGCCCCTGGGCGCCACCCTGGTCAACGGCCTCGACCAGCCGGTGACGGTCAAGCTCGTCGCGACCACCGACGGTCAGCTCACGCTGACCGGGGGCGGCGTGCGCGAGCTCGGGCCCGAGGCCCGGAGCGCGGTGCGCTTCGAGGCGAGCACCGGCCAGGCCGGCGTCCACCAGGTCCGCCTCGCCGTCACCACCGTCGACGGCGTGCCCCTGGGATCGGTCGACGAGCTGCCGATCCGCGCAGCCCGGGTGAGCGCGATCATCTGGATCGTGATGGCCGTCGGGGCACTCGTCCTCCTCGGGATGATCGGCTACCGGCTGCCGCGCCAGGTCCGGGCGCGCCGAGCCGAGCGCGCCGCCGCCGAGCGGGCGGAGCAGGCCGAGCAGGCCGAGGCCGAGCAGGTCGCAGACCGGGTGGAGGCGGACGAGTCCGGGACCGCCGATGCCGCCGCACGCCCGAACCTCGAGCCCAGGCACCCGTGAGCGGGTCGGATGACTGAGCAGAGGATCCTGGCGTCCTCGGCGGTGATGGCCGCCGGCACCGTCTTCTCCCGCGCCTCGGGCTTCATCCGCAGCGCCCTGCTGGTCGTGGCGCTCGGCGGCTACCTGCGCGCCGACCTGTTCTCCATCGCCAACACGCTGCCCAACATGGTCTACATCCTGCTTGCGGGCGGCATCTTCAACGCGGTTCTCGTGCCGCAGCTGGTCCGCCGCATCAAGGCCGACCCCGACGGCGGCGACGCCTACGCCAGCCGCGTGATCACGCTCTCGGCCCTCTTCCTCGTCACCGTCACCGCGCTGCTGGTCGTGCTGGCACCGCTGCTGCTGCGGGTCTACCTCAGTGACCGGTTCCTCGAGCCGGACCGCGTCGCGCACCTGGAGTCGATCGTCGACCTGACCCGGTGGTGCCTGCCGCAGGTCTTCTTCTACGGCATGTACGTCCTGGTCGGGCAGGTGCTCAACGCCCGCGGCCGGTTCGGGCCGATGATGTGGGCGCCGATCGCCAACAACCTCATCTCGGTCGGCATCCTCGGCGCCTACCTCGTGGTGTGGGGACCGGTCGGGGACGGACCCGCCCGCTACGAGGCGCTGGGAAGCGGGCAGGAGCTGCTCCTGGGGCTCGGCTCGACCCTCGGCATCGTCGCCCAGTGCCTGGTGCTGCTCCCCTACCTGCGCGCGTCCGGGTTCACCTACCGGCCCCGCTTCGACTTCCGTGACCCCGAGCTGCGGCACACGCTGTCCCTGGGCGTGTGGACCGTGCTGTTCGTGGTCGCGACCCAGACGGCGTACCTCGTGGTGGTCAAGCTCGCCTCAGGCGGCACCGCGGACGGTGGCCCGGGCACCGGCTACACCGTCTACTCCGCCAGCCTGCTGATCATGATGGTGCCGCACTCGATCGTCACGGTCTCGCTGGCGACGGCGATCCTGCCGCGGCTCTCGTCCTACGCCCACGAGGGCCGGCTCGCCGACCTCGGCAGCACGGTCGGCTCCACGCTGCGCACCGCACTCGCGCTGGTGCTGCCGTTCGCGGTAGTCCTGCCGGTCGTGGCCGGCGACGTGGCCGGTTTCGCGTTCGGCTGGGCAGGCGGGGAGGACACCGCGGCGAGCTTCGCGCCCACCCTCGCGCTGTTCGGACCGGCGCTGGTCTTCTTCACCGTCCACTACTTCATGCTCCGCGGGTTCTACGCCATGGAGATGACGCGGCTGGTCTTCTTCATCCAGCTCGCGGTGTCGGCCACCAACATCCTCGTGGCGACGACCCTGGTGCCCCGCCGCCCGCCGGAGGAGACCGCGCCCATGCTCGTCGTCGCCTACCTCGTGTCGTACGCCGTCGGGGCCGTGATCAGCTTCGTCGTCCTGCGGCGCACCGTCGGCGGGCTCCAGACGCCCCAGCTGGTCCGGTTCCTGGTGCGGATGCTCCTCGTGCTGGCCGCGGCCGGGGCCGCCGCCTGGTCGGTCGAGTGGGCGCTCTCCGGCCTCGGCGAGCGGCCCGGACCCCTCCTCGCCCTGCTCCGAGGAGGCCTCAGCGGCCTCGCCGGCGGGGTCGTGCTCCTCGCCGGAGCGCGGGTGCTGCGGGTCACCGAGGTGACCTCCCTGGTCGACACCGTCGCGGCGCGGCTGCGTCGCGGCTGAGACTCCCTACGATGACCCGAGAGGCACGCACGGTCAGGACGCTGCCGCGAACGTGGGGAACGAGGTGAGCATGTCGACGTCGATGCAGGCCGGCGACGTGCTCGCCGAGCGCTACCGTCTCGACGACCTGCTCGCCGAGAACGGGTCCGGCCGGTTCTGGCGTGCCCACGACCTCGTGCTCCACCGGCCCGTGGCCGTGCACATCCTCGGCGCCGACGACGAGCGCGCTGAACCGCTGCTCGACGCCGCCCGCCGGGCCGGGCCTGTCATCAACCGCCGGCTCCTGCGCGTGCTCGACGCCGAGGTGGCCGACGGGCGGTGCTACGTCGTCAACGAGTGGGGCCAGGGCGACTCCCTCGACATCCTGCTGACCCGCGAGGGTCCGCTGGCCCCGCGCCGGGCGGCGTGGATCGTCGGCGAGGTGGCCGACAGCATCGCGGAGGCGCACGCCGCCGGGCAGGCGCACGGCCGGCTGTCGCCGGAGAACGTGCTCATCGACCAGCACGGCCAGATCCGGATCATCGGCTTCGGCGTCGAGGCTGCGCTCGCCGGCCTGCCGCCCGGGCGGATCAGCGTCGACGAGATCGACCTCGCCGGGCTGCTCTACTGCGCGCTCACCGGCAAGTGGGCCGGTGTGTCCCGCTCCGCCGTCCCGCCGGCGCCCGAGGTGCACGGCGCGGTGCTGCGCCCACGTCGGGTCCGGGCCGGGATCCCGCGCCCGCTCGACCAGCTTTGCGACCAGGTGCTCAACCCCCACGCCACGGCCAGCGGCGACCCGGTCCACCACAGCGCCCGCGCGATCTCCGACATGCTCCTCGGCTTCGTCGGCGACCACACCGGGACCCAGGTGCCGGTCCAGGGCCTACGACCGGCGCTCACGCAGCCCCTCCTGCCCACCGTCGCGGCGACTTCCGCGCCGGAGCCTGCTCCCCCCTCCGAGGGCACGGCGGAGACGCCGGTGGAGGACCCCCACACGGAGCCCGACGCGGAGCCTGGCGGGGAGGAGTCACCGGCGGCCCCCGACGGTCCGGACACCACCGTCGTCGCGCAGGCCGTGCCGAGCGCCGACGCGGCCGACTCCCCTGCGGCCCCGACCTCCTCGACGGACCTGCCGACCGAGGCCGGGATGCCGGTCTTCCACGAGGACGACGAGGTCGACTGGCTGCGCGCCCGCAGCGACAAGCCCGCCCCGCCGCCGCCCCTCGACGACCTGCCGCCGAAGCCGCTCTTCGCGCCCGACCCGCCCGAGGGCGAGCCCGTACGCCGTCCACGACCGGGCAGCAGGGCCGCGACCGGCGCCGGCAAGGACTACTGGCCCTGGGACGTCTCGCAGGACTCCGGGGTCCGACCGATCTCCCGTGACACCGGGGCCTGGGCCTCGGGGTCGTGGACCGATGACCGCTGGGGCACCGGTGAGGGCCTCGACGACACCGGTGAGGTGCCCGGGCGCAGCTGGTTCCGCCTGGCGATGATCGTCGCGATCTGCCTGCTCGTCATGGTCGCCGCAGTGGCGGCCTACCAGCTCGGCCTCAAGCCGCCGACTCCCGGCTCGGACGACGAGCCGAGCACCTCGAGCAGCCCGTCGACGGCCGCGTCGCCCACCCCCTTCACCGGACTGAGCGCCGACGACTTCGACCCCCAGGGCTCCGAGCCGCGCGAGGAGAACCCCGACCAGGTCCCCAACGTGGTCGACGGCGACCCCAGCACGACGTGGACCACGTCGTCGTACCTCCAGAACTTCGGGCCCGGCGGGCTCAAGACCGGCGTCGGCGTGGTGGTCGACCTCGGCGCCGCGAAGGGCGTGCGCCAGGTCGTGGTGACCACCGCAGGTGGTCAGACCTCGCTGGCGGCCTACGTCACCTCGACGGCACCGACGGGCATCAGCGAGCTCACCCCGGTCGGCACCGCCTCGGGCACGGGCGAGCTGACCATCAGCGTCGACGAGGCCGTCTCCGGGCGCTACGTCACGGTGTGGCTGACCCTGCTGCCCGAGGTCGACGGCGAGTTCCGCGGCACCATCGCCGAGGTGCAGGTGCTCGGATGACCACCTCGTGGCCCCGGGAGGGGGCCGGCGGATGAGCGACGACCGCGCCGACCACGCCCTGCTGCAGGCACACCTCGACGGTGACGCCGAGGCCTTCGGCGTGCTCTTCTCCCGGCACCGCGACCGGCTGTGGGCAGTGGCCCTGCGGACCATGGGCAACCCCGAGGACGCCGCCGACGGGCTCCAGGACGGCATGATCGCCGCGTTCCGGCGGGCGGGCTCGTTCCGGGGAGAGGCCGCGGTGACCACCTGGCTGCACCGCGTCGTCGTCAACGCCTGCCTCGACCGACTCCGGGCCGCCAAGATCCGCCGGTTCGACGCACTCCCCGACGACGTCGAGGACCGGGGCACGCTCGTCGCCACCGCCGAGCACGACGACCAGCCGGACGTCGCGGCGGAGGACGCCGAGCGTCGTCGCCGCGTGCTGGCGGCGCTGGCCACCCTGCCGCCCGAGCAGCGGGCCGCACTCGTCCTGGTCGACATGGAGGGCTACCCCGTCGCCGAGGTGGCCGAGATGCTGGGCTGCGCGGAGGGCACGGTGAAGTCCCGGTGCTCGCGCGGTCGCACCAAGCTGGCCGCCCTGCTGGTCGACCTGCACCACCCGTCCGGTGACGGGCCTCACGGGAACCCGCCCCCCGACGGCCCCGTCCAACCCATGCTCCGGCCGCGCGGCCCGCCCGCGCCCTGACCGATCCGCCCTGCCCGTCTTCCCGACCCACCGACCGCGAGGAGGTGATCCGATGACCGACTCCCCCGGCCTGACGCCCGAGCACGACGCCGTACGCCGGCTGCTCGCCGACGCCCGGCACGACGGACCCACCCCGCCCGAGGTCGTCGCGCGCCTCGACGAGACCCTCGCCGCGCTGGTCGCCGAGCGGTCCGTCGCCGTCGAGGGCTCCGAGGACTCCCAGGCCACCGAGGACTCCAAGGTCTCCGAGGCTCCGCGTGCTCCGGTGGTGGACCTCGCTGCCCGCCGACGCCGCCTGGTCGGCACCGGCGTGCTGGCGGCCGCCGCCGTGGTCGTCGCCGGGGTGGCCCTCGGACAGGTGCTGCCCGGTGGGCAGGGCAGCGACGACGCCGGGTCGAGTGCCGGCGGCGCCGACCGGAGCACCTCCTCGCTGGCCGAGGACGACGCCGGCGCCCAGGCGGACGGCGAGGCCGGCGGGTCGTCGAGCCAGGAGATGGCACCGCAGAGCAAGTCGGCCAGCCCCGCTCCGCTGGCGACCGTGCCGACGCTGTCCAGCACCGACCCCGAGCTCGCGGAGCAGGTCGAGGCCCTGCGCGCGACCCCGTCCTCCGCGCGCGCCGAGCGGCGTCAGACGACCGACCTGATGCGCACCTGCGCCCTCCCCGACCTCGGCCGTGGTCGCCGCCTGGCCGCCCAGGTCGACGGCCGGCCCGGTCTGGTGCTCTTCCAGCCCGTCACCGACGCCTCGCAGGGCGTCGCGATCTACGTGTGCGGCACCCCGGAGCCCGTGCGCACCCTGACCCTGCCCGCCCCCTGACCCGTCCCGGCCGGGCAGGAACAACGCTGGCCTACGATCGGTTGAGCAGGGTGCACGTCCGTCGTGCCCCCGGGCACCGGATCCCCACCCCACCCCACCCCAGGAGCAGCTGAGCGCCCATGAGCACCTCGTCCGAGACCCGCAACGTCATCATCATCGGCTCCGGACCCTCGGGATACACCGCCGCCGTCTACGCGGCGCGCGCCTCGCTCAACCCGCTCGTGTTCGAGGGCTCGGTCACCGCCGGTGGCGCCCTGATGAACACCACCGAGGTGGAGAACTTCCCCGGCTTCCGCGACGGCATCATGGGTCCGGCCCTGATGGACGAGATGCGCGCGCAGGCCGAGCGCTTCGGCGCCGAGCTGGTCTCCGACGACATCGTCGAGGTCGACCTCACCGGCGACGTCAAGGTCGTCAAGACCGCCACCGACACCTACACCGCGCGCTCGGTGATCCTCGCCACGGGCTCGGGCTACCGCAAGCTGGGCCTGCCCCGCGAGGAGGAGCTGTCGGGGCGCGGCGTGTCCTGGTGTGCGACCTGTGACGGCTTCTTCTTCCGCGAGCAAGCCATCGCGGTGATCGGCGGCGGCGACTCCGCCGTCGAGGAGGCGACCTTCCTCACCCGCTTCGGCTCGAAGGTCTACCTGATCCACCGCCGCGACGAGCTGCGCGCCTCGAAGATCATGCAGGAGCGCGCGTTCGCCGACCCGAAGCTCGAGATGGTCTGGAACTCCGAGGTCGCCGCGATCAACGGCGCCGACAAGCTCGAGTCGATCACCCTCCGCGACACCGTCACCGGCGAGGAGCGCGACCTGGACGTCACCGGCCTGTTCATCGCGATCGGCCACGACCCGCGCTCCGAGCTGCTCACCGGGCAGGTCGACCTCGACGACGACGGCTACGTCCTCGTCGACCACCCGTCGACCAAGACCAACCTCCCGGGTGTCTTCGCGGCCGGCGACCTCGTCGACCACCACTACCGACAGGCGATCACCGCCGCCGGCACCGGCTGCGCGGCGGCCCTCGACGCCGAGCGCTTCATCGCCGCGCTCGACCACGAGGCCTCCACGGCGGGCGACGCGGCCGCGACGGTCGAGGCGATCGCCGAAGAGGTGCAGACCGCGGGCGCCTGAGCACCCACCGACCCACCACGCGCCGGGAACAACTGTCCGTGGCGTGGTGTTCACTCGACATCACCGCATGACACCGACCTCCTGAAAGGGGCAACGCAGTGGCCGACATCGCCGCCGTGACCGACGCCGAGTTCGAGGCGCAGGTCCTCAAGTCCGACAAGCCCGTCCTGGTGGACTTCTGGGCGGAGTGGTGCGGCCCGTGCCGCCAGGTCGCCCCGATCCTCGACGAGCTCAACAAGGAGCACGGTGACAAGCTCACCTTCCTGAAGATGAACGTCGACGAGAACCCGGTGACCCCCTCGTCCTACCGCGTCACCGGCATCCCGACCATCAACGTCTACCAGGGCGGCGAGGTCGTGAAGTCCATCGTGGGCGCCAAGCCCAAGGCCGCGCTCCTCAAGGAGCTCGACGGCATCATCTGATGTGACGCGCAGTCAGTCGCCCGAGGCGGCCCGCACCGATCCGATCGGGCGGGTCGCCTTGTGCGTGGGGCGTACGACGCCCCACATCCGCTCGAGCGCGAGCTCGACCTCGTCCTTCCAGGACAGCGCGGTCCGCAGCTCCATCCGCATCCGCGGCGTCGTCGGGTGCGCGCGCTGGGTCTTGAAGCCGACGCTGCCGAGGAAGTCCGCCGGCAGCACGCAGCCGTCCGCGCGGCCCCGGGTGTCGCCGTACGCCTCGATCGCGGTGTGGCCGCGCTCGACGAGGTCGGCGGCCATCGCCTGCACCAGCAGGCGACCCAGTCCCCCGCCGCGCATCGACGGCTCGATCCACGCGGTCGCGGCGACGATCGCGTCCGGCGACGTCGGTGCGGTGGGCAGTGCGGCGGCGCCGGGCAGGCGCGCGGCGGGGGCGTAGACGATGTGGCCGACCGTGCGGCCGTCGACGCGCACCACCCGCCCGCACGAGCCCCAGTCGCGCAGCACGCCGGAGAGCCAGCTCTCCTTCTCGGCGATCCGTTCGGCCTCGTCGAGGCGCGCCCGGTCGACCGGCGCGAGCTCCCAGAACACGCACGCGCGTACGGGATCGGCCAGCTCCGCGAGGTGGTCGACCGTCAGGCGCGCGGTCTTGCGGGACACGTCCTCGATGCTAGCCGCGTCGTGGGCCTGCGAGGATGGTGACGTGCGCCAGATCCGACAGAGCAAGAAGCTGCAGGGCGTCCGCTACGACGTGCGCGGGCCGATCCTCGTCGAGGCCCAGCGGCTCGAGGCCGAGGGCCACCGCATCCTCAAGCTCAACATCGGCAACACCGCTCCGTTCGGCTTCGAGGCACCCGAGCAGATCCTCGCCGACATGATCCACCACCTGCCGCAGTCCCAGGGCTACGCCGACTCGCAGGGCATCTGGTCGGCCCGGACCGCGGTCATGCACTACTACCAGTCGCACGGGCTGCGGGACGTCGGCGTGGAGGACGTCTTCATCGGCAACGGCGTCTCCGAGCTCATCTCGATGGTGCTGCAGGCCTTCGTCGACGACGGCAACGAGATCCTCGTCCCCGCCCCCGACTACCCCCTCTGGACAGGTGCGGTGACGCTCGCCGGCGGCATCCCGGTGCACTACCGCTGCGACGAGGACGACGACTGGAACCCCGACCTCGCCGACATCGAGTCGAAGATCACCGAGAACACCCACGCGCTCGTCATCATCAACCCCAACAACCCCACGGGCGCCGTCTACAGCGAGGAGACGGTCAAGGGGCTCGTCGACATCGCGCGGCGCCACCAGCTCGTCGTGATGGCCGACGAGATCTACGAGAAGATCCTGTTCGAGGACGCCGAGCACCACCACGCAGCCACCTACGGCGGCAACGACGTGCTGTGCCTGACGTTCTCGGGCCTCTCCAAGGCCTACCGGGTGTGCGGCTACCGCGCCGGCTGGGTGATGATCTCGGGCCCCAAGGAGCTCGCGACCGACTTCCTCGAAGGCCTGACGCTGATCGCCAACATGCGCATGTGTGCCAACGTCCCGGCGCAGCACGCGATCCAGACCGCGCTCGGCGGCTACCAGTCGATCGAGGAGCTCATCGGTCCCGGTGGTCGCTTCTACGAGCAGTCCATGCTCGCGCACCGGCTGCTCAACGAGATCCCCGGCGTCACCAACGTGAAGCCTCGTGGTGCCCTCTACTGCTTCCCGCGGCTGGACCCGGAGGTCTATCCCATCGAGGACGACCAGGAGTTCGTCATCGACCTGCTGCGCGCCAAGAAGATCCTCGTCACGCACGGCACCGGCTTCAACTGGCCGGCGCCCGACCACTTCCGTCTGGTCACCCTGCCCGAGGCGAGCGTCCTCGAGGAGGCCATCGGCCGGATCGCCGACTTCCTCGCCACCCGTCGCTGAGGATCTGGCGACGCCCGGTCGGGTGCCGTGAGTCACCCTCGTGGCGTCTGGTGGGGCCCACCTCCGGCTCCGTAGGCTCGGCCCATGCGTGACCTCACCTACCCGCCGATCATCTGGACGGCGCTCGCGGGCTTCAAGGCGCTCGGCCACACCTTCCAGATGAGCGGTACGGACAACGTCCCCCGCAGCGGTGGGGTCCTGCTGGCCTACAACCACGTCAGCTACGTCGACTTCATCTACGGCGGCTTCGCCGCTCGCCCCTCGCGCCGCCTGGTGCGGTTCATGGCCAAGCGCGAGCTGTTCGACCACCAGGCGGCCGGTCCCCTCATGCGCTCGTTGCACCACATCGAGGTGGACCGCGGCGAGGGCGTGGCGAGCTTCCACACCGCCGTCGACTACCTGCGTCAGGGCGAGGCCGTGGGGATCTTCCCGGAGGCGACCATCTCCCGGGCGATGGAGCTCAAGGAGTTCAAGACCGGGGCCGTACGCATCGCGGCGCAGGCCGGCGTGCCCCTCGTGCCGGTCATCCTCTGGGGCACGCAGCGCATGCTCACCAAGGACCACCCACGCGACTTCTCCCGTGGCAAGACCATCGCGATCACCGTCGGCGAGGCCATGCACCCGACCGGAGACGACCCCGTCGGCGACACGGCCGAGCTCCGGCGCCGGATGAGCGCGATGCTGACCGACACGGTCGCGGCGTACCCCGCCGCCGAGCAGCCACGCGGCTCCTGGTGGGTCCCGGCCTCCATGGGCGGCTCCGCCCCCACGCTCGAGGAGGCGGAGGTGCTCGACGCGGCCGAGAAGCGTGAGCGGGCCCGCAAGCGTGCCGAGAAGCGGGCAAAGCGACAGGGCGACAAGTAGATTTGTCGACAGGTCGATGTGTCGCTTTGTCGACATTGTGTGCTGGTTGAGCGTGGATCAGCCTCGAACCAGGGGATTTCCGGGGCGCCGGCACAGCTCTTCGCGCCTGCGACGCCCTTGCCCACGGTGGTTTCGGTGCGAGGGCAGCGAGCCTCGAAGGTCCGTCCGCCGCTCGCAGACCGCTCCCACCGGTAGCTCTCGGTGGTTGAGGTGCGAGCGCAGCGAGCCTCGAAACCAGGGACACCCGCCACCAAGCGGACTCCACTCCCACGAGGGGTTTCGACGCGCTCGTACGACCTCGTTCGTCGGTCGTGTCGCTTGCTCTACCTGGCCGCACCCACGCGCCCCGCTCGTTCCTCGCGGGCCGCTGTGCGGCTCAGATCGGGCGGTCCTCGCGGTTGCGGGGGTCCATGACGTCGACGATCCGACGCAGGTCCTCGAGGCTGGCGAACTCGACGGTGATCTTGCCCTTGGCCTTGCCGAGGTCGACCTTGACCCGGGTCTCGAGCCGGTCGGACAGGCGGTCGGCGAGCTCGGCCAGGCCGGGCGCCACCGGCTTGCGCCGGACGACCCGCGGCGCGTCCTCGGCCTCGACACCCATGGACACGATCTCCTCGAGACCGCGCACGGAGATGCCCTCGGCCGTCACACGTGACGCGAGCTTGTCCTGGAGGCCCGGGTCCTCGACGGTGAGCAGAGCGCGGGCGTGGCCGGCAGAGAGGACGCCGGCCGCGACGCGGCGCTGGACGGCTGGCGAGAGCTTGAGCAGGCGGAGGGTGTTGGAGATCTGCGGCCGGGAGCGGCCGATGCGCTGGGCGAGCTCCTCGTGGGTGCACCCGAAGTCCTCGAGCAGCTGGCCATAGGCCGCTGCCTCCTCCAACGGGTTGAGCTGGGAGCGGTGCAGGTTCTCCAGCAGCGCGTCGCGCAGCATGTCCGTGTCGTCGGTCTCGCGGACGATCGCCGGGATCGTGTCGCGGCCGGCCTCCTGGGAGGCGCGCCACCGACGCTCGCCCATGATGAGCTCGTAGGAGTCCTCGCCGTCCTTGCGGACGACGACGGGCTGCAGCAGGCCCACCTCGCGGATCGAGTGGACGAGCTCGGCGAGCGCCTCCTCCTCGAAGACCTGACGAGGCTGCCGGGCGTTCGGCCGGACCTGGTTGATCGGCAGCTCGGCGAAGTACGCCCCGGCAACGGTCCCGCCGCCCACGTCGCCGGTGCCTGCACCGCTCGGGGCATCCACGGAGGACGGCGGGGCCGAAGTGCCGTTGGACGACGGCGCCGCGGACGTCGACGACTCGGATGCCTCCGAGGCCGGCGGCTGGGAGGGGGCCGTCGGGATCAGCGAGCCGAGGCCGCGTCCGAGCCCTCGGCGGGGCGGGTTGGCGTTCATGCGGTGTCCTCGTGAGGTCGTTCGGCGGAGCGGAGCGCGGGAGTGACCCGTCGTGGGGTGCTCATGCGGGGGTGCGTCACCCGGGGACTCCCTTGCTGGCGATCTCCCGAGCCGCCTCCAGGTAGGAGAGCGCACCCGCCGACGCCGGATCGTAGGTCATCACGGTCTGCCCGTACGACGGCGCCTCGGAGACCCTGACCGAACGAGGCACGGCGGTCTTGAGCACCTGGTCGCCGAAGTGGCTGCGCACCTCGTCGGCGACGCCGGCCGCGAGCCGGGTGCGGGCGTCGTACATGGTGAGCAGGATGGTCGAGACGATGAGCTCGGGGTTGAGGTGCTGCCGGACCATCTCCACGGTCTCGAGCAGCTGCCCGAGGCCTTCGAGGGCGTAGTACTCGGCCTGGATCGGGATGAACATCTCCCGGCCGGCCACGAGCGCATTGAGGGTGAGCAGTCCCAGCGAGGGCGGGCAGTCCACGAAGACGTAGTCGAAGCGCTCGTCCCCGACCGCGGCCGCGGACCCGATCTGCGGGTGCGCCGCGATGGCGCGGGCCAGACGCTGCTCGCGGGCGACGACGCTGACGAGCTCGATCTCGGCGCCGGCCAGGTCGATCGTGGCGGGCACGACCCAGAGACCGGGCAGGTCGGCGCACTCGGTCATCACCTCGACGAGGGGCTGGCCATCGACAAGCATGTCGTACGTCGAGGGGACGCCACGGTGGTGCTCGACGCTGAGGGCGGTCGACGCGTTGCCTTGGGGGTCGAGGTCGATGACGAGCACCTTCTGGCCGAGCTGGGCCAGCCCCGCCGCGACATTGACGGTCGACGTGGTCTTGCCCACGCCGCCCTTCTGGTTCGCCACGACGAAGACACGCGTGGCGTCGGGGCGCGGAACGCCCTGACGTCGCAGCCCGCCGGAGCGAGCCAGCACCGAGTGCTGCGCCGCCTGCGCGAGCGGTGTCGCGTGGTCGGTGAAGTCGGGTCCGTCGGCGGCGATGTCGGCTGCCGTGCGGACCTGCCACCCGGGTCGTGTTTCACGTGAAACATCGTCTGCAGCTGTTTCACGTGAAACATCCGCACCACCAGCCCCCTGTGGATGAACCGGCTCTTCCTGTGGAGAGACCCGCTCAGCAGGCGTGTCGGACCCGGTGGAAAACTTTCCACCCAGGTTGCTCGCGGCACGCCAGTCCGCGTTCTCCGTGCGACCGTCGGTCACCTCAGACACCTCTCACTGTGCTGCACGCCGCGTACGCCTCGAGGGGCGCCGCTTGGACTCACGGGCAAGGGGCCAACCTATCTGCGTCGGGTCCGCCCACGGCACCCGGACCACTGTCGTAGGCGGGTCCACGACACCGATACCCACTTCGAAGACTTCCGGAACCCCGCACCGCCAGGCGTGGAGGAAGCCGGCCGCCTCAGCGACCTCGTCCTGGACGGACCGGCCCTTCATCGCCACGAGGGCGCCGGTCGGCGCGACGAGGGGCATCGACCACCCGAGCAGCCGCTCCAGCGGTGCCACGGCGCGCGACGTCACCACGTCGAACGTGGACACCCCGTGCAGGTCCTCAGCGCGGGCACGGACGACGGTCACGTGGGACAGGTCGAGCTCAGCGACGACCTCGTCGAGGAATGTCGTACGACGCAGGAGGGGCTCGACGAGGGTCATCCGCACGTCGGGACGCGCGATGGCCAGGACCACGCCCGGCAGCCCGGCACCCGTCCCGATGTCGCAGACCGAGGCGTGCTCGGGAATGGCCTCCGCGAGGACCGCGGAGTTCAGCACGTGGCGTTCCCAGAGCCGCGGCGCCTCTCGTGGACCGATCAGCCCACGCAGGACCCCCTCGGTGGCCAGGAGCTCTGTGTACCGCGCCGCGAGGTCGAGGCGCTCGGACGCGAACACCCTCCGCGCCGCGTGCGGCACGGAGGGTGTTTCACGTGAAACGTCGTCACTCACGCCGGGAGGATCACCACGTGGCGCTTCGGCTCGGCGCCCTCGGACTCGGACGTGAGCCCGGCTGCGGCGACCACGTCGTGGACGACCTTCCGCTCGAAGGCGCTCATCGGCTCGAGGGACAAGGACTCGCCCGACTCCTTCACCTCGGCGATCGACGTCTCGGCCAGGGCCACCAGGCGCTTGCGCTGCTCCGCACGGTGACCACCCACGTCGAGCATCAGGCGCGACCGCTCACCGGTCTCCCGGTAGACGGCCAGGCGGGTGAGCTCCTGCAGCGCCTCGAGCACCTCGCCATGACGGCCGACGAGCTGGCTGAGGTCGGCCCCGTCGATCTGCACGCTCGCGCGATCACCCTCGACGTCCATGTCGAGGTCGCCATCCAGGTCCGCGATGTCGAGCAGCTCCTCGAGGTAGTCGGCCGCGATGTCGCCCTCGTGCTCGAGGCGCTCGACCTTGGAGGGACGAGCAGACGCGCCCTCGGCAGACTCGCCGGCGTCGGTGTCCGTGCTCTCGGTGGGGATCCCCTCGGTGTCCGTGGGGTCGGTCTCGACGGCGTCCGCGTCGGTCAACTGGTCGCTCACGTGTGTCTCCTGCTTGTCGTTGCGTCGACGGCACCGCACGCGGTCCGCCGTGGAAGTCTGGGTCAGCGCTTCTTCTTCTTGGTGCGCTGCGCCTTGGTCTGCCGCTGCGGCTGCTGCCGGGTCTCCGACTTCTCCGCGCGCCGCGCCTCCGCCTCGGCAGCGAGCCGCTCCTCCTCGAGCTGGGAGGCGGTCTTGACGCCCTTGCGCGCAGCCTTGGCCCGGTCGCGCTCCTCCTTGGCCTCGGCCGCGGGGGTGCCGGGAGCCGGGTTGTTCCGGATCACGTAGAACTGCTGGCCCATCGTCCAGAGGTTCGACGTGGTCCAGTAGAAGAGGACGCCCACCGGGAAGGCGATGCCGCCCACGGCGAACACGACAGGGAGGACGTAGAGCAGCATCTTCTGCTGCTGGGCGTACGGGCCGGACAGTGCGTCGGCCGGCATGTTCTTGCTCATCAGCTGCCGCTGGGTGAGGAACGTGGTCGCGGTCATCGCGAGCACGAGGAAGGCGGCCAGCACACGTACGCCGATGTCGTCGGTGTTGAGGAAGGTGTCGGAGATCTTGGCGCCCAGGAAGATCGCGTCGCCGAACTGGGTGTTGAGCTCCTTCGTCATCAGGCCGCGCTCGTGGGAAGGATCCTTCGCGGCCTGGTCGATCAGGCGGAACAGCGCGAGGAAGATCGGCATCTGCAGCAGGATCGGCAGGCAGGACGCGAACGGGTTGGTGCCCGAGTCCTTGTAGAGCTTCATCGTCTCCTGGGCGAGCTTCTCCCGGTCGTGCCCGTACTTCTTCTGCAGCTCACGCACCTTGGGCTGGATCAGCTGCATGTTGCGGCTGGACTTGATCTGCTTGACGAACAGCGGGATCAGCGCCATCCGGATCACGAGGGTCAGCCCGATGATCGACAGCACCCACGCGACGCCCGAGGCTTCGCCGAACAGGGAGCCGAACAGCTTGTGGAAGCCGACCAGCACCGCCGAGATGACGTAGTAGAGCGGGGCCATGATCGCGCCGCCGATGGTGCCGAAGAAGTCGAGCACTCATGCTCCTCGTGTTGCAGGGGACTCCGCGGCCGGAGTGGCGCGGGAGGGGACGGGGTCGTAGCCGCCGGCCGCCCAGGGGTGGCAGCGGCCGATGCGGCGCAGCGCGAGCCAGGTGCCTCGCACCGCCCCGTGCACGGTGACCGCCTCGAGGGCGTACGCCGAGCACGTCGGGTGGTAGCGGCACACCTGGCCGTAGAGCGGGCTGATCGCGAAGCGCCACGCGCGGATGAAGGCGATGAGGACGTGCTTCATGGCCTGCTCACGCGCTCGAGCGTACGGCCGAGGTCCGCGCCGAGCGACGCGTACGACGCCTCGGCCGCGGCGGGCAGCGCCCGGACCACGAGAGCAGCACGACCCGGAAGCGCCTCCAGCTGTGGAAGGTGCTCCCGGGTCAGATGGCGAAGTCGTCTCTTCACGCGCGTGCGTGTGACGGCGTTGCCCACGGCCTTGCTGACCGTGAATCCCACCTGGGGAGGGCCGGCGTCGGCGTCGGGGTCCCACGCGAGGTGGACCACCAGCGTCGTCGAGCCGGCCCGTCGTCCGCTGCGGACAGCACGACGGAAGCCGTCGCTGTCGGTCAGGCGGTTGACGGGGGAGAGCACGGCGGGGTGCCGTGAGCTCTGGCCGTCAGACGGCCAGGCTCTTGCGGCCCTTGCGGCGACGGCTGGACAGGATCGAGCGACCGGCGCGGGTCCGCATGCGGAGGCGGAAGCCGTGCACCTTGTGACGGCGACGGTTGTTCGGCTGGTAGGTACGCTTGCTCACGGCTATTTCTCCGAAGGTTTCGAGGGATGTCCACTCCACAGCGAGTCGGTGCTGGCCTGGACCCGAGTTCCAGATTCGGCCGGCACCGCCCGCCCACGCGGCCGCCGTGTGGCGGATCGTGGACATGCGGCACCCGTCGACAAGGAGCGACCGGCCAACGGTACGCGGTGGGGAAAGAGGGGGTCAAACCCACGGGACCTCCCCAGGGGCCGGCCTGTGGATGACGTCTTGCCCGAGGCGTCGGCGGGTTGTTACGTTCCCTGTCTCCGCGGTCTGCGAAAACCACGGTTCGTCCAGGGTCCGCAGTGCGCTGTGACCCGGGTCACACGGTATCTGATTCCGCCTCTGACCTGCGCAAACGCTGGAAGGATCGCCGGCTGGAGCAGCGTGGGGAGCCCGGTCGCAGCGATCGGGTCAATCAGTTCACAGCTTGTGGACAACTCTGTGGACTCGGGCGCGGCGTGGCTCCCGGTGTGACTCAGACATGGAACAGCGAAGGCGGTCCGGGTGGACGACCAACAGGTAGATCTCGGAACGGCGTGGCAGCAGATCGTCGAGGACCTCCAGCCCAACCAGCGTGCCTGGTTGCGCCCGAGCGTGCCGATGACGCTGCACGAGAACACCGCGATCATCGCCGTGCCCAACGACTTCACCCGCAACCAGCTCGAGGGCCGGCTGCGCAACCACATCGAGGACGCCCTGACCGAGGGCTTCGGTCGCGAGATCCGGATGCTCGTCACGGTCAACCCCGCGCTCGAGTCCGAGGTGCCGCCGCACATCGATGAATCGACAGATGGATCTATCGCTTTGTCGACAAACGACGTGGGGCCCCTGGAGCAGGCGCCGCCGGCGATGTCCGACCCCGAGCCCTCGATGGGGCAGGGCGAGCGCCGTCCCTCAGCGCTCGAGACCCGGCTCAACCCCAAGTACACCTTCGAGACCTTCGTCATCGGCTCGTCCAACCGCTTCCCGCACGCCGCCGCCGTCGCGGTCGCCGAGGCCCCGGGCAAGGCCTACAACCCGCTGCTCGTCTACGGCGAGTCCGGCCTGGGCAAGACGCACCTGCTGCACGCGATCGGGCACTACGTCCGCAGCCTCTACAGCAACGCCAAGGTGCGCTACGTCTCCAGCGAGGAGTTCACCAACGAGTTCATCAACGCCATCCGCGACGACCGCCAGGACCGCTTCAAGCGCCGCTACCGCGACGTCGACGTGCTGCTGATCGACGACATCCAGTTCCTCGAGGGCAAGACCCAGACGCAGGAGGAGTTCTTCCACACGTTCAACACCCTCCACAACGCCAACAAGCAGATCGTGCTGACGTCCGACCGCGCGCCCAAGCGGCTCGAGGCCCTGGAGGACCGGCTCCGCAACCGGTTCGAGTGGGGCCTCATCACCGACGTGCAGCCGCCCGACCTCGAGACCCGCATCGCGATCCTGCGCAAGAAGGCCGCGATGGACCGGCTCACCGCGCCGCCGGACGTGCTGGAGTTCATCGCCTCGAAGATCCAGACCAACATCCGCGAGCTCGAGGGCGCGCTGATCCGGGTGACCGCCTTCGCGAACCTCAACCGCCAGGAGGTCGACATGACCCTGGCCGAGATCGTGCTCAAGGACCTGATCCCCGAGGGTGGCGAGCCGGAGATCACCCACGCGCTCATCATCGCCCAGACCGCGGCCTACTTCGGCGTCTCGCTGGAGGACCTCACCGGTCCTTCGCGCGGCCGTCACCTGGTGATGGCCCGGCAGATCGGGATGTACCTCTGCCGCGAGCTCACCAGCATGTCGCTGCCGCAGATCGGACGCGAGTTCGGCGGACGCGACCACACCACCGTGATGTACGCCGATCGCAAGATCCGCCAGCTGCTCGCCGAGCGGCGGGCGGTCTTCAACCAGGTCAGCGAGCTCACCAACCGCGTGAAGATGCAGGCCCGTCAGGCCTGAGGCTGTCGTCCGCGTCGAGCCGCCCGCTCGCTGTGGAGAAGTTGTGGTTCGGTCCGCCGCGTCGTCCCCAGCCCCTGTGGACTCATGGGGACGAACGACATGGATCCCCTCTCCCGTCCACACCGCCACCAAGCGGCCCCCACCGCGTCCACACCCCGTGTGCACATGGTTGCGATCGCCTGACCTGCGCAAACGGGAGTTCTCCACAGTTTCCACGGACCCTATGACCACTACGAACCTGAAGACTGGTCCGATCTCCCACCAACACCGAACCACCCTCCCTCTGGGGAGAACCCTCCCGCCGCGTCCGAACCGCGTGGCAGGATGCACATCCCACGCGCCTGTGCGCGTCTTCTTGTCTGCCCGATCGACCCGCCCTCTCCGCACCACCTCTCCCTGAGGAGACCCTTGTGAAGTTCCGCGTCGAACGCGACGTCTTCGCCGATGCCGTCGCCTGGGCTGCTCGCAGCCTCCCGGTCCGTCCCAGCTCGCCGGTGCTGGCGGGCCTGCTGATCGAGGCGAGCGACGCGGGCCTGGTCCTCTCGACCTTCGACTACGAGACCTCGGCGCGCGCCACCCTGGCCGCGGAGGTCAACGACGAGGGCAGGGCGCTCGTCAGTGGCCGGCTCCTGGCGGACATCTGCCGCAGCCTCCCGGCCAAGCCCGTCGAGCTCACCCTCGACGGCCCCCGCGTCTCGCTCACCTGTGGTTCCGCCCGGTTCAGCCTGCAGACCATGCCGGTCGCCGACTACCCGACGCTGCCCGACATGCCGTCCGCCACCGGCACCGTCTCGAGCGCCGACTTCGCCCACGCCGTGTCCCAGGCGGTGACTGCCGCGGGTCGCGACGACATGCTGCCCGTGCTCACCGGCGTACGGATCGAGATCGACGGCTCCACCATGGCGCTGCTCGCCACCGACCGTTTCCGGCTCTCCCACCGCGAGCTCACCTGGAACCCGCAGTCGCCCGACGCGTCGGTCGCCGCGCTGGTCCCGGCGAAGGTGCTCGGCGACACCGCCAAGTCGCTGACCTCGGGCGCCGAGGTGACGATCGCGCTCAGCTCGGGCGGCACCGGGGAGGGCCTCATCGGCTTCGAGGGCACGGGTCTCGGTGGCGTCCGTCGGACGACCACCCGTCTGCTCGACGGCGAGTTCCCCAAGGTCCGCTCGCTCTTCCCGGCCGAGCACCTGACCGTGGCCAAGGTCAACAAGGCCGAGCTGATCGAGACCGTCAAGCGTGTCGCCCTCGTGGCCGAGCGCAACACGGCGGTGCAGATGAAGTTCGGCGAGCACCAGATCGTGCTCGACGCCGGCTCGGGCGACGAGGCGATGGCGACCGAGGCGGTCGACGCCGACATCACCGGTGAGGACCTGACCACGGGCTTCAACCCGCAGTTCCTCCTCGACGGCCTCACCGCCATCGACGGGGAGTTCGTCGACCTCGCCTTCACCCAGGCGACGAAGCCCGTCGTCATCTCCGGCACCGACGCCGACGACGCCAGCTCCTTCCGCTACCTCCTGATGCCGCGGCGCCTGCTGAGCTGACCCATCCCACCATCAGACGCCCGCGGAACAGCACGGTCGCTGGCGCGCCCGGGCCGATTCCGCTCAGGCTAGGCTCGCGCGTATGGACATCGGACTCATCGGCCTCGGCAAGATGGGCGGCAACATGCGCGAGCGCATGCGTCGCGCCGGACTCACGGTGGTCGGCTACGACCGCAACCCCGACGTCAGCGACGTCGACTCGCTCGCGGCCCTGGTCGAGGCACTGCCCAGCCCCAAGGTCGTGTGGGTCATGGTGCCCGCCGGCGACCCGACCCGTGCGACCGTCAAGGAGCTCGCCGGCCTGCTCGGCGAGGGCGACGTGGTCGTCGACGGCGGCAACTCGCGGTGGACCGACGACATCGCCAACGCCGAGCTGCTCGCTGAGAAGGGCATCGGCTACGTCGACTGCGGCGTCTCCGGCGGTGTCTGGGGCCTGGAGAACGGCTACGCACTGATGTACGGCGGCGACGGCGACGACATCGCCAAGGTCCAGCCGGCCTTCGACGCCCTCAAGCCCGAGGGCGAGTTCGGCTCGGTGCACGCCGGCAAGGTCGGCGCCGGGCACTTCTCCAAGATGGTCCACAACGGCATCGAGTACGCGATCATGCAGGCCTACGCCGAGGGCTGGGAGCTGCTCGACAAGGCCGAGCTCACCGACAACGTCACCGAGGTCTTCCGGTCGTGGCGCGAGGGCACGGTCATCCGCTCGTGGCTGCTCGACCTCATGGTCAACGCGCTCGACGAGGACCCGGGCCTGAGCCAGGTCGCCGGCTATGCCGAGGACTCCGGTGAGGGCCGGTGGACCGTGGAGGCCGGCATCGAGCACGCCGTCGCGACCCCCGCGATCACGGCCGCGCTCTACGCCCGCTTCGTCTCGCGCCAGGACGACTCCCCGACCATGAAGGCCGTGGCCGCGATGCGCAACCAGTTCGGTGGGCACGCCGTGCGCTCGTCCGCGCCCAAGGGCGGCGACGCCGAGGGCAGCACGGGCGCCGAGCAGACCGAGACCGCCAAGAAGGCCGGCGCCGGCTCCGACCGGGAGCCGGGCGAGAGCTAGGCCATGACGTGCACGTCGCGCACCTGACCCTGCACGACTTCCGCTCCTACGCCGACCTCGACGTGGCCCTGGAGCCGGGAGCGACGGCCTTCATCGGCCGCAACGGCCAGGGCAAGACCAACCTCGTCGAGGCGATCGACTACCTCTCGCGACTCTCCTCGCACCGCGTGGCCACCGACACGCCGCTCGTGCGAGCTGGTGCCGAGCAGGCGATCGTGCGCGCCTCGGTCGTGAAGGAGGGACGTACGGCGCTGCTCGAGGTGGAGCTCAACCCGGGCCGGGCCAACCGGGCGCGGATCAACCGCTCGCCGCTCCCCCGTCCGCGCGAGCTCATCGGACTGGTGCGCACCGTGGTCTTCGCGCCCGACGACCTCACCCTGGTCAAGGGCGACCCGTCCGACCGCCGCAAGTTCCTCGACGACCTGCTGGTGCTCCGGGTGCCCCGGCTGGCCGGCGTGCGGTCCGACTACGACCGGATCCTCAAGCAGCGCAACAGCCTGCTCAAGACCGCCGGCGTGGCCCGCGGCGGCTCGCGCGACGCGGCGATGTCGACGCTCGAGATCTGGGACGACAACCTCGCACGGGTCGGCGCCGAGCTCCTCGGCGCCCGCCTGCGGCTGGTCGAGGACCTGCGCCCCTACCTCGGCAAGGCCTACGAGGCCGTGGCCCGCGGCGCCAGCCGCGACGACGCCGACCTCGACTACCGCGCGAGCGTCGAGGTGGCCGGTGCCGACGACCTGCAGCAGGCGCTCCTCGACGCCGTCGCCGCCAGGCGCAAGGACGAGCTCGACCGGGGCATCTCCCTGGTCGGCCCGCACCGCGACGAGCTCCTGCTGACCCTGGGAACGGGCCCCGATCCGAGCGACCTCCGCCTGCCGGTGAAGGGCTACGCCTCCCACGGGGAGTCATGGTCCTTCGCCCTCGCGCTCCGGCTGGCGTCGTACGACCTGCTGCGTGCCGACGGCGACGACCCGATCCTGGTCCTCGACGACGTGTTCGCCGAGCTCGACGTGGAGCGCCGCAACCAGCTCGCCCAGCTCGTGGCTGGAGCCGAGCAGGTGCTGGTCACCGCCGCGGTCGCCGCCGACGTGCCCGAGGCGCTTCAGGGTGTCCGGTTCCTGGTGGCCGACGGGCAGGTGACCCGTGACGAGTGACGAGACCGATGGCACCGCGGGCGACGCCGCGGCGTCGAGTGAGGGCGTGCCGGCCGAGCACCAGCCCGACGGTCTCGACCTGGCCCGGGCCGCCGCCCGCGCGGCCGCCGCGAGCCCCGGCACCCCGGCCAGGCGGCGCCCGGCAGCACCGTTCCGCCGACGGACGACCACGACGTCGTCGGGAGCACGGCCCGACGACCGTGACCCCCAGCCGCTGGGGTCCGCGATGGGTCGGCTGATCGCCCAGCACGGCTGGGAGCTCGACCTCAAGGTCCAGGGCGTCTTCGGGCGCTGGGCCGAGCTCGTCGGCGACGAGGTCGCCGCGCACTGCACGCCCGAGTCCTTCGCCGACGGCCGCTTGGTCGTGCGTACCGACTCCACCGCCTGGGCCACGCAGCTCAAGCTGCTCACCCCCACCGTCGTACGCCGCCTCAACGAGGAGCTCGGCCACGGAACCGTCGCCGTCATCGAGGTGCTCGGCCCCCACCTGCCCACCTGGACCAAGGGTCGGCTCTCGAGCCGCGACGGTCGCGGGCCCCGCGACACCTACGGCTGAGCCGGCACAGCTCCGGGCCCACGCGCCGGAGGCGCGATCTGCCGTTCTGGGAGCCTGCCGGACGTATGGGACCCCATCGCTCCCCCTGTTCGGCCCTGTGAACGGCCCCCATGAGGCCCCTGACGGCACATTTTCTGATCCATCCATCCACCGGCCGGGGTGTGTCCTTCGCTTCAAGGCCGCTGACGGGTAGTATGAGCGGACGAGTCGCACGTCGTGTTGCCACCGCAACCGCAGCGACTCGACTCATGTCGACCGCCCCCGGCTCAGATCCGGGGCGATGAGAAGAAGGCCGTGCCTTGAGCGAAGAGAATCCCGAGTCCACCGCAGCTCCGACCGCCGATTCCGCTCCTGACCCACAGCCCTCCGAGACCGACCGCGCGGAGGCGATCGCCGAGGCCACCACCGAGGCGGTGGAGGAGGCCGTGGAGAAGCGGTCCATGTCCGCCGTCGACGGCAGCGTCGAGTACGACGCCTCCGCGATCCAGGTGCTCGAGGGCCTCGAGGCCGTGCGCAAGCGCCCCGGCATGTACATCGGCTCCACCGGTGAGCGCGGCCTCCACCACCTCATCTGGGAGATCGTGGACAACGGCGTCGACGAGGCGCTGGCGGGCTACGCGACCAGGATCGTGCTGACCCTGCAGTCCGACGGCGGCGTGCGGGTCGAGGACAACGGCCGCGGCATCCCGACCGACACCGCCCCCGGCCAGGACATGCCGGCCCTCACGATGGCGCTGACGATGCTCCACGCCGGCGGCAAGTTCGGCGGTGGCGGCTACAAGGTCTCCGGCGGCCTGCACGGTGTCGGCGTCTCGGTCGTCAACGCGCTGTCGACCCGCCTGGTCGCGGAGGTCAAGAACCGCGGGCACCTGTGGCGCCAGTCCTTCCAGCTCGGCGTCCCCGACGCCGACCTCGAGCAGGTCCGCCCCCTCGAGGACGATGAGGGCACCGGCACGACCGTGACCTGGTACGCCTCGTCCGAGATCTTCGAGCACACCACCTACAACCTCGAGACCATCACCTCGCGCCTGCGCGAGATGGCCTTCCTCAACAAGGGCGTCGAGTTCGTGGTGCGCGACGAGCGCCCGGAGGCGGAGTCGCGCGTCGACGCCGTCGAGGACGACACGATCGACAACACCGTCGACAACGCCGGCCACGACGCGATCAAGCGGGCCGAGACCGGTGGGCTCGAGCAGGTCTTCAAGTACGACCGCGGCCTCGTCGACTACGTCGAGCACCTCAACCGCCGCAAGACCGTCGCCAACGCGACCGTCATCTCCTTCGAGGCCGAGACCGCCGAGGGCGCCACGGGCCAGCACATGAGCCTCGAGGTCGCGATGCAGTGGAACACCTCCTACACCGAGTCGGTCCACACCTTCGCCAACAACATCAACACCCACGAGGGCGGCACCCACGAGGAGGGCTTCCGCGCCTCCCTCACCTCCTTGGTCAACAACTGGGGCGAGGAGTGGGGCCTGGTCAAGAAGAAGGAGGACCGGGTCTCGGGTGACGACATCCGCGAGGGCCTCACCGCGATCATCTCGATCAAGCTCGGCGAGCCGCAGTTCGAGGGCCAGACCAAGACCAAGCTCGGCAACACCGAGGCCAAGGGCTTCACGCAGCGGATCATGAACGACCAGCTCGGCGCCTGGTTCGAGCAGAACCCCGCCGAGGGCAAGGAGATCGTGCGCAAGTCGCAGGCCGCGGCCAACGCGCGCCTGGCCGCCCGCAAGGCCCGTGAGCTGGCCCGCAACCGCAAGGGACTGCTCGGCGGCGGCGGCCTGCCCGGCAAGCTCAGCGACTGCCAGTCGACCAACCCCGCCGAGTGCGAGGTCTTCATCGTCGAGGGCGACTCCGCCGGCGGCTCGGCCCGCCAGGGTCGCGACCCGCGCATCCAGGCGATCCTCCCGATCCGCGGCAAGATCCTCAACGTCGAGAAGGCCCGCATCGACAAGGTGCTCGCCAACACCGAGGTCCAGGCGATCATCTCCGCGCTCGGCACCGGCATCCACGAGGAGTTCAGCCTCGAGAAGCTGCGCTACCACAAGGTCGTGATGATGGCCGACGCCGACGTCGACGGCCACCACATCAACACCCTGCTGCTGACGCTGCTGTTCCGCTTCATGAAGCCGCTGATCGAGCACGGCTACGTCTACATGGCGCAGCCGCCCCTCTACCGGCTGCGCTGGAACAAGCCGGCCCAGCACGAGTTCGTCTACTCCGACGCTGAGCGCGACGCGCTGCTCGCCGACGGACAGGCGCAGGGCAAGAAGCTCCCCAAGGAGAACCCGGTCCAGCGCTACAAGGGTCTCGGCGAGATGAACGCCGACGAGCTGTGGGAGACCACGATGGACCCCGACGCCCGCCTGATGAAGCAGGTCACGCTCGAGGACGCCGCCCAGGCCGACGAGATCTTCTCGATCCTCATGGGCGAGGACGTCGAGCAGCGCCGCTCCTTCATCCAGCGCAACGCCAAGGACGTCCGATTCCTCGATATCTAGGCCGCTAGCCGCATCTACGACCAGCCCTAGACATCGATAGAACGCAGGAGAAAGACGAACCATGACTGAGACCCCCACCGGCACCGGAGCCGGCGGCTTCGGCTTCGGCGACGACCGCATCCAGCCGATCGAGCTGCAGACGCTGATGCAGCAGTCCTACATCGACTACGCGATGACGGTCATCGTCGGGCGAGCCCTGCCCGACGTGCGTGACGGGCTCAAGCCGGTGCACCGCCGCATCCTCTACGCGATGTACGACGGCGGCTACCGCCCCGACCGCGGCTTCTCCAAGTGCTCGCGCGTCGTCGGTGACGTGATGGGTCAGTACCACCCCCACGGCGACTCCGCGATCTACGACACCATGGTGCGCCTCGCGCAGCCGTGGGTGCTGCGCGCGCCGCTGATCAACGGCCAGGGCAACTTCGGCTCGCCGGGCAACGACTCCGCCGCGGCGATGCGGTACACCGAGTGCCGGATGGCGCCGCTGGCCATGGAGATGGTGCGCGACATCGACGAGGACACCGTCGACTTCCGCCCCAACTACGACGGTCGCTCGCAGGAGCCGACCATCCTGCCCTCGCGCTTCCCCAACCTGCTGGTCAACGGCTCGGCCGGCATCGCGGTCGGCATGGCGACCAACATCCCGCCGCACAACCTCCGCGAGGTCGCCGAGGGTGCGGTGTGGGCACTGGAGCACCCCGACGCCACCAAGGAGGAGCTTCAGGACGCGCTCGTCGAGCGCATCAAGGGCCCCGACTTCCCCAACGGCGCGCTCATCGTGGGCCGCCAGGGCATCGAGCAGGCCTACCGCACGGGTCGCGGCTCGATCACCCAGCGTGCCGTGGTGGAGATCGACGAGGACGCCAAGGGCCGCGTGATGCTGGTCATCAGCGAGCTCCCCTACATGGTCAACCCCGACAACCTCGCGCTGAAGATCGCCGAGCTCGCCGACTCCGGCCGGATCCAGGGCATCTCCGACGTCCGCGACGACACCAGCTCGCGCACCGGCCAGCGCCTGGTCATCATCCTCAAGCGCGACGCCGTCGCCCGCGTGGTGCTCAACAACCTCTTCAAGCACACCGAGCTGCAGTCGAACTTCTCCGCCAACATGCTGGCCCTCGTCGACGGCGTGCCGCGCACGCTGCCCATCGACCAGTTCATCTCCAACTGGGTCACCCACCAGATCGAGGTCATCCAGCGGCGTACCCGCTTCCGCCTCGCCGAGGCCGAGCGCCAGGCGCACATCTACCGCGGTCTGGCCAAGGCGCTCGACGCGCTCGACGAGGTCATCGCGCTGATCCGTCGCAGCCCCGACGTGGAGGAGGCCCGCTCGGGCCTGATGAGCCTGCTGGAGATCGACGAGATCCAGGCCAACGCCATCCTCGAGATGCAGCTGCGCCGCCTGGCCGCCCTCGAGCGCCAGAAGATCATGGACCGCCTCACCGAGCTCGAGCGCGTCATCGCCGACCTCGAGGACATCCTCGCCAACGAGGCGCGCCAGCGGCAGATCGTGTCCGACGAGCTCACCGAGATCGTCGACAAGTACGGCGACGACCGGCGCACGCAGATCATCGCCGCCGACGGCGACCTCTCGATGGAGGACCTGATCCCCGACGAGGACCTCGTCGTCTCGATCACCCGCGGTGGCTACGCCAAGCGCACGCGTGCCGACCAGTACCGGCTGCAGAAGCGGGGCGGCAAGGGCGTGCGCGGCGCGACCCTGCGCGGCGACGACGTCGTGCAGCACTTCATCGCGACCACCAACCACCACTGGCTGCTGTTCTTCACCACGGCCGGCCGCGTCTACCGCACCAAGGCCTACAACCTGCCCGAGGCGGCACGCGACGCAAAGGGCGGCCACGTCGCCGGCCTGCTGAGCTTCCAGCCCGACGAGGACATCGCCCAGGTGCTGGCGATCCGCGACTACGAGCAGGCTCCCTACCTCGTGCTCGCGACCCGGACGGGCCTGGTCAAGAAGACCAAGCTGGTCGACTACAACAGCCCGCGTCAGGCCGGCGTCATCGCGATCAACTTCCGCGAGGACGACGACGAGCTCATCGGCGCCGAGCTGGTCAACGGCGACGACGACATCCTGCTCGTCTCTCGCAAGGGCCAGTCGATCCGGTTCAAGGCCGACGACGAGCAGCTGCGCCCGATGGGTCGCGCCACCGGTGGTGTGCGCGGCATGAAGTTCCGCGACGGCGACTCCCTGCTGTCGATGTCGGTGATCCGCGCCGCGCAGGTCGCCGCCGAGGAGGCCGTCGAGGGTGACGCCGCCGACTCCGACGAGGTGAAGGAGCAGTACGTCTTCACCATCACCGACGGCGGCTTCGCCAAGCGCAGCCGCATCTCCGAGTACCGCCTGCAGTCCCGCGGCGGCATCGGCATCAAGGCGATGTCGCTGGCCAACGAGGACCGCGGGGGCCTGGTCGGTGCCTTCATCGTCGAGGAGGAGGACGAGGTCCTCTCGATCACCAGTGGTGGCCAGGTCGTGCGTAGCCCGATCGACGCCAACTTCCGGCCCACCGGTCGCTCCACCATGGGCGTGAAGTTCGTGTCGCCGAAGTCGGGCGACACCGTCGCAGTCGTGGCCCGTTCGGTCGAGGCGAAGGTGACCGAGGAGGTCGAGGAGCAGGCCGCCGACAGCGCGGCCGAGGTCGAGGCCGAGGCCCGCGAGGCCGCAGCCGTTTCGCCCGACGTGGTCGACGGTGCAACAATCGATGGTCAGGACGCAGTCGAAGCTCCCGCCGAGACGCCCGACGAAGACACCGAGGAGTGATCCATGTCGGACCGCACCGCGACCTCCCGTCGTACGTCGGACCCTGAGCCTGCCCGCAGGTCGTTCACCGGGCGGATGCAGGACACGCTGTCCAACGCCGCCCAGGAGCACCGCGCCAACGCGGGTCCCGGGGCCGGCTCGAAGGGTCGTCGCACCCGTACGCCGGGCCACCAGCCCCGGCGCGCCCGCCTGCGGTTGACCCGGATCGACCCGTGGTCGGTCATGAAGACGTCGTTCCTGCTCTCGGTCGCCTTCGGCGTGGTCACCTTCGTCGCCATCTTCATGGTGTGGTCGGTGCTCGGCGCAGCGGGCGTCTGGGACTCGATCAACTCCGCGGTCGCCAGCATCGTCGAGGGCGACAGCGGCAACTCCTCCTTCGACGTGACCGACTACGTCGGCATGTCGCGGGTCCTGGGCTTCACCCTGCTGGTCTCGGTGCTCGACGTGGTGCTGCTGACCGCGATCGCCACCCTGACGGCGTTCCTCTACAACCTCGCGGCCGCCCTGCTCGGCGGCATCGAGGTCACCCTCGCCGAAGACGAGAAGTGACTGCGACGCCTGATCAGGACCTCGATTGGTCTCGGTCGCGGCGCGTCAGGTAATCTTCGGCGTCGCCGCTGGTGCGGCGAGTGCGGGCCTATAGCTCAGACGGTTAGAGCGCTTCCCTGATAAGGAAGAGGTCGGAGGTTCAAGTCCTCCTAGGCCCACTCCATCCCTTCCACCCGAGGAGAGTCCGCATGAAGAAGCTCCTGCTGGTCCTCCTCGCCGCGGCCGGTGCCGCGTTCGCGAAGAAGAAGATGGACGAGGGCAAGAACGAGCAGGCCCTCTGGGCCGAGGCCACCGACAACGTCGACAAGGCCTGACCCTCTCCGGCGCTCTCGCGCCACCCGCACGGGGCCTTGGCGCAATTGGTAGCGCACCTGCTTTGCAAGCAGGGGGTTAGGGGTTCGAGTCCCCTAGGCTCCACCACGATGAATCCCTGTCGCGTGCTCGTCCTCGGGGCGACGGCCTCGGGGACCACCACCCTGGCCCGTGCCCTGGCCGGTCGTTGGTCGGTCCCCCACGCGGACACCGACGACTACTTCTGGGTGCCGACCGATCCGCCGTACACGGACAAGCGGCTCGCGGAGGACCGGCTGCGTCTGATGGCGGAGATGTTCCTGCCGCGTCGCGCCTGGGTGCTGTCGGGCTCGGTGATGGGATGGGGCGAGCCGCTGCTCGACCACGTTGACGTGCTCGTGTTCTGCTCCCTCGACCAGGACGTCCGCCTGGCCCGTCTGCGGGCGCGCGAGGCGGTCAGGTACGGCGAGCGGATACGTCCCGGCGGCGACCTCGCCACCACCCACGAGGAGTTCGTGACGTGGGCCGCCGGCTACGAGCGTGCGGACCTCCCGGGTCGCAGCCGCACGCTGCACGAGGAGTGGCTCACCCGGTTCGCCGGGCCGATCCTCCGTCTCGACACCGCCGGCCCCGTGGACACGCTCGTCGACCAGATCGTGGAGTCCTGAGGCCGGCGGATTCAGGTGGCGCGGGGACTCCACGATCAGCTGTGATCTGCCGCCCACCCCTCGGAAATCGTCGGCGCAGCAGCGCCGGCGGTCCCACACTGGAGCCGTGCTGGGCATCACCGACCTCCCGACCTACCTCGTCGGCCTCGTCCTGATCGTCCTGCTGCCCGGTCCGAACTCGCTCTACGTCCTCTCCGTCGCCGCCCGGCGCGGGGTGCGCAGCGGGTACGCCGCGGCGGCGGGGGTGTGGACCGGCGACGCGGTGCTGATGACGCTGTCCGCGGCCGGTGTGGCCTCGCTGCTGCAGGCCAACGAGGCGGCCTTCGGTGTCGTGAAGTGGGTGGGCGCGTCGTACCTGCTCTGGCTCGCGGTCGGCATGCTCCGCGCCGCGTGGGGGATGTGGCGCTCGCGGCGGACGGTCGCCGAGCAGCTCGCCGACGCGACCGTCGAGGCCGGGGTCGAGCCGAAGGCGCGCGGGGAGCGTCCCTATCGCCGGGCACTGGTGATCAGCCTGCTCAACCCCAAGGCGATCATGTTCTTCGTGGCGTTCTTCGTGCAGTTCGTCGACCCCGCCTACGCCCACCCGGCGATCTCGTTCCTGGCCCTCGGCACGCTGGCGACGCTCGCCAGCGCGGCGTACCTCAGCGTGCTGATCGTGAGCGGCACCCATCTGGCCGAGGCGTTCCGGCGCCGCAAGGCGCTCTCCGCGGGCGCCACGTCGGCCGTCGGCGCGGTCTTCGTGGGCTTCGCCGTCAAGCTCGCCCTTGCCTCGGCCTGACCGGCCGGTGGCGGTCACCGGGTGGCTGGGACAATCGAGCCCGTGACCGCCCCCCGCCGACCCGGCCTGCTGACCGACCTCGGCGCCGCGGTCCTCGCGCTCGTGCTGGTCGGCATCGCGGGGTGGCTCGGCGCGTGGCAGTACGGCGCCTGGCAGGCGCACCGCGACGCCGAGGCCCGCGACCTGACGGGCGTCGCCGCGGTTCCGCTCGACGACGTGATGGGCAGCGACGACCCCTTCCCGGCGCCCGACCTGGGCCGCCCCGTCGAGGCTGCGGGCGAGTGGCTCGAGGGCGGCTTCTGGGTCGCCGACCGGACCTACGGCGACACGGACGGCTACTGGGCCGTCGCCCCGCTGCTCGTCGGCGACGCCGCGGTGCTCGTCGTACGCGGGTGGGCGCCGGAGCCCGATGACGCGCTGCTCGCCGCGACCGGCGACGCGGAGGTGGTCGGCTGGGTCCAGCCGCCCGAGGGCACCCTGGTCACCGACGACGACCCGGCCGACGACGTGTTCCCCGAGATCCGGGTCGCCGACGCCGTCCAGCGCGTGGACGTCGACCTGTACTCCGCCTACCTGATCAGCCAGGAGCCCGCTCCCGGCCTGGAGCCGGCCGAGCTCGCGGCGCTGCCCGAGCCGGGCCGCTTCACCGGCGTGCGCAACCTGCTCTACGCCGTCGAGTGGTGGGTGTTCGGGGCGTTCGCGGCCTTCATCTGGTGGCGCTGGCGGCGCGACGCGACGGCTCCCGAGGTCGTCGACGTCGACCAGCCCGTGGCCAGGTAGGCCCCTCCGGATATCTTGGCCGCCGTGTCCCGCAACCTCACCGCCTACCGCGTCATGGCCACCATCGTCGGTGTCCTGCTCGTGGTGCTCTGCCTGATCGGCGTCCCGCTCGCGAACTTCGACGGCTCGCCGATGTGGGGGGTCTTCGACAGCACGCCGACCTGGGTCTCGACCGGGTCGGACGCCCACCACCTCGGTGAGCTCATCACGACCTACCTCGGCGTCGCGCACGGGTGGCTCTACATGATCTTCCTGTTCAGCGCGTTCCTGCTCTCACGCCGCGCCCGCTGGGACTTCCCGTTCACCCTCGTGACGCTGGTCTGCGGCACCATCCCGCTCGTGTCCTTCTGGGCCGAGCACCGCGCCACCCAGCGGGTCAAGGCGGAGCACCCCGAGCTGGCCTGACTAGGGTCGGTGCATGACCACCGCGTTCGTGCTCGGCGGCGGCGGCGTCCTGGGCGCCGTCGAGGTCGGCATGCTGCGGGCGCTCCTCGAGCGGGGCATCGTCCCCGACCTCGTCCTCGGCACGAGCGTGGGCGCGCTCAACGGAGCGATGGTCGCGCGCCAGCCCGACCTGTCGGTCGTCGACCGGCTCACCGAGCTCTGGGCCGAGGTCGCGCAGAGCCGGGAGGTGTACGGCGACCGGGCGCTGCGCACGGTCCGCCGGGCGGTGTCCACCGGGACCCACATCTACTCCTCCAAGCCGTTGCGGCTGCGACTGGAGGAGGAGTTCGGCGAGACCCGGTTCGAGGACCTGCCGGTCACCTTCGGGGTCTGCGCCGCCAGCATCGAGCGTGCCGCGGAGCACTGGTTCACCTCCGGCCCGATCGTGCCCGCGATCCTCGCCAGCGCCGCCGTCCCCGGCCTGCTGCCTCCGGCCGAGGTCGACGGCGAGCACTTCCTCGACGGCGGCCTGGTGAACTCCATCCCGGTCGGTCGCGCCGTCGAGCTGGGCGCGACGCGGATCTTCGTCCTGCAGGTCGGGCGCATCGACCGGCCGCTCACGGTGCCGAGCCGGCCGTGGCAGGTCGCGCGGGTCAGCTTCGAGGTCGCCCGCCGGCACCGGTTCATGCGTGACATGGCGACGATCCCCGACGGCGTCGAGGCGCACGTGCTGCCGGCCGGCGGGACCTCCGCGCGCGACGACTCGCTGCGGGCGCACCGCGACTTCGGCGGCGTGCAGGCCCGCATCGACGCGACGTACGACGCCTCGCGCGCCTACCTCGACGAAGCACTGGACGACTAGCCGTGGGCGGCGCACCGGTCTGGGTCCTGCGACGCTTCGTCGTCGCGCCCGCGGTGGTCGGACTGACCGCGGCGCTTTGGGTGACCCTGCCGGCGTGGCTGCTCGTCGCGGCGGCGCTCTCGCCGGTGCTCCCCGGGCGTTGGCGGGCGCTCCGACTGCTGTGGCTCGTGGTCCTCTACCTCACCTTCGAGACGCTGCTGCTCGCGGTGATGCTCGGGCTGTGGCTGGCCAGCGGGTTCGGCTGGCGGATCCGGTCGCCGTACTTCGCCGGCATCCACTACGACCTCGTGCAGGGCACGCTGATCGTCTTCTTCCGCGAGGCCCGGCGGGTGCTGGCGCTGCGGATCCGCACCGACGGCCCCCACCCGCCACGGGTCCCCGACGGGCCGGTGCTGGTGATGTGTCGCCACGCGGGGCCCGGAGACTCCTTCATCCTCATGTACGCGCTGCTGCACTGGTACCACCGCGAGCCCCGGGTCGTGCTGAAGAACACCCTCGCCTGGGACCCGGCGATCGACGTGGTGCTGCGACGGATCCCGGCACGGTTCATCTCGCCGAACCCGGAGGCCGGCGAGGACCTCGAGTCGCAGATCGCCGCCCTGGCCACGGACCTGGACCACAACGACGCGTTCGTGATCTTCCCCGAGGGTGGCAACTTCACGCCCGCGCGGCGCGACCGCGCCATCGCCAGGCTCCGCAAGCTCGGGCTCGAGCGGATGGCGGTGCGGGCCGAGGAGATGACCCACGTGCTGGCGCCGCGCCCCGGGGGCGTGGTGGCCGCGCTGGACGCGGCGCCCGATGCCGACGTGCTGATGGTCGCGCACACCGGGCTCGACCACCTGGTCACGGTGAGCGACCTGTGGCGTGAGCTGCCGATGGACAAGCAGATCACCATGCGGTGGTGGGCGATCTCGCGCGCGGACATCCCGGACGACCGCGACGCGCGCATCGAGTGGCTCTACGGCTGGTGGGAGCGCGTGGACGAGTGGATCGAGGAGAACCGGGTCGTGGACACCTCGGCCTGACGCAGGCGCAGACACAACGGGCGGTGCCCCGCCCCCGAGGGGACGAGACACCGCCCGGTGGCGATGCGGGGTGTGGCTACTTCTTCTGCGGCACGTCGTCGATGTCGATGATCTCGGCGGGCTCGTCAGGGGTGGTGGCCGGGTGCGGCTCCTCGGCGGCGTCGCTGACCGCCTCCCCGGGGGCACCGCCGCCGATGTCGTCGGTGGCCGGCGGCTCCGCGGTGACCACGTCGTCCGCGGTGACGACACCGTCCTCACCGAGCGGGTCGGTCAGGGGGTCGCCGCCCGCCGCGGCCGCCGGGGCTGCCGACGGCGTGGGGGGCGGGGTGGCGGACGTCGTCGTCGGCGGGGCCGGCGGGACGTACGTGGACTGCCAGTGGGCGTCCTCGTCCTGCTTCTGGCGCAGCTTGGCGAAGACGGCGCCGCCGATGGCGAGCAGGCCGGTGATCAGCAGCAGCTTCTTGAGCCTGCCGCCCTTGGGCTCGGGCTCGACCCCGCGGAGCTCGTTGACCTTCGCCGCGGCCAGCTCCCGGCCCTCGGCAGCCCGCTCGGCGGCGAGGGCCGCGGCCACGGAGGCCTTCTCGGCAGCGGTGGCGCGAGCCTCGGCCAGCAGGGGTGCGGCCTTCTCGCGCGCCTCGGCGCCCTTCTCGGCTGCGAGGGCGGCGCCGGCCGACGCCTTCTCCGCAGCGGTGGCGCGAGCCTCCGCGATCAGCGGCGTCGCCTTGTCGCGGGCGTCGGTGATCGCAGGTCCGGCCTTCTCCACCGCCTGCTCCCAGGCCTGCTCCAGCTGTGGGATCACCGTCTCGGAGATCTGGTCCGAGATCTGCTCGACGTAGTCGTGGGCGCGGTCCATGAGGGACTTCTTGCGGCCGAAAGCCATGCGTGACCTCCTCAGTCGTTGTGCCTCCATCTCACCACGGCCGCCCACACGCGGCCAGCCCCGTCCGGGTGGAGGGCCGAGGCGTGGGCCCGCATGGCAGGATCGAGGCGCACAAGCGAGACCCGCGAGCTCCCAGATCCGAGAGGCACATCCCATGGCCGACCCCAAGGCGACCTTCAAGACCAACCGGGGCGACATCGTCGTCAACCTGTTCCCGAACCACGCTCCCGAGACCGTCGAGAACTTCGTCGGCCTCGCCGAGGGCACCAAGGACTACCGCGACGACGCCGGCCGCAGCGGCGAGAAGTACTACGACGGCCTCGGCTTCCACCGGGTCATCGACGGCTTCATGATCCAGGGCGGCTGCCCGCTCGGCACCGGCACCGGCGGCCCCGGCTACACGTTCAAGGACGAGATCCACCCCGAGCTCGTCTTCGACAAGCCCTACCTGCTCGCGATGGCCAACGCCGGACCGGGCACCAACGGCTCGCAGTTCTTCATCACCGTCGCCGCCACCCCGTGGCTCAACCGCAAGCACACGATCTTCGGCGAGGTGGCCGACCAGGCCAGCCGCGACGTCGTCGACGCGATCGCCACCTCCAAGACCGGTGCGATGGACCGTCCCGTGGACGCCGTGGTGTTCGAGTCCGTCACCATCGAGCGCTGACCGGCCCCGACCGCGCCGCACCCGACCGACCCCGATGACCCAGCCCTCCGAGGGCCCGGCCGCGACCGGGGTGCCGACCTGCTACCGGCACCCCGATCGCGAGACCTGGATCCGCTGCCAGCGCTGCGAGAAGCCGATCTGCCCGGACTGCATGCGCGACGCGGCCGTGGGCTTCCACTGCCCCGACTGCGTCCGGCAGGCCAACAAGGGCTCCCGGCAGAACCAGGCGATGTACGGCGGTGAGCGCAGCGCCGACCCGCGGCTGACGACGTACGTCCTGATCGCGATCAACGCGGTCGTGTGGCTGGCGATCACGGCCACGGGCGGGGCCCGCTCCAGGCTGTCGGACCTGCTGGCGCTCTCACCGACGGGCCGGTGCATCTCGGAGTCGATGCCCGGCCAGTACTACCCCGGCCTCCGTGCCTCCGCGATCTGCGAGACCGGCACGCGCGGGGACGGGATCTGGCAGGCAGGCGTGGCCGACGGTGCCTGGTGGCAGCTGCTCACCAGCGCCTTCACGCACGTCGAGATCTGGCACGTCGCGATGAACATGTTCGCGCTGTTCCTGTTCGGCCCCGCGCTCGAGCAGATCGTCGGCCGTGCGCGCTTCCTCGCGGTCTACCTCGTCAGCGGGCTGGCCGGGTCGGTGCTGGTGCTGTGGCTCTCCGCCTCCGACGGGAGCACGGTGGGTGCGTCCGGCGCGCTCTTCGGCCTCCTCGGGGCGCTGCTGGTGACCGCCACCAAGGCGCGGCTCAACTCGCAGTGGCTGGTCCAGAACCTGATGCTGGGCGTGATCGTCACGGTCGTGGGGTGGCAGATGATCTCGTGGCAGGGCCACCTCGGCGGGTTCCTCGGTGGCGCCGCGGCCGCCGGGATCATCGCCTACGCACCGAAGAACCGGCGTCCGACGGTCCAGTGGGGCGGCCTGGCCGTGCTCACCGTCGTCCTGCTCGCCCTGGCCCTGGTACGCATCGCCGCCCTCTCCTGAGGCCCGCAGGGCGTCCGCACCCAGCCCCCGTTCGGCAGTCGCACCGCGAGGTACGACGACCGGGCGGGGGCTGCTGCATTTCCCACAGGTGTGCACACAGCTGTGGATAACTACATGCGTGTAATTCCTCCACAGGAGTTCTCCACAGTGTGGAGAACCGCGGGTCACTTCAGCGATCCCCGGCTGCCCGGGGATCACTGAACATGTCGGCCCGCGCACGGCCTGACATGTTCAGCGAGAGCCTGACAAGACACCCCGAAATCGACTCGAGCGGTGAGAGAGACGCCTCCCCTTCCCCAGGAAGGCGCCTCACTCACCGCTCGAGGCGACGAATGACGTGACCGGTGCAACCGGTCGAGGGAGAACCTACTCCCACTTGGTCGCGAAGCTGAACCCGACTGCCATGAAGGCGATGCCGACGACGAGGTTCCACTGGCCCAGGTCGTTGAAGATCCACAGCTTCGAGAGGTCGTCGGAGAAGACGTAGAAGGTGCAGATCCAGAGCAGGCCGACGAGGAAGCAGCCCAGCATGCCTGCCACGACGCCACGGCCGCGACCCAGTGGGGTCGAGGGGTGCGCGGACACCATCAGGCCGAGCATGAGGGCGCCGAAGCCGATGGCGTAGTTCCAGTCGCCGAGCTCGGCGACGGCCTTGGGCTTGCCCGCGACCGGCGGGAAGGCGAGCGGGTTGCCGCGCGGGCCGACGTAGTAGTAGGCCAGCCAGGCGATGCCCGCGACGACGAGCAGCAGGGCGATCACGAACCGGACGGAGAAGAGCTTGTGCTTCTCCGCGGGGATGACCGTCTGGGACTTCGACACTGCTGCTCCTGGGGCTCGGCTGGGTTCGTCGGCGTGCGGTCACGCTCGTCGGGGACGCTCGGCGCCCGCCGGGGGGTTAGCGTAGTCGTCATGTCGTCGCCGCCCCAGTCGTCCCCCGGGCGTCGCCGTGTCTGGCGGGTGGCGACGCCGGTCGTCGTGCTGCTCAGCGGGGCACTCTTCGCGGTGAGCGCCGAGCAGAGCGACGGCATCGACCTGCGCGGCGGACGGCTCACCGACCTCGCCTCGGTGGTGCGGGCCGAGCGCGACGAGGCCGGCGACCTGACCGCCGAGGCGGCCGAGCTCAACGCCCAGGTGGAGGCGCTCAGCGCGGAGCTCGGTGACCGGTCCGTGGCGCGCGTCCAGGACGAGATCGCGACGCTCGTCGACCCCGCCGGGCTCACCGAGAAGTCGGGCCCGGCCGTGCAGGTCACCCTGGACGACGCCTCCGAGGAGGCGCGCCTCGCCTACGAGGGCGAACCCAACGACCTCGTCGTGCACCAGCAGGACATCCAGGCCGTCGCGAATGCCATGTGGAACGCCGGCGCGGTCGCGGTCACGATCCAGGGGCAGCGGCTGATCTCCACGACGGGCATCAAGTGCGAGGGCAACCAGGTCACCCTCCACGGGCTGCCGTACTCGCCGCCGTACGTCATCGTGGGCATCGGCGACCCGGCCGCGATGGAGGCCGAGCTGACGGTCGACCCGATCCTCGCGATCTACCGCGACTACACCTACATCCCCGGTGGCGGCGTCTCGTGGGACATGACCGCGCTCGACTCGGCCGTCGCGCCGGCGTACACCGGACTGCTCGACCTCACCTACGCCACGCCCATGTCGGACGTGGGCTGAGGGGTCTCGTGACGGGCGCGGGGCGCCCTCCTCGACCAACGGGTGCGGACGGGCGCGGGGCGCCCTCCTCGACGAACGGGCGCGGACGGGCGCGGGGCGCCCTCCTCGACCAACGGGTGCGGACGGGCGCGGGGGCGCCCTCCTAGGCCGTCGCAGGCCCGGTCAGCCGGTGGGTGGCGGGGTGCTCGGGCTCTCGGTCGGCGGCGTCGGTGTCTCGGTGGGCGTCTCGGTCGGCAGGGTGGGCGTCTCCGTGGGCGTCTCGGTCGGCGTCGCCGGCTCCTCGTAGGCGGAGACGAAGATGAGCACGGTCGAGCCCTGGTCGGCCGTGCCGCGCAGCGGGACCTGGTCGACGACCGTGCCCTTGGGCTCGGTCGAGGTCGCGTCGATGCGCACGTCGGGGACGAAGCCGGCTTCGCGGATCGTGCGCTCGGCCTCGCCCTGCTTCATGCCGCGGACGTTGGGCACCTTCTCGGGGCCGTCGGAGTAGAACACCGTCACCGTGGCGCCCTCGCCCACGGACGTGCCGGCAGCCGGGTCGGTGCGCAGGACCTGGAAGCGGTCCTCGTCGGAGTCCTCCTCCTGGAACTTCACCGCGAAGCCGGCGTCGGCGAGCGTCTGGCGGGCCTCCTTGCGGAGGCTGCCCACGACGTAGGGCACCTCGACCTCGGGCTTGCCGAGGGAGAGCACGAAGCTGATCGAGTCACCCGGGTCCTGGTAGGTGTCGCGGGCGGGGTCCTGGCTGATCACCAGGTCGACAGCGACGGTGTCGGAGAACTCACGGCCGACGCGGCCGACGGTGAAGCCGGCGTCGACGATCTTGATCCGGGCCTTCTCCTCGGTCAGCCCGTCGAGGCTGGGCACCGCCACGCGCTCGGGAGCGTCGTCGAAGAGCAGGTCGTTCATCAGGTAGGCGCCGACGGCCACGAGCCCGACGACCAGCAGTCCGGCCAGCACCCACCAGCCCGTGCGGCTCCGCGACGGCTCGTCGCGTCGCGGCGGCGGCGAGCCGGCGGCGAGCGTGGCGGTCGACTCGCCCGGGGGGACCGGGGGGACGTACTGCGTCTCGGCCGGCGGCGGCACCACGGCGGGGGCCTGGATGGGGTGGCCGGCGAGGTAGCGCTCGATGTCGGCCTTCATGGCCGCGGCGCTCTGGTAGCGGTCCTCGACGCGCTTGGCGAGCGACTTCATCACGATCGCGTCGATCTCGGCGTCGAGCTGGTCATCGAGGTCGGACGGCGGCGAGGCCGGCTCGCGGACGTGCTGGTAGGCGACTGCCACCGGGCTGTCGCCGATGAAGGGCGGGCGACCGGTGAGGAGCTCGTAGAGCAGGCAGCCGGTCGAGTAGACGTCGGAGCGCGAGTCCACGGTCTCGCCGCGGGCCTGCTCGGGGGAGAGGTACTGCGCGGTGCCGACGACGGCCGCGGTCTGGGTCATCGTCGAGGAGGCGTCGGAGATCGCCCGTGCGATGCCGAAGTCCATCACCTTCACGTCGCCCGACGGCGTGAGCATCACGTTGCCCGGCTTGATGTCGCGGTGGATGATCCCAGCGCGGTGGCTGTAGTCGAGGGCGGAGAGGACGCCCGCGGTGATCTCGAGGGCGCGCTCGGGCAGGATCTTGCGGCCCTCGCGCAGGATGTCGCGCAGCGTGCGACCCTCGACGCACTCCATGACGATGTAGGGCTGGGCCACGCCCGAGCCGTCGGTGGCCATCTCCTCGCCGGTGTCGTACGTCGACACGATCGAGGGGTGGTTGAGCGAGGCCGAGGACTGCGCCTCGCGCCGGAACCGCGCCTGGAAGGTCGCGTCACTGGCCAGGTCGGTGCGCAGCCGCTTGACCGCGACGGTGCGTCCCAGTCGCAGGTCGCGTCCCTTGCGGACCTCGGCCATGCCGCCTCGCCCGAGGAGCTCCGCGAGCTCGTAGCGGCCGCCGATCAGTGTCGGCTCCGACTGGCTCATCCGTCCTCGTCCTTCCGGTCGGTGGTGCTGGTCCGCCGCGAGGCCGCGCTGGGCGATGCGCTGGCGCTCGGGCTGCTCGCGGTGGTCTCCGACGGCGTCTGCGCCGGGCTCTGCGAGGGCGTCGCCGCGGGTGACTGCGTCGGCGTCTCGGTGGGCGTCTGCGTTGGCGACTGGATCGGAGTCTCCGTGGGCGTCTCGGTGGGAGTCTCCGTCGGCGTCTCCGTCGGCGTCTCGGTGGGCGTCTCGCTCGGGGTCTCGCTCGGGGTCTCCGAGGGGGTCTCGCTCGGGGTCTCGCTCGGCGTCTCGGTGGGCGTCTGCGTGGGGGTCCGCGTCGGCGTCCTGGACGGGCTGGGCCCGGGCGTCGTCTCGCTCTGCTCGGGGGTCGTGGGCGCCTCGTCGACGGGTGCGTCGTCGCCGCGAGCGCCGAGCCAGACCGCGAAGGCCACGGCTGCCGCGACGGCCACCAGCCCGATGATCGTGGCCCACGGGACGGCGCGTCGCCGGCGCGGTGCGGGCTCGGCGGGCGCGGGCGCCGCGGTGGCAGGAGCGACCGGCGCGACCGCCGGCATCGCCTGCGTGTGCGACTCGTCCGGGACGACCGGCGTGACCGCGGTCGCTGCCGCAGCGGCCGCCGCCGCCCCGCCGACCGCTGCTCCACCGGCCGCTGCTCCACCGGCCGACGCGGGATCGCGCAGCGCCCGGGCGAAGGCGGTGCCGTCGGAGAAGCGGTCACCCGGTGCCTTGGCGAGCGAGCGCCGTACGACCCGGGCGAGGTCGGTGGGCACGGCGTCCGGCAGCTCGGGCACCGGGTTGCGCAGGTGGGCGATCGCGGTGGCGACCGGGGTGTCGGCGAGGAACGGCTTGCGGCCGGCCAGGCACTCGAAGGCGACCACGCCCAGCGAGTAGACGTCGGAGGCGGCCGTCGCGGTGCCGCCCTCGGCCTGCTCGGGGGAGATGTAGGCAGGGGTGCCCATCACCTGACCGGTCTCGGTCAGGGCCATCCCGTCGGCGGCGCGCGCGATGCCGAAGTCGGTGACCTTCACGCGGCGGTCGGGGGTCACGATGAGGTTGGCCGGCTTGACGTCCCTGTGCACGATCCCGGCCGCGTGCGCGGCACCGAGCGCGTCGGCTGCCTGGGCGAGCAGGTCCTGCGCCACCGCGGGGTCCATGGGCGCGCTGGGCCGGAGCAGCGCGGACAGCGGCTGGCCCTCGACGAGCTCCATCACGAGGTAGGGACGCGGGGTGGCCGAGCCGTCGTCGACGGTGCTCTCGCCGAAGTCGAAGACGGCCGCGACGCCCGGGTGGTGCAGGGCCGCCGCGTGGCGCGCCTCGGTCTCGAAGCGGGCCCGGAAGAGCGTGTCGTCGGCGTACTCGGTCTTGAGCACCTTCACCGCGACCGCGCGGTCGAGGGTGGTGTCGCGGGCCGCCCACACCTCGCCCATGCCGCCGGTGGCGATGCGCGACTCGAGGACGTAGCGGCCGGCGGGGTCGACGTGTCCGCCGGGGCGGAGGGCGGTCACGGGGCGATCACCGCCTCCATGATCGCCTTGGCGATCGGGCCGCCGAGCAGGCCGCCGGCGATCTCCTCGCGCGCGGTGTCGCTGGACTGCACCAGGACGGCGACCGCGACCTGGGGGTCGTCGGCCGGGGCGAAGGAGACGAACCAGGCGTAGGGCGGGCGGTCAGCGGTCGACTGCGCGGTGCCGGTCTTGCCCGCCACCTCGACGCCGGGGATCTGGGCCGGGGTCGCGGTGCCGGTGTCGACGGTCGCGACGAGCATCTTGGTGAGCTCCTCGGCCGTGGTGCTCGAGATCGCCTTGCTGATGCTCTGCGGGTCGGTCTTGTCGAGGACCGACAGGTTGGGTGCGCGGACCTCGTCGACGACGTAGGGGCGCATCACGTCGCCGTCGTTGGCGATCGCCGCGGCGACCATCGCCATCTGCAGCGGCGTGGCGGTGACGCTGGACTGGCCGATGCCCGACATCGCGGTCTGCGGGGCGTCCATGTCGCGCGGGTAGAGCGACGTCGCCTGGCCGCCGAGGTCCTCCAGCGACGTGGCGTTGAAGCCGAACTTCTCGGCCTGCTCGGCCATCGCGTCGTTGCCGAGCTCGTTGGCGAGCGACAGGAACGTGACGTTGCAGGAGACCTGCATCGCCTGGGTCATGGTGATCCGGCGCCCGCCGCAGTTGCCGCCGTCGTGGTTGCGGATGGTGGTCGAGGACTGCGGCAGCTTGAAGCCGAAGCCGCCCGGGACCATCGAGTCGGCGTCGTAGTTGCCCGACTCGATCGCGGCCGCCGCGGTGACCAGCTTGAACGTCGAGCCGGGCGGCAGCGTCGTACCGATGGCGCGGTTGATGAGCGGCTGTCGCTCGTCGCTGTTGAGCCGGTCGCTCGCCTCCTTCACGGCGCCGAAGTCGTGGGAGGCGAGGTTGTTGGGGTCGAAGGTCGGCGTCGACGCCATCGCCAGCACGCGGCCGGTGGACGGCTCGAGGGCGACCACCGCACCCTGGGCGTCGCCCGGCAGGTTCTCCAGGCCCTCCCACGCGGCGTCCTGCGCGGCGGCGTCGACGGTGAGCTGGACGTTGCCGCCCTTGGGGTCGGTGTTGCTCAGCAGGTCGACGAGCCGGGTGACGAACAGTCGCGAGTCGTCGCCGGCGAGGACGCTGTTCTGCGAGCGCTCGACGCCGGTCTGGCTGAAGAAGGCGAAGTAGCCGGTGATCGGGGCGTACTTGAAGGGCTGGGAGTAGGTGCGCTGGAACTTGTACTGGTCGTCGGACGGCACGCTCCGCGCGATCGCCTCCTTGCCGACCAGGATGGCGCCGCGCTCGCGGGAGTAGGCGGCCGTGATGACCCGCCGGTTGCGCGGGTCCTGCGAGAGGTCGTCGGACCGGACGTACATCAGGTAGGTCGCGTTGACCAGCAGCGCGACGAACAACAGCAGGCAGAAGACCGAGACGACGCGGATGGGCTTGTTCACCGCAGCTTCACCACCTGGGTGCTCTCGCTGTCGGCGGCCGACTCGTCGACCGGGTCGAGGCGCGGCGCCGGGCGGCGGGCCTGGTCGGAGATGCGGAGCAGCAGCGCGATGACGACCCAGTTGGCCACGAGCGACGAGCCGCCGTAGGAGAGGAACGGGGTGGTGAGGCCGGTGAGCGGGATCAGTCCGGTCACGCCGCCGATCACGACGAAGACCTGCAGGGCGAAGATCGCGCCGAGGCCGACCGCCAGCAGCTTGCCGAAGCCGTCGCGGGAGATGAGCGCGATGCGCAGCGCCCGCTCGACGATCAGGCCGTAGCAGAGCACGATCGCCATGACCGCGGCCAGGCCGAGCTCCTCGCCGACGGTGGAGAGGATGAAGTCCGAGTAGGCGAAGGGCACCCGCTCGGGGAAGCCGTTGCCGAAGCCGCGGCCGATCAGCCCGCCCCAGCCCATGCCGAACAGCGCCTCGACGAGCTGGCCGCTTCCGGGCGAGGCGTCGTAGTACTCCATCGGGTGGAGCCAGAAGTTGAAGCGGTTCTGCACGTTGCCGACGAAGGAGTACGCCGCCAGCGCGCCGGCCGCGAACAGCAGGCCGCCGACGACGAGCCACCCGGGCCGCTCGGTGGCTACATAGAGCATCACCAGGAACAGGCCGAAGAACAGCAGCGAGGAGCCCAGGTCGTTCTGCAGGACGAGGATCATCATCGAGATGCCAAACATCGCCAGGATCGGGCCGAGGTCGCGTCCGCGCGGCAGGTCGACGAAGACCACCCGGCGCCCCGCGAGGGCGAGGGCGTCGCGGTGCAGGACGAGGTAGCCGGAGAACGCGACGACCAGGAGCACCTTGGCGACCTCGCCGGGCTGGAACGAGAAGCCGGCGACGTAGATCCAGATCTTGGCGCCGTTCTTGGCGCTGCCGATGACCGGGAGGAACGGCAGGACCAGCAGCGCGATGCCGGCCAGGCCGGAGGTGTAGGTGAGGCGCTGCAGCGAGCGGTGGTCACGCAGGAGGAACAGCGTGGCGACGAACAGGACCACGCCCAGCGTCATCCAGGTGAGCTGCTGGCGCGCGAAGGTGTGCTGGTCGAGGCCGTTGGCCTCGTAGGTGAGGTCGAGCCGGCGGAGCACTGCCAGACCGAGCCCGTTGAGCGCGGCCACGAGCGGCAGCAGCACCGGGTCGGCGTACGGCGCGACGATGCGGACCGTGACGTGGGCCGCCACGATCAGGGCGGTCAGCCAGCCGCCGTAGCCGACGAGGTCTGCGGGCACCTCGCCCTCGACGCCCAGTCCGACGGCGGCGTAGGCGCCGATGCCGACCGCGAGCGCGAGGAGGAGGAGGAACAGCTCCGCGCCCCGGCGCCGCCGGTGCACGAAGCCCATCAGGGTCCCGGTCTGACTCATCGCGTCACCCTGCGTCGACGGCCTGGCGCGCGGCGTAGTTGTCCACGGTCAGCCGGGCCTCGTCGAGGTCGTCGGCCTCGATGCCCTCGCGGACCGTCTCGGCCTCGATGTCGCTGAGCCGGTCGAGGTCGACGTCGGTGACCTCGTAGACGTGGGAGAGGGACACGCCGGGGAGGTCGGCGTTGAGGCCGCGGAAGATCGCGACCTTGCCGTCCTGCTCGCCGACGTAGAACTGCTGCTGGCTCCACGACCACCCGGCCGCGAGCACGATCCACGCCAGGCCGGCCAGGACGGCGGTCACCAGCAGCCGGCGCAGCCAGCGGTGGCGGCCGGGGTCGCGCGGGGCGTAGCGGGCGGCCTCGGGGTCGATCGGGTCGCCCGGGAAGGCGCCCGCGGGGACGTCACCCGGGACCGGCGGGATCTCGCCGGTGTCGCCCGAGCGGTGGCCACGGAACAGACCGCCGACGGCGCCGGCGAGCGGCATCCGGCGGGGCAGGTCGGCCGCGGCACCGACGAGCAGCGGGGCGAGCTCCTCGGGCGGCGCCTCCTCGGCGACGTCGGCGACCAGGCAGGTGACGTTGTCGGTGCTGCCGGCCTCGAGGCTGGCGCGGACCATCTCGACGGCCGCGAAGTCGGGGGTGCCGGTGGAGAGGATGTCGGCCATCCGCTCCGGGGTGAGCGTGCCGCACGCGCCGTCGCTGCAGAGGAAGATGCGGTCGCCCACCTCGGCGGGGACCTCGAAGAGGTCGGGCTCCTCGTGGCGGATGCCGTCGAGCGCCTTGAGGATGAGGTTGCGGTGCGGATGGCTCCGCGACTGCTCCTCGGTGATGCGCCCCTCGTCGATGAGCGACTGGACGAACGTGTGGTCGTGGGTGAGCTGGCGCAGCTCGCCGCGACGGTAGAGGTAGGCCCGGCTGTCGCCGATGTGGCCGAGGCCGAAGCGGGTGCCGTCGAAGAGCGCGACGGTCGCGGTGGTGGACGTGCCGTTGAGGCCGGGGTCGTCCTCGACCAGCTCGGCGATGCGGTCGTCGGCGCGGTGGATGGCCCCGGCCACCTGGCCGAGGATGTCCTCGTCGGGCTCCTGGTCGAGCTTGCGCAGCGCCTGCACCGCCGTGCTCGACGCCAGGTCACCGCGTACGGCACCGCCCACGCCGTCGCACACGGTCAGCAGCCACGGGCCGGCGTAGCCGCTGTCCTGGTTCTCGCGGCGCACCCGCCCGACGTCGGAGATCGCGGAGTAGTGGAGGTAGAGGCTCACTTCCGCAGCTCCAGGATGGTCTTGCCGACCCGCACCTGCACGCCGAGCCCGATGGTGGTGGGCTGGGTGATCCGGACCGGGCCGACGTAGGTGCCGTTGGTGGAGCCGAGGTCCTCGACGAACCACTCGTCGCCGCTGGCCGCGACGCGGGCGTGACGGGTGGAGACGTAGTCGTCGTCGAGCTTGATGGCGGCGTCGCTGCCGCGACCGATGAGGAGCGGGGCGTCGGCGAGCTCGGCACGGATGCCGGAGTTCTCGCCCTCGACCACGAGGAGGTGGGTCGGGGAGCCGCGACGCGGCTTGCGTGCCTTGCCGCCGCCGCGGCGCTCGGGGGCGGGCGCGGCACCGCGCGCGGTCTCCGGGACCCGGGCGCCGAACATGTCGGAGCGGATCACCGAGATCGCGGACAGCACGAAGATCCAGAGGATGGCCAGGAACGCCACCCGGATCAGGAAGAGGGTCAGCTCAGACATTCCAGCCCCCGGCCTCGTCGCGTCCGCCGTCGATGCGCACGGTCATCTCGGTGTGCCCGATCCGGATCAGCGACCCGTCGCGGAGCCGGGCGCGGGCCACCTTGGTGCCGTCGACCAGGATGCCGTTGGTCGAGCCCAGGTCGACCGCCTCGACGCCGTCGATGGAGACCTCGAGCTCGAGGTGGCGCCGGCTCACACCGGGGTCGTTGATCCGGAGGTCGGCCTCGGTGCCCCGGCCGATGACCAGGCCCGGCGGGCGCAGCGGGTGGCGCGTGCCGTTGACCTCGAGCGTGGCATGGGAGGAGCGCGTACGGGTGCGCTGGTCGTTGTCGGTCACGCTGGCCTGCGCCTTGCTGCGGATCCGGAACCGACCGGTCGTCAGGTCGTCGGCGGACTCGAACGCCACCGAGATCGGCCCCGTGAAGACGTAGCCCTGGGCGTCGGCGTGGTCCTGCAGCTGGTCGACGAGGTCCTGCTCGAGCGCGCGGCCGAGGCCCACGATGCGGTCGAGGTCGGCAGGGCTCAGCTCGACGTGGAAGTCGTTGGGCACCAGCCGGCGCTGCCGGCTGAGGACCTGGGCGTTGTTGTCGCACTCGCGCTGGAGCGCCGCGGCGATCTCGACGGGCTGCACCGCGCTGCGGAAGGCGCGGGCGAAGGCGCCGGAGATGAGCTGTTCGAGCCGCTGCTCGAAGCGCTGCAGGGAGTTCACACGGGCCTCCTCTCCTCGCGTTGGTGGACGCATCGTTGTGGTGGTCGTTGTGGTGGGCAGGCACGAACGACCGCCCGACCGGTGCCAGCGAGCGTACCGGCCGCTCGGGCCCGTGCCACGGTGCCGCCCCGCCGGACGGAACATCACCCCCTCTCGAGGGTGACGGCGTGCGAACCCCCGACCGCGGGGGACGCCCGGGCGATTGGGAGTGCGCGCGAGCCGTGGGGTAGCCTGAGCCCGCTTCAAGCGCGAGTGGCGGAATAGGCAGACGCGCACGGTTCAGGTCCGTGTGTCCGAAAGGACGTGGGGGTTCAACTCCCCCCTCGCGCACCACACCACGAAGGCCCCGGACATCGTCCGGGGCCTTCGTCGTTCGTCGTGGTCACTCCAGGTAGCGGCCCGCCACGAGTCCCTGCCGGTCGACGGGTGATCCCCGCTCGATCGTCCAGGCGAGACGGACCAGGCCGGCGTGCGACCAGGTCAGCGGGGTGGCCGCGCGGGTGCCCTCGCCGGCGGGGCAGCACGCCGCGCCCGTCGGCGCGCGCCCGTCCCACACCTGCTCGGAGATCATGTCGCTCGCGCCCGCGGCGGCGGCCATGGTCGCGAGGTAGGCCGATGCGTCCTGCCCGGCTGTCACGGCGTACTCGCCCCGCTCGCCGGTGAGCAGCGCCCAGCCGCGACCGAGGGTGGTGCCGGTGTCGTCCTCGGTGATGTCCCACTGGTCGCCGTCGCGCGTCTCGCCGTAGCCGTCGAAGCTGAACCGGTGCCAGAACGGGCCGTTCGGGGTGTCGACGCGCAGCTCGGAGTCCACCACCGGCAGCGTCGAGACGACGTCGGCGTCGTCGGCCGGCAGCAGGCCGAGCCGGACCAGGTCGAGGAAGCTCGGGTCGACCACCCGGCGCTGGTCGACCGCGGACGGACCGCCGTCGCCGATGCCGTACTCGGTGCCGGTGTCGGGGCGACCGTTCTTGGTGAGCCGGAGGAAGTACGGGCTGTCGCTCAGCGGGCCGGTGGTGGTGACCGTCCAGCGCTTCACCCTCGCCTGCCACCGGTCAGCCAGCCGCAGCCACCGCCGCGCCGAGGCCCGGTCCCCGTTCTTGCGGGCGAGGTCGGCCGCGCACACCAGGCCGGCGACCTGCGCGGCGATCGTGCTGGGGGAGTAGCCGGACTGATTCTCCCAGCGCTCCTGCGGGGAGTACGGCGCCCGGCGCCCGGTCTCCTCGTCGCGGAAGCCGGCCAGGAAGTCGGCCGCCTTCTTCACCCCGCGATAGGTCCGGGGGCCGTCGCGGCCGACGAGCCGGGCCAGGACGATCGGCAGCGCCACCTCGTCGAGCTGGAGCTCGGACCAGACCGGAGTGCCCTCGACGTCGGAGTTCTGCGGGAACGAGCCGTCCGGGAGCTGCTGGACGTCGAAGAGCCAGTCGACGGTCCGCCGGGCCGCGGCGCGGTCGCCCATCGCCCAGAGCGCGGTCCCGAACTGGTAGGAGTCGCGCGACCACACGAGGTGGTAGGCGCCGGAGGGTGAGGAGAGGTCCTTCACCTCGTCGCCCCACACCCACGGCGCGGACGGTGACGCCACGAGTGCCCCGGGGTTGAGCTTGTCCTCGGCGGCAGCCAGCACGAGGGCGGAGGCGAGGTACTGCCGACGCACCGTCGCGGCGCTGTCCGGCACCCGCTCGAGCGTGCGCAGGTAGCGGTGCCAGCCGCGGTCGTAGCGGGCGGCCGTCGCGCGGGGGTTGGTGCGGGCGGTCGACGTCGCCGTCCGCGCGGCACCGCGTGCGTCTGCGCCGAAGCCGAGCACCAGCGTCGCGCGCTGGTCACCCGGCAGGCCGGTGACACCGCTGACACGCCCCGCCTGGACGACGTTGCCCGGCCCGGCGACGCGTCGACCGCGTGTCAGCCCGTGGTCGTCGTCGAGGTCGGCCCAGGCGTCGTCGCGGCCGAGGATCCCGGTGCTCGTGCGGTCGAACCGCGGCCGCGAGACCAGCGCCGAGGCGACCGGTTCGGAGCCGTCCGTGGCCACCAGGGCCCTCCCCAGCGACCGGCCGGAGTCGTCCATGCCGGAGTTGGCGAGGGCGGGGTCGTGGACGGCGTACACCTGGTAGCGGCCACCGTCGAGCGACTCCAGCCGCACCCGGACCACCAGGGCGTCGCGACGCGGGTCGGTGACGTGCTCCTGGGTGAGGCGGTACTTTCCGGAGGTCGCCGTAGCGACCTGCTGGAACCGCAGGCTGCGTTCGTCGGGGCGCGTGGTGACGACCTCCATGTCCTCGGACGCGCGGTCGGTGAAGGTGCGTCCGTCGGTCACCACCAGCTCGAGGATGCGGGTGCTGGGCGTGGAGAGGTCGGGGTAGAAGACCTCGCTCACGCGGCCGTCCTGGAGGGTGAACCACACGTTGCTCCGGCGGGTGCGCGCCGTGCCGAACCCGGCCTTGTCGGCCTCGGTCCACGTGCTCTTCGTGCCGTGCGGCGGCGCGACGCGCTCCGCCGCTGCAGCGGATGCAGGGGGCGGTGCCGCGATGGCCGTGGCCACCAGGCCGAGGACGATCGGACCGACGAGCGTGCGCAGTTCCATGGGGGCCTCCCGGATCGACTCATCCCGTCGTACTCCCGTCCGGCGCCGGGCAGCCACACCCCGGCGGGTGCCCGTACGACGCCCGGCGCGCGTCCAGACTGGACCCCATGGCCCCGCCGACCGAGTCGCCGAGCGACGACGAGAGGTGGCTGGTGGTCGATGGCCGGCGCTGGCGGCGCACGGACCCGGCGATCCCGGAGGACGCGCTGGCGCGGCTGACGTCGCACCTGGGCCGCGGGAGGTCCGGCGTACGCACGGCGGGCTCCGAGGCCGAGCTGGCGGCCACCCGGCACCGGACCCAGCTGGCGAAGGTCGGGCTGGGGGAGCGGGGCACGCCGTGGTGGGAGCAGACCGACGTCGAGCGGCGGCAACGCTGGGAGTCGGCCCTGGTCGAGCTGGACGCGCTGGACGAGTAGGCGCCGGCCGTCCGGGTCGAACGGCTGGGCGCGGACGCGCGGACCGAGGTCAGGCCGGGCCGGCCTCGGTCCGCGCGTCGACGGCCTCGGCTACTTCGGGATGCGGATCTTCTGGCCGGGGAAGATCAGGTCCGGGTTGTCGATGTCGTTGACGCGGGCGAGGGTGTGCCAGTCGACGCCGTAGCGCGCGCCGATCTCGGAGAGCGTGTCACCGGACTTCACCGTGTAGACCTCCTCGCGGGCGGCCTCCCTGGCCTCCGCGCGCGCCTCCTGTCGCGCCTCCTGGCGGGCTTCCTGACGCTCCTCCTGGCGCTCCTCGCGCGCCTCCTGTCGTTCCTCCTGGCGCTTCTCGCGCCGGGCGTTGGCCTTCTCGAGGGCACGCTGGGCGCGCTCGTCGGCCTTGCGGTCGGCCTCGGCGGCCTCCTCCTGCGCCTTCTGGGCCTCGGCCTCGGCGTCCTTGCGGGCCTGGTCGGCCTGCGCCTTCTCCTCGTCCGACGCGGTCGGCAGGCCGGCCTTGTTGGCCGCCTCCTCGGCCTTGCGGCGGGCCTCGTCGGCCCGCGCCTGCGCCTCGACCTTGGCCTTGTCGGCCTCCGCCTGCGCCGCTTCGGCCTCCTTGCGCGCCTCCTCGGCCGCCTCGGCGTCGTCGGTGGTCAGCGCGTCCTTGATCTTGTCCCACACAGACATGGGTGGTCCTCTCCTCGGGGCCGCGCGGGGAGACCCCCGCGCGGTGGATCCCTTCGAACGTAGGGGGACCGTCCGGGGGCCACCACGTCCCTAGGGCGATACTGCGCGACGTGATCGAGGAGCAGCACGAGCAAGCACCCCGGCCCGGCGCTGCAGGCCTCGCCGAGCCGATGCGGTCGCGCTGGAGCGCGAGCGTGTACGACGCCTCGCGTCGGCTGACCGAGGACGAGCTCGCCCTCCTCCTGCACGCCGCACAGTGGGCCCCGAGCGCCGGCAACAGCCAGCCGTGGACGTTCTTCGTCTGCCTCCCCGGCACCCCCAACCACGACCGGCTCCTCGCGACCCTCAGCCGCGGCAACTCCAGCTGGGTGCCGCGCGCCTCCGTCGTCCTGCTCACCGCCGCCCACGTGCGCAGCGGCGAGGAGGACGACGCGCCGGCGTTCAGCGACTACGCCCTCTACGACGTCGGCCAGGCCGCGGCGCACCTCACCCTCCAGGCCACGGCGATGGGCCTGCACGCCCACCAGTTCGCGGGGTTCGACCACGAGGCCCTCGCGGAAGCGCTCGGCGTACCTGCCACGCACCAGCTGCTCACCGGCATCGCCATCGGGGTGCCGGGCGACCCGGCCGAGGTCGACGAGCGCACCGCCGCACGCGACCACCGGGACCGGGTGCGCAAGCCGCTGTCGGCATGGGCGTTCCGTGGTCGCTTCGGCGAGGAGCCGGTGCCGGACGGGCTGGCAGACTCGGGGGCATGACCTCTCTCTCCGACTTCTCGGCGGCCGCGATCGACGGCACGGACACCGACCTGTCCCAGTACGACGGCAAGGTCGTCCTCGTCGTGAACACCGCCTCGCAGTGCGGCTTCACCGGCCAGTACAAGGGCCTCCAGCAGCTCCAGGACACCTACGCGGACCAGGGACTCGTCGTCCTCGGCTTCCCCTGCGACCAGTTCGGCGGCCAGGAGCCGGGCAACGAGGCCGAGATCGCGGAGTTCTGCGAGCGCAACTTCGGTGTGACGTTCCCGCTGTTCTCCAAGGTCGACGTCAACGGCAAGGACGCGCACCCGCTCTTCGAGTGGCTCAAGGACTCCAAGGGCGGCCTGCTCGGCGACAAGATCAAGTGGAACTTCACCAAGTTCCTCGTCGGTCGGGACGGGCAGGTCATCGACCGCTACGCGCCGACCACGGAGCCGGAGAAGCTGAGCAGCGACATCGAGAAGGCGCTGTGATGAGGGCCGGCGCCCTGGTCGCGGCGGCCCTCGTCGCGGCGATGGCGCCGGCCCCGGCAACAGCGTCAGCGGCTCCGCTGGTCGAGGAGGGCGCTCTGGCGCCTGTCACGAGAACCCCGAGCCGAGTGGCCGAGTCCGTCGTCGGCACCGGCACGCCCGCCTCCTGCACCTCGCGGGCCGTGGTGCGCGCGGTCGCGAAGGGCGGCGTCATCACCTTCGACTGCGGCCCGGGCCCGGTCACCATCGCGATGGAGAAGACGGCCAAGGTGGTCAACACCTCCGCGCGTGTCGTGCTCGACGGCGGCGGGAAGATCACCCTGAGCGGTCAGGGCGAGCGCCGCATCCTCTACATGAACACCTGCGACCGGGCGCAGGTCTGGACGACCTCGCACTGCAACGACCAGGCCGAGCCGCGGCTCGTGGTGAAGCGGATGCGCTTCACCGACGGCAGCTCGGCGGGCGAGACCACCGACGGCGGTGGCGGCGGCGCGATCTTCGTCCGCGGCGGCCGGCTGAGTATCCTCGACTCCGCGTTCGCCGACAACCGGTGCGACCGCACCGGTCCCGACCTCGGCGGCGCGGCCGTGCGGGTCCTCGACCAGCACCGCGACCGCCCGGTCGTCGTGAAGCGTTCCACCTTCACCGGCGGGCGCTGCAGCAACGGCTCCGCGCTGAGCAGCATCGGCGTCTCCTGGCGCGTGGTCGACTCGACCTTCACCGACAACGCCGCCGTGGGTCGTGGCGCCAACCCCTCGCGGCCGGGCAGTCCCGGCGGCGGCTCGGGCGGCGCCATCTACATGGACGGCACCGACATCCACCTGGTCGTCGAGGGCTCGACGATGACCGGCAACCACGCCCGCGAGGGCGGCGGCGCGATCTTCTTCGTCTCCAACGACCGCACCGGCACGCTCACCATCCGTGGGTCCCGGCTCGAGGACAACCCCAGCGACGGCTTCGAGACGATCCCCGGGATCTTCTTCCTCGGCGCCGGCCGGACGATCACCGACAGCGTCGTGCGATGAGGCTCATGCCCTGACCAGGTCGGCGTACTCCGGGTGCTTGTCGATGTACGCCGCGACGTAGGGGCACGACGGCACGACCGAGAGGCCGCGCGAGCGGGCGTCGTCGAGCGCCGAGCGGGCGAGCGTCCCGGCGTGGCCCTGGCCGGAGTACTGCTCGCCGACCTCGGTGTGGACCATCGTGATGACGTCGCCGTGGAGCCGGTAGTCGATGAAGCCGATGACGTCGTCGCCGGAGGTCAGCTCGTAGCGGCCGCGGTCGGGGGCGTCGGCGAACTTTATGTCCATATCGCAAACCTAGCCGGACCTGACTTGCTGGTAACCCCGGCGGCGGGGGAAGGTCGTGGGCATGGCAGCAACCGCGTCGTCGTACTCGATCACCATGCGGTTGTACACCGCCCCGGACCACGGCGTCGTCGGCGCCGTCGCGACCGCGATCGCCTCGCAGGGCGGCGTGGTGACCGCCATCGACGTCACCGAGTCGCGGCACGACCGCCTCGTCGTCGACGTCACCTGCTCGGCGGCCGACGCGGAGCACTCGCAGGACCTGGTCACCGCGGTCGACGGCGTCGACGGGGTCACGGTCCACAAGGTCAGCGACCGCACCTTCCTGCTGCACCTCGGCGGCAAGATCGAGGTCAGCTCCAAGGTGCCGCTGCGCACCCGCGACGACCTCTCGATGGCCTACACCCCGGGCGTCGGCCGGGTCTCCATGGCGATCCACGACAACCCCGAGGACGTCCGCAAGCTCACCATCAAGGGCAACTCGGTCGCCGTCGTCACCGACGGCTCCGCCGTGCTCGGCCTGGGCAACATCGGGCCCGGTGCCGCCATGCCGGTGATGGAGGGCAAGGCGGCGCTGTTCAAGCGGTTCGCCGACATCGACGCGTGGCCGATCTGCCTGGCCAGCCAGGACACCGACGAGATCGTCAGGGCCGTGGAGATGATCGCGCCCGGCTTCGGCGGCATCAACCTCGAGGACATCGCCGCCCCGCGCTGCTTCGAGATCGAGAAGCGGCTGCGCGAGTCCCTCGACATCCCGGTCTTCCACGACGACCAGCACGGCACCGCGATCGTCGTGCTCGCCGCACTCACCAACGCGATGCGCTGCGTGGACAAGTCGCTCGCCGACGTACGCATCGTGGTGTCCGGCGCCGGTGCGGCCGGCACTGCCATCGTCACCCTGCTGCTCGCCGCCGGCGCGCACGACGTCGTCGTGGTCGACCGCGAGGGCGCGCTCTCGGCCGACGACACCTCCCTGTCCGCGGCCCACGCCGAGCTCGCCGCCGCCACCAACCCGCGCCGGGTGACCGGCTCGCTGCAGGAGGTGCTGGTCGGGTCCGACGTCTTCATCGGCGTCTCCGCGCCCGGCATCCTCGACCCCCAGTGGATCCCGACGATGGCCGAGAAGCCGGTCGTCTTCGCGCTCGCCAACCCCGACCCCGAGGTGGACCCGGCCGAGGCCGGCAAGTACGCCGCCGTGGTCGCCTCGGGCCGCTCCGACTACCCCAACCAGATCAACAACGTGCTCGCCTTCCCCGGCGTCTTCCGCGGCCTGCTCGACGCCGGCGCCCAGCACGTCACCACAGACATGCTGCTCCGCGCCGCCCAGGCCATCGCCGACACGGTCAGCGAGGAGGAGCTCCACGCCGCCTTCATCATCCCGAGCGTCTTCCACACCGACGTCACCAAGCGGGTCGCCTCGGCGATCAGCGGGCTGGGCTGATGGCGCTCGCTCCGCTCGCGCGTGCTCGGCGCCCCTGAAGACGTCGTCTTCCCTCCTCGCTCCCGAGCTGTCTCGCTGCGCTCGTCGCGCTTGCTCGCTCGTCGGTCCAGACGACGTCGGGCGCCGAGCGCGTGGGCTGAGGCCCAGGGGCGATCCGGGCAGAGCGGGTAGCCGCTAGTTGGCGTGCACCTTGCGCGGCCACCAGAACGTCTCGCCGAGGGTGAGGGCGAGCGCGGGGACCAGGACGGTGCGGACGACGAGGGTGTCGAGCAGCACGCCGACGAAGATGATCGCGCCGAGCTGGGCGAGCACGACCAGGGGCAGCACGCCGAGCACCGCGAAGACCGCCGCGAGCAGGATGCCCGCGCTGGTGATCACGCCGCCGGTCGCGGTGAGCGCGCGGAGCATGCCGGTGCGGGTGCCGTGCTCGCGCGCCTCCTCGCGGGCCCGGGTCACGAGGAAGATGTTGTAGTCAACGCCGAGGGCGACGAGGAACAGGAACGCCAGGAGGGGCACCCCGCTGTCCATCGCCGCGAAGTCGAAGACGCTGCGGAAGAGCCACCACGACGCGCCCATGCTCGCGGCGTACGTCGCGACCACCGTGGCCACCAGCAGGATCGGTGCCAGCACCGAGCGCAGGAGCAGCACGAGGGCACCGAGCACGAGGAGCAGGATCAGCGGCAGGATCGTGAGCCGGTCGCTCGCGGCGTAGTCCTGCTCGTCGACGGCCTCCGCGTCGCCGCCACCCACGTGGGTGTCGTCGAAGTCGGCGACCGCGGCGCGGATGTCGGAGACGACCCGCTCGGCCGCCGCACTGCCCGGCTCCGCGTCGGGTACGACGTCGATGCCGGCCACGCCGTCGCCGCGCGAGGTGATGCGGGCGGACGTCGTGCCGTCGACCTCCTCCACGGCGGCCAGCACGTCGTCGGGGTTGCTGCGCGTGATCACCTGCACCGGGTCCGTCGTACCGGCCGGGAAGGACTCGGCGAGGCGCTGGGCGGCCGTGATCGCCTCGGGCTCCTGGAGGAACTGGTCGGCCGGGTCGAGGCCCGTGCTGATCGACAGGGTGCCGGTGGCCAGCACGGCGAGGGCGGCGACGGTACCGACGACGAAGGTGCGCGGGCGGGCGGCGACCGCGTTGCCCACGCGGCGCCAGATCGACTGCGAGTCGACCAGCACGGCGTCACCGACGTGCGGCACGCGCGGCCAGAAGACCCACCGGCCGAACAGCACGAGCGCGGCCGGCAGCACGACGAGGGCGAAGGTCGCCGCGATCACCACGCCGACGGCACAGGCGACGCCGAGGCCGCGGGTGGTCGGGATGGCGGAGAGCAGCAGCGTCAGCAGGCCGAGCACGACGGTCGTCGCGCTGGAGAGGACCGCCTCGGTGGTGCGGGAGAGGGCGTGCGCCATCGCCTCGTGGCGCGAGTCGGTGGTCTTGAGCTCGTCGCGGTAGCGCGAGATCAGCAGCAGCGCGTAGTCCGTGCCGGCGCCGAACACCAGCACGCTGAGGATGCCCACGGTCGACTCGTCCCAGGCCAGCCCGACGACCTCGAGGACGTTGGTCGCAGTGATCGCGGCGAACCGGTCGGCGATCGCGACGACGGTGAGCGGGACCAGCCAGAGCACCGGGCTGCGGTAGGTGATGATCAGCAGGAGGGCCACCACGGCAGCCGTGGCGCCCAGCAACCGGATGTCGGCGCCGTCGAAGACCTGCCCGATGTCGGCCTGGATCGCCGCCGGGCCGGTGACCTGCACGTCGAGGCCGTCGGGGGCGTCGGCGCGCAGCTGGTCGCGGAGCTCCTCGACCTTGTCGATGTTGTCGGTGTTCGACGACGACACGACGGGTACGACGGCCAGCGCGGCGGTCTTGTCGTCGGCGACGACGAGCGGCGGTCCCTGCGGCTGCTCGCCCTGAGGCAGGAGCGACGCCGCCTGCTCGGTCACGGCCCCGACCTGGTCCTTCGACAGCTCGCCGTCGGCCGTCCAGAGGACGAGGGCGACCATGCCCTCGTCGTCGGGCAGCTGCTCGGCGAGCTCGACGGCGAGCGTGCTGTCGGCGCCCTTCGGCAGGGTGTCGGTCGCCCGTACGTCGTGCTCTCCCTCGGGGACGAAGCCGATCGCGAGGACGGCGAGGAGGAGCGGGATCAGCGCGACGAGCCACGCCGTACGCCGGCCGGTGATCACGCGGGCGGCAGCGGGGGACTGGTGACCGGGCACGAGGTTTCCTTACGATCAGGTCGCTAGCGGAGTAGATTGCTAACCAAGTTAGCGATCTGCCTCGAGAAGAGCAAGACCGGGAGCACCTGCATGAGCGCACACACACGTCCCGCCGATGGCTGGGACGGGACCGGCACCCTCGTGGCGCTGCGCGAGCTGGTGACCACCGGTGCCCGCGTCAACCACGTCGTGGCCCGCCGTGCCGGCATCAGCGACACGGAGCTGGTGACCCTGGAGCACCTGAGCCGCGAGCAGATCGGCCCCGCCGAGGTCGCCCGGCGCCTCGAGGTCTCCACGGCCGCCGCCACCGGCATCGTCGACCGGTTGGTCTCGCGCGGGCACGTGGAGCGACAGCCGCACGCGGCCGACCGGAGGCGTACGGACCTGGTGCTGACCGACTCGGGCCGGGGCGAGGTCGTGGGGCACCTGATGCCGATGTTCGTCGCGCTCGACCGGCTCGACCGCTCCTTCACCGACGAGGAGCGGGCCGTCGTGGAGCGCTACCTGCGCGGTGCGACCGCGGCTTTCGAGCAGGTGCTGTCCAACGAGCCGGCCCCGGCGCCGGGTGGTCCCGCCGGCCAGTCCCCGACCTAGTCGTCCAGCCCGGCCTTGCGGTGCGCGACGAGCGCGGCACCGACGATGCCGGCGCGGTTCTGCAGGGTCGCGGGCACCATCTCGGTCTCGACCTTGATCAGGTGGCCGAACTTCTCCCACGACTTGCTGACGCCGCCACCGATGACGAACAGGTCGGGCGTGAAGAGCCGCTCCAGGTGCCGGAAGTACGTCGTCAGTCGCTCCGACCACGCCTCCCAGGTCAGCCCCTCGCGCTCGCGCGCGCTGGTGGCGGCGCGCACCTCGGCGACCTCGCCGTCGATCTCGAGGTGGCCCATCTCGGAGTTCGGCACGAGCTGGCCGTCGAAGATCATCGCGGAGCCGATGCCGGTGCCGAGGGTGATCACCATGACCAGTCCCTTGCGGCCCTTCGCGGCGCCGTACTCCGCCTCGGCGAGGCCGGCGGCGTCGGCGTCGTTGACGACGTGCACCTCACGGCCGAGCGCCTCGGTGAAGATCGCGTCGGCGTCCTCGCCGATCCACGACTTGTCGATGTTGGCGGCCGACAGGACGACGCCGCGGCGCACGATGCCGGGCACGGTCACGCCGACGGGGGTCGAGGACGCCTCGAAGCTGTCGACGATCTGCTGGAAGACGCCGGCCACGGCCTGCGGCGTCGCGGGCCGCGGGGTGTCGATGCGGACCCGGTCGTGCGCGAAGTCGCCCTGCTCGAGGTCGACCGGCGCGCCCTTGATGCCGGTGCCGCCGAAGTCGATGCCGAAGGGATGATCCATGGCGCACAACCTATCGCCCGTCCGCCGCCGGTGTGACGCGGGCAACAGCACCGGTGAGACGCCGGCCCGGAAGCCGCACGTGCAACGGCCGACAAGTCCAGCGATACCCGGCTAACCGGGGATCGCGAACTTGACAGATCGCCACCTCTTGTCAAACGGCTTTACAGATCCTATGGTCCTGTAAACCCATAGGCAGGAGGCAGCAGATGCCCGGCTACCCCACGCAGCACCCCGGCCGACTCGCGCCCAGCGGCACCGTTCCCGAGGGCACGACCGAGCTGTGGACCGACCGCAAGCGCTACCTGTGGCTGATCGGCCTGGTCGTGCCGAGCTTGGCGTTCGTCGCCTTCGGCGGCTACCTGGCGACCGGCTGGCCGGTCTGGTTCTGGGTCGGCCCGATCGTGATCCTCGGCATCGTGCCGGCGATCGACCTGATCGCGGGGCTCGACCGCTCCAACCCGCCCGACGACGTGATCGAGGCGCTGGAGCAGGACCGGTACTACCGCTGGATCACCTACCTCTTCCTGCCCATCCAGTACGCCGGCTTCCTCGGCGCGATGGCGGTCGTCGGCGGGTGGGACGTCTTCGGCGCGCTGGCCGACCACCCGCTGACGACCCTGGACAAGGTCGGCCTGGCCATCTCGATCGGCTGCATCGGCGGGATCGGCATCAACACCGCGCACGAGCTCGGCCACAAGAAGGAGGCCAACGAGCGCTGGCTGTCCAAGATCGCGCTCGCACAGGTCTGCTACGGCCACTTCTACATCGAGCACAACCGCGGCCACCACGTCCGGGTCGCGACGCCGGAGGACCCGGCCAGCGCCCGGCTCGGCGAGAACTTCTACCAGTTCTGGCCGCGCACGGTCGGCGGCTCCCTGAAGTCGGCCTGGCGCCTGGAGAAGCGGCGGCTGGCCCGTCGCAAGCAGAGCCCGTGGCGCCTGGACAACGACGTGCTCAACGCCTGGCTGATGACCCTCGTGCTCTGGGTCGCGGTCCTCGCCGCGTTCGGCCTCGAGGTGGCGCCGTACCTCCTCATCCAGGCCGTCGTCGGCTTCTCGCTCCTCGAGGTCGTCAACTACATGGAGCACTACGGGATGCTGCGCCAGAAGGTCGGCGAGGGGGAGCGCCAGCGCTACGAGCGGGTGCTGCCCGGCCACAGCTGGAACTCCAACAACATCGCGACCAACGTCCTGCTCTACCACCTGCAGCGCCACAGCGACCACCACGCGAACCCGACCCGGCGCTACCAGACGCTGCGCGACTTCGAGGAGAGCCCGGTGCTCCCGACCGGGTACGCCGGCATGATCGTGCTCGCGATCGTGCCCGCCGTCTGGCGGCGGGTGATGGACCAGCGCGTCGTCGACCACTTCGGCGGCGACGTGTCGCTCGCCAACATCAGCCCGCGCAAGCGGCAGGCCTACCTCGACCGTTACCCCGCCCCCGGTCGAGTGCGCAGCGCCGAGGCGGAAGGTACCGCGAGCGCACTCGACCCAGCGGCGGAGGTGCTGGCGGCGCGCTGCCCCGGGTGCGAGTACGTCTACGAGGTCGCCGCGGGCGACGAGCACGAGGGCTTCGCCGCCGGCACCGCGTGGGCCGACATCCCCGACGACTGGTGCTGCCCCGACTGCGGGGTGCGCGACAAGGTCGACTTCGTGCCCGTCGCGCCCGATCGCTCCGTGGCCTGACGCGTCGGGCTCAGCCCACGACCTCGCGCCGGTCGTCCGGCAGCCGCCGGGTGCGGCCGGCGCGGTCGAGGTGGTCGAGCAGCGGGAGCACGACCCGACGCGTGGTGCCCAGCCGCTCGCGGGCCGCGCTGGTCGTGAACGGCTGGGCGAGGCCGCGCAGCAGGTCGACGGCTCCGTCCACCGACGCGGGCGCCAGCACGATGCCCGGCCCCACCCGCTTCAGCAGCCCACCCCGCTCGGCCGCACCGAGGGCCCGCTCGTCGAGGCCCAGCTCGCGGAGCCGGTCGGCGGTCGGCGCGGCGAACGGCGCCGCGGCCAGGTCCTGCAGGACCGCGTCCACCGAACGGCGTACGCCGTCGGGCAGGCCGGGCGACCCCGCACCGAGCACCCGGCCGTCGACCACCCGGAGCGGCGACCGGACGAGCGCCCGCACCAGCTCGGGTGCAGGCAGCCGGAGCCGCGCGGCCAGGACGGACAGCGGCACGGCCGGGTCGAGCGGGTGCGCGCGGGCGTGCTCGGCCACGAGGTCGGGCAGCCGGTCCGACAGCGCGCGCGCCACGTCGGGATCGACCAGCCACGGACCGGCCGCGAGGTGGTCGCCCTCCACCTGGTCACCGTCGACGGGTACGCCGAGCTGCCGCAGCCGGTCGGCGTGCCCCACGCCCCGACGGCGCAGCTCGTCGGCCAGGCGGGGCGTGCCGTCGGCGTCGGCCAGCTGCCCGGCCCGGCGCGCGGCCGCACCGCGACGTCGCAGCCGCGGCGGGTCCGGGTCCAGCAGGTCGACGCGCCACACCTGGCGCCGGCCGGGGTCGCGCAGCAGGGCCCGGTCGCCGACGCGCAGCGGCAGCGGGTGGGGCAGCGACAGTCGGGCCAGCCCCTCGCCCAGGGGACGGAACCGGACGGGGACGTCCGCGGCTCCGACGTGCAGCACCGGCGAGGTCGGCGGCTCGCCCGCGCCGCCCCACCGGACGTCGACGACGTCGGTGTGGTGCCACGCGCCCGGCGTGACGAGCACGCTGCCGCGCGTGAGGTCGTCGGTGCGGCCGCCGAGGTTGAGCGCCACGCGGGCGACCCCGCTCACCGACTCGCGGTCGCGGCCGAGGGCCTGCACCTCACGGACCCGCAGCAGGGCGTCCCCGAGGGCCAGGCTGTCGCCGCGCCGCACGGTGCCCGCGGGCAGGGTGCCGGTGACGACGGTGCCGGCACCGCGGACGGTGAACCGGCGGTCGACCCACAGCCGTACGTCGGCGGCCGGGTCGGGGTCGGGCAGGCTCGTCACCATCGCGACCAGCGCCGCGCGGAGCTCGTCGATCCCGGCACCGGTCCGCGCGCTGACCGCCAGCACCGGAGCCCCGGCCAGCCCGGTGGCCGCGACCTCGGCGCTCGCCCGCGCGATCGCCGGTCCGGGGTCGGCGAGGTCGGAGCGGGTCACCGCCACCACCGCGTGGCGTACGCCGAGCGCGTCGAGGGCGGCCAGGTGCTCGGCCGCCTGCGGCATCCACGGGTCGTCGGCCGCGACGACGAGCAGCGCGGCCGGGACCGGGCCGACGCCGGCGAGCATCGTGGTGAGGAACCGCTCGTGACCGGGCACGTCGACGAAGGCCACCTCACCGACCTCGGGCCACTCGGTCCAGCAGTAGCCGAGCTCGATCGTCAGCCCGCGACGCCGCTCCTCGGCGAGCCGGTCGGGGTGGGTGCCGGTCAGCGCCTCGACCAGGGCGGACTTGCCGTGGTCGACGTGACCGGCGGTGGCCACGACGTGCATCAGCCCGGTCCCGCCACGCGTCGTATGGCGTCGGCGACCGCGTCGTCCTCGGACGGGTCGACGGCGAGGAGGTCGAGCAGCAGCCGGCCGCGCTCGAGCCGTCCGACGACGGGGAGGTCGAGGGCGCGCAGCGGCTCGGCGAGGCGCTCGGGCAGCGCGACCGCGGCACTGGGCAGGACGACCTCCGGCGCACCGCCGCCGCCGACCGCGCCGTCGCTGTCGACGACCGAGGCCTCGAGGCCCGCCGGGAGCGCCGCGACGATCGCCGCCGCACGGGCGCGCAGGTCGGCGATCGACCGCGCGAGCGCCGCTGCCACCGGCGGCACCGGCCCGGCGAGGGTCGCCTCGAGCGCGGCGAGGGTGAGCTTGTCGACGCGCAGCGCACGGGCGAAGGGGTCGCGCCGCAGCCGCTCGACGAGCGCCGACCGGCCGAGCAGCAGGCCGCTCTGCGGGCCACCGAGCAGCTTGTCGCCGGACGCGGTCACCAGGTCCGCGCCGGCGCGCAGGGTGCTGGCCGCGTCGGGCTCGTCGGGCAGCCGCGGGTGCGGCGCCAGCAGGCCCGAGCCGATGTCGACGACCAGGGGTGCGTCGAGGCCGGCGAGCCCGGCGACCGGGACCGAGGAGGTGAAGCCGCGGACGGCGAAGTTCGAGGGGTGCACCTTGAGGACGAACGCCGTCGTCTCGTCGACGGCCTCGACGTAGTCCTCGAGCCGCACCCGGTTCGTCGTACCGACCTCGCGCAGGCGGGCGCCGACCGACTCCATCAGCTCGGGGATCCGGAAGCCGTCGCCGATCTCGACGAGCTCGCCGCGGGCGATGACGACCGAGCCGCCGTCGCGGCACAGCACCCGGGTGACCAGCGCGAGGGCGGCGGCGCCGTTGTTGACCACGTGCACCGCCTCGGCGTCGGGCACCGCCGAGGCGAGCGCCTCGAGGGTGCCGCGACCACGGCGACCGCGTCGGGCGGTGGCCAGGTCGAGCTCGACGTCGGTCGCACCGGCGGCGGTGTGCAGCGCGTCGGCCGCCGCAGCGGACAGCGGCGCCCGGCCCAGGTTGGTGTGCACGACCACCCCGGTGGCGTTGACGACCCGACGCAGGCTCGTGGCCGAGGCCGGCAGGGCGGCGAGGGCGACGTCGGCGACGTGCTCGGGGGCCACCGTGCCCTCCCGGCACTGCTGCTGGGCGGCGACGACGGCCTGCTTCACCAGGGCCGCCCCGAGCCGGTCCGTGGCTTCGCGCAGGCGCGGGTCCGCGAGGACGCGGTCGGTGCGCGGGACCGCCCGCCTGGGATCCGACACCCGCCCCTCCTGATGCCCGGCCTGCTGGCACGACCCTGCTCGACGAGCCTGTCACGTATGGCGGAGGCGGACGGGAATCGAACCCGCCTGGCCCAGGTGCTGGGCCACAACGGTTTTGAGGACCGCGTCCGTCACCAGACGAGAACCGCCTCCGCGATCACCCTAGCCGTGCGCCCTCGCGGTCCCGCCCGCCGACGTACGACGAGCAGCCCACGCCGTGAAGCCGCCGGCCAGGTCGGTCGCGCCGTGCAGTCCCAGCTGCTGGAGCGTGTGGGCGGCCAGGCTGGAGCTGTAGCCCTCGTGGCAGACCAGCACGATCCGCCGGTGCGGGTCGTCCGCGAGCGGCAGCCGGTACGGGCTGCTGGGATCGAGCCGCCACTCCAGCACGTTGCGATCGATGATGACGGCACCCGGCAGGTCGCCGTCCCGCTCGCGCTGCTCCACCGGACGCATGTCGACGACCAGCGCCCCGGCGGCCACCACGTCGTCGAGCTCGTGGGGCTCGATGCGGACCAGGTCGCGGCGGGACTCCGCCAGCAGGCGGGCGATGGCGGAGTCGTCCCGAGCCGTCATGTCCCGACCCTAGGCCGGGGGTGCCCACCATGGCCCGCGACCTAGATTGGCGGGGTGAGCCTCCGCGAGAGCACCGCGTCCGAGCCGGCGATCCGGCTGACCCAGTACGCCGCCGGTGGGGGGTGCGCCTGCAAGGTGCCGCCGGGCGAGCTGGAACGCGTCCTCGGCGGCCTGCCCGGTGGCCGGGCCGGGAACGGCGATGCGCCGGGCGACCTCGTGGTCGGCGTCGAGCACGGCGACGACGCCGCCGCGGTCCGGATCCACCCGGCGGCCGACGGCACCGGCCGCGTCGTCATCCTCACCACCGACTTCTTCACCCCGGTCGTGGACGACCCCTACGACTGGGGCCGGATCGCCGCCACCAACGCGCTCTCCGACGTCTACGCCATGGGCGGCACCCCGGTCGTCGGGGTCAACCTCCTCGGCTGGCCGCGCGACAGGCTGCCCTTCGAGCTCGCCGCCGAGGTGATGCGCGGCGGCGCCGAGGCGTGTGCCGAGGCGGGCGCCCACCTGGCCGGCGGGCACAGCATCGACGACCCGGAGCCGAAGTACGGCCTGGCCGTGACCGGCCTCGCCGACCCCGAGCGGCTGCTGCGCAACGACGCCGCCGCGGCAGGCCTGCCGCTGACCCTCACCAAGCCGCTCGGCCTCGGCATCCTCAACAACCGTCACAAGTCCACCGGCGAGCGCTTCGAGGAGGCGATCGCGGTGATGAGCACCCTCAACAAGGACGCGTCGGCCGCTGCGGTCGGCGCCGGCCTGCGGGCGGCCACCGACGTCACCGGGTTCGGCCTGCTCGGCCACCTGATGAAGATGATGCGGGCGAGCGGGACGACCGCGGTCGTCGACGCCGCCGCGGTGCCGTACGTCGACGGGGCGCGGCGCTCGCTGGCGGAGGGGTTCGTGCCGGGCGGGAGCCGTCGCAACCTCGACTGGGTCCGACCGCACCTCGCGTCCGACGTCGACGAGGACGAGCTGCTGCTGCTCGCCGACGCGCAGACCTCCGGCGGCCTGCTCGTCGTCGGCGAGCTGCCCGGGCACCCCGTGATCGGCGAGGTGGTGCCGGGCGGCGACACGCTGCTCCGCGTCCGGTGACCCACCCCCGCAGGTGGTGGACCGCGCTGGGTGCGCGTCGTAGGTTCGGACACCACAGCATGACGCGAGCATGAGGCCGTACCCCGCGGGGTACTCGATGCGGACCAGCGGTGACAGGGAGGGATCCGGGTGACGGAGCAGGCGGCACGCACCAAGCGCTCCCTCCTGCCGTGGCCGGTCCTGCGGCAGCTGGCCGACGGCGACATCCTCGGCCGTGGACGGTCCGTCCGGTCGAGGAAGACGGACGAGGTCGAGCCGCGCACCGCGACCGCCGACCGCGTCGCCCGCAGCGTGTGCCCCTACTGCGCGGTCGGCTGCGGCCAGAAGGTCTTCGTCAAGGACGAGTCGGTCGTCCAGATCGAGGGCGACCCCGACAGCCCGGTCAACCGCGGCCGGCTCTGCCCGAAGGGCTCGGCCAGCAAGAACCTCGTCACCAGCGAGCTGCGCCAGACCACGGTGAAGTACCGCCGCCCCTACGGCACCGAGTGGGAGGAGCTCGACCTCCACACCGCGATGGACATGGTGGCCGACCGCGTGGTCAAGGCGCGCCGCGACTCCTGGCAGGACTTCGACGAGCACGACCGCAAGGTCCGGCGCACGATGGGGATCGCCAGCCTCGGCGGCGCGACGCTGGACAACGAGGAGAACTACCTCATCAAGAAGCTCTTCACCGCGATGGGCGCCATCCAGATCGAGAACCAGGCGCGTATTTGACACTCCGCCACCGTCCCCGGTCTGGGGACCAGCTTCGGACGCGGCGGCGCCACCGGCTACACGGCCGACCTGGCCAACGCTGACTGCATCGTCATCCAGGGCTCCAACATGGCCGAGGCCCACCCGGTGGGCTTCCAGTGGGTCGTGGAGGCGAAGAAGCGCGGCGCGCGGATCATCCACGTCGACCCGCGGTTCACCCGCACCAGCGCGCTGGCCCACCAGCACGTGCCGATCCGCGTCGGCAGCGACATCGCGTTCCTCGGCGGCATCATCAACTACGTCCTCGAGAACGAGCTGGACTTCCGCGACTACGTCGTCAGCTACACCAACGCGGCGACGATCGTCAGCGAGAAGTTCGAGGACACCGACGACCTCGACGGGCTGTTTTCCGGCTTCGACCCCGAGACCCGGACCTACGACCCGACGAGCTGGCAGTACGCCTCCGAGGACGACGACGAGGACCTGCACCGCTCGCAGGCCGACAGCTCGGGCGACCACGTGGAGCACCGCGACACCGCCGCGGGCATGCAGCACGAGTCGCACGGCACGCAGGTGAGCGCCCACCCGCCGCGCGACGAGACGCTGCAGCACCCCCGCTGCGTCTACCAGGTGCTCAAGCGGCACTACGCCCGTTACACCCCCGAGGTCGTCGAGCAGGTCTGCGGCGTCTCGCAGGAGGACTTCCTCGCGGTGTGCCGGGCGTGGACGGAGAACTCGGGGCGCGAGCGCACGACCGCGCTCGTCTACAGCGTGGGCTGGACCCAGCACAGCGTCGGCGTGCAGTACATCCGCGCGGGGGCGATCCTCCAGCTGCTGCTCGGCAACATGGGCCGCCCGGGTGGCGGGATCATGGCGCTGCGCGGCCACGCGAGCATCCAGGGCTCCACCGACATCCCGACGCTCTTCAACATCCTCCCGGGCTACCTGCCGATGCCCAACGCAGCGAAGCACCAGACCCTCACCGACTGGATCGACAGCGTCCGCAACCCGGGCGCGAAGGGCTTCTGGGCCAACGCCGGTGCCTACGGCGTCAACCTGCTCAAGGCCTACTGGGGCGACGCGGCGACGCCGGAGAACGACTTCTGCTTCGACTACATGCCGCGCATCACCGGCGACCACGGGACCTATCGCACCGTGCTCGACATGATCGACGGCAAGGTCAAGGGCTACTTCCTGCTCGGGCAGAACCCGGCGGTCGGCTCCGCGCACGGCCGCGCCCAGCGGCTCGGCATGGCCAACCTCGACTGGCTGGTGGTCCGCGACCTGTTCGAGATCGAGAGCGCGACCTTCTGGAAGGACGCGCCCGAGATCGAGACGGGCGAGATCGTGACCGAGGAGTGCCGCACCGAGGTCTTCCTCTTCCCGGCCGCCTCGCACGTGGAGAAGGAGGGCACCTTCACCCAGACGCAGCGGATGCTGCAGTGGCGCGAGAAGGCGGTCGAGCCGCCGGGCGACGCGAGGTCCGAGCTCTGGTTCTTCTACCACCTCGGCCGGATGGTGCGGGAGCGGCTGGCGGAGTCCTCCGACGAGCGCGACCGCCCGGTCCTCGACCTCGCCTGGGACTACCCGCTCCACGGCGACCCCGAGCAGGTGGCCGGCGGCTGGGGCGAGCCCAGCGCGGAGGCGGTGCTCATGGAGATCAACGGCTACGAGGTCGCGACCGGGCGTCCGCTGTCGTCGTTCACCGAGATGAAGGACGACGGCTCGACGCTCGGCGGGTGCTGGATCTACACCGGCGTGTACGCCGACGGGGTGAACCAGGCCGCACGTCGCAAGTCCCGCCACGAGCAGTCGCCCGTCGCCCCCGAGTGGGGCTGGGCGTGGCCGATGAACCGGCGCATCCTCTACAACCGCGCCTCCGCCGACCCCGAGGGCCGGCCGTGGAGCGAGCGCAAGGCCTACGTCTGGTGGGACCCCGAGAAGGGCGAGGCAGGGGAGTGGGTCGGCGACGACGTACCCGACTTCGAGAAGACCAAGCCGCCGTCCTACCGCGCACCCGAGGGGTCCGAGGGCGTCGCGGCCATCGAGGGCATCGACCCGTTCATCATGCAGGGCGACGGCAAGGGTGCGCTCTACGTTCCGCAGGGCCTGGTCGACGGCCCGATGCCGACGCACTACGAGCCGGTCGAGTCGCCGTTCCGGAACCTCCTGCACGGCCAGCAGAGCAACCCGACCCGCAAGGAGTACCGCCGCGCGGACAACCCGCTCAACCCGGTGCCCGACGACGACCTCCCCGACGCCTTCCCCTACATCTTCACCACCAGCCGGCTCACCGAGCACCACACCGCGGGCGGCATGAGCCGCTACCTCGAGCACCTCGCCGAGCTCCAGCCGGAGATGTTCGTCGAGGTCTCCCCGCAGCTCGCCGACGAGCGCGGCCTCGAGCACATGGGCTGGTGCCACGTGATCACCGCGCGGTCGGCGATCGAGGGCCGGGTCATGGTCACCCAGCGGCTGCGCCCGCTGCGGGTCGAGGGCCGCACGGTCCACCAGGTCTGGATGCCCTACCACTGGGGCCAGGGCGGCCTGGTGAGCGGCGACTCGGCCAACGACCTGTTCGGCATCTCGCTCGACCCCAACGTGCTGATCCAGGAGAGCAAGGTCGGCACCTGCGACGTGCGTCCCGGGCGCCGCCCCCGCGGCCGGGCCCTGCGTGACTACGTGGAGGGGTACGCAGCCCGCTCGGGCGCGACCGACGAGGTGTCCACCCCGATCGTGACCGCCTCGGCGGACGCCGTACGCCGCTCGCAGGACGCTCAGGACGAGGGCAAGGACCAGCACGCCCCCCACCAGGTGGAGGACCAGTGATCGGCCGCAACAGCCTCTACGGCCCGCTCGACCCGGCACCCGATGCCGGCTACGCGGCGCCCCCACCCCGCAAGGGCTTCTTCACCGACACCAGCGTGTGCATCGGGTGCAAGGCCTGCGAGGTGGCGTGCAAGGAGTGGAACGACGTCCCGGAGAACCTCTTCCAGATGCTCGGCACCTCCTACGACAACAGCCACTCGCTCAACGCCAACCAGTGGCGGCACGTCGCCTTCATCGAGCGTCCGGGTCGCTCGACCGCGCCCGACCAGCCCGACGGGCTCGAGCGGCCCGCCCCCGTCGACATCGGGATGCCGAGCGTCGGCGCCCCGCCCAGCGACGTACCCGACGAGGCGAAGCCGGACTTCCAGTGGCTGATGTCCTCCGACGTGTGCAAGCACTGCACGCACGCCGCCTGCCTCGACGTCTGCCCGACGGGCTCGCTGTTCCGCTCGGAGTTCGGCACCGTGGTCGTGCAGGACGACATCTGCAACGGGTGCGGCTACTGCGTCGCGGCCTGCCCCTACGGCGTCATCGACCGGCGCAAGGGCCCGGAGGGCGACCCCAAGGTGGGCATCGCCCAGAAGTGCACGCTGTGCTACGACCGCCTCACCGCCGACCAGCGTCCGGCGTGCGCGCAGGCCTGCCCGACCGAGTCGATCCTCTTCGGCGACGTCGAGGAGCTGCGCGAGCGGGCCAACGAGCGGGTCGCGGCGCTGCACGAGCAGGGCGTGATGGACGCCCGGCTCTACGGCAACGACCCCGAGGACGGCGTCGGTGGCACGGGCGCGTTCTTCCTGCTGCTCGACGAGCCGGAGGTCTACGGCCTGCCGCCCGACCCGATAGTCACCACCAAGGACCTGCCCCGGATGTTCCAGCGCGCCGGCATGGCCGGGACCGCGATGCTGGTCGGGGCCGCGCTGTCCTTCCTGAGGAGGCCCCGATGACGGACGTCCGGCACGGCGGCAGCCCCGGGCGTGCGCGCGACGGCGCACCCGGCACGAAGCGGGGCGGCAAGGGCGGGGCCGAGCAGGTCATGGTGCCGGAGGCGGACTTCACCTCCTACTACGGACGACCGATCGTCAAGCCGGCGCCGTGGGAGAAGGACATCGCCTACTACCTCTTCACCGGCGGCGTCGCCGCGGGCAGCTCGCTGCTCGGAGCCGGCGCGGACCTCACCGGCCGGGCGGGCCTGCGCCGGGTCGCGCGGCTCGGCTCGCTCGGCAGCCTCGGCCTGAGCATCGGCTTCCTGGTCCACGACCTCGGCAAGCCCAGCCGGTTCCTCAACATGCTGCGGGTCGCCAAGCTCACCTCGCCGATGTCGGTCGGCACCTGGATCCTCAGCATCCACGGGCCGTTCGCGGCGCTGGCCTCAGGCGCCGAGGTCGTCTCCATGCTGCCCGTGAGCTGGCAGCGGGTCGGCCCGCTGCGCCTCGTGGCCGTCCTCGGGCGCCCCGCCGGCCTGGTCGGTGCGCTCACCGCGCCGCCCGTCGCGGCGTACACCGCGGTGCTGCTCGCCGACACCGCGACGCCTGCGTGGCACAGCGCCCACGAGGAGCTGCCCTTCGTCTTCTGCGGCTCCGCGGCCGCCGCGTCCGGCGGCCTCGGCCTGCTCGGCTCGCCGGTCGCGGAGGCCGGGCCCGCCCGCGCCTTCGCCGTCGGTGGGGCCCTCGTCGAGCTGGCCGCCGAGCGGCGGATGGAGCAGTCGATGGGCCTGTCCGCCGAGACGCTCCACCAGGGCACGGCCGGGAAGTGGATGCGCGCCGCGACCGCGCTGACCGTCGCCGGTGCGGCCGGCGCCCTGGTCGGTCGCCGCAGCCGGGTGCGGTCGATGGTCTCGGGCGCCGCTCTGATGGCCGGTTCGCTGTGCACGCGGATGGGCGTGTACGAGGCGGGGCTGGCGTCGGCGCGCGACCCGAAGTACACCGTCGTACCGCAGCGTGAACGGGCGGATCGGTGGGTACCGGGGGACGACCGCCAGTAGGGCCCGCCGTCAGTGGGCCTCCCGGCGACGCCGGACCGGAGGAGGACCCATGAGCCAGACCCACCGCAGCGACACGTCACACCGGAGCGGCCCTCCCGAGGACGGGGCGTCACCGGGTTCCTTCCGCTGGCTCCTCGTCGCAGCTGGCCTGCTGCTGCAGTTCTCGATCGGTGCGGTCTACGCCTGGTCGATCTTCGGTGGCGCACTGGAGAAGGCCGAGCCGTGGCAGCTGGGCAAGGTGCGCGCAGCGCTGCCCTTCGAGGTGACGATCGGGATGATCTTCATCGGCAGCTACGTCGGTGGGCGGCTCCAGGACGCCCGTGGCCCGCGGACCGTCGCGCTCATCGGCGGCGTCATCTATGCCGTCGGCATCCTGCTGGCGTCGTTGACCAACGGGGAGGGCGACTACTGGCTGCTGATCCTCGGCTACGGCGTGATCTCGGGCTTCGGCCTCGGCGTCGCCTACATCGTGCCGATCGCGATGCTGCAGAAGTGGTTCCCCGACCGCAAGGGCCTCATCACCGGCCTCGCGGTCGGCGGCTTCGGCTTCGGCGCCGTGCTCACCTCGCCGGTCGCGCAGGCCCTCATCGACCGCGCTCCGGACGACCCGACGAGTGCGTTCCTGCCCCTCGGCATCGCCTACCTGGTGATGTCGCTGGCCGGCGCCTCGGTCTTCCGCAACCCGCCGCAGGGCTATGCCGTGCCCGGCCACGAGCCGGTCACCGACGCCGGCGGCGGGTCCGAGGCCGGCAAGGACTACACGCAGGGCGAGGCGCTGCGCACCCCGCAGTGGTACCTCCTCACCGCGATCCTCACCCTCAGCGTCGCGGCCGGCATCTCGCTGATCTCGCAGGCCAAGGCCAGCGCCACCGACATCTCCGGCTACAGCGTGGGCGGCGCCGCGGCGCTCGTCGGCGTGCTCGCGATCTTCAACGGCGGTGGGCGGATCGTGTGGGCGGCGGTGTCGGACTACCTCGGCCGGATGCGCACCTTCGCGGTGATCCTGGTGCTCCAGGGCGTCTGCCTGCTCCTGCTGCCGCACGCCTCCAACATGGTCCTCTTCGCGGTGCTCGCCGCGATCGTCTACCTCTGCTACGGCGGCACCTTCGGCACCATGCCGGCCACCGCGGGCGACTTCTTCGGCGTCCGCAACGCCGGCGCGATCTACGGCCTGATGCTCATCGGCTGGAGCCTCGGCGGGGTCATCGGCCCGCTCATCGCCTCCGCGCTGATCGGGGAGGACAAGGCCTACACGGTGGCCTACACGACGATCGGCGTCATCGCGCTGGCCTCGGTCGCCCTCACCTTCATCACCAAGGTGCCGGCCGGACGGGACGTCGACCCCACCTGACCTGCGAGACTTCCGGCATGGCGAGCACAACGCGTGAGCGCATCGTCGCGGCGGCGGTCGAGATGACCACCTCGTCGGGCTGGGCGGCCGTGACCATGGCGCGGCTCGCCGAGGAGGCCGGCGTCAGCCGCCAGACGGTCTACAACGAGGTCGGCTCCAAGACCGCGCTGGCCGAGACGATGATCCTCGAGGAGCTCGCCCGCTTCCTCGGCGTCGTCGAGCAGGCCTTCGACCACGAGCCGGACGACCTCACCCGCGCCATCGAGCGGGCCGTGTCCGACGTCCTCACCTACGCCCGCGCCAACAAGCTGCTGCACGCGGTGGTCAGCGCCACCCACGGCGCGGACACCGAGCTGCTCCCGCTGCTCACCACCAACGCCGGCTCGCTGCTGGCCGTGGCCAAGGAGGTCGTCAGCGTCCGCGTGGCGCCGTACGCCCCCGGCATCGACGCCGCCCACCTCGAGCCCGCGATCGACATGGTCGTGCGCGTCGTGCTCAGCCACGTCATGCAGCCCTCGTCCTCCCCCGAGCGGACCGGCGCCGACATCGCCTGGCTCTCCGGCCGCGTCCTGGGCGGCTGAGCCAGTCCATGACCCGCAGATCGTGGCCCGGTGATTCGTCGCGGCGCGCCCGGGAGTGCAGGAGGAGGGCTGCGGCCGGAGGAGCGCAGCGGGGGAGGGCGCAGCAACGACGACGAACGAGCGGGTTACGAGCGCCGCGACACGCGCCGAAGCGAAGCGGAGGCGCACATTGAGCACAGCATGGGGTACGCCGACGGGGCGGGGGATCGTCGCGGCGGCGACCCTGGGGTCCGGGCTGACGCTGCTCGACGGCACCGTGGTCAACGTCGCGTTGCGGACGATGGGCACCGACCTCGACGCCTCGCTGTCGCAGCTGCAGTGGATCACCAACGGCTACTTCCTCTCGCTCGCCTCGCTGATCCTGCTCGGCGGCGCGCTGGGTGACCGGCTCGGCCGGCGGCGGGTGTTCGTCATCGGCACGGTCTGGTTCGCGCTCGCCTCGCTCATGTGTGGGCTCGCCCCCACCGCCGAGGTGCTGATCGTGGCGCGGGTGCTCCAGGGGATCGGCGGCGCGCTGCTGACCCCCGGCAGCCTGGCGATGATCCAGGGCGCCTTCCGGGCCGAGGACCGCAGCCGCGCGATCGGTGCGTGGTCCGGGCTCGGTGGCATCGCGGCAGCCCTCGGTCCGCTCGTCGGCGGGCTCCTGATCGACCACGCTTCGTGGCGCTGGATCTTCCTGATCAACCTGCCGCTCGCCGTGCTCACCGTGTGGCTGGCGCAGCGCTGGGTCCCGGAGACCCGGGACCCCCGCGCCCACGGGCGATTCGACCTCGCTGGCGCGGCGCTCGCGTCCCTGGCGCTCGCCGGGACCACGTGGGCGCTGACCGACGCCGGTGGGCCGATGACGTGGTGGGCCGCCGCACTGGGCGTGGCGACCGCGGTGGCCTTCGTCGTGGTGGAGCGCCGGGTGCCCGAGCCGATGGTGCCGCTCGGCCTCTTCGCCGACCGCACCTTCAGCGCGGCCAACGCGATGACGCTGCTCGTCTACGCCGCGCTGGGCGCGATCCTCTTCTTCCTCGTCCTGCAGCTCCAGACCGTCGGCGGCTACAACGCCCTCGAGGCCGGGCTGGCGACGCTCCCGATCACCGCCTGCATGCTCCTGCTCGCCGCCTGCGGGGGAGCCCTTGCCCAGCGCATCGGACCGCGGATCCCGATGACGTTCGGACCGGCGGTGATGGCTGCCGGCACCGTCTGGCTGCTCGCGGTCGGGCCCGGCGTCACCTGGTGGCGCGACGTGCTGCCGGGGCTCACCGTCTTCGGGCTGGGCCTGGCCCTGATGGTCGCGCCGCTGACCGCGACCGTGCTGGCCGCCGCGCCCGACGAGGTGGCGGGCACGGCCAGCGGCATCAACAACGCCGTGGCCCGCGCCGGCTCGCTGCTGGCGGTCGCCGCGCTCCCGATGGCGGTGGGCCTCGGGGGCGACGACTACCGCGACCCGGCGCGCTTCGACACGGCGTACGGCACCGCCATGGTCGCGTGCGCCGTGCTCCTCCTCGTCGGGGGACTGATCTCCTGGGTGACGATCCCGCCCCGGCTCCAGCCGGCCCGGACCTAGGGTCTCCCCATGCGCGTACGACGACGGGGGACGGTGGTGGCGACCGCTGCCCTCGCCCTGCTGCTCGGCGCGTGCAGCGAGCCGGGGACCGCGCCGGATCCCGACCCCACCCCGGCGTCGGAGTCGAGCTCGACCGGCAAGGCCTCGGCACGGCCGACGACCCCGGTGGCCGACCCGGCCCACGCCGTCGACCCGCCCGGGAAGCGCAAGGACCGGCTCTGGAGCGCCGACATCCTGGTCCAGTGGGACCAGGCCCTCGACGCCTCCACCATCAAGAGGATCGAGCGGTTGAAGGGCGTCGCCCACACCGAGCGGATCGGCCTGGGCCAGGTCTCGCTGGAGAACCGCGTGCTCACCGTCGCCTCGGTCGACCCCGGTGCCTACCGGCTCTTCACCCACGCCGACGTCGCCGACTTCCAGGAAGCCTGGGACCGCGTGGCCGGCGGTGAGATGGCGACGACCAAGGAGATCGGCAAGCGGCTGGCCGATCGCGACGGGATGATCCGCCTCGGCTCGGACGATGCCGCACCCGCCCTGCACGTGGGGGCGTACACCCCCCAGATCCCCACCATCGACATGGTCGTCAACACCGCATGGGCCGCGGACATCGAGATGGCCACCGACAACGGCCTGCTGATCTCGACCGACGACATCTCACCCGCCTCGATCCGTACGGCGCTGGAGAAGCTGGTCGGCAAGGACGCGTCGGTGCAGATGCTCGACGTCGCCTCGCGGATCGGCCTGGACCCGGAGGCCCGGCTGACCGCGATCCCGACCGGCGGCACCCTCGGCAGCGTCGTCGGGACCTACCGCTACCGCGTGATCGGTGGCGGGCGGATCGCCCCCGATCCCGCGTGGGTCGCGGCCAACATCCGCACCGAGGTGGTGCCGATCCTCGGCAGCGTCACCTGCCACAAGGACCTCTTCCCGCAGCTGCGCGCCGCCCTGCTCGAGGTGCAGCAGCTCGGCCTGGCCGGCGAGATCCACCCGGGCGAGTACGCCGGCTGCTACTACCCCCGCTTCATCGCGAACACCACGACGCTGTCCAACCACTCGTTCGGTCTCGCCCTCGACCTCAACGTGCCGGGCAACCAGCGCGGCAGCGTCGGCGAGATGAGCCGCGCCGTCGTGTCGGTCTTCAAGACCTGGGGCTTCGCCTGGGGTGGGGACTGGCGCTACACCGACCCGATGCACTTCGAGCTCGCCGAGGTGAAGCGGGTCGGCTCCGGCTGACGCGCGACTTCGCACCCGAGTTGCGTGCTTCGAGGTGGAGATCTCTACCTGCAAGCAGGGCGGTCACCGGATATCCGGGGACCGCCCGCGCCCTAGGCTCCACTCCATGCGCGCAGTCCAGGTCGTCACGCCCACCGGTCCCGCCGACATCGAGGTCCGGGAGGTGGACCCGCCCGTCCCGGGCCACAACGACGTCCTGGTGGAGGTGCACAGCGTCGGGGTGTCCTTCCCCGACCTGCTGCTGAGCCGGGGGGAGTACCAGTTCAAGCCCGAGCCGCCGTTCACCCTCGGTGTCGACTTCGCCGGCGTCGTCCTCGACCCGGGCTCGCCGGAGTCCAGCGGCTTCCGGGTCGGCCAGCGGGTCGCCGGGGTGAACCTCAACGGCGGCGCCGCGGAGCAGGTCGCGAACCCGGCGATCTTCACCTTCGCCCTGCCCGACGAGCTGTCCTACGACGAGGGCGCCGCGATCCCGATGAACTACCTGACCGCCCTCTTCGCGCTCGAGGAGCGCGGCGGCCTCCGCGAGGGCGAGACCGTGCTCGTCCACGGCGCCGCCGGTGGCGTCGGCACCGCCACCCTGCAGGTCGCCAAGGGACTCGGCGCCCGCACCATCGCGGTCGTCAGCACCGAGGAGAAGGCCGCCTTCGCCCTCGCCGCCGGCGCGGACGAGGCGGTCGTCGGCCCCGACTTCAAGGACCGGGTCAAGGAGCTCACCGGCGGCCGCGGGGTCGACGTGGTGCTCGACGTGGTCGGCGGCGACGCCTTCACCGACTCGCTGCGCTGCCTCACCGAGCAGGGCCGGATCCTGGTGGTCGGCTTCGCCGCCGGCCAGGGGATCCCCGAGGTGAAGGTCAACCGGCTCCTGCTCAACAACACCGACGTACGCGGCGTCGGCTGGGGCGCCTATGCGATGACCAAGCCGGGCTACATGCAGAAGCAGTGGCACCGCCTCGAGCCGATGTTCGCCTCGGGCGTGGTCAGGCCGCCGATCGGCGCGACCTACGACCTCGACGGCTTCGGGCAGGCGCTCGTCGACATGGACGAGCGCCGCACCCTAGGCAAGTCCGTCGTGCGGGTCCGGTGACGCTCAGCGCCGGCAGTGACGTTCGGCAAGTCGGTCGTGCGCGTGCGCTGAGGCTCAGCGTCGGACGGTCAGCGTGACCTTCGCGTCGTCGTAGCCCCGCTTGATCGCCTTCGCCGAGACGCGGCCGGGCCGCATGCCGGTGAAGCGGATGGTGCACTTCCCGGCGCCGTTGGTCGTGCAGCGCCGGCCGGCGGCCTTCACCTTCGCGCCCGACACCGTGCCGTCGACGTCGGTGACCTTGAAGACGACCGCCTGGGAACGGCCGCTGCCCCACCTGCGGGGCGTCGCCCTGAGCACCATCTGCGCCGCGACCGAGTGCGCCATCAGTCGCGTCGGGTCGCCGTCCTCGTTGGCGAGGAGGAGCACCTCGGCGCGCAGGGCGGTCGAGGCCGAGACCGCGACACCGAAGCTGGAGGCCAGGTCGGGCAGGAGGGCGGGACGCCGGTCGACTCGCCATCCGCGGGCCGCGACCCTCGAGGCGCGCGGCTCGTAGCCGATCGGACCGGACGAGGCGACCCACAGGTGTCCGTCGGGCAGCACCGCGAGCTCGGGGGCGCTGGCACCCCGCATGCCCGGCACCCGGTGGGTGCGGTTGGCCGACACGTCCCACAGCACGACCTCGTCGTCGAGCATGTACGCCGCCACCGGGCCCACCCCGGGCCGGTTGACGACCGCCATGGGCTGCCCCGGGTTGGTGTAGGTGCCCGGCGCCCGGACCGGTGCGCCGAGGCTCGGCCACACCTGCCGGGCGTAGATCCCGTCGGCCCGCACGCTCTGGTAGAGCACCCACACGGCCGAGCCGTTGCCGATGAGCTGGGCGGCCATCGCGTCGTGGTCGGTGAACTCGGCGTTGGTCGCGGTCGGCTCCGCCGCCTCGGGGATGGCGCCGACGTGCCAGTGGAAGCCGCCGGTGTCGCCGTAGCCGCCGAGGAGACTGCCGTCGGTGAGCGTCACGAACGTGCTGCCGCCACCGCTCGCGTCGCTCACCGCGAGCACCTCGCGGGGCACCGACCAGGTGGCCCCTCCGTCGGCGGAGACCGCCGAGTAGACGCCACGATAGGTGAAGAAGTCGGCCGTGTTGCCGGTCGCGGTGCCCCGGAAGGACATCCGCAGCAGGCCGCTCGCGTCCACGTCGAGGTCCACGGGCGTGCTGAGCTGGGACCACGCGACCGGGAGCACGCGGGTGACGGCTCCCTGCCGTCCGCGGCCGTCGATGGTGGTGTGGAGGTAGGTGGCACCCGTGCCCTCGTCCACCAGCCACACGACGTGCTGGAGCCCGTCGGCGGTGCGGACCGCGCTCGCCTGCGCGAAGTTCGGCGACGGGCTCGGCGCGAGCGCGGACCACGTGCGCCCGGTGACCCGGGGCTCGACCTCGAGGGCGCTGCCCGGGGGCGCGGCGATGGCAGCGGCCAAGGAGACTGAGAGGGAGACGGCGAGCAGAGCGGCGGCGTGCGTGCGGGTGCGAACGAACACGAGTCCTCCCGGGAACCTGTCGGTGGCGCCCCACCTTTCCCTGTCCTCCCCGGGTTCGGCACTCGTGCCACCACGTGGTCTGGACCAGTGCGTCCGTGGTCGGGTGGGTGTCGAGCGTTAGGGTCGACCGCGTGACGATCCTCGACGCCGCCCGCGAGGGCATGAACCCCGACATCCGCCCCCAGGACGACCTCTTCGGACACGTCAACGGACGGTGGCTGGAGGAGACCGAGATCCCGTCGGACAAGTCGAGCTGGGGCGCCTTCATCGCGCTGGCCGACGCCGCGGAGCAGCAGGTGAAGGACATCATCACCGAGCTCGCCGACCGACCCGCCGACGAGCTGGACGCCGAGGAGCGCAAGATCGGCGACCTCTACGCCTCGTTCATGGACACCGACACCATCGAGGCCAAGGGCCTGCGCCCGGTGAAGGGCCTGCTCGACCGGGCGCACCGGATCGCCGACCTCCAGGAGCTCGCGGCGTTCCTCGGCATGTTCGAGCGGATCGGCGGACCCGGGCTGTTCGGGTCCTACATCACCCCCGACCGCGCCGACGCCTCGCGCAACATCGTCTACCTCGCCCAGGGCGGCCTCGGCCTGCCCGACGAGTCCTACTACGACGACGAGAAGTTCGCCGAGATCCGTGGCAAGTACCTCGACTACCTGACCCGGCTGCTCTCCCTGAGCGGCCACGACGACCCGGCCGGCGCCGCGGCGAGGGTGCTCGCCTACGAGACCCGCCTCGCCGAGGGGCACTGGGAGGCCGCGGAGACCCGCGACGTCCAGAAGACGACCAACCACAAGAGCCTCCAGGAGCTGCAGGAGCTCTGCCCGGCCTTCGACTGGGTCACCTACGTCACCGCCCTCGGCGGCACCGAGGAGACCCTGCGCACCACGATCGTGATGCAGCCCGACTTCTTCTCCCACCTGTCCTCGGTGCTCGACGAGACGCCGATCGAGACGTGGCGCGACATCCTGCACGCCCGCATCGTGCGCAGCTCGGCGCCGTACCTTCCCGACGAGTTCGTGCAGGCGAACTTCGACTTCTACGGCCGCACCCTCAACGGCACCCCCGAGCTGCGGGCCCGCTGGAAGCGCGGCGTGGACTTCGTCGAGGGCGCGATCGGCGAGGCCGTCGGCCAGGTCTACGTCGCCCGCCACTTCCCGCCGGCGTCCAAGCAGAAGATGGACGACCTGGTGGCCAACCTGGTGACCGCCTACCGGCGCTCCATCGAGGCGCTCGACTGGATGGGCGAGGACACCAAGCAGAAGGCCTACGACAAGCTCGACCGCTTCTACCCCAAGATCGGCTACCCGACCCAGTTCCGCGACTACAGCTCGCTGACCGTGTCGGCCGACGACCTGCTGGGCAACGTCGCGTCCGCCTCGTCGTTCGAGACCGACCGGCAGCTGGAGAAGGTCGGGCAGCCGGTCGACCGCGACGAGTGGCTGATGCTCCCGCAGACGGTCAACGCCTACTACCACCCGGGCACCAACGAGATCTGCTTCCCGGCCGCGATCCTGCAGCCGCCGTTCTTCAGCCCCGACGCCGACGAGGCCGAGAACTACGGCGGCATCGGCGCCGTCATCGGGCACGAGATCGGCCACGGCTTCGACGACCAGGGCGCCCAGTACGACGGCGACGGCAACCTCCACGACTGGTGGACCGCCGACGACAAGTCGGCCTTCGAGGCCAAGTCGCAGGCGCTGATCACCCAGTACGACGCCTTCGAGCCGCGCAACCTGCCCGGCGAGCACGTCAACGGCAGCCTGACCGTCGGTGAGAACATCGGCGACCTGGGCGGCCTGACCATCGCCCACAAGGCCTACGTGATCAGTCGTGGCGGCGAGGCGACCGTCGAGGACCGTCGCACCCTCTTCCTCAACTGGGCCCACGTGTGGCGCACCAAGCGCCGCAAGGAGCAGGAGCTCCAGTACCTCACCATCGACCCGCACAGCCCCGCCGAGTTCCGCGCCAACATCGTGCGCAACCTCGACGAGTTCCACGAGGTGTTCGAGACCCAGCCCGGCGACGGCCTGTGGCTCGAGCCGGAGGGCCGCGTCCGCATCTGGTGATCGGGACGGCGCGCGGTCGCAGCGCGCTCGCGTTTGGCCGAACCCGCCGCGCGAGCGGTTGAATGGGCCCGTGGCACTGCCCGGGCACGACCAGTCGACCTACCGGCTCCGCGTGGAGTGGGGCCCGACGGGCGCCGAGGCCGTTCCCGCGGACTACGCCGTGGTGGTGGACGTGCTGTCCTTCACCACCACGCTGAGCGTCGCCGTCGAGCGCGGCATCGAGGTCTTCCCGTTCCGGTGGCGCGACGCCCGGGCCGCCGAGCACGCGCTGCGCCACGGCGCGACCCTGGCGGTCGGCCGGTTCGAGGCGCTGTCGCGTCCCGGTGCGCGCCACGTCTCGCTCTCGCCCGCGAGCCTGTCCGAGGTGGAGGGCGTCGAGCGCCTGGTCCTGCCCTCGCCCAACGGTTCGACCATCGCCTTCGCGCTCGCCGAGACCGGCGCGCAGGTCGTGGGCGCGTGCCTGCGCAACGCGGCCGCGGTCGCCCGCTGGCTCGCCCCGAAGATGGTCGCCGGCGCCAGCGTGGTCGTCGTACCCGCGGGGGAGCGGTGGTACGACGAGACCCTCCGCCCGGCGGTCGAGGACCTGTGGGGTGCGGGCGCGGTGCTCGCCGGCCTCGCCGAGGCCGAGGACCCGGCCGTGAGCCCCGAGGTGCGGACGGCGATCGCCGCGTGGCAGGCCGCCACGATGCCGGTGGACCTGCTGTCCTGCGCGAGCGGGCGCGAGCTCGTCGAGGTCGGCTTCGTCGCCGACGTGGAGATCGCGGCCCAGCAGGACGTCAGCGAGGTCGTGCCGCTGCTGGTGGGGGAGTCCTTCCGCGACGCCGCCGAGCTCGAGCCGCCCGGGCCACGGCTGCGCCGCGTCGGTTCCTGAGACACAAACTGACCGTTCGGTCTGGTGGCGGACGCCGATTCGTCCCTAGGGTGTGATGGCGGTCACACTCGGGTGGCCCGACGTCTCGGAGGTCATTCGACGATGAAGCGCACGTCTGCACGCCTGGCGGTCCTCGGCTCCGCCCTGGTGGGCCTGCTCTGCCCCCTGCTCCTCCAGCCGGCCCAGGCGGCCGCGCCGGTCTACGTCGCCCTCGGCGACTCCTACGCGTCCGGCACCGGCACGCGCTCCTACATCAGCGACGGCACGAGCTGCCAGCGTTCCACCAGGGCCTACCCCAGCCTGATCGCCGCCGCGCGCGGCTACGCCCTCAACTTCCGGGCGTGCTCGGGTGCGCGGATCGGCGACGTCACCTCCACGCAGCTGAGCGCCCTGACCACGGCCACGAACTACGTGACGATCTCCGTCGGCGGCAACGACGCGGGCTTCGCCGACGTGCTCACCGAGTGCGCCCTGCCGGGCTGGGCGAGCAACTGCAACGGCAAGATCAACACCGCGCAGGCCTACATCACCAACACGCTCCCGTCCGCGCTGGCGACGCTCTACGCGGGGATCCGCAGCCGCGCGCCCTATGCCAAGGTCGTGGTCGTCGGCTACCCGCGCATCTTCAACGGCGAGGACTGCAACGCCTTCACGTGGTTCTCCCCGACCGAGGAGGCCCGGCTCAACCAGACCGCCGACCTGATCAACGCGCGCACGGCGGCCGCCGCCGCAGCCGCCGGGTTCAGCTTCGCCGACCCCACCAGCGCATTCGTCGGGCACGCGGTGTGCGACGACCCGGAGTACCTCAACGGCCTGTCGAGCCCGATCTCCGAGAGCTACCACCCCAACGTGGCGGGCCACGCCAGCGGCTACACCCCGGTCGTGAGCACCACGGTCGGCGGCGCCTTCGCGGTGACCGCCAAGGTGCGCGCCGACGCTGCCGCCTCGGCCCGTAGCCAGGCCGCCCTCCAGCGCCAGTACGCTGCCGCTGACCGCAGCATCACCCCGGAGTCCTTCGTCGCCCCCGACCTCACCACCCCCGAGGTCCGCAGAGCCGCCCGCCGGGCCGGGATCGACCTGGACGCGTTCATCGCCCGCAGCGCCCGGCGCTGAGCCGCGCCCCCCGCTGGTCGAGGAAGGACGAGCCCCCCGCTGGTCGAGGAAGGACGACGTCCTGTCACGAGACCCGGTCACCACACCGGGTCTCGTGACGGTCGCAGGCCGACCTCCTCGACCAACGTGGACGAGGTCCCGTGACAACCTTTCGCCGTGCCGGACCGTCGAGGGGACATGAGTGAGAGCCACCTGCTGACCCGGCTCGACGACGAGCTCGCCCACCTGCCGAGCGTCGCGGCGTCGTCGTACCTCCTCGAGGGGCGGCGCGCGCGCCGGCGGCGCCGGGCGACCGCTGCGGTCGTCGCTGCCGCCGCCGCGGCGGCCGTGGCGGTGGGCGTGCTGCAGGTCCTCGCCCCGGGCGGCAGCGGCGAGTCCCTGATCGCCGAGGACCCGACCGGCACGGCCGAGGAGCAGGTCGACCTGTCGGGCGACCCGGACTTCGTCGCGCCCGAGCCCAACAACCCGCTCGAGGCGCAGGACGGGCTCGACGGCATCGACTGGTTCACGACCACCGACATCCCGTCGTGGGCCGAGGAGTACGGCAACCACGGCCCGATCAACGTGCGCCCCGACGGCCGGCTGTGGGTCGCACCGGACGCCACGGTCCGCCGGATCGTGGTCGACCCGTTCACCTACGGGAAGGCCGGCGACACCAGGTCGTACGCCGTCGAGGCGGTGTGCACGTGCGCTCCGGAGGACATGCCCGACGACGTCGTCTGGGTGTGGATGTCCGCCGGCGGCTCCGGCTACATGGACGTCCCGGGATGGACGACGGACGACTTCGAGCTGTGGGTCGACGCCGCGACGGCACTGCAGCAGGGGCGGCCGTCCCTCGGCGAACGGCTTGCGCGCTTCGCGGAACCGGGGTCGGGCCGGATGGTCGCCGGCGCGACGGGGGTGACGCTCGTCGACCAGGTGGCCGACCCGGACCTCGGGTCCGGGCGCGAGAAGCACACCCGTGCAGGCGCCGCCGAGGTGGAGTACGCGGGGCAGACGTTCTACGTCGTCGGCGTCGACCCCGAGGAGGGAGCGCCCTGGTACCGGTCCTGGCCGGGTGACGCGCACCCCGACTTCGCATCGTTCCTGACGATGCTGCGGGGCAACTGGTGAGCGCCGGGGACGCCGGCTACGTCGAGTTCGTCGAGGCCCGCCAGGCGACGCTGCGCCGGATCGCCTACGCCGTGTGCCGCGACGACGCGCGGGCCGAGGACGTGCTGCAGGAGGCGTTGGTCAAGCTCTACCTCGCCTGGTCCCGGGTGCAGGGGACCGGACGCGAGGAGGCCTACGCCCGGCGGATCATCGTCAACGCGGACCTCGACCAGCGCCGCCGGCCCTGGCACCGGCGCCGGTCCGGGGTGCCGATCGAGCTGCTCGACGAGCCGGCCCGCACGGGCGCGAGCACGGAGGACCGGATGCAGCTGCTCACCGAGGTCCGTGCCCTGCCGCCGATGCAGAGGCGCACCGTGGTGCTGCGCTACTGGCTCGGCATGTCCGTCGAGGAGACCGCCGCCGAGCTGTCGATCAGCACCGGCACGGTGAAGAGCCACGCCTCGCGCGGTCTCGCTGCGCTCCGGGAGCGGATGGGGGACTCCGTCGACGCCGGCTGATCTCGGTCGGCACCCCCGACCGGTTCCTGTGGACGACCCGCACGCCGCGTCGGTGGCGGTTGGTAGACAGGTGCCATGACAACCGCAGTCACCGACGACGTACGCCACTCGGCCCGCGAGGCCGCCGAGCGGCACCTCCGCGCGCTCGTCGGTCGCGACGACGCGACCCTGCGCGAGGACCAGTGGCACGCGATCGAGGCGCTGGCCGTCGACCGTCGCCGCGCCCTCGTCGTGCAGCGCACCGGGTGGGGCAAGTCGGCGGTCTACTTCGTGGCGACCAAGCTGCTGCGCGAGGCGGGTGCCGGCCCGACCGTCATCGTCAGCCCGCTCCTCGCGCTGATGCGCAACCAGATCGCGGCCGCCGAGCGTGCCGGCATCCGCGCGGTCACCATCAACTCCACCAACATCGACCAGTGGCAGCCGATCCACGACCAGATCCACGCAGGGGAGGTGGACGTGCTGCTGGTCAGTCCCGAGCGCCTCAACAACCCCGGCTTCCGCGACGAGGTGCTGCCCCGCCTCGCCGCCACCTGCGGCCTGCTCGTCGTCGACGAGGCCCACTGCATCTCCGACTGGGGCCACGACTTCCGTCCCGACTACCGCCGCCTCCGCACCCTCCTGGCCGAGCTGCCCGCCGGCATCCCGGTGCTCGCGACGACGGCCACCGCCAACGCGCGCGTGACCGACGACGTCGCCGAGCAGCTGGGCGTCCACGCGCCCCGGCTGGACGAGGAGGGCGCCGCTCCGTTGGTCGAGGAGGGCGCGCAGCGCCCGTCACGAGACCCCTCGACCCAGGACGGCGTGCTCGTCCAGCGCGGCACCCTCGACCGGGAGTCGCTGCGGCTGGGCGTGGTGCAGCTCAAGACCCCCGAGCAGCGCCTGGCCTGGCTGGCCGACCACCTCGCCGAGCAGCCCGGGTCGGGCATCGTCTACTGCCTGACGGTGGCCGCGACCCAGGAGGTCGCCGGCTACCTCCGCGGCCGTGGCCTCGAGGTCGCGGCCTACTCCGGTCAGACCGAGGCCGACGAGCGGCATGCCCTCGAGCAGGCACTGGTCGACGGGCGGGTGAAGGCCCTCATCGCGACGAGCGCGCTCGGCATGGGGTTCGACGCCAGCCTCGGCTTCGTCATCAACCTCGGGGCGCCCGCGTCCCCGGTCGCCTACTACCAGCAGGTCGGCCGCGCCGGCCGCGGCACCGACGAGGCCACCGTCGTGCTGCTGCCGCAGATCGAGGACCGCGACATCTGGGCCTACTTCGCCTCGCTCGGGTTCCCCCGCGAGGAGCAGGTCCGCGAGACCCTGGCGGCGCTCGCCGGGTCCGAGCGGCCGATGTCCACCGCCACCATCGAGACCCGCGTCGAGCTCGGCCGCAACCGGCTGGAGTCGATGCTCAAGGTCCTCGACGTCGACGGCGCCGTGCAGCGCGTGCAGGGCGGCTGGGTCGCCACCGGGCAGCCCTGGACCTACGACGCCGAGCGTTACGCCCGGGTGGCCGAGGCGCGCGAGCGCGAGCAGCAGGCGATGCTCGGCTACCTCCGCACCACCGAGTGCCGGATGCGCTACCTCCGCGAGCAGCTCGACGACCCCGACGCCGCCGACTGCGGTCGCTGCGACAACTGTGGCGGGCTCACCCTGTCGACCTCGGTGAGCGAGACGGCCGTCGCCGAGGCCGGCGAGCGGTTGTCCCGCCCCGGCGTCGTCCTCGAGCCGCGCCGGATGTGGCCCACCGCGCTGGCCAACCTCGGCCTCGACCTGAAGGGCAAGATCGCCGAGGGCGCCGAGCCCGGGCGGGTCGTCGCCCGGCTGACCGACCTCGGCCACGGCCAGGCGCTGCGCGCGCTGTTCCGCGAGGACACCCCCGACGGCCCGGTCCCGCCCGGGCTGGCCCAGGCCGTGATGGACGTGATGAAGGACTGGTCCTCGGAGTGGAGCTCGAGGCCCGACGCGATCGTGGTGGTCGAGTCGGCCACCCGGCCCACCCTCACCCGCGACCTCGCCGAGGGCCTGGCTCGCGTGATGCAGGTCCCCGTCGTCGGCACGTGGGCGATCCGCGACGACTCCGTGCCGCCCCGCGCCGGCCAGTCCAACTCGGCGCAGCGCGTCTCCGCCGTACGCCGCCGCGGTGGGCTGGCCGCCGAGATCCCGCCCGGTGCGACCGTGCTGCTCGTCGACGACCAGGTCGCCTCCGGCTGGACGCTGACCGTTGCCGCCACGGCGATCCGGGCGGCCGGCGCGAGCGCCGTCCTCCCCCTCGCCCTCGCCTCCCAGGGCTGACGCCTCCCGCGGCTCCGGCCCTCTCCCGCACGCCCGGATCCGTCATCCGAACCCGAACGGATGCGTGCGGGAACGTATGACGGACCGCCGGGCCACGGACGGGGAGACCTCACGAGCCGTCGTCGAGCGGGCGGCGGTGGAGCCGGGTGGTCAGCAGACGGCGCTCGGCGTCGTTGGCGGTGAGCTCGAGCGCTCGCCGGTTGGCGGCCTCGGCCTCGTCGTCGCGGCCCACCGCGGTGAGCAGCTGTGCCCGGGTGGCGTGGAAGAGGTGGTAGCCCGCGAGCGGCGCGGAGAGCGACTCGAGCCGCCGCAGCGCGTCCTGGGGTCCGGCGACCTGCGCGTGGGCGACGAGCTGGTTCAGCCGCACGACGGGCGAGGCGTCGTACCTCGCGAGCTCGTCGTAGAGCAGGGAGATCTGGAGCCAGTCGGTCTCGGCCCAGCTCGCGCCGGTGGCGTGCACGGCGGCGATGGCGGCCTGCAGCTGGTAGGCCCCGGGCCGGCGCAGCGACGCGGCCCGCTCGATCATCCGCTCGCCCTCGGAGATCGCGTCGTGGTCCCAGAGGCTGCGGTCCTGGTCGCGGAGCAGCACCAGCTCGCCCGCGGCGAAGCGCGAGCGGCTGCGGGCGTGCTGGATGGTGAGCAGGGCAGCCAGGCCCCACGCCTCCGCCTGGTCCGGCAGCGACGTCGCGACGACCCCCGCCAGCCACACCGCGTCGGCGGCCAGGTCGCGGTCCTGGGTGGGACCGGTCGAGGACACGAAGCCCTCGTTGAACATCACGTAGACGACCGCGAGCACGTCGCCCAGCCGCTCGGCGCGCTGCGACTCCGGCGGCACGGTGAGGGCGATGCCGGCCGAGACGACCTTGCGCTTGGCGCGTACGACGCGCTGCGCCAACGTCGCCTCGTTCACCAGGAACGCCCGGGCGATCTGCGGCGTGGTGAGTCCGACGACCGCGCGGAGCGTCAGCGCGAGCCGTGCCTCGGGCGCCAGCGCGGGGTGGCAGCAGGCGAAGAGCAGGGCCAGCCGGTCGTCGGTGTCCTCGCCGGGGCCGTGGTCCGCCAGTGGGTCGGCGCGCGCGGCGAGGGCGCGCTGCCGGTCGCGCAGCCGCATCGCGTCCAACGCGTTGCGGGTGGCCGCGACCTGCAGCCACGCACCCGCCCGCTGCGGCGGCCCGGTGCGCCGCCACGACGTCAGTGCCTCGACCACGGCGCCCTGGACGGCCTCCTCGGCCAGGTCGAAGTCGCGGAAGCGACGCGCGAGCCGGGCGACGAGCGGACCGGCCTCCTCGCGCAGGGTCCGCGCGAGGAGGGCGTCCGTGGTGGTCATCGACGTGTAGTGCGGCCGGTCACTCGAACTGCGAGTAGTCCTCGACCATCGGACGGATCTCGACGGCCACGCCCGGCAGGTCGAGCATCGGCCAGGTGCGGACCACGGCGATGGCGGCGTCCATGTCGGGCACGTCGATGACGCTGAAGCCGCCGACCACCTCCTTGGCCTCGTTGAACGGACCGTCGACGACCACCGCCCCGTCCGGCCCGTGCTTCACGGTGGTCGCGGTCTCGACCCCCAGCAGCTCGGCGCCGGAGTCGGCCATCACGCCGGCGTTCTCGCCGAACCACTCGTAGATCCGCTTGTAGATCGCCTGTGCGGCCTCGGGGTCGGCAGAGGCGTCCAGGTCGGGGCGGGAGGTGTACATCAGGACGTACTTCATGGCAGTGCCTCTCGTGCTGAGGCCCCGTGGCCCGGGGCCGTCCATCACCCCGTCGCCGCTCGCCGCCGGAAATCGACAGTCCGCGGAGACGTCTTCGACATCATCGCCCGAACGGCACCCACCCGGGAGGGCCCGTCGTCAGCGAGCGGACCTGACCGCCTGCTGGAAGTAGTCGCGCTCGAGCTCGCCCTGGAGCAGCTCCGGGCGCGCGGCGACCTCCGCCTGGAGGCGCCGCAGCAGGGGCTGCAGCGAGTCGACGTAGAGGCGGGACACGAGGATCGTGCCGCGCCCGGTCCGCATCGGCCCGGAGAGGAAGATCTTCTCCCTGGGCATGAGGTTGCCGCTGTTGCCGGTGAAGCGCACCTTGACCTCGGTCATGTCCTCGAAGGCGAGCTGCTGGCGGAGCTCGCCGCCCGTGACGATCGACACCGCCTCCTCGGAGACGTAGGTGTGGCGGGACGCGATGCTGCGCGCGATCAGCAGGGGTACGACGACGAACAGCAGCGCCATGACCGCGGCCATCGCCCAGGCGCCGAGCGCCGCGCTCCCGGACTCGCCCATCGCCTTGACGGCCGTGCGCACGACCGGCACCGCGAAGAACAGTGCGGCGAGGAGCAGCACCCACACGTAGGTGGGGCGCTGCGGCAGTTCCGTCCCGAGTCCGTCCATGTTTCGCAAGCATAGGGAAGGGAAGACAGGGGGTGCGGGCCAGCCACGTCGCCCGCGCTTCCCGAGGAACACCTTGAGGCGAGGAGCCCCCATGACCATGTCGCGACTCGAGGCCGTGCTGGCCACGATCGACGCGCAGGCCGACACCGCCCTGACCAAGCTCGACCAGGCCCAGCAGTTCGCCACCCGCAGCGAGCACCTCGCCGTGGAGGGAGCGTCGGCCGACGAGGTCGCGAAGGTCACCGTCGACGGCACCGGCCAGGTGCAGTCGATCACGATCGACGACGACGTGCGCCACCTCAGCGGCGCGCAGGTCGCCGGCTCCGTGATGGAGGCGCTCCGCCAGGCGCAGCGCCGGCTGAGCTACCACGTCGAGCAGCTCGGCACCGAGATCTACGGACCGGGGTCGCCCTCGGTGCAGGCCTTCTCGCAGGCCTACCGCGACCGCTACGGCTACGAGGAGGACGAGGACAGGTGAACGACATCTTCATCGACCCCGGCGAGATGCGGGCCCACGCCGGCCGCGTGCACGGGCTGTCGCAGCAGGCCGGTCAGGCCACGGCCGCAGCCAACCAGGTGAGCTTCACCTCGGGCATGTTCGGCAGCATCGGCTCGCTGCTGGTCGGGCCGTTCATGTTCCCGCTGCAGGGCGCCGGCCAGGTGGCCGCGTCCACGATGGAGGGCGCGCTCGCCGACTGCGCCGAGAGCATCACCGGCCTCGCCGACACCTTCACCTTCATCGACAACACCGTCGGGCAGCACTTCGACGAGATCGGCAGGAGGATCCGATGACCGCACTCGTCGTCGACCCCGGCAACACGACCCGGGGGGCGCTCACCAACTTCGACTCCTTCGCCAACGGCACCAACGGCCTGAAGATGATCGACGGCGCAGCCGACTCCGCGTCGGCGTTCTCCCGCGGCGACTGGATCGAGGGCACCATCAACGGCGTCAGCGCGGCGCTCGACGTGGTCGGCATGATCCTCAACCCGCTCGGCACCGCCTGCTCGATGGTCATCAACTGGATCATGGAGCACTGCGGACCCCTCCAGGACTGGCTCGACGAGCTCCTCGGCGACCCCGGTGTGATCAAGGCCGGCGTGCAGACGTGGGGCAACATCGGCGACCACATGAGCGGCATCGGTCCCGACTACCGCAACCTCGTCGACGCCGACACCGGCGGCTTCAGCGGGTTGTCGATGGACGCCTACCGGGCCGCCGCCGGTGGCATGGTGCACGTCTTCGACGCGCTGTCGAAGGTGGCCTACGGCGTCTCGGCGGGCATCGAGGTCGCCGGCGGCCTGCTGGCCGGGGTGCGCGACTTCATCCAGGGCCTGTTCTCCGACCTCGTCGGCAAGGCGATCGGCGCCGCCGCCCAGTCGGCCCTGACCCTCGGCATCGCGGCTCCCGCGGCCCTGGGTTCGCTGATCAACACCGCGCGGTCCGTGCTGGAGCGGTGCCGCACGTTCATGAAGGCGCTCGCCGAGTCGCTGGACAAGATGGCCGCGCTGCTCAAGGACATCTCCCCGGCCCTCGAGGCGACCACGACGGGCCTCGCCTCGGTCTTCCGCAGCGGCACGAACATGCCCACCGACCTCGTGGTCGCGCTGGGGAAGGGCGTCACCGGCGCCGACAACCCCTGAGCCCCGACCTCGCAACGACAGCGGCCCGCCCCCCGGCTGGAGGGCGGCCCGCTGTCGTCGTACGGACTCGGGTCAGTGACCCATCATCGCGGTCGGGTCGACCGGCGCCACCTTGCGGCGGGGCAGGAAGAAGGCCGGGATGAGGCAGCAGCCGACCAGCACGGTCGCGACGATGAAGACCGTGGCGAAGGCGTCGGCCAGGTCGTTGGTCACGAGCTGCCCGAGGTTGCCGAGCTGGTCGGGCGAGATGCCGAACCTCTCCAGCACCGCGGCGACCTGCGTCTGGTCGTCACCCGCGGCCTCGAGGGCCTGGCCCGCAGCGACGAACTTCGAGTCCTTGATCTCGTTGGTGAGGATCACCGAGAAGAGCGCCGTACCGATGGAGGCGGCGACCTGCTGGGTGATGTTGAGCAGCGTCGAGCCGCGGGCCACGTTGTGCGCGGTCAGCGTCGCGAGCGCCGCGGTCATGATCGGCATCATCGTGGCGCCCATGCCGAGCCCCATGATGAAGAGCGCGCCGAGGATGTAGGCGTAGGAGGTGTCCGCACCGATCTGGGTGAACATCGCCATGCCGGCGGTGATCACGGTGACGCCGCTCAGCACGATCTTGCCGGGGCCGATCTTGTCGGCCAGGATGCCGGCGATCGGCATGGTGATCATCGCGCCGAGGCCCTGCGGGGCCAGCAGCCAGCCGGTGTCGAGGGTGCCCTCGCCGCGGACCTGGATGAAGTAGAGCGGGAACAGCAGCGAGGCGCCGAAGAAGGCGATCGCGAACAGGCTCATCGCGATGATCGCGACCGTCATGTTGCGGTTCTTGAACAGACGCAGCTCGACCAGCGGGTGGATGTTGCGCCTGGCCAGCGCCCACGGCACGAAGGCCACGATCAGGAGCAGGCCGACGATCATCGGGACCAGCACGCGGACGGCCATCGCGGTGCCCTCCTCCGGGATGGAGCTGACGCCGTAGAGGAACGCGGCGAGGCCCGGCGAGAGCAGGACCATGCCCAGCCAGTCGAAGGTCTCCGACGGCTCGACCTCGTCCTTGGGCAGCACGATCCAGGCGTAGGCGATCGCGAGGATGCCGATCGGCAGGTTGATCAGGAAGATCCAGTGCCACGACGCGCTCTCGATGAGGGCGCCGCCGAGGATCGGGCCGAAGATCGGGCCCAGCAGCATCGGGATGCCGAGCACGGCCATCACCCGACCGACGCGCTCGGGGCCGGCGGCGTGGGTCAGGATCGTCATGCCGAGCGGCATCAGCATGCCGCCGCCGAGGCCCTGCAGGACCCGGAACAGCACGAGCATCTCCAGCGACGTCGCTGCGGCGCAGAGCACCGAGCCGATCGTGAAGAGGAGGACGGCGAGGAGGTAGAGGCGCTTGGTGCCGAAGCGGTCGGCGGCCCAGCCGGTCAGCGGGATGACGCTGGCCAGGGCGAGGGTGTAGCCGGTCATCGTCCAGGCGACCTCGGCCGCGGTGGCGTTGAACTCCTCCTGGAAGGTGTTCAGCGCGACGGAGACGACGGTGATGTCGAGGATCGACATGATGGCGCCGAGGACGACGACGCCCGCCACCATCAGGACGCCCTTGTCGAGCTTGTCGGAGCTGCCCGGCTGGATCTCGCCGGGAGAGGTCTGGGTGCTGGTCACCGGGCAACGGTATTGGTTGCGATGGACAACGACCCAATCCTTTTCGCAGTGGGTGGGGTCACCCGGCGCCGGGTAGTCCAGTGAGAAGTGGCTGTCGTTCGGGGCCGCGGACGACCGTTGGCCACTGGACTACCCCGGCAGGCCGTCGAGGTCCTCGATCCGCGCCAGGCTCGGACCGCGCGTGGCCTGCAGGGCGAGCGCACGGTCCTCGACCTCGCGCATCACCCGCAGCACGTTGCGGCAGGTCAGCGCGGCGAGGTCGTCCTCGGACCAGCCGCGGTCGGCCAGCGCGGAGAGCAGCACGGGGTAGGTGGAGACGTCCTCCAGGCCGGCGGGCAGCACCTCGACCCCGTCGTAGTCGCCGCCGAGCCCGACGTGGTCGATGCCGGCGACCTCGCGGACGTGCTCGCAGTGCGCCACGACGTCGTCGAGCGTCGCGGTGGGCTGCGGGTGGTCGACGGTCCACGCGGTCTCGAACCCCGCGAACCGTACGCCGTCCGCCTCGCGGATGCCCTCCGCCTCGGCCGCCGCGACCATCTCGCGGTGCCAGTCGGCACAGGCCGCGTTCACGAACTTCGGCACGAACGTCACCATGCACACGCCGTTGCCCCGTGCCATCAGCCCGAGCACGTCGTCGGGCACGTTGCGCGGGCTGTCGGTCACGGCTCGCGCGGAGCTGTGGCTGAAGATCACCGGCGCCTCGGCGACCTCGAGCGCGGCGCGCATGGTGTCGGCCGAGACGTGCGACAGGTCGACCATCATCCCGACCCGGTTCATCTCCCGGACCACCTCGCGCCCGAAGGCGGTGAGCCCGCCCGCGGCCGGCCGGTCCGTCGCGGAGTCCGCCCAGGGGGTGTTCGCGTTGTGGGTGAGCGTCAGGTAGCGAACGCCCAGCTCGTGCAGCTGGCGCAGCGTGCCGAGCGAGCAGCCGATCGAGTGACCGCCCTCGGCGCCCGTCAGCGACGCCATCCGACCGCTCTCCCACGCCTGCTCGACCTCGTCGGCCGTGGTCGCCCACGCCAGCTGGTCGGCGTACGTCCGGGTGAGGTGGCGGGCGGCGTCGACCTGCTCGAGCGTCGCGCTCACGGCCGCGTCGCCGGTGAGCCGGGTCGGGACGTAGACCGACCAGAACTGCGCGCCCATTCCACCGGCGCGCATCCGCGGCAGGTCGGTGTGGGTGGGCGTCCCGCCTGCGCCGACGTCGAGCCGGGTGAAGTCGTACGCCGCCTGCACGCGCGCCTCCCACAGCAGGTCGTTGTGCCCGTCGATCACGGGGTGCGCGGCGAGGAGGCGGGCGACGTCGACGGAGGCGCTCATGGTCGTGGACGCTAGCAACCAGCCGCCCTGGGGGAACTCCCTGTCGGTCCCAGGCGTTAGCGTCCCTGTTGCCCGCTGTCGGCGCCGGCACGGAAGGGTGGGTGCATGAGCTTCGTCCCGGTCACCGGTCCCGCCAGGTTGCTGGTGGGGGAGCCGCCCCGGGAGGGCTCGATCGAGTTCACCGACGACCGCCGTACGATCGTGATGCCGATCCGCGGCGCCCTCCCGGTGCTGGCGAAGGTGCGTGACCAGGACGACCTCCACCCGTCGGTGGCGCTGCTCGCCGGCGCCTCGCTGCTCGGCCTCCAGCTGGTCGCCGCCGGTCGGCTCGCCCCCGACCCGGAGGGCCGGCACTGGCAGGTCGCCGGCCTCGACGCCCATGACGAGCGCCGGATCGTCGAGCTGGCGCGGGCGCGCGCGCACGAGGGCTCGGACGAGGCGACGGCCGAGGGCACCGTCCGCGCGCTGCTGGACGCGGTCGCTGACACCGTCCCTCGCACCACGCCGGGCAACGCGCGGCGACGACCTGCTGCCCCCAGTGCCCGTCCGGCGCCGACCGCGAGTCCTGACGACTTCAGCGACCAGCTGCAGCAGCGGATCGCGCGGCTCCGGGCGCGCGGTCGTGACGACCGTCCGCACCTGGTGTCGGTGTCGTTCCGGATCGAGGCCGACGAGGAGGAGCTGGTCGCCGGTGCGGTGCGGCTCGTCGTGCAGGTGCACGCGGTCGACAACGCCGCGCACGTCGCGGACGCGGTCGAGCTCTGGTCCGACACCGGCCCGGACGCCGCCCACGGCTTCGGCGAGCGGGCCCGCACCCATGCGGCCATCGCGCTGCGCAGCGCCGCCGACGCCTGGCCCGTCCTCGACCGGTTGCTCGACCTGCGCGTCCCCGACGAGATCACCCTCGACTCCGACGAGATCCTCTCGCTCCTCGACGAGGGCGCCGCTGCGCTGACCGAGGCCGGCCACCAGGTGATGTGGCCCAAGTACCTCGACCGTGAGGTCACCCACCGCGTCGAGCTGGGGAGCCGGGCGCCGGCCGGCCAGCGTGAGGAGGCACTCCAGGACGGGCTGTTCGGCCCGCAGGCGCTCTTCGGCTTCGAGTGGCAGCTCTCCCTCCACGGCGAGGAGCTGACCGAGGAGGAGATGGACGAGCTGGCCCGCACCACCAGCCCTGTCATCAAGCTGCGCGACAACTGGATCGCGGTCGACTCCGGCGTCATCAAGCGCGCCCGCAAGCGGCTGATCCGCACCGTGACGCCGGTCCAGGCGCTGGCCGCGACCCTCACCGGCGTCGTCGACATCGAGGACGTCCCCTACGAGGCGGTCGTCGGGGCCAGCCTGCTCAAGGTCCGCGACCGGCTGCAGGAGGCGGTGACCGGTGACCTGGTCGAGGTGCCGGCCGCGCTGCAGGCCGAGCTCCGCGACTACCAGCGTCGCGGGTTGTCCTGGCTGGCCGAGCTCACCTCGCTCGGTCTCGGTGCCTGCCTGGCCGACGACATGGGACTGGGCAAGACGATCACCCTCATCGCGCTGCACCTGCACCGCGGCGGTGGGCCGACGCTCGTGGTCTGCCCGGCGTCGCTGCTCGGCAACTGGGAGGCCGAGATCCGGCGCTTCGCCCCGGGTGTGCCCGTGCGTCGCCACCACGGCAGCGCCCGCGACCTCGGCGGCGTCACGAGCGGCGCAGGATCGGGGTTCGTGCTGACCACCTACGGCACGATGCGCAACGACGCGGCCCTCCTCGCCGAGGTGCCGTGGGACCTCGTCGTCGCCGACGAGGCCCAGCACATCAAGAACTCCCGCTCGGCCGCCGCCCGCGCGCTCCGCACGATCCCGGGCACGGCCCGGGTGGCGCTCACCGGCACGCCCGTCGAGAACGACCTCACCGAGCTCTGGTCGATCCTCGACTGGGCGATCCCCGGCCTGCTCGGCAGCCGCAACGCCTTCCGCAAGGTGTGGGCGGGGCCGATCGAGTCCGGGCTCGAGCCCACGAAGGCCCGGCAGTTCGCCGACCTGATCGGCCCCTTCCTGCTGCGCCGGCGCAAGTCCGACCCGGGCATCGCGCCCGAGCTGCCGGCCAAGACCGAGACCGACCACGTCCTCGGCCTCTCCCGCGAGCAGGTGGTCCTCTACGAGACGCTGGTCCGTGAGTCCATGCGCCGGATCGAGGAGGCCGACGAGGAGACCCGCCGCGGGCTCGTGCTCAAGCTGCTGACCGGGCTCAAGCAGATCTGCAACCACCCCGCCCACTTCCTGCGCCAGGCCAACCCCAAGCTCCGCGGCCGCTCCGAGAAGCTGGAGCTCATCGACGAGCTCGTCGGCACAGTGGTGGCCGAGGACGGAGCCGTCCTCGTCTTCACCCAGTACGTCGCCATGGCGCGGCTGCTCGAGCGCCACCTCGGCACGACGGGCGTGCCGCACCAGTTCCTGCACGGCGGCACTCCCGTGCGTGACCGCGACGCGATGGTCGCGCGCTTCCAGGCAGGGGAGGCGCCGGTCTTCCTGCTGTCCCTCAAGGCCGGTGGCACCGGCCTCAACCTCACCCGTGCCGACCACGTGATCCACTTCGACCGCTGGTGGAACCCGGCCGTCGAGGACCAGGCGACCGACCGGGCCTACCGGATCGGCCAGACCAAGCCGGTCCAGGTGCACCGGTTCATCACGCAGGGCACGATCGAGGAGAAGATCGCCGAGCTGCTCGCGCGCAAGCGGTCCCTCGCCGACTCCGTCCTGGCCCGCGGCGAGACCGCGCTCACCGAGCTCTCCAACGACGAGCTCCGCGACCTCGTCGAGCTCCGAAGATGATCACCCCACGACGTTCGTCTCCCCCGCTGCGATCCTCCGGACAACGCCGCGGGGACCCCGAATGACCGCCACGACGCATCCCCGGCTGCCGGCGCGACGCGGTGGGGGAGCGGGCACGTGGTGGAGCAAGGCCGTGCTCCGAGCGGTCGAGGAGGCCGCCTTCGGGGAGAAGGAGCTGCGCGCCGGACGGTCGCTCGCCCGCTCGGGAGCGGTCGGCTCGATCACCGTGGAGGAGGGCGGCGCCGTCGCCGCGGTCACGGAGGGGCACGACGCCTTCACCGTCGAGGTGACGCTGCCGGCGCTCGACGCGAGTGACGCGGCGGCGGTCACCGAGCTGGTCGCGGCGGAGTCGGGCCGGATCGGCGCCCTGCTCGCCGGGCAGCTGCCGCACTCCTTCGTCGAAGCGGTCGAGGAGGCAGGCGTCGAGCTGCTTCCCTACGGCGGCGAGCTGGGCTCGGCCTGCTCGTGCGACTCCTGGCTCGACCCCTGCCCGCACGCCCTCGCAGTGTGGACCCAGCTCGCGTGGCTGATCCAGGCGGACCCGTTCGTCCTCACGCACCTGCGCGGGCTGTCGCGCGACCGGGTGCTGCGCGACCTGCACCAGCTGACCGGGCCACGCTCCCCGGACGCGGGAAAGCCCGGAGACCCAGCCGGCCCGGTCGAGGTCGACGACCTCGACGACCTGGCGGTCGCGGAGGACGCCGCGGCGCGGGCTGCTCGGCTGCTGGAGCAGCCGTCCGACACCTGGTGAGCGGGCGGGTCGGAGGAGGGTGTGGTCAGCGCGCCTCGGTCGTGGCGACCGGACGCGCGCCGAGCTCCTCGTCGAGGCGGAGCAGGCCGGGACCGTCGTCGTCGATGAGCTTGACCCGGCCGACGATCTCGCTGACGGTCGCCTCCTCCTCGATCTGCTCCTCGAGGAACCAGTTGAGGAGCGGCCGGGAGTCGAGGTCGCCCTCGGACTCGGCGAGGCGGTAGAGGTCGCGGATCGAGGCCGACACCTTCTCCTCGTGGGCTCGCGCGGCCTCGAACGCGTCGAGCACCGACCCGACGATCACCACCGGAGCGGCCACCGCGCCGATGCGCGGGTGGTTGTCGCGGTCGGCGACGTGGTCGATGAACTTGTTGGCGTGGACGATCTCCTCGTCGGCCTGGTGACGCAGCCAGGCGGCCATGCCGGGCAGGTCCCGCAGCTCGAGCTCGATGGCGAGCTGGCGGTAGACGAGGGACGCCTGGAACTCGAGGGTGATCTGCGCGTTGAAGGCGCTCTCGAGGGACTCGCTCATCTTCATGGCCTCACCCTATCGGGGGGGATCAGGCGTGCTGGCGCCGGTTGGTCAGGTGAGGCCGAGCGCTCCGTGCGCCATCTCGCGCAGCACGTCGTGCATCTGCGGGTCGGGCAGCCGGCCGCTGTGGGGCGTGGAGTTGAGCAGGCCGAACAGCACGTGGGCGCGCGTGCGGGAGGTCTCCGGGCTCAGGCCGGGGTCGAGGAGGCGGACCTGCGTGGCCCACACGTCGACGTAGGAGCGCTGGAGCGCTCGCACGCGCTCGCGCGCCTCGTCGGGGAGGCTGCTCCAGTCGCGGTCCTGCACGACGATCAGCGCGCGGTGCTCGAGGGCGAACTCGATGTGCCACTCGACGAGGGCCTCCAGAGCGGCACGCGGCCCCTCGGCGCTCTCGACACGGCTGCGGCCCTCGGCCAGCAGCGTCTCGCTGATGGAGACCAGCATCTCGGCGAGCATCGCGTCCTTGGACTGGAAGTGCTTGTAGAGCGCGGGCCCCGAGATCCCGCAGGCCGAGCCGAGCTCGGCGACCGAGACACCGTGGAACCCGCGCGCCGCGAACAGCTCCGCGGCGATGTCGAGGATCTGCTGACGTCGTGGGGTCACGAGGTCGAGGTTAGTGGTGGCTAACCACTGCCACGACCCACGTGGGCTCGGGAGCGTCATCGCGCGCTCCGGCGCCTCCCACACAGCAAGCGGAATCACGTGGCCTCCCAGCCATCAGGAGCCCGACCGAGCCCACCCGAGGTGTGGTGCATTCAGTGGGCCGCACCCCCGCACGGCCCACTGACTCCCAAGATTCGTGCACCAACCTCGCACAGTCTGTCGCCGCCGCCCGACGATTTCAGTGGTGCCAGCACCACAGTCGATCTGGACGAGCGTCAAGAGAATCCGGCCGACGACGGAATCCGGTGTGTGGTGCCTGCTCTACCGACACGACGGCGATCACGTGACTACAGTGCGCGGCATGCCGCGGATCAGAGTCGTCCTCGCCGAGGACGGTGACCTGCTGCGAGCCGGCGTGCTCGCCCTGCTGGAGGCGTACGACGACATCGACGTGGTCGCCACGGCGACCAGCCTGCCGGAGCTGATCAGCGCGGTGGCCGAGCACCGGCCCGACGTCGTGCTCACCGACATCCGGATGCCCCCGGACTTCACCGACGAGGGCATCCGCGCGGCCGGCGAGCTGCGCCGTACGCACCCGGGCACCGGGGTCGTCGCGCTCACCCAGTACTCCGACGTCGAGTACGCCCTCGACCTGGTGCGCGACGGGTCCGACGGTCGCGGCTACCTCCTCAAGGAGCGCGTGGCCGACGTCGACGAGCTGGTCGCCGCGCTCCGCACCGTCGCCGCGGGCGGCTCGGTGATCGACCAGATCGTGGTCGACGCACTGATGGCGACCGGCACGCGGCGCCACGACTCGATGCTGGACCGGCTCACCCCGCGTGAGCTCGAGGTGCTCGCCATGGTGGCCCGCGGGATGACCAACGCGGCGATCGCCACCGAGCTGGTCGTCACCGACCGGGCCGTGGAGAAGCACATCAACTCGATCCTCACCAAGCTCGACCTTCCCTCCGACGCGCCCGTGCACCGCCGGGTCGCGGCCACCCTCGTCTTCCTGAGCGAGGCGGGAGTGGGCGGCGGGGTCACGCCGCGCGCATGACGCGGCTGCTGGCCGGCTGGGACGCCCTCGACCCGGCCCTGCGCTGGCTGCTGCGGATCAACCTGATCGCCCTCACCACCGCGACCACGCTGCTCGCGGCGGCGTACCTGCTCGGCTTCCAGCACACCGCGGTCGAGGTGGACCTCGCCGTGCTGGCCGTGTCGCTCGTGCTGATGCTGGTGACCCCGCCGCTCTCGAAGCGCTACGGCGCGACGGCCGCGATCCTGGGGCTCACCCTCTCCGCCCTGCTCTTCGCCGTCGGCGGCACGTGGGCCACGCCGGTCCTCTCGCCGCTGACCGCGCTGCTGACGATGGTCCCGCTGCTGGTGGCCTACCCCTACCTCTCCGCGAGGTGGGTGCGCGCGCTGATGGTGGTGGCGGTGGTGGGGAGCGCCGCGATCGTCGCGCTCGGTGAGTGGCGGCGCGTGGAGAACCTCGAGGACCTGTGGTGGGTCAACGCCCTCGTGGTGGCGTCCTCGCTGCCGGCCGGTGTGCTCGTCGTGGTGCTCCTCGTGCGGGGTGCCTACACCCGGTTGCAGGAGCAGTCCGTCCAGCTGACCGAGTCGCGCACGCGCATCGTCGAGGTGGCCGACGCGGCGCGCCGCAGCCTCGAGCGCGACCTCCACGACGGTGCCCAGCAGCGCCTGCTCGCCATGAGCGTCACGATCGAGCGTGCCCGCAAGGAGCTCGAGGCCGGCCGCCAGGACAGTGCGGCCACCCTTCTCGGCCAGCTGTCCGGCGACACCCGCGAGATCCTCGTCGAGCTGCGCGAGCTCGCCCGCGGCATCTACCCGCCGCTGCTCACCGAGCGGGGGCTCGTCGCCGCGCTCCAGTCGACCGCCCGCCGCTCGACCGTGCCGGTCACCCTCGACGTCGCCGACTTCCAGCGCCCCAGCCGCCAGGTGGAGGCGGCCGCCTACTTCTGCATCCTCGAGGCGCTGACCAACGCCGCGAAGCACGCCGGCGCCACCGAGGTGCTCGTGACGGTCCGGGGTCTGCCCCACCTGTCGTTCAGCGTGTCCGACGACGGCAGCGGCTTCGACCAGAGAGTCGTCGAGTCCGGTGGTCTGCTCGGGATGGAGGCGCGCGTCGCGGCGGCGGGCGGCACCCTGCGCCTCGAGACCGCGCCCGGTCGCGGGACGACCGTCCGGGCCGAGTTCCCACCACTGGACTCCGTGGGTTAACGATCGCTAACCTGAGGTGGTGTCCGAGCCCCTCCCCCCGCAGCAAGGTGCCACCCCGACCATGCGCGAGCTCGTCGACGACCTCCGTGCCCGGCTGGACCGGGTCCGTCAGGGCGGGTCGGAGAGCGCGCGCCGCAAGCACACCGACCGCGGCAAGCTGCTGGTCCGCGACCGCGTGGACCGGCTGCTCGACCCCGGCAGCCCGTTCCTCGAGCTCGCACCTCTGGCGGCGTACGGCATGTACGGCAGTGGATCGGGGGGCGACGCGGACGACTACGCCGTGCCGAGCGCGAGCATCGTCACCGGCATCGGGCTGGTCCACGGCCGCCCCGTGATGGTGATCGCCAACGACGCGACCGTGAAGGGCGGCACCTACTACCCGATGACGGTCAAGAAGCACCTGCGTGCCCAGACCGTCGCCGCCGAGAACCGGCTGCCCTGCATCGCGCTGGTCGACTCCGGCGGCGCGTTCCTGCCGATGCAGGACGAGGTCTTCCCCGACCGTGAGCACTTCGGCCGGATCTTCTTCAACCAGGCCAACCTCTCCGCCCAGGGCGTGCCGCAGCTCGCCGCCGTGATGGGCTCGTGCACCGCGGGCGGCGCCTACGTCCCGGCGATGTCCGACGAGACCGTGATCGTGCGCAACCAGGGCACGATCTTCCTCGGCGGTCCGCCGCTGGTGAAGGCGGCCACCGGTGAGGTCGTCACCGCCGAGGACCTCGGTGGCGGCGACGTGCACGCGCGCACCTCGGGCGTGGTGGACCACCTCGCCGAGGACGACGCCCACGCGCTCGCGATCCTGCGCAGCGTCATCGACACGCTGCCGGCGCCGGAGCCCTCGCGGGTCGACCCGGAGTCGGTCGAGGAGCCGCACGAGCCGCCGGAGTCGCTCTACGACGTCGTGCCCACCGACACCCGCACGCCGTACGACGTGCGCGAGGTGATCCGGCGCCTGGTCGACGGCAGCCGCTTCCACGAGTTCAAGAAGCTCTACGGCGACACGCTCGTGTGCGGCTTCGCGCGCATCCACGGCCACGAGGTCGGCATCGTGGCGAACAACGGCATCCTGTTCAGCGAGTCGGCGCTCAAGGGCGCCCACTTCGTCGAGCTGTGCAACCAGCGCAGGATCCCGCTGGTGTTCCTGCAGAACATCACCGGCTTCATGGTCGGTCGCGAGTACGAGAACAAGGGCATCGCCCGCGACGGCGCCAAGCTCGTCACGGCGGTCGCCTGCAGCGTGGTGCCCAAGCTCACCGTCGTCATCGGCGGCTCCTTCGGCGCCGGCAACTACGGCATGAACGGCCGGGCCTACGACCCGCGGTTCATGTGGATGTGGCCCAACGCCCGGATCTCGGTGATGGGCGGCGAGCAGGCCGCGGGCGTGCTCGCGACCGTGCGCCGCGACGGCCTCGAGAAGGCCGGCGAGGAGTGGTCCGCGGAGGACGAGGAGGCCTTCAAGGCCCCGATCCGGGAGCAGTACGAGACGCAGGGCTCGCCCTACTACTCGACCGCCCGGCTCTGGGACGACGGCGTGATCGACCCCGCCGACACCCGCCGCATCCTCGGCATGGCGCTCTCGGTGACCTCCGCGGTCCCCGTGCCCGAGCCCTCCTACGGCGTCTTCCGGATGTGATGAGAATGAACACCCTCTTGATCGCCAACCGCGGCGAGATCGCCATCCGCGTGATGCGTACGGCGAAGCGGCTCGGCTGGCAGACCGTCGCCATCCACACCGACCAGGACGCCGACGCGCCGCACGTGCGGGCCGCCGACCGCGCGGTCGCGGTGTCGTCGTACCTCGACATCGACGCGGTCGTGGCGGCCGCGCGCGAGACGGGCGCCGGGCACGTCCACCCGGGCTACGGCTTCCTGTCCGAGCGCGCGCCGTTCGCGCGGGCGCTGGCCGAGGCGGGCATCGCCCTCGTCGGCCCGAGCGCCGAGGTGATGGACGCGATGGGACGCAAGGACGCCGCGCGCGAGATCGCGGTGGCCGCGGGCGTGCCCGTGGTGCCGTCCTACGCCCTCGACGCCGACCCGGAGTCCTTCGCCTACCCCGTGCTCGTCAAGGCCGCCGCCGGTGGTGGCGGCAAGGGCATGCGCGTCGTCCGGACCGCCGCCGAGCTGCCCGAGGCCCGGGCGGCCGCGGCGCGCGAGGCGGCGAGCTCCTTCGGCGACGACACCCTGCTGATCGAGAAGTACGTCGAGTCCGGCCGCCACATCGAGGTGCAGGTCCTCGGCGACACCCACGGCCACGTGCTGCACTTCTTCGAACGCGACTGCTCCACGCAGCGGCGCCACCAGAAGGTGCTCGAGGAGGCGCCCGCGCCCACGATCTCCGAGGCGCAGCGGGAGTCGATCACCTCGGCCGCGGTCGCCCTCGCCCAGCAGGTGTCGTACACCAACGCGGGCACCGTGGAGTTCCTGCTCGACAACGCGACCGGCGAGTTCTACTTCCTCGAGATGAACACCCGGCTCCAGGTCGAGCACCCCGTGACCGAGGAGGTCACCCGGGTCCAGACGGATCGAGGCGGCGAGCGCGTCGACCTCGTCGAGCTGCAGCTGCGGGTCGCGACCGGTGAGCCGCTCGGCATCGACCAGTCCGACGTGACGCTGGTCGGGCACGCGATCGAGGCCCGGGTCTACGCCGAGGACTCCTTCAACGGGTTCCTGCCGCAGGCCGGCCGCACCTCGGTGGTGCGGTGGGCGACGAGCGTGCGCGTCGACCACGCCCTCGAGCCGAGGCAGGAGGTCAGCACCTCCTACGACCCGATGCTCGGCAAGGTCATCGCCCGCGGCCCGGACCGCGAGAGCGCCCGCGCAGCGCTGGTGGCGGCGCTCGACGAGACCGCCATCCTCGGCATCACCACCAACACGGGCTTCCTGCGCGCACTCGCCGCCTCCGACGAGTTCCGCGACGCGACCATCGACACCGCCTGGCTCGACCGCCACGAGGTCCCGGCGCCCGACCCCGGCCTCGCGCGCGTCTTCGGCGCCTGGACCGAGGTGCTGCTCGACACGTCCTCCGACCGCGCCGGCACCGGCCCGTGGCAGGCCGACGGCTGGCGCATGGGCGCCGACCCGGCGCCCGCCACGGTCACCCTGGGTGACGACCTGATCGTGGTCGACCGGGCGCGGGGCCGGGTCACCAGCGACGGGCGGAGCCACGACGTACGCATGGTCGACGCCGCCGACCACGCCGTCCACCTGCTCGTCGACGGTGTCGCCGAGCACGCGGTCCTCGACGTGCAGCGTGACCTCGTCGAGGTCGTGCACCGCGGCCAGCGGTGGGTGTGGGAGCGTCCCGACCCGTTCGGCGACCACGTCGCGTCGGCCGGCGACGGCACCCTCGTCGCGCCGATGCCGGGCACCGTCCTGGCGGTCAACGCCGCCGAGGGGCAGGCCGTGGCCGAGGGTGAGACGCTGGGGGTGATGGAGGCGATGAAGATGGAGCTCGCGCTCAAGGCGCCCTTCGCCGGCACGGTCACCACGGTCGGTGCCTCGGCCGGCGACCTCGTCAAGCTCGGCGCCGTGCTCTTCGTGGTGGAGGCGGACGCATGAGCGCGCTGCCGATGCAGGTCCGCGCCGACGGGCTCCCCGAGCGCGTGACGATCTACGAGGTCGGCCCACGTGACGGCCTGCAGAACGAGCAGGCGATCGTCCCGGTCGAGGTCAAGGCCGAGTTTGTCCGCCGCCTCGTGTCCGCCGGGCTCCCGGTCGTCGAGGCCACCAGCTTCGTGCACCCGAGGTGGGTCCCGCAGCTCGCGGACGCGCACCTGTTGATGGCCGACCTCGGCGAGCAGGGCCGGCACCTTCCCGTCCTGGTGCCCAACGAGCGCGGCCTCGACCGGGCCCTCGAGCTCGGGCTGGAGCACATCGCGATCTTCGGCAGCGCGACCGAGACCTTCGCCGGCAAGAACCTCAACCGCACCTTCGACGAGCAGTTCGCGATGTTCGAGCCGACCGTGGCGCGTGCCCGCGCGGCCGGCATGGACGTGCGCGCCTACGTCTCGATGTGCTTCGGCGACCCGTGGGAGGGTGCCGTCCCGATCGACCAGGTCGTGACAGCCGGCACCCGGCTCCTCGACCTCGGAGCCAGCCAGCTCAGCCTCGGCGACACCATCGGCGTCGCGACGGCCGGGCACGTGAAGGCCCTCGTCGCGGCCTTCGCCGAGGCGGGCGTCGGCACCGACCGGCTCGCGATGCACTTCCACGACACCTACGGCCAGGCCCTCGCCAACACCTTCGCCGCGCTGCAGGAGGGGATCACCACCTTCGACGCGAGCGCGGGTGGGCTGGGCGGCTGCCCCTACGCCAGGTCGGCCACCGGCAACCTCGCGACCGAGGACCTGGTGTGGATGCTGACCGGCCTGGGGATCGACCACGGGGTCGACCTCGACGCCGTCGTGGGCACCAGCGTGTGGATGGCCGGACACCTCGGCCGCCCGAGCCCGAGCGCCGTCGTACGCGCCCTCGGTTCGGCCGGGTAGTCCGGTGCCCAACGGTCGTCGCGACCGTCCGGCGGCAGCCACTTCCCACTGGAGGACCCCGACTCGGGCACAATCAGCGCCATGACCCGCGTCGTCCACCTCCACATCGGGGCCCCCAAGACCGGGACGACCTACCTCCAGGACCGGCTGGACCTCAACCGCGCCTCGCTGGCACGGCACGGCGTGGTCATCCCGGCACCGAGGTCGGGGCACTCCGACATGTTCCACTTCCGCGCCGCGCTCGACCTGCTCGACCAGGACTGGGGCGGAGCCCCCGGCCACGCGCACGGCTCCTGGGACGCGATGGTGCGCCGGGTCAACCGCGCCGACGGCGACGTGGTGATCAGCCACGAGATCCTCGCCGGTGCGAAGCCCGACAAGATCGCCAAGGCGATGAACGACCTCGCCGGCAACGAGGTGCACGTCATCTACTCCGCGCGCGACCTCGGCCGCCAGCTGCCGGCGGCCTGGCAGGAGTCCATCAAGCAGGGGCGCAAGTGGCCCTTCAAGCGCTTCCTGACCAAGGTCGAGCGCGGCCAGACGTGGTTCTTCAACGCGATGGACCTGCCGCGCGTGCTGTCGCAGTGGGGCGCCAAGCTCCCGCCGGAGCGCGTCCACGTCGTCACCGTCCCGCACGACCGTGGTCCCAACGGCGACGAGCTGTGGCTGCGGTTCTGCCGCGCCTTCGGCATCGACCCGGCATGGGCACCGCTCGACTCCGAACGGGACAACCGCTCCCTCGGCATCGCCGAGACCTCGCTGCTGCGCAAGCTCAACCGGCGCCTCGAGCTCGGGGTGCGTCGCGAGCCGGTCTACGACAACCTCATCCGCGAGCAGCTCGCCCAGGAGGTGCTGGTCTCGCGAGAGGCGATCCCGGTCCGGCTGCCGCCTGACCGCTACGACTTCGCCGAGCAGCAGGCCGAGCGCTGGATCGAGTGGATCAAGGGCAGCGGCGTCGACGTCATCGGCGACGTGGACGACCTGCGTCCGCGCCGGCCCGCCGAGGGCGTGGAGTGGCGCAACCCCGACCGGGTCCGGGCCAAGCTCGAGCTCGGCGCGGCCCTCGACGCGCTCACGGTGATGACGCAGGAGGCCGCCAACCGCGCCACGTCCGACACCGTGGGCGGCCGGCTGCGCGACACCGCCCGCCGGCTGCGCGACCGTTGAGCGGGCGCGCGCAGAACTGGGTCGCACACCTGCGCCAGGGCGGTACGACGCCGTGGCTCGCGTGGCGTGCCGAGGCGTCCGCCGACGGGCCCGCTGACGGTGTCCTGCCCGGTGCCCAGCAGCTCGAGCTGCTGCGCCGGATCAACCTCGCCCGCGCCTCGAGTGCGCAGCCCCGTGGCGACCACGACCGCGAGGGCACTCGACTCGCCGACCGGGTGCTCGCCGCACCGGCCGCCGGGCGCGGCAAGGCCGACCTGCCCCTCGTCGGCGTGGAGACCCCGGCCTTCGGTCCGCAGCCGGTCGACCCGGCCGCGGTGAGTGCCCACGAGCTGCTCCGCGTCGCGAGCGTGCTGCTCGCCGACGACCTGGTGGCCCTCGGTCCCGACCCGGTGCGCGCCAGCTGGGCCCGCCCGTGGCGGCGGCGCTACCGCCTCGTCGGGGACCCGGTCCTCGCGGCCCGGTGGCGCGAGGACCTGGCCTCCCGCGGTCGACCCGAGGGTGGACCACGACCCTTCCTCGTCGCGATCGGCCGGCCCCTCGACGAGCTCCTGGCCCACACCTGGACCCAGCGCTGCTTCGAGACCGGCAGCACGCCGTGGGCGGAGTGGCTGCGCTTCTGGCGCGAGCGCGACCAGCTGCCCGCCCGCGCCGACCTCCCCGCGAGCGTCCGGCGCTGGCACGCGCGACGGCCCCTTGTCCGCATCGTCACCGACCTCGACCGGCTGCCCCGCCAGGTCGGCGTACGCCGGCTGCCCGAGGTGCGGGTGCCCGGCGCCGACCAGGCCGAGCTGGCCCGCCGCATCGCCGCGGTCGTCGGCCTCCGGGTCCCCGCGGACGAGCGCCCGGCCCTGATGCGCACCCTCCAGCGCCGGATCCCCGACACCGGCACCGACCCGGTCGTCGTACCTGCGCGGGAGCGGGAGTGGGTCGCGGCGTCCGCGGCCCGCATGACGCGGGAGGTCCGCCGTGCTGGCTACGCTGTCGTCGGCGACCTCGCCGCCCTCGCACCACGGACCGAGAAGCCAGCCGCGACCGGCGCGGGCGCCGCGGACATGCAGGTGCTGGACCTGGCGATCCGCATGGTCGTGGATCCCGCCTGGCGCACTGACGGCCAGACGTGGACCGGCGCAGAGAGGAGCGTGGAGCGGTGAGCAGGCGAGTGCTACTGCACGTGGGCTGCCCCAAGACCGGCACCTCCTACCTGCAGGACGTGCTGTTCCGCAACAAGGCGGTGCTGCAGGAGCACGACATCCTCTACCCCGCCGACCGGTTCGACGCGCACTTCCTCGCCGCGCTCGACCTGATGACGCTGCCGTGGGGCGGACTGGAGACCGAGGCCGTCGGCGCCTGGGACCGGCTCGCCGAGCAGGTGCGCGAGTGGCACGGCACCGCGATCATCAGCCACGAGATCTTCGCCCGCGCGACGCCGACGCAGGTGGAGCGCGCGATGGCGTCGCTGGGCGACGCCGAGGTGCACCTCGTGCTCTCCGTCCGCGACCTGGTGCGCCAGATCCCTGCGGAGTGGCAGGAGAACGTCAAGCACCGCAGCAACATCACCTACGCCCGGTTCCTCGAGACCATCCGCGATCCCGCGCGGGACTCGAGGATCGGGTCGTGGTTCTGGGCCGTCCAGGAGCTCCCCGACATCCTCGCCCGCTGGGCCGGGTCGTTGCCACCGGAGCGGGTCCACCTGGTCACCGTGCCGCCGTCGGGAGCCGACCGGGGCGAGCTCTGGCGGCGCTTCTCGCGCACCTTCGACCTCGACGACCTCGACCTCGACCTCACCGCCGAGCGGGAGAACCCGTCCCTCGGCGTGCCCGAGACCTCGCTGCTGCGCACCATCAACCAGCGGGTCACCTCGATCATCTCCCCGCCCGACTACCGCCCGCTGGTGCGTGAGCTGCTCGCCCACCAGACCCTGTCGCGCGGCGTCGCATCGGCCCGCCTCCGGCTCCCGCCGGAGGACCACGCCTGGGCGCAGGACCTCTCCCGCAGCTGGGTGCGCGCCATCGCGGACCGCAGGTACGACGTCGCCGGCTCGCTCGACGACCTCGTCGGCCCCGAGCCCGGGCCCTTCGTCGACCCCGACACCGTCACCCCCGACCTGCTGCTGGCGTCGGCGCTCGACGCCATCAGCGCGCTGCTGGTGGAGGGCGCGCGGCTGCGTGCGGTGGAGGAGCGGCTGCACGAGGAGCTCCGGGAGGCGCACGACGAGCGCGACCGGGCCCGCGCCACACCGACGTACCGCGTCAAGCGCAAGGTCGTCCGGACCCTCGAGGAGAGCCCGGCCGGCCGCGGCACGCTCGACGCCTACCGTCGGATCAAGGGCCGCAGGGGCTGATCCTCACCGCGGTCGGGGCAGCAGCTCCCGGTCCGCGTAGCGGCCGATCTTCCAGGTCGCGAAGCCGTCGGCACCGGCGCCGACGACACCGCCGACGACGGGGATCTTGCGACCGACCGTGGTCGCGAGCCGCTTGCCCGCGACGCGGGCGATGAGGTCGGTCGCCACGACCGCCGAGATAGTGGCGTCGAGGGTCGGGTCGTGGGCCGGCGCGGTGGCGAGGGCCATCGGCGTGGCGGGGAGCCTCTTCTTCTTGACCAGGTCGCCGACCTGCTCCTCGCCGAGGAGCAGCGCGAGGATCGCGTTGCGCACCCGCGGGTCGTCGAGGTCGTGGCCGCGGAGGTGCGCGATGCCGGCGACCATGCGGCACTGGACCAGCGCCAGGCCGGTCACGTTGGCGGGGATGGTCACCGCCATGGTGACCAGCCCGCCGATGTTGGTGACGAAGCCCTGGGCGCCGGCGATGCGCACGTTGTTCTCGATCACCTCGTGGATCGCCCGGTCGACGTTGCCCCGCTGCTCGGTGAGCTGCTTCGCGGCGGCCTCGGCGGCCGGGGCCAGGGGGCCGACCCCGTCGATGGCGCGGTGGAGCGCCTCGCGGACGAACCCAGTGGTCAATCCGGGCGCCAGCTCCTGGATGCGCGGGGCGAGCTGCCGCCCGACCGTGTGCTTCAAGCCCATGGTGCGATCGTACGGCCGGGGTGGGGGTGAGTCGCTAGCGTGAGGGGCGTGCCCCTCGCGCCCGACCCCACGCCCTGGGCGTTCCCGCACCACTCGACGTGGGACCCGGACGACGACCTCGTCGCGCTGGGCGCGGACCTCGAGGCGGGCACCCTGCTCACCGCCTACAGCCTGGGCCTGTTCCCGATGCCGGTGACGCTGGACCGCGAGGAGCTCGGCTGGTTCTCGCCGGTGGAGCGGGGCGTGCTGCCGCTCGCGGGGCTGAAGGTCTCGCGCTCGCTCCGACGCGCGGCCCGCAACTTCGAGATCCGCGTCGACACCGCCTTCGACGAGGTGGTGGCGCAGTGCGGCAGCCCCGAGCGGCCCGACGGCTGGATCACCCCGGAGTTCGTCCGTGGCTACACCCGTCTGCACCACCTCGGCTGGGCGCACTCGGTCGAGGCGTGGCGGGACGGGCGGCTCGCCGGTGGGCTCTACGGCGTCAGCATCGGCGGCCTGTTCGCCGGGGAGTCGATGTTCCACCGCGACCGCGACGCCTCCAAGGTGGCCCTGCTCGGCCTGGTCGAGCTGCTCCGTGACGAGCACGCCGACGAGCGGGTGCTCGACGTGCAGTGGCAGACGCCGCACCTGGCCAGCCTCGGCGTCGTACGCCGTCCACGGGGGGAGTACCTCGAGGCGCTCGAGCGGTGCCTGCACCTCCCGCTGCCGGCCGCCTTCCGAGTGGACGACTGAGCCGCGTCACGACAAGATCGGCACCCGATGGCGCCGGCGACCGCCGCGTCCGTGCGAAGGGGACCCCATGACGATCCGTACCCGCCTCACCATGAGCAGCGCGATCCTGCTCGTCGGCGCAGTGACCACGGCGTGCGGCGGCAGCGGTGGCGGTGCCCCGGCCGACGCGAGCAAGGACGACTTCTGCAAGGCCCAGTCCAGCCTCTTCACCGACCTCGACCTGGACTTCACCGACCCCGACGCGGCGCTGCCGAGCGAGAAGGAGATGGCCGACGCCATGCACGCCTGGGCCGACAAGATGGACGAGGTCGGCACGCCGGAGAACATCTCCGACGAGGCGCGCGACGGCTTCGAGGAGACCGTGAAGGCCGCCGGCGACATCTCCGAGGCCGACCTCAAGTCGCCCGACCTCAATGCCCTCGAGAGCAACATGTCCGAGGAGGCCCAGAAGAAGGTCGAGGCCTTCACGACCTACGTCAACGACACCTGCGGCTCGATGTTCGGCGACCTCGACGTCCCCGAGATGCAGTGAGGGACTGCTCGCTCCTGCACCCCCTTCGCATTTCGGCCGGTAGAGTCGGGCGACAAGCAACGACTCTCGGGGAAGGAGGGCCGCCGCATGGCCATCACCCGTGAGGGTCGGATCTGCTCGTTCTGCACGACGCCCGGAGGCCCCGGCACCGACGTCGTCCTGATCGGCGGGCTCGGCGCGCAGGTCTGCAGGTCGTGCGTCGACACGTTCCACGAGATCCTGCACGACGAGGAGCGGGTCGCCTCGGTGCGCGCGACGATGCCGTGGGAGCGGATGTCCGACGCCGAGGTGCTGGCGACGCTCCCGCAGATCCTCGCCTCCGCCGAGCAGAACGTCTTCTTCGCGCAGGAGTGGGTCGAGATGCTGCGTGAGCGCGGGATCACCTGGGCCGAGATCGGCCGGATCCTCGGTGTGACCCGGCAGGCCGCCTGGGAGCGTTTCGCCAAGAGGTCGGCGTCCAAGAGCGCCACTGCGTGACGACAGGCCCCACCGTCAAGGTAGCCTTGACGGTGGTGCTGGTCGGACTGTCACGGGGGTGGGTCCGACCGGCACCGTCCTCGTGCAACGGCGCGCTCACTTCACGAGCTTGGACAACCGCCGGTCGGCGAGGGGCTTCCCGCCCGTCTGGCACGTCGCGCAGTACTGCAGGCTCGAGTCGGCGAAGGACACCTCGCGCACCACGTCCCCGCACACCGGGCACTTCTGGCCGGTCTTGCCGTGGACCGCGAGGTTGCTCTTCTTCTCGCCCTTGAGCTCGCTCATCGCGACCCCACTGGCACGCTGGACCGCGCCGGTCAGGGTGTCGCGGACGGCGTCGTGGAGCGTCCGCAGCTCGGTGTCGTCGAGGCTGTTGGCCGGCTTGAACGGCGACATCCTCGCCGCGTGCAGGATCTCGTCGGAGTAGGCGTTGCCGATGCCGGCGACGATCGACTGCATCCTCAGCACGCCCTTGATCTGCTTGCGCCCCTCGGCCTCGAGGATGGCGCGGAGCGCCTCGATGGTGAACTCGTCGGCGAGCGGGTCCGGTCCGAGCCGGGCCACACCGGGTACGTCGGCGGGGTCGCGCACGACGTAGATGGCCAGGCTCTTCTTGGTGCCGGCCTCGGTGATGTCGAGGCCGACCTCGTCGTCGATGACGATCCTGGCCGCCAACGGGTTCTTGTTGTTGGGCCGCGCGGGGAGGGCCGGCACCTCGTCGCGCCAGCGGATCCAGCCGGCGCGCGCGAGGTGGATGACCACGTGCACGCCGCTGGCGTCGATGTCGAGGAACTTGCCGTGCCGCGTCACGTCGTCGACCAGCGTGCCGTGCAGCGCCTGCAGCGGGGGGTCGAAGGTCTTCAGGGCGCTGAAGGCGGCCAGGTCGACGCGGGTGATGGCCCGTCCGGTCAGGCGCCCGCGCAGGTCCTGGACGAGGGCTTCGACCTCCGGCAGCTCGGGCACGGTGAGAGTCTAGGCAAGGCCTTGGACGAGGGGCCACAATGGATCATGGCCCGACAGCGCACCCAGCGGACCGCGGCGGTCTTCCAGGACCCCCGCGGTGAGGACCGCTCGCTGCGCGTCACCTGGCACCAGGAGTCGCTGCTCGTCGTCCTCTCCCTGTGGCGCGACAACGTCTGCGCAGGCACCTTCCGCCTCGCCGCCGACGAGGTGCCCGACCTCATCGAGATGCTCCGCACGGGGCTCGACCAGTCCTACGACGCCGCGCGCGAGCGCGTCACCCGGGCGGACGAGGCGGGCTGAGGTCCCGCGACTCGCGGACTATCCAGCAATCTAAGGTCCTGCCTAGATTCAGCGATAGCGTCCGATCGTGGACCCCATCCGGAACCCGTACGCCCCCGGCGCGGGCCAGCGCCCGCCCGAGCTCGCCGGCCGCGACGAGCAGCTCGCCGCCTTCGACGTCGTCCTGGAGCGGGTCTCGAAGGGCCGTCCGGAGCGCAGCCTCGTGCTCACCGGGCTCCGCGGCGTCGGCAAGACGGTGCTGCTCAACGCCCTGCGCGGCGCCGCCGTACGCAAGGGATGGGGCACCGGCAAGCTCGAGGCGCGGCCGGGGCAGGGGCTGCGCCGGCCGCTGAGCAGCGCGCTCCACCAGGCCGTGCGCGAGTTCGGCCACCGCGACGAGGAGTCCCTCGACCACGTGCTGGGCGTGATCAAGTCGTTCGCGCACCGCGACGCGGGCTCGGGGGCGAGGCTCAAGGACCAGTGGAGCCCCGGCATCGACGTACCTGCCGTGCGGGGGCGGGCCGACTCCGGCGACATCGAGATCGACCTCGTGGAGCTGTTCACCGACCTCGGCGGCCTCGCCGCCGACGCCGGCAAGGGCATCGGCGTCTTCATCGACGAGATGCAGGACCTCGGTCCGGACGACGTCTCCGCACTCTGCGCGGCGTGCCACGAGCTCAGCCAGTCCGGCCTCCCGGTGATCGTGGTCGGCGCCGGCCTGCCCCACCTGCCGGCGGTGCTGAGCGCGAGCAAGTCCTACAGCGAGCGGCTCTTCAGCTACCAGCGCATCGACCGGTTGACCCGCGACGCCGCCGACCGCGCCCTCGAGGCACCGGCGGCCGACGAGGACGCGGCCTTCGAGCCCGACGCCCTGGCCGCGATGTACGACGCCACGGGCGGCTACCCCTACTTCATCCAGGCCTACGGCAAGGCCGTGTGGGACCTCGCCCCCCGTTCACCGATCACCGCCGCCGACGTCGCCGTGGCCGCCCCGGAGGCGCAGTCCGAGCTGGCCGTCGGCTTCTTCGGCTCGCGCTACGAGCGGGCCACGCCGGGGGAGCGCGACTACCTGATGGCGATGGCCGACGTCGCGGCCGCCCAGGACCCGTCCGGGACCGACCCCGACTCCGACGCCGTGCTCAGCGCCGACGTCGCCGCGGCCCTGGGCAAGAAGCCGCAGTCGCTCTCGCCCGCCCGCGACTCGCTCCTCAAGAAGGGCCTCGTCTACTCCGGCGAGCGCGGCCGCATCGCCTTCACCGTCCCCCACTTCGGCCGCTACCTCCGCGAGCGCGGCTGAGGATCGCTGGTCGAGGAGGGCGGGCAGCGCCCGTCACGAGACCCGGTCAGGTGGGCTGGCGCGGTCGGGCACATCGATCCTGTGCTTGTTTGGCGCCTCCGCTTCGCTTCGGCGCGTGTCCGCGGCGCTTGAAGGCAGCGCCTTCGTCGTCGTTGCCCGACCCTCCTCCGCAACGCTTCACCCCACGAGCTTCTGACTCCCCCGCTTCGCTCCTCCGTCACAACCCCGCGGGGACCCCAAGCGCCGCTGCCCCGGCTCGACCCCTCCTCCTGCAGGCGCCGCCGCGCCGCGGACGGCACCACCGGCCGGGAACCGACGGGTCCGAGTGGGGATGGAACTGACCTCGCGTCAATCCGGACGAGCCGGGCCCGTTCCGCCGGGGGATGCGGAGACGCCGTCAGGCCGGCGGGGTCCGGAACTCGCGGGGCAGCTCCTCGAGCAACCGCAGGTAGAGCTCGCTCGCGGTGGGGTACGACGCCACGGCGTGGCGCAGCACGTGCACCGGCACGTCGCCGACGATCGCGACCGTGGCGGCGTGGACCAGCTCGGCCACCTCGGGGCCGACGAACGTCGCACCCAGCAGCAGGTGGCTCTGCGCGTCGACGACGAGCTGGGACTGGCCGGCCACGTGGTCGCGCAGCAGTCCGGTCCCGGCGGCCGACGACGTCGCCACCCGGGTGAGGACCACGTCGTGACCGGCGTCGCGGGCCTCGGCCTCGGTCATCCCGACGCTGGCCACCTCCGGGTCGCTGAAGACGACCTGCGGGACCGGCGCCGCGCGGTCCGGCTCGTAGGCCACCTCGCCCGCCGTCGCTGCCGCGATCCGCGCGCCGACGACGCGGGCCTGGTGCTTGCCCCAGTGGGTGAGCGGAGGTCCACCGCTGGCGTCGCCGACCACGTGGAGCCACTCCGGCAGGCGTCCGCCGGTGACGTCGTCGGCCTCGAGCCCGACCGCCTCGAGGCCCAGGTCGTCGAGCCGCGGCGACCGTCCGATGGCGAGCAGCAGCTCGTCGGCCTCGATCTCGCCGCGGGTGGTGGAGACGGTGACCGTGCCGCCGTGGAGGCGTCCCACCCCGGTGGCGGCCGGGTCGGCCCGGCGTACGTCGGTGACCTCGCAGCCCAGGTGCACGGTCACGCCCCGCTGGCGCAGGCCCTCGAGCACGGCCTCGCCGGCGAACGGCTCGGACCGGCCCAGCAACCGACCGCGCGCGAGAAGCGTCACCGAGGAGCCGAGGGCGGACATCCAGGTCGCCGCCTCGCACGCGACGACGCCGCCGCCGACGATGAGCAACCGGTCGGGCACCTCCACCACGCCGGTCGCGTCGCGCGAGCCCCACGGGAGGGCGTCGGCGTACGTCTCGGGCACGTGCGGCGCACTGCCCGTGGCGATCACGACGGCCCGCCGGGCGCGGACCAGCACGTCCTCACCGTCGGTGGAGGCGACCCGGACGGTGCGCTCGCCGGTCAGTCGTCCGTGCCCGCGGACCACCGCCAGGCCGGCGCCCTCGGCCCAGGACACCTGCCCCGAGTCGTCGTAGTGGGAGACCCAGTGGTCGCGCCGCTCGAGCAGCGCCTTGGGCGCCACGTGCGCGGTCGAGACGCCGGGCAGGTCGGCGGTCACCGCGGCCACCGCGACCGGTCGCAGCAGCGCCTTGCTCGGCATGCAGGCCCAATAGCTGCACTCGCCGCCGAGCAGCTCGCCCTCGATGATCGCGGCGGTCATGTCGGTGCCCTCGACGGCGTACTGCGCCGCGTTCTCGCCGACCGGCCCGCCGCCGATGACGACGACGTCGTACTCGCGTGTCTCCATGCCCGTGACACTACGGCCCGTGCTCGCGTCGGCGGACCGGTTGCGCGGTCAACTACACTCGCCGTCGAGGGGAGTACCCCACCAACCTCCGCCGGTCACTACGGCGCCTCCACAGGCGCCTCGGCGGGGACCGGCTCTCGGCACGACGAGGCGGCGGGGGAGACCTCAGGACACTCATCCTGAGGAGACCCATGTCGTCCATCGCGTCCCCCACCCTCTGGTTCCTCACCATCGGTGTGGTGCTCGCCCTGCTCGTCGTCGACTTCGTCGCCACCCGGCGACCCCACGAGGTGTCGATGAAGGAGGCGCTGGCCTGGTCGGCGTTCTACGTCGCCCTGCCGCTCACCTTCGGCCTCTACGTGTGGAACGCCCACGGCGGCGACCGCGGGCTCGAGTACTACACCGGCTACCTCGTCGAGAAGACGTTGAGCGTCGACAACCTGTTCGTCTTCATGCTGCTGCTCGCGGCCTTCGCCGTGCCCGAGGTGCTCAAGCAGCGGGTGCTGCTCTACGGCATCATCGGCGCGTTGGTCCTGCGCGGCATCTTCATCGCGTTGGGCGCGGCCGCCCTGTCCCGCTTCGACTGGGTCTTCCTGGTGTTCGGTGCGGTGCTGCTGTTCACCGGCGTCAAGCTGCTGCGCGACGCGATCCGCGGCCAGGAGCACGAGGTCGACGTCGCCGAGATGCGCATCGTGAAGGTGCTGCGCCGCTTCATGCCGGTCAGTGACGAGTACGACGGCGCGAAGCTCACCGTCGTCCGGAAGGGCGTGCGGATGCTGACGCCCTTCGCGCTGGTGACCGCCGCCGTCTTCGCCACCGACATCGTCTTCGCCGTCGACTCGGTGCCCGCGGTCTACGGCATCACCGGCGACCCCTACCTCGTCTTCGTGACCAACGCCTTCGCCCTGCTCGGCCTGCGCGCGCTCTACTTCGTGCTCGAGGGTGCGCTCAGCGCGCTGGTCCACCTGAGCTACGGCCTCGCCGCCATCCTCGGCTTCATCGGCGCCAAGCTGGTGCTCCACTGGGCGCACCTGGTCTGGCCGTCGGTGCCCGACGTGCCGACCCTCGCCTCGCTGTTCGTGATCGTCGGCATCCTCGCCGTCACCATCACCACGAGCCTGGTCGCGAGCAGGCGGCAGACGTCCGACGACGAGCCCGAGGTCGTCGGCACCCACTGACGCGCGTCAGCACCAGCGGCGTACGCCGTCCGGGGTGAGGTCGCGGTCGCGGAGCACGACGGCCAGCAGGTCGCCGTGCTCCCGGCACGTGACCGTGAAGTCGCGGGCTCGGTACTCGACGACGAGCACCTGGTCGCCGTAGGCGTCGACGTAGCGCCCGCACTCGTTGTAGCGGCCGCACTCCTCGGCGACGGCGAAGTCGTAACCGGCGCGGGTGCCGTCCCAGCCGGCCCAGTTCTTCTGCCCTGCGGCCAGGCCGCTCGCGTGCGCCTGCGCGGTCAGCAGCCGGGCGAACGCCTTGGCGTCGCGCGCCCGGATCAGCCCGCGGCTGCGGGAGAAGGAGTCGAGGTTGTCGTACTCGACGGCGTCGAAACCGGCGCGCGCACAGCCGGCGGTCCAGCGTCCGACGATCCGCGCCAGGCGCTCGCGCCTGTCCGGCGTACGGATGTCGAGGAGCCGCTCGCCCCACGCCTCGTCGACCACGGGCCGGCCGCCGTCGCTGAGCAGCAGGTCGCGGTGCCGGCGCCAGAAGGCGCGCTCGCCCGGCTGCGTCTGGAAGCCGTTGACGTAGCAGATGTTGTAGGCGCCCGGCGCCGGCGTCTCCGTGCGGTCACGCACCACGATGCCCACGTTGTCCGGGACGTAGGCGGGGCCGCCGAGCTGGTAGTCGACGTCGGTGCCGGCCGGCAGCGGCGCCGGGTCGGCGTACGACGGCGCGGCGAAGGCGGTGAGCAGCAGGAGCGTCGAGACCAGGAGGCGCATGCCGCCACCCTAGGTGCGCCTCACTCGGCAGCGAGCATGGTCGCGCCGAGGCCGATCATCATCGTGCCGCCGGTGGCGCTCAGTGCGTCGAGGCGGGAGGGCCGACGGGCGAACCAGTCGCGCGCCTTCGATGCGGCGATCGCCCAGGTGCCGTCGGACACGGCGGCCATGACGCCGAAGACCACGCCGAGCAGCATCGTCTGCAGCGCCACCGGGCCGGCGGGGTCGGTGAACTGCGGCAGGAAGGCCACGAAGAACACGATCGTCTTGGGGTTGGTCGCACCGACGGTGAAGCCGATGCGCACCGGGTGCCCGCGACGCGCCGGCGCGGCGGCGGCCATCGCGAGGCGCGCGTCGCTGCGGTGGCGGATCGCCTGGATCCCGAGCCAGATGACGTAGCCGGCGCCGGCCACCTTGATGGCGGTGTACGCCGTCGCGCTGGCGGCGACGAGCGCGCCGAGGCCGAGCGCCACCAGGGCGACCTGGGCCGTCAGGCCGAGGGCGTTGCCGAGCACGGAGAGGAGCGCCTCGCGTCGGCCGACGGTCAGCGCCCGGCCGATGGTGAAGAGCAGGCTCGGACCCGGCACCTGGATGAAGAGGATCGAGGCGACCAGGAAGGCCACCCACTGGCTCGACGACGGCATGGCCCCCAGTGTGGGGCCACCGCCCGGTGCTGTCGCGGGCATTTCACCCGCTGGTCGAGGACCTCCTCGACCAGCGGTGGTGGGTTCAGCAGCCGCAGGTGTAGTAGGTGATGTCCCAGTGGTTGCTCTCGCGGGCGTAGATGTTGCCCGAGGCCGCGCGGTACATCGTGGCGCCGTCGCCGCGCACGCCGTAGTAGGCGTAGTGGCTGGTGATGTAGCTCGAGACGCAGGTCGTGGGGCTGATGTCGACCTTGTAGCCGTTCCAGTGGCTGTAGGTGCCCGAGGCGTGGCCGGTCTCGGTGCCGCCGGTGATGGTGACCGCACACCCGCTGACCGAGCGGAAGGTCTTGATCCCGCTCACGGTCTCCTGGTTGATCTGGTCGTAGGAGGTGCAGGTGGACACGTTGCGGTTGGTGCAGCCGCCGCTCGAGACCCGGCTGATGCCGGACGCGGACAGCTGGCTCGCGGCCTGGGCATCGGTCAGCTTGGTGACCGCGTGCGAGGGGCTGGCCAGCCCGGCGACCGCGACCAACGAGGCGAGGAGGGCGAGCAGGGCGGCCCTGATGGACGTGCTGGTGGACGTGCTGGTGGACGTGCTGGTGGACGTGCTGGTGGACGTGCTGGTGGACGTGCTGGTGAAGGTGGTGTGCATGTGGCATGACTCCGTCGTCGTGGCGAGACCCCCGATGGCCTCGTCGCTCCCCTCAACCCGACCCCGCGCCGGCCACCGCGGTCAACCCCTCACTCTGGCTGCCGGCCTTCCTCGCGGGACGCTGACAGGGCAGGGTGGGGTCATGAGCGACGCGACGCCTGCGGGCATCGATCCTGGGGTGGCCCCGTCCGGAACCGGCTGCGTGGAGTGCGACGAGGCGGGCGGCTGGTGGGTGCACCTGCGCAGGTGCGCGCAGTGCGGCCACGTCGGCTGCTGCGACAGCAGCCCGTCGCAGCACGCCACCGCTCACTTCCGTGCGACCGGTCACCCGGTCATGCAGAGCTACGAGCCGGGTGAGGACTGGTTCTGGGACTTCGCGCGGTCCGTGGGGATCGTCGGCCCGCGCCTCGCCGACCCGCAGCACCATCCCGAGGACCAGCCGGTCCCCGGTCCCGCCGGCCGGGTGCCCGACGACTGGCGGGACCACATCCACTGACGCGTGTCAGCAGCCCATCGCGGTGAAGGTGAAGTCGCTGAGGAAGATCGCCTGGTTGCCCGACCCGCGCGAGGTCCAGTAGGTCAGCGTGATCGAGGAGACCGGACCGGGGTAGGTGAGATTGACGTTGCCACGATCGCTGTTGGCGCCCGAGTCGTTGGCCACCGTGTCGTCGTTGTACATGTGCCAGGGGTCGTTCTGGGTCCCGGCGCCGATGACGTAGGTGTTGCCGCCGCCGCGGGACGTGAACGTGTAGGACCGGGTCCCGGTCAGCTCGACCTGGTCGTAGAAGTCGTTGTTGTTGCCCTGCTGGTCGTTGGAGTCGATGTCGGTGACCGAGAACTGGAGGTTGGTCACGGGGCGACCGAACGCGATCACGACCTCCTGGCGGCTGTTGGCGCGGCCCGAGGTGATGTTCTGGTGCTGGAGCAGCAGGCCGGTGCCGCCCGTGCCGCCGATGCTGGGGTAGGTGCCTGCGTCGACACGCAGGTTGTTGTTGGTCCGGGTGTCGGTGCCCACCGACGTGCTGGTGAAGGAGACCGTCATCGGTGTGGTGCCGGCCGGACCCGTGATCGTCGCCGTGCCGGCGCGCACCCCTTGGGCGTTGGTGGTCGGTGCCGACGGATAGGCGGTGCTGAACGCATCGTCAGTGGTCTCGTTGCCCCAGTCCAGCCTCCAGGTGTACGACGTCGTACCGCACGAGGCGGCGAACGCGGGTGCACCGACGGCCGCGGCCACGACGGGCACGGTCCAGGCGGCGGTGCGCACGACGTTGCGGCGCGAGGGCAGCATGAGTTCACTCACGGGTCGATCCCCATCCCTGCGGTGCCCGGGCGTATCCCCACACGCTCAGGTCGAGCACCGCTCCTCGAACGTAGAGAGGGCGAGCACCACGCCCGGCACCTTCGGGATTCCTTCGACGAACGTTGAGGATTCTCCCCCATCCTGGGGATGACAGGTCTAGACCGTGGGCCCCCCGCAGGGATGCGTCGCGGCGGGCGGATGTCGTGCCATGCTCGACCCATGCGTCGTACGTCGCGCACCCGGCGCGCCCGTCAGGGGACTCGTCCGCAGGTCGTCGCGCACCGCGGGAGCAGCCACGACACCGCCGAGCACACGCTCAAGGCCTACGTGAAGGCGCTCGACGAGGGCGCCGACGCGCTGGAGTGCGACGTCCGCCTCACCGCCGACGGGCACCTGGTCTGCGTCCACGACCGCAACCTGCGGCGCACGGCGGCGGTCCCCGGCATCGTCTCGACGATGAACCTGGCCGAGCTCGACGAGCTCGACTTCGCGTCGTGGAAGAACCCGTGGTCCGAGATGGACGACGAGGCGCCCGAGCGCGACCCCGAGCACGGCAAGGTGCTGACGCTGCGCAGGCTGCTGGGGATGGTGGCCGACTACGACCGGCACGTGGAGCTCGCGATCGAGACCAAGCACCCGACCCGCTACGGCGGTCTGGTGGAGCGGCGCCTGGTGGAGACCCTGGGTGACTTCGGCTGGGACCGGACCGGGTCGCCGGCGCGGATCATGAGCTTCTCCCTCAACGCGATGAACCGGGTGCGCAAGCTCGCGCCCGACCTCGACGTGGTGATGCTGGTGGACAAGGCCCACCACTGGCCGGTGCTGCGCCCCGTCGTCGGCGACGACTGGATCATCGGCCCCGGCATCGACGAGCTCCGCGACCACCCCGGCCTCGGCAAGCACCTCGTCAAGGCGGGCCGGGAGATCCACGTGTGGACCGTCAACACCGCCGAGGACCTGCAGATCTGCCTCGACCTCGGCGTCACCGCGGTCATCAGCGACCGTCCGGGCCACATGCTGGAGCTCCTCGGCGACTGACCGCCCCGCGGACGGGCCAACTAGGCTCCGCGCATGGCCAAGAAGTCCCGCAACCGCACCCAGCCCACCGCGTCCGCCCCCGGCGAGGTCGGTCCCCGCCAGCCCTGCCCCTGCGGCTCGGGCAAGCGCTACAAGGCCTGCCACGGCGCGGCCGGCGGCGCCGCCCCGACCTTCGTGGCACGCCCCTTCGAGGGGATGCCCAGCGAGTGCGACGTGATCGCGCTGCGCGAGCTGGTCCCCGCCGCGACCGCGCCGCTGACGCTGAAGGAGGGCTCGCGCAACGTCCGGCTCGCCACCCTCCTCCCCGGTGCCGCCCCGGCGATGGTGCGCGACTCCGGCGACGTCTGGCTCGGGCTGCAGGTGCAGCACTCCTACGGCAACCCCGCGCGCGACCTCGGCGCCGTGCTCGAGGCGGCCCTGGCCACCGAGGAGCCGGGCATCGTCGGCCTGCCCACCGCGCCGGGCGAGGGTCCGAGCATCCAGGACCTGATCAGCGACACCTCGCTGGACATCACGGTCCACGACGGCTTCGAGTACTGGATCGACGACATCCCCGAGCGGGACGCGAGCATGGAGGCCGCCCTCGAGCAGGCCAACGGCGGCGTGATGCCCACCTCGCGGCTGACGTCGGTCGAGGCGGCGTACTGGACCAACGTGGGCACCAAGGAGCACCTCCGCTGGGTCATGCCCCACCCGGAGGACCAGCTGCTCGACGCGCTGGCCCGGCTGCACGCGGCGGGCCAGGACTCGGTGGCGGAGGGGTCGCGGTTCGTGGGTATGTTCCGCGCCCACGGCCTGCTCGCCCCGGTCTGGGACCTGCCGCTCGGCACGGGTGCGGAGGTCCTGGAGGGGCCTGCGAAGGCCTTCGCGGCGGACCTCGAGGAGGCGCTGAAGGGCGGCGACCTCACCGCGGCCGAGCGCTCGGCCCGCGCCGGCCTCGCCAATCGGCAGGTGACGATCCGGTAAGCAACGGGCCACGTCCGTTCCACGAGCCGAACACAACGTCCGGGACTGTTGTGCGCGCGCTCGCGGGCGGAGTAGATTGGGCGAGCCCGGTCGTTGTTGTTTCCCCCGTCAACAACGACCGGGCTTTCACGTCTCCGGGTCCCGGTCGCCTTCGCGCGTCGGCCGCACCCGCCAGGCCTCGAGGTGGTCGAAGCCCTTCGCCGAGACGCGCCTGAGCCGGCGGAACCGCCACTGGTCCTCGGCGTCGGACAGGGCCTCGTGGACCCCGGCGTCGACCAGCACGGACCCGGGCCGTGCGGCCGAGGTGAGCCTGGACGCCGCGTTGACCGTGGACCCGAACACGTCACCGAGACGGCGTACGACCGCACCGTGGGCGATGCCCGCCCGCACCCGCGGGAAGGGGTCGTCCCCGTCGTCCCCCCGGGCGGTGAGCGTGTGGGCGACGGTGACCGCGGCCGCCGGATCGGCCACGGTGAAGAGCACCTCGTCGCCGATGGTCTTGATGACCTGGCCGCCGTGGTCGACCACGAGCGCGGCGGTGTCCTGCTCGAAACGGTCCACCCACGCGACGAGCTCCGCACCGTCGAGGCTGCGGCTCTGGGTGGTGTAGCCGACGATGTCGACGAAGCACACCGCCAGGCGGGTCTCCGTCCGCGCGAGCGCGCCGGCGTCCTCCAGCAGGTGCTGGGCCGCGCTCGCCAGGTGCCGGCGCCAGACGTAGGTCTGCAGCGCCTCCACGCGCGGCAGCACGTCGCCGGCCAGCGCGGTGAGCCGGGCCGCCGGGTCCTCGCCCTCGACGGCGAGGCCGGCGAGGAGCGTGGTCTGCCACTCCGCCAGCCGCGCGTAGCTGCGACCCCAGGTGCGCACCAGCGCTGCCTGGGACTCCGCCGGCAGGATGCCGAGCTCGACGAGGTCGGCGCTGAGGCGGAGCGCCTCGACGTCGGTCTCGGCGAACGCGACGTCGTCGTCGTCGCGGTGGGGGAAGCCGAGCTGGTGCCAGAGGGTGACCGCCAGGTCCAGGGGTACGCCGGCGCGCTGGGCGACCTCGACCCGCGTCAGGCTGGGTGCCCCGCCGAGCAGGAAGGACTCCAGGACCTCGCCCGCGTCCGGCGGCAGCGCAGGCTCCGGAGCCGGCAGCCCCGTCTCGATGGCCACCGGCGGGTCAGCTCCCCTCGAGCCGCTCGGCCGCCGCAGCGCGCAGCGCGTCGCCGAAGGCGGGGATGTCCTCCACGAGCTCCTGGATCCGCTCCCGGGTGAAGTGCACGACCTTCAGCGGTGTCAGGGCGACGATCGTGGCCGAGCGCAGGGTCTTGTTGACGATGGCGGTCTCGCCGACGACGGCGCCGGGGCCGAGGGTGGCCACCTCGGTGCCGCCCTTGCGGACCGACACCTCGCCCTCGGTGATCAGGTAGGCCTTGTCGGCGGGGGTGCTCTCCGCGATGGGGGACCATCCCTGGGGCAGGGTCAACGCGCGTCCGGCGGCCAGGACCCGCCGCGCGTCGGCGGGGTCGAGGGCGTCGAGGATCGATGAGGTCATGCCTGCTCAACGATCCGGCCGGGCGAACGTGATGCCCGCCAGGTCACCAGTCGTCCACCAGTGCCGTCAGTCGACGGGCAGGGGCTCCCGGGAGATCGGGCAGCTCATGCAGCGCGGGCCACCGCGACCGGAGCCGAGCTCGGAGCCCGCGATCCGGACGACCTCGATGCCCGCGTCCTCGAGCCGGTCGTTGGTCTCGTCGTTGCGCTCGTAGGCGACCGCCACCCGCGGCGCCAGCGCGAGGGTGTTGTTGCCGTCGTCCCACTGCTCGCGCTCGGCGGTGACGGGGTCGAGCCCGGTGTCGATCTGGTGGAGCGTGTCGATCTGCATCGCCTTGGCCGCCGCGACCAGGAACGGCTCCGAGTCGCTGACGCTCAGCGTCAGGTCGGACTCGTCCGAGCCGGGGTCGCCCAGCGTGACCGTCACGGCGCGCAGCGTGTCGGCGACGTTGGGGTACATCACGACCTTGTCGACGTCGACCATGGTGCATACGGTGTCGAGGTGCATGGTCGCGCGCTCCTGCGCGATCGGTACCGCGAGCACGGTGTGGGCCAGGTCGGCGTGGAAGACCTGGCGGGCCAGCCGCTCCACGCCGGCGGGCGTCGTACGCTCCCCGACGCCGACGGCGATCACGCCCGGGGCGAGCAGCAGGACGTCGCCGCCCTCGACGTGCTCGTTGTGCCAGCCGTGGATCTTGCGGGTGCCGGCGAAGCGGGGGTGCTCGGTGTAGATCAGCTCCGTCAGCTGCGTCTCGCGCTTGCGCGCGGGCATCGCCAGGCTGGTCACGGCCACCCGGTCGCGCACCCAGACGCTGGAGTCGCGGGTGAAGAGCAGGTTGGGGAGCGGGTCGATGAGGAAGTCGTGCGGGTCGAGCAGGCTGGTGACCAGGCCGTGCCCGCCCTTGACCTCGTCGTTGCGGATGCCCGCGGTCAGCACGTCGGTGAGCCCGGCGGGGGACAGGTCGCGCAGCGCGGTCGCGAGGTAGCGACGCATGGTGTCGCCGAGGTGCAGCCCGGACAGCGCGCTGGTGATCGCGTGGTTGCGGGCGAGCTCGCTCTCGAGGGTCTCGGTGAGCAGCTCGGTCAGGTAGAGGACCTCGACGCCGCGGCTGCGCAGCGTCTCCGCGAAGGCGTCGTGCTCGTCCTGCGCGCGGCTCACCCAGGGGATGCCGTCGAACAGCAACCGGTCGTTGTTGCGCGGCGTCAGGCGCTTGAGCTCGTTGCCGGGGCGGTGCAGCATCACGGTGGCCAGGCGGCCGACCTCGCTGTCGGCACCGTGGGGAGTGGAGACCATGGGCGCGACTCTACTGGTCGCCGGCGATGCGCCGGTACGTGGAAGCGGCGGCGCCGAACCGCGCACGTGCGGCGGTTCTGGCCCCGCTGTCCGACATCCGGGGGCCACAACCGCCGCACGTGCTCACGCTGCGTCGGCGTGCCCCGGGAAGTGCGCACGCCACGCCTCGTCGAGACGGAGAGGCGTGCCGGGCAAGCCCCGGGACAGCAGGACACGGTGGATCCGTCGGAGCGTGCTCCCCGGCGTGGCGTAGATGCCCGAGCTGACGACGGGGAGCAGGCGCCACCCGGAGTCGTCGATGTCGTCCCGCCGTCCGAGATCCGCCTCCCACGCACCCGGCACGAGCACGTGGACCTTCCCGTTGAACTCGATGGCCACGCGGACGACCGGGTAGGAGAGGTCGTACTTGCGCACGACCTCGCCGTCCCCGTCGCGTACGGTGAGGTTGACCTGGGGCTCGGGCAGGCCGGCCAGGACGATCAGCATCCTCAGCCGCGTCTCCATGGGGGAGTCCACGTCGCGTCGGACGTACGCCGCCCCTGTCCGCGCTCGTGAGGCCGCCTTGTGCCGGACCGACGCGCAGAACCTGACCAGCTGTTCCGGGGTGAACATCCTCCTGCGGACCATGGCGTCCCCGAGGACCACGAGGTCGACCAGTGTGAGGAGCTCGGCCATCTCGACGAAGAGCATCAGTGGCGCGGTGACCCGCACGCCCCGGACGAGCGTGGTGGCTCGGTGGCGTCCGACGTGCGCCCTAACTCCTCGGTGGCGCCGGCGGAGGCCCGCCCTCGGGACGCTCACGTGCTCGTCGGAGATAGTCGGGATCGGCAGGTCGTGGACGCGGGCCGCCGTGGCATGGCTCGCCCAGGCCTCACCGTCGTACGGCAGCAGGGCGGCCTGTGCGCGGACCAGCGGGGTGACGATCGTCGTGGCGACCACATAGGTGCCCGGGAGCACCTGCCGGAACCCCGGCCCGCGCAGCGCCTTCGCGCCCACCCCGGCGTCGAGGGCGGTCTGGCGCCGGAATGGCACCCGGGTGTCGAGATCCATCCCCGGATGGTGCCGGGTTCGCGGTGCGGCGGGCACGCGTCGTCCACAGGTCCGCGCGCACGTGCGGCGGATGTGGCCCCTCAATCGCGATTCCGAGGGCCAGAACCGCCGCACGTGCGGCGGTCAGGACTGCTGGGCGCGCCACTCGTCGCGGAGGAGGGCGTACTCGTAGGAGTCGGTCCACCGCCCCTTGGACCAGAAGTCGCCGAGGCGGTGGGTCTCGCGGCGCATCCCGAGGCGCTCGCAGAGGGCGGCGGAGCGGTCGTTGCGGGCGTCGAGGTTGGCCACCACCCGACGCAGGCCGTAGTGCTCGAACGCCATCCGGAGGACCGCGCGCGCGGCCTCGGTGGCGTAGCCCCGGCCGGTGTGCCGCGGCATCACGGTCCAGCCGATCTCGCCCTCGCTCAGCCCGGTGCCCTGGAGGATGAGGATCGAGTCGCCGACCACCTCGCCGTCGTGCTCGGCGACGAGCCCGATGAGCGTCCCGTCACCCGGGTCGGAGCGGCGGCGCACCATCTCGGCGACCTCGGCGGCGTTCTGGGTGTGGGTGAGGAGCAGGCTGGCGTAGTCCTCGTCGGCCCAGGCCTCGGCCAGCGCGGCCTCGTCGCCCGCGCGGAACGGGCGCAGCAGCAGCCGCTCGGTGCGCAGCGGCCACACGGGGGCGACCGGGGTGAGGAACTCCCGACGCGGGCCGTCGACCCAGGTCTCGCGCACCGTGGGCCCGCCGAAGCGCAGCCGGTCGTAGGCCGTCATCGGCAGCAGGATCTCGTCGAGCCCGGGCACGGCCAGCACGCCGTCGACGGCCTGGCCGATCATCCCGCGCCCGATCTCGTCGTGCGGGTCGCGGCGCAGGCGCTCGACCGCCGCCGCGGCCTCGGCGACGCGCGCGGTCTTCGTGCGGATCCGGGTCGGCGAGACCTCCGCGAGGCAGACGTACTGCCCGGAGAGGTAGTGGACCCACTCGGCCTCCGCGGTCGCGGGGTCGTCGGGCCAGAAGGCGACGAACCAGTCGTGGAGCGCGTCGACGCCGCCCGCGACCTCGGCGAGGGCACCGTGGGACGCGGGCACCATCGGCGTCCCGTCGGAGAGGAGGTACGACGGCAGCGGCAGCCGGTCCTCGAGCATCAGCGCCATCGCCTCGGGCGTCGCCTCGACGAAGTGCCCCCGGACGTAGGCGTCGTCGTCCTCGGTCATCGGGTGGTCGCCGTTGACCGCGAGGTAGCGCCGGCGGACCTGCTCGATCAGCGTGTCATCTCCCACACGGTCAACAGTGCCATCAGCACGCAGACCGTCGCACCCACGTAGTGGAGGACCGACTCCTTCACGTGCTGGAGCAGCACCCGCCCGACGATCACGGCGAGGCCGGAGACCGTGAGCAGCGCGCCCCACGCGCCGAGGAAGACCGACACCGGGTCGTCGTACTTCGCGACGAGCGAGATGGTCAGCAGCTGGGACAGGTCGCCCCACTCCGCGGCGAAGAGCACCAGGAAGGACGTCACGACGACCTTGAGGCCGTGGGCCGTGGCATCGGCCTTGGCGGCGTACTCGGCCTCCTGCTCGGCCTCGTCCTCGTCGGCCGTGCGCGCCTCGCGCACCAGGATGACCGCGCCGATCGCGAACATCAGTGCGGCAACGGTGTGGATCAGCTGCTCGGGCAGGAACGACGCAGCCTTGCCGATGCCGATCGCGACGCCAGTCTGCACGAAGAAGGCCAGCCCGACGCCGATCCAGACGAAGAGCGGGCGCATCTTCGTGGACATCACCAGCGTGGCGATGAAGGTCTTGTCGGGCAGCTCGACGACGAAGATGGCACCGAAGGCGAGGGCCACGACCAGCAGATCGATCACCGAGCGAGTCTGTCCTACCCGGTGCGGAAGGCGTCGGCCGGGTAGACGCCGAGGACCTTCACCTCGGTGGTGAAGAACTCGAGCTCCTCGAGCGCGTTGCGGACCGGCGCGTCGTCGGGGTGGCCGTCGACCTCGGCGAGGAACTGGGTCGCGGTGAAGTGGCCGCCGACCATGTAGCTCTCGAGCTTGGTCATGTTGACGCCGTTGGTCGCGAAGCCGCCGAGTGCCTTGTAGAGCGCGGCGGGCAGGTTGCGGACGTTGAAGATGAAGGTCGTCACGACCGGGCCGTTGCCGGTGGGCGCCTGCTCGAAGTCACGGGAGAGCACCACGAAGCGCGTGGTGTTGTGGTCCTCGTCCTCGATCTCCTCGCGCAGCACCTGCAGCCCGTAGATCTCGGCGGCGAGCGGCGGGGCGATCGCGGCCTGGGTCGGGTCGCCCGACTCGGCGACCTCGCGGGCGGCCCCGGCGGTGTCGCCCGCGACGACGGGGGTCAGCCCGAGCTCGCGGATCACGCCGCGGCACTGGCCGAGGGCGTGGACGTGGCTGTGCACGGTGCGCAGGGAGTCGATGCTGGCCTCGGGCAGCGCCATCAGCGAGAACTGGATGCGCAGGAAGCGCTCGCCGACGATGTGCAGCGACGAGGTCGGCAGGAAGTGGTGGATGTCGGCCACACGGCCGGCGATCGAGTTGTCGATCGGGATCATCGCGAGGTCGGCGTCGCCGTTCTCCACCGCGGCGAAGGCGTCCTCGAACGAGGCGCAGGCGAGCGGCTCCCAGTCGGGGTAGGCCTGCTGGCAGACCAGGTGGGAGTTGGCTCCCGGCTCGCCCTGGTAGGCGATCCGGCGGGACGGAGAAATCACGCAGCGAGTCTGGCACGACCGGCCGTGTCCGACCGGCCGTGACCGCACCCCGAACATAGGGTCAGGGAGTGCTCGATGTGGTCGCCGTCGTCCTTGCCGCCCTGGCCTGCGTGCTCGCCGCGCTCGCCCTCCGTCGTACGACGTCGCGCCCCACCGGCGACGGCGTCGATGCCCTGCCCGAGGACGTCCACGGGCTGCGGCAGGAGGTCGCTGCCCTCAAGGCGGAGAACGCCGACGCGCTGCGGCACCTCTCGGTCGTGCGCTACGACGCGTTCGGCGACGTGGGCGGCCACCTCAGCTGGAGCCTCGCCCTGCTCGACGACGCCGGGCACGGGGTCGTGCTGACCTCGATCCACGGCCGCAGCGAGGCCCGCACCTACGCCAAGTCGATCGCCTCCTGGTCCTGCGAGCAGCAGCTCTCGCCGGAGGAGGAGGAGGCGATCGAGCACGCGCGCCCGTGAGGGCTCAGCGCGGCACGCGCACGAGGAGCTTCCCGTGGATGCACTCCATGTGCAGCTCGCGGCCCTCGCCGATGGAGTCGCCGTCGAGCTGGCGGGGGGTGTCGGAGGAGGCCTTGATCCGCACCCGCGAGCCCGTGCGCCGGTCGAGCGTCTCGTCCACGATCGTGCTCTTGGCCAGCACGCGCATCGCCACCGTGATCCAGGACAGGAACTGCCGCGGGTGGATGATCACCACGTCGAGGATGCCGTCGTCGATCGTCGCGTCGGGCAGCAGCGGCATCCCGGCCTGGAGGAAGCCGACGTTTCCGACGACGACCGTGCGGGCGCGGTGGACGCTCGGCTCCTGGTCGTCGATCTGGATCTCGATCTTCACCGCCGGGAACATCAGCGACTTGAGTCCGGACAGGATGTAGGCGATCCAGCCGATCTTCTTCTTGATGTCCTCGTTGACGCCCTCCATGAGCGCGGCGTCGAAGCCCATCCCGGCCATGACCATGAAGTGGGTGTCGTCGATGCCGTCCCCGCCGACCTTGACCAGGTCGATCGCCCGGTCCTGGCCGTTGAGCGCGACGTCGATCGCGGAGCGGAGGTAGAGCGGGACGTCGAGGTTGCGGGCCAGCAGGTTGCCGGTGCCGGCGGGGATGATCCCGACCGGGATGCCCGTGCCGGCGAGCTCGGCGCACACCTCGCGGACGGTTCCGTCCCCACCGCAGACCATCACCAGGTCGGCACCCGAGACGGCGGCGCGCTCGGCCATGCCTGTGCCGGGGTCCTCGATGGTGGTGTACTGCCACGTCGGCTCGGACCAGCCGGACTCCTTGGCCATCGCGCCGACGATCGCGCGGAACTGGCCGACGTCCTCGACCTTGATCGGGTTGAGGATCACAGCGAGCCTGCGCTCGGAGGCGTAGACCTCCGGCAGCGGGTCGGACTTGGCCGCGATCGAGCGCGGCCGCGGGTCGATGAACGCGAGGGCGAGCAGGAAGACCCCGATGCCCAGCAGCGAGCCGGCGATGACGTCGGTGGGGAAGTGCCGGCCGAGCAGCACCCGGTCCAGGCACACCGCGAGCCACCAGCCGATCGCGAGGACCATGCCGAGACGGCGCAGGCTGGCGCGGCGTACGAACAGCACGAGCAGCATCACCAGCAGGCAGGCGTACGCCGCGGTCGACGACGCGTGCCCGGACGGGAAGCTGTAGGAGCTGAGCAGGCCCAGGTCGCCCTGCCAGTCGGGACGGTCGCGGCCGAGCCAGACCTTGAGCCCGGTGGTGGCCAGCGAGGTCGCCACCATGACGACGGTGGCCAGCAGCGCCGCCCAGCGGTGGCGTCGGAGGAGCAGCGCGACCACGAGGATCATGGTCAGGATCGTCATCCCGAGGGTGTCGAAGGCGATCTCGACGACGCGCAGCACGTCGATGAAGAACGCGGAGTTGTCGGACCAGTCCTCGAGCTGCTTGCCCTCGACGTCGAAGGAGTCGAGCGGAGCACGGTCACCGGTCACCAGGTAGCCGAGGACGGCGAAGACGCCGAGTGCCACGACGGCCGAGGCGAGACTGCGGGTGCGAGAAGCGGGAGTCACCCGCGAAGTATGCCCAAACCGAATCGCTGACCCCACGCCCCTGCGGATAGCCTTTCCACGTGATCGATCCCCGCCTGCTCCGTGACGACCCCGACCGCGTGCGTGCCGCCCAGGCCAAGCGGGGGCTGTCCGACGACGTGGTGGACCGGGCGCTGGCGGCCGACTCCGCGCGCCGGCTGGCGATCGCCGACTTCGAGGCCAAGCGGGCCGAGCAGAAGGCCAGCGGCGCCCTCGTCGCCAAGGCGCAGGGCGAGGAGAAGCAGGCGCTGCTCGCGCAGGTCAAGGACCTCGCCGCGAGCGTGAAGGCCGCCGAGGCCGCGCGCAACGCCGCCGAGGCCGACTGGGACGAGGCCATCAAGGCCATCCCCAACCCGGCTGCCGACGAGGCCCCGGCCGGTGGCGAGGACGACTTCGTCGTGCTCGAGCACGTCGGCACCCCCCGCGAGTTCGACTTCGAGCCGCGCGACCACATCGAGCTCGGCAAGCTGCTCGGCGCGATCGACCTCGAGCGCGGCGCCAAGGTCAGCGGCTCGCGTTTCTACTTCCTCACCGGCGTCGGCGCGCAGCTCGAGCTCGCACTGGTCAACATGGCGATGGACCAGGCCCGCAACGCCGGCTTCACCCAGGTGATCGCCCCGTCGCTGGTCAAGCCCCGCGCGATGGAGGGCACCGGGTTCCTCGGCCAGGCTGCCGACGACGTCTACCGCATCGAGGGCGAGGACCTCTACCTCGTCGGCACCAGCGAGGTCGCGATGGCGGCCTACCACTCCGACGAGATCCTCGACGCCGCCGCGCTGCCGCGCCGCTACGCCGCCTTCAGCCCGTGCTTCCGCAAGGAGGCCGGCAGCCACGGCAAGGACACCAAGGGCATCATCCGGGTGCACTGGTTCGACAAGGTCGAGATGTTCGTCTACACGACCGTCGAGGAGTCGTACGCCGAGCACGAGCGGCTGCTGGCGTGGGAGCGGGAGTTCCTCGACAAGCTCGAGCTCGCCTACCGCGTCATCGACGTCGCCGCCGGCGACCTCGGCCTGAGCGCCCAGCGCAAGTTCGACTGCGAGGCCTGGATCCCGACCCAGGGCAAGTACCGCGAGCTCACCTCGACCTCGAACTGCACCGACTTCCAGTCACGCCGGCTCGACATCCGCACCCGCGCCGACGGCCAGACCGTCCCGGTCGCCACCCTCAACGGCACCCTGACCGCGATCACGCGCGCCATCGTCGCGATCCTGGAGACCCACCAGAACGAGGACGGCTCGGTGACCGTGCCGCAGGCGCTCCGCCCGTACCTCGGTGGCATGGAAGTGATCAAGCCCCTTGGAGACTGAGCCGCGAGGGCAGCGAGCCGCTCAGGCTCCTGAGGACCGCTTGAGCGCAAGCACCGACGACTGGCAGCCCAAGGTCGTCGCGCTCGACATCGATGGCACCCTGCTCGCGTGGGTCGACGGGCAGACCGAGGACTACGAGACCATCACCCCGGCGGTGTACGACGCCGTGCACCGCGCGCTCGACGCGGGCGCCCACATCGTGCTGTCCAGCGGCCGCTCGCCGCACGGCATGACGCGCATCGCCGACATGCTCGACGTGCCGCGCGACGGTGCCGACCGGCTGTGGATCGTCGCGTCGAACGGCGCCGTCGTGTTCCGCTACCCGCCGATGGAGGTCGTCCACGAGGAGACCTTCGACGCCGCGCCCGCCGTCGCGGCCGTGCTCGAGCACCACCCCAAGGCGCTGGTCGCGGTCGAGGAGCGCGGGGTCGGCGGCTACCGCGTCAACCGGGTGTTCCCCGAGGGCGAGATCTCCGGGGAGCAGATCATCACCGAGGTCGACGACATCGTCGGCGAGCCCGTCAGCCGCGTGATCATCCGCGACCCCGAGGCCACCGCGCAGGACTTCGTCGAGCTCGGCGCCCGCCTCGGCCTGCACGGCACCGACTACGTCGTCGGCTGGACGGCGTGGCTCGACCTCTCCCCGGTCGGCGTCTCGAAGGCCTCGGGGCTGGCACACGTGTGCGAGGCGCTCGGCCTGGAGGCGAGCGACGTCCTGGCCATCGGCGACGGCCGCAACGACATCGAGATGCTGCGCTGGGCCGGTCGCGGGGTCGCGATGGGCCAGGCCGTCGAGGAGGTCAAGGCGGCCGCCGACCACGTGACCGCCACCGTCCACGACGAGGGTGCCGCGGTCGAGATGTCGCGGTGGTTCCCGCCCGCCGGAGCCTGAGGTGGCCTCCGCGTCCTTCACCTTCACGGCGCCGCTGTGGCGCTGGACGGCGCGCACGACGTCACGCGAGGAGTCGAGGGACGCCGGAGCGTGGAGCTTCGTGACGCTGCCGGTCGACGTCGCCGAGGAGGTGCGGGACTCCGCAGGTGAGCCGCGTGGCTTCGGCTCCGTGCGGGTCCACGTCGAGGCCGCCGGTCAGGAGTGGGACACCAGCGTCTTCCCGGATGCGGCCTCCGGCAGCTTCGTGCTCCCGGTGAAGAAGGCCGTCCGCCGGGCTGCGGGAGTCGGCGAGGGCGACGACCTCACGGTCACGCTCTCGGTGCGGGACGACCGGTGACCGTTCCCCGCCTGGTCGCGACCGACCTCGACGGCACGCTGCTCGACTCCGAGGGGCGGGTGTCGGCGCGGACCCGCGCGGTGCTCGACGAGCTCGACGCCACCGGCGTACCGGTCGTGTTCACCACCGGACGCCCCGTGCGCTGGATGGAGGAGCTCTGGGACGCCGTCGGCGGGCACGGACTGGCGATCTGCAGCAACGGCGCCATCGTGTACGACGTCGCGCGACGCGAGGTGCGCGACCACCGGCCGGTCACGCGGGAGGTCGGGATCGCCCTCGCCGAGGCGGTGCGCGCTGCGATCCCCGGCACCACCTTCGCCATCGAGCACACCGAGGGCTGGGCGAGCGAGGTGGCCTTCCCCAGGCACCCCGACGACGTCGCCGTCCGCACGCAGGGAGCCTGGGAGGACATCTTCCGCGACGACGTCGTCAAGGTCCTCGCCGTGCACCGCGACCTCGACCCCGAGGACTTCTGGGCGCAGGTGGCTCGGGCGGTCGGTGACTCGGTGGTGACCACCTGGTCGTCCTCCTTCGCGCTCGTCGAGATCAGCGCGGCCGGCGTCACCAAGGCCTCCACGCTGGCGTCGCTGGCGGCGGAGATGGGCTTCGGGGCCGACGACGTGGTCGCGTTCGGCGACATGCCCAACGACCTGCCGATGCTGGAGTGGGCCGGGACGTCGTACGCCATGGCCAACGCGCACCCGTCCGTGCGCGACCTTGCCGACCACCTCGCGCCCCGCAACGACGACGACGGGGTCGCGACGGTGCTCGCCGACCTCTTCGACCTGTCTCGCTAGGCTGCCCGCCATGACCCCCGTCGCCCGACTCGCCGCTGCCCTGCTGCTCGCGTGCCTGGGACTGGTCGTCACGGTCAGCGCGCCCGCCTCGGCGGAGTGCACCTGCAAGCAGGGGCAGCTCGCCCAGCAGGTGAAGAAGGCCGACGTCGTCTTCATCGGCGTCGTCGACGCCGTCGCCACCGAGGGCCAGGACCACACCTACACGGTCACCGCCTCCCGCGCCTACCAGGGCGCACCGGAGCGCTCGACGATGGTCGAGTCGGCCGGTGGCCGCAACGCCTGCGGTCTCGGCGCGCTGGGCGTCGGCACGACCTACGTCTTCTTCGCCACCGGCACCGCGGCGCCGTACGCCGCCGACAGCTGCGGTGGCACCGCCGTCGCCAACCCGACGAAGGTCCAGAAGATCGAGGAGCTCCTCGGCGAGGGCACGCCGGTGGAGCCGCCCCCGCCGCCGGAGGCGGTGTTCACCAAGGTCGAGGACTCCGCGCCGCCGGGATTCGCGCGCATGGCCGCGCCCGGAGCGGCCGCGGCGATCATCGGCCTGCTCGGCCTCGTGCTCGTACGCCGGCTCGGCCGGCGCCAGCGGACCGGGTCCTAGAGGTACATCCCGCCGCTGCCGCCCTGGCCGTCCTCGGACTGGTCGGGCCTCATCTGCGGCATGCCCGCAGGCGGGTGGTGGCCCCCCTGCTCGCCGCCGGCCGGGAGCGCCCGGCGGATCTGCTCGAGCTGCGCCCGTGAGGCGACCTGCTGGGCGTAGATCGCGGTCTGGATGCCGTGGAAGAGGCCCTCGAGCCAGCCCACGAGCTGGGCCTGCGCGATCCGCAGCTCGCCCTCGGACGGCGTGCCGTCCTCGGTGAAGGGCAGGGAGAGGCGCTCGAGCTCGTCGACCAGCTCGGGTGCCAGGCCGGACTCGAGCTCCTTGATCGAGGCGGCGTGGATCTCCTTGAGCCGCTGGCGGCTGGCCTCGTCGAGGGGAGCCGCCTTCACCTCCTCGAGCAGCTGGCGGATCATGCTGCCGATCCGCATCACCTTCGCGGGCTGCTCGACGAGCTCGGTGATGTGCCGCTCGCCGTCGCCGTCCTCCTCGGAGCCCGGCGCCTGCCCCATGGGCGGGAGTGCGCTCGCGGGGATGGTGCCGATGGGCTGGCCGTCCGGTCCGACGACGACGACCTGGTCCTCGCCGGTGGCTGGAGTGGCGGTCGGGTCGGACTGCTGCTGCTCCGTCATGCCCGCAACCCTATGACCCGGTCGGTGGAGGGGTCAGAGGGTGAGCACGATCTTCCCGGTGTGGCTGCCGTCCTCCATGAGCTGGTGCGCGGTGGCGACGTCCTCGAGCGGCATCGTGGTCTCCACGACGGGCCGTATCGCACCCGACGCGACGAGGGGCCAGACGTTCTCGACCACGCCGCAGCAGATCGCGGCCTTCTCCGCCAGCGGGCGGGCCCGGAGCGACGTGGCGGTGACCGAGGCGCGCTTGCGCAGCAGGGCGTTGATGTCGAGCTCGCCCTTGGTGCCCCCCTGCATGCCGATGATCACCAGCCGGCCGCCCGTGGCGAGCGCGTCGACGTTGCGCCCGAGGTAGCTCGCCCCCATGTTGTCGAGGATGACGTCGGCGCCGCCGGCCTCCTTGAGCACCGCGACGAAGTCCTCGTCGCGGTAGCTGATCGCCCGGGAGGCGCCGAGCGATCGGCACATCTCCAGCTTGTCCGGCGACCCGCCGGTGGTGAAGACCTCGGCGCCGCGCGCCGCCGCGAGCTGGATCGCCATGGTGCCGATGCCGCCGGCGCCGCCGTGCACCAGGAAGCGCTCGCCCTTCGCGAGGTGGGCCGTCATGAAGACGTTGGACCACACGGTCGCCGCGACCTCGGGCAGGGCGGCCGCCTCGACCAGCGAGACGCCGGCCGGGACCGGCATGACCTGGCCGACCGGGACCGCCACGCGGGCGGCGTACCCGCCACCGGCGAGGAGGGCGCAGACCTCGTCACCCACGGACCAGCCCTCGACGCCCTCGCCGAGCGCCGCGATCCGGCCGCTGCACTCGAGCCCGATGGTCTCCGACGCGCCCGGGGGAGGCGGGTAGAAGCCCTTGCGCTGGAGGGTGTCGGCGCGGTTGACCGCGGTGGCGACGACGTCGAGCAGGACCTCGCCCGCGGCGGGGGTCGGCTCGGGGACGTCGCCGACGGACAGGACGTCGGGGCCGCCGGCCCCGGAGGCGACTGCAGCACGCACGCGGTCAGTCCTCGTACTCGTCGTCGGTGTGGTCCACCGAGGAGTCGTCGGGCACGTCGTCGTCGACGTCGTCGGGGTCGGGGGCGTCGGCCGGGCGGTCCCAGCTCTCGGCGAGCTGCTGCGCGCGGGCGGCCAGCCGCTCGACCTCCTCGGGATCCGCGTCGGTGGCGCCGGCGGCGAGGCCGAGCATGTACGCCGTGATGGGTGCCGACTTCTTCTCCACGTTGCGCGCGGACACGCGGGCCAGGTCGAGGATCAGTCCCTCGTCGACCTCGGCCTCGACGTCGAGCACGTCGGCCAGCTCGTCGATCCAGTCGTGAAGGTTCACGACCCCAATGTCTCGCACCCGACCCGCGTGCGGCAAGGAACCGGGCGGGAACGGGCCGGTCCGGGCGCGACTACGTGCTCAGGTCCCGCAGGTCCGACCACGTGTCCACGTCGACCGCCTCCTCGCCCACAGCGGGCACCAGGGCCAGGTCGAGCGGGGCCAGCAACCGGTGCAGCGGCATGCCGTGCTGGCCCTCGAGGTCGGGGCGCACCTCGGCGAGCCGGGCGACGTCGAGGACCCCGGCGAGCTGGCGCCGACCGGAGGGATCGGCGAGGAAGGCACCGTCGTGACCGGCGCAGGCCTCGCGCAGCCGCCGCATGGTGTACGCCGTCGTGCGCGGCATGTCGACGGCCAGCACGCCGACCAGGCGAGGACGTCGCAGGAGGGCGTCGACCCCTGTCAGCAGCCCGGCGACGGGCCCGCCCCGTGGCGGGTCCTCGCAGACGAAGGTCACCGGCCGGGTCGTCGGGACCGGCGTCGGCGCGACGACCACGACCTCGTCGGCGTCGACGAAGGCGTCGATCGCGATCTCGAGCAGGGTCCGACCGTCGAGCTCCACGCTCCCCTTGTCGATCCCGTCCATCCGCGCGGCGGTGCCGCCGGCGAGCACGACGCCGCAGAAGCCCGCTGCGGTGAGGTCGAGGTCCATGGGCGCATCCTCCCAGTCAGTGGTTTCGAGGGCTCGCTCCGCTCGCACCTCAACCACCGAGCGGTGGGCGGCCTACGCTGGAGGCATGGCCGACCAGCTGCGCGTGCGCGTCCACCAGTGGGCGAGCGGGCTCGACCCCGCCGCGAACCGGGCGCGACTGGCTGCGGGCGTGACGCCGGGCGCCGACCTCGTGGTCCTTCCCGAGGCCTTCGCCCGTGACTTCGGCGAGGCCGGGTCGGACGTCAGTGCGTTCGCCGAGCCGCTCGACGGGCCGTTCGCCCACGAGCTCTCCCGCGCCGCCGACAAGGCGTCGACGACGGTGGTCGCTGGGATGTTCGAGGTGGCCGAGGACCCCACCCGGCCCTACAACACCCTCGTGGTGGGCGGCGCGACCAAGGCGTCCTACCGCAAGATCCACCTCTACGACTCGTTCGGCTACCGCGAGTCCGACCGGCTCACCGGCGGTGCCCCGGAGCCCGTTGTGGTCGAGGTCGCGGGGTGGCAGGTCGGCCTGATGACCTGCTACGACCTCCGCTTCCCCGAGCTGGCCCGTCGGCTGGTCGACGCCGGCGCGGAGGTCGTCGTCGTACCTGCTGCCTGGCTGCCGGGCGAGCGCAAGGTGGCGCACTGGCGCACGCTCCTCGCCGCCCGCGCGATCGAGAACACCTGCTTCGTGGTGGGTGCCGGCCAGCCCGAGCCCCGCTACGTCGGCCACTCGGCCGTCTACGGGCCGCTGGGCCAGGAGCTGGCCGCCGCGGGCGCCGGCGAGGAGGTCCTCGAGGTCGTCCTCGACCGCGACGACCTCACCGAGGCGCGCCACACCAACCCGTCCCTGGCCAACCGTCGGCTGTAACCTCGTCCGTCGTGTCTTCCCCCACCTCCAACCGTGCGCGCGGGTCGTCCCGCGGCAAGCGGGCGGCCGAGCGGCCGCCGTCGCGGCTGCGGCGCACCCGCAAGGAGGAACCGCGACGCTCCGCAGCGCCCGTGCCGGCGGCGCCGGAGGCCCCGCCCGCCCGGGCGAAGGAGACCACCCCGGCCTTCGCCGGCCCGTCGAAGAAGGTCGTCGCGCTCTGGCTCGCGCTCCTCGCGCTGGGCACCCTCGCGCTCGTCTGGGCGGCCATCGACGGGGCCCTGAGCCGGGGCGGCGGGCTCAGCGAGCTCGTCCCCGTGCCCGGCTGGCTCGACGGGGCCGGCGCGGTGGCCGTGGTGACCTCGCTGTCGTGGCTCCTGGCCACCCGCACCGCCGGCCGATCCCTGGTCTCGGCCGGCCTGGCCCTCGTCCTCGGTGCCGCCTCGGTGTTCGTGGGCGGCGAGATCCTGCCCACAGGTGCGGCGGTGATGACGTGCGTGGTCGGCAGCGTGTACGCCGTGATGGCGACCGTGCCGGCGGTCACCTGGTGGAAGGCTGTCCGTGAGGTGCTCGTCGCGACCGTCGTCGCAGCGGTGACCTCTCTGGCGGCCGTGGGCTTCGAGCCGACCGTGGCCACCGAGCGCTTCGACCTCGCCGCGCTCGTGCTGGCCCTGGGGCTGGTGTTCACGATCGTCTACCGCCTCGGCGCGGGCCTGCACGGCCTCGGGCGCAGGGGCATGATCGTGGTGGCCATCGGCCTGGCGCTGCTCCTCGTCACGCTGGCGTACGCCGAGCTGCTGCGCCGCTACGGCGCCCAGACCTTCGTCTCCTCGGTCCTCGACTTCGTCGACGCCACCTCCGACCGCATCGGGGCGTTCCCGCGGCCGCTGGTGGTGCTGCTCGGCATCCCGGCGCTGGTGTGGGGCACCCACGTGCGCGCCCGACGGCGGCAGGGCTGGTGGGTGTGCGCCTTCGGCGTCGCGGCGACCGTCCCGCTGGCGACCGGCCTGGTCGCTCCCGACAGCTCCTACCTCGAGGCCGCGCTGCGGGCGGCGTACTCCCTCGTGCTCGGTCTGCTGATCGGCTACCTCGTCATCCGGGCCGACCTCGCGCTCACCGGTCCGAAGGGCCGACGGGGCAGGCGGGCCGAGGAGGCCGGGCCGCACCGGCCCGAGCCGAGCCGCTTCGCCGAGCTCTGACGTCCGATCGGTGGCTACGCCCGGGTAACCGCTAGCGTCGACCGCATGGCCCGCACCAAGTCGCTCGAGATCGTGTCCGAGCTGGTCGCCAACGTGCTGACCATCGAGGTCGCCGAGGGCGACCACGTCGAGGCGGGCGACACCGTCGTGCTGCTGGAGTCGATGAAGATGGAGATCCCGATGCTGGCCGAGCGCGCCGGCACGGTGAGTGCGGTCAAGGTGACCGTGGGCGACGTCGTGCAGGACGGCGACGTGCTCGTCGTCCTCGACTGAGCGCCGTCCCATGTCTGCGGCCCGCGCGCGGACGGCCCACCTGGTCGTGGCGGCGGTGGCGTGGTTCGCCCTGGTCTTCCAGCTGGTGCTGGTCGTGTCGGGCGAGGCGATCCTCGTCGAGGACGACCCCCCGGGGCTGGTGGCACGCACCTACCGCTACTTCGCCTACTTCACCATCCAGAGCAACTTCCTCGTCGCGCTCACCTCGACCGTGCTGGCGCGTCACCCGCGCGAGGACCGGGTGGGCTGGCGGGCGGCTCGCCTCGCCGGGCTCGTCGGCATCACGGTCACTGCACTCGTCTACTTCGTCCTGCTGCGCGGCCTCATCGAGCTCGAGGGGGCCAACTGGCTGGCCGACGCGCTGCTGCACATGGTGGTCCCGGCGCTCGCCCTCGTGGTCTGGGCCTGGGTCGGACCCCGGCCGCGCATCGGCCGGCGCGAGGTGGCGTACGCCCTGGTGTGGCCGGTGGCGTGGCTGGTGTGGACGCTCATCGTGGGACAGGTCGACGGCTGGGTGCCCTACCCGTTCCTCGACGCAGGCGAGGACGGCTGGGGCGCGGTCGGGACCGCCTGCACCGGCATCACGATCCTCTTCCTCCTGCTCCTCGCCGTCTACGCGTGGCTCGACCGGAGGCTCCCACCCACCCCTCGCTAGTGCTCCTCGCTAGTGTCGGAGGAATGGAATTCCGATACCTCGGCAACAGCGGACTGAAGATCTCCGAGATCACCTACGGCAACTGGCTCACCCACGGCTCGCAGGTCGAGAACGACGTCGCGACGCAGTGCGTGCGTGCCGCGCTCGACGAAGGGATCTCGACCTTCGACACCGCGGACGTCTACGCCAACACCGCGGCGGAGACCGTGCTCGGCGAGGCGTTGAAGGGCGAGCGCCGTGAGTCGCTGGAGATCTTCACCAAGGTCTACTGGCCGACCGGCCCGAAGGGCAAGAACGACACCGGCCTGTCCCGCAAGCACATCATGGAGTCGATCAACGGTTCGCTGCAGCGGCTGCAGACCGACTACGTCGACCTCTACCAGGCCCACCGCTACGACGTGGAGACCCCGCTCGAGGAGACGATGCAGGCCTTCGCCGACGTCGTACGCCAGGGCAAGGCGCTCTACATCGGGGTCAGCGAGTGGACCGCCGACCAGATCCGCGCCGGCGTCGAGCTGTCGAAGGAGCTCGGCTTCCAGCTGATCTCCAGCCAGCCGCAGTACTCGATGCTGTGGCGCGTCATCGAGGACGAGGTCGTCCCCGCCTCGAAGGAGCTCGGCGTCTCGCAGATCGTCTGGAGCCCGATCGCGCAGGGCGTGCTCACCGGCAAGTACAAGCCCGGCGCCGAGCCGCCCGCCGGCTCCCGCGCCACCGACGCCAAGGGCGGCGCCGACATGATCTCGCGCTGGATGAAGGACGACGTCCTCACCGCGGTCCAGGACCTCGAGCCGATCGCCCAGGACTGCGGCCTCACCATGGCGCAGCTCGCCGTGGCCTGGGTCCTGCAGAACGACAACGTCGCCGCCGCCCTCGTCGGGGCCTCGCGCCCCGAGCAGGTCGCCGACAACGTCAAGGCCGCCGGCGTGAAGCTCGACGACGACGTGATGAAGCGCATCGACGACGCCATCGGCTCGGTCGTCATCCGCGACCCGAAGCTGACCCAGGTCCCGGAGGGGCGCGCGGTCTGAAGGCGGGCCACAACCGCCGCACGTGTCCGAGTTCTCGCCCTCGAGGCCCGGATCCGAGGGCGACTTCTCGGACACGTGTGGCCGTCAGCCCGGGCGCCCGGCGCGGGCCTCGGCCCACCTGTCGCCTGCCTCCAGCGTCTGTCGTACGTCGTGAACCGCCACGTCGTACGCCGTCCAGGTGTGCGGCGCAGGCACCGACCTGACCTCGCGCAGCCGGCGGTCGAAGGCGACGTGGGTCTCGGGTGACGGCACCGCGGAGACCCCGCGGCGGCCGGCGATCCGGCGCCGGACCACGTCCGGCTCGCTGACCAGGGCGAGGAAGTGGACGACCTCGTCGTCCACGGCGGCCAGCACCTGCTCTGGTAGGCAGATGCACGGTATGACCGGCACCAGTCCGCTGCGCCTGATCTCGCTGCTGATCGAGAGGACGTAGCGCCAGAAGCCGACGTAGTCGCGGCGCCCGTCCGCCGTGGCCGTCGCGCCGCTCCCGAGGACGTCTCCGTCGATGACGACCAACCCGCTGCGGCCGCGGAGGTGGTCCCCGACCGTCGACTTCCCGGTCGCCGCGGCGCCCGTGACGACCAGCACCGACCCCGACTCGCTCACGCGGCGACCGTAGACCACCGCACGTGCGGCGGATGTTGCCCCCGCGCGGCGCATCGAGGGGCCACATCCGCCGCACGTGTCCGAGTTCTCGCCCTCGAGACGCGGATCCGAGGGCGACTTGTCGGACACGTGTCCCAGAAGTCGGCGGGTCAGGTGGCGACCGGGCGGGTCACGCGGTAGCGCACGAACGCCGGTACGGCGAGGGCGGCGATGACCGTGAAGACCACCACGAGCACGCCGCCGCCCGCCGCGGCGACGGCGGCGCCGGTCGCGGCCGCGGTCGCGCCGTGGGCCACGTCGGCCACGCGCGGGCCGCCGGCGACCACGACGATGAAGATGCCCTGGAGGCGGCCGCGGACCGAGTCGTCGGCGGCGGCCTGGAGCATCGACGTACGGAACGCTGCCGAGGCCATGTCGGCTGCACCACCGATGGCCAGCATGAGCACCGCGACGCCGAGCATCAGGGCGGGGGCGAACGAGGCGAGCATGGCCGCGACGCCGAAGCCGAGCATGGCCAGGCCCCAGACGACGATGGCGACCATCACGGCGAGGCCCTGCCGCTCGACGCGCGACACCCAGCCGGACAGCACGCCGCCGATGACGGCCCCGGCGGGGATGGCGGCGAAGAGCAGTGCGAACGCCAGGCCGCCCTCGCTGGGGCCGCCGAAGTCGACGTCGGCCATCTCCGGGAAGAGCGCGCGCGGCATGCCGAAGACCATCGCGATGATGTCGACGACGAACGACATCATCAGCACCGGCTGAGTCCGGAGGTAGCGGAAGCCGTCGACGACCGCGCGGATGCCGGGCGTGACCGTCGCGCCGATCACCGGCAGCGCGGGCAGCCCGATGACTGCGCCGAGGGTGGCGAAGAGGGTGATCGTGTCGACGAGGTAGAGCCACGAGAAGCCGATCAGCGGGATGAGCGCACCGCCGACCATCGGGCCGGCGATGCCGCCGGCCTGCATGACCGTCATGTTCAGCGAGTTCGCCGCCGGCAGCAGGTCGGCCGGCAGCAGGCGCGGCAGCAGCGCCGAGCGGGTCGGCTGGTTGACCGCGAAGAAGGCCTGCTGGACCGAGAACAGCGCGAGCAGCAGCCACACGTCCTCGGCGCCGAGGGCCGCCTGCAGCCAGAAGCCCGCGCTGGTCAGGATCAGCCCGACGGTGGTGATCATCAGCAACGTACGACGGTCGAACACGTCGGCGAGCGCGCCGCCCCACAGCCCGAAGACGACGAGGGGCACGAGGCCGAAGACGCCGGTGAGGCCGACGTACGCCGAAGAGCCGGTGATCGCGTAGATCTGGGCGGGCACCGCGACGACGGTCAGCTGCGCGCCCACGACCGTGACGATGTTGGCCAGCCACAGCCGCTTGAAGTGCGAGTTGGCGAGGGGCCGGGTGTCCGCCAGCAGTCGCCTCTCCACGACGGCAGGCTAGGCGACCGGCTGCTCGGGTCGGTCGCCGGTCTCAGGCGTCGTCGTCGGGGCGGAAGAGCTCGCCCACCAGCGCCACGACGTCGGCGATGGAGTCGACGACGCGGGTCGGGCGGTAGGGGAAGTCCTCCACCTGGTGCCGCTCCGTGGCGCCGGTCGCGACGAGGATCGTGCGCAGGCCGGCCTCGAGGCCGCTGATGATGTCGGTGTCCATCCGGTCGCCGATCATCACCGTCGTCTCGGAGTGCGCCTCGAGGCGGTTGAGCGCGCTGCGCATCATCAGCGGGTTGGGCTTGCCGATGAAGTAGGGCTGGCGCCCCGTCGCCGTGCTGATGAGCGCCGCCACCGATCCTGTCGCGGGGAGCATCCCCTGGGCGCTCGGGCCGCTGGGGTCGGGGTTGGTCGCGATGAAGCGGGCACCGGCATTGACCAGGCGGATCGCCCGCGTGATCGCCTCGAACGAGTAGGTCCGGGTCTCTCCGAGCACGACGTAGTCGGGGTCCTGGTCGGTCATCACGTAGCCGACGTCGTGCACCGCCTGCGTCAGGCCCGACTCGCCCACGACGTACGCCGACCCGCCCGGGCGCTGCTCGTCGAGGAACTGCGCGGTGGCGAGGGCCGACGTCCAGATCCGGTCCTCGGGCACGTCGATGCCGCTGCTGCGGAGGAGCCGTACCCGCAGGTCGCGCGGGGTGAAGATCGAGTTGTTGGTGAGCACCAGGAACGGGATGTCGCGCTCGCGGAGGGCGGCGATGAACTCCTTCGCACCCGGGATCGGGTCCTCCTCGCGGACGAGCACGCCGTCCATGTCGGTGAGCCAGGTGAGGACGGGTCGGCGATCGGTCACAGGGACAGTGTGACGGTCGTAGGCTCGAGCCGTGGACGAGGAGACTCCGGCGACCAAGGCCCTGGCCGCCTCCGGCATCGCGCACACGGTCACCCGCCACGGCCGCGTCGGCTCGCTGGCCGAGGCGGCGGCGGTGCGCGGCGTGGAGCCGTCGGCCATCGTGAAGACCATGGTCGTGCGCCGCGGCGAGGGCGACCACCTCCTCGTGCTGGTGCCCGGAGACCGCCAGATCTCCTGGCCCAAGCTGCGCGCGCTGCTCGGCGTCAACCGGATCTCGATGCCGGACGCCGACGCCGCCCGCGAGGTCACCGGCTACGAACGCGGCACGATCACGCCGTTCGGCGCGCGGGTCGAGCTGCCGGTCGTCGCCGACGAGCGCCTGGTCGGTCAGACGATCTCGATCGGCGCGGGGGGCCACGGGGTGGCGGCGACGCTGGCGGCCGACGACGCGATCGCCCACCTCCAGGCGCAGGTCGCGGACGTCACCGACCCGGCCTGAGCAGCGCGTCCCCGGGCACCCGGACGAATGGTCGAAGATCACACCCGTCAGGGATTGGATCGTTCCAATGGATTCGTCACACTGGACGTACCGACGCTCATCCGAGGAGACCCGCCATGCGTCTGATCGACGAGCTCAACGAGCTCCACGCCCACTACGCCCGCATGATCGACGAGGCCGTCGCCGCCGACGACCTGCCCCGGGCCGGCACCTTCGCCCAGGCCTACGAGGACGAGGCCGTCCAGCTGATGGCCGAGCGCGAGGGCCTCACCCACCTGCTCCCGCTGCCGCGCTTCGGCACGCACGAGAGCGCGCTCCGCAGCCGCGTACGCCGCCTCGTGCACCGCGCCGCCTGACCCGTCCCCGTTCCCCCGAAATGACGATCAGGCCGGCCCGCGAGGGACCGGCCTGATCGGCTGGCGGTGACGGAGGGATTTGAACCCTCGGTGGACTTGCGCCCACAAACGCTTTCGAGGCGTTCTCCTTAGGCCGCTCGGACACGTCACCGCGCCGAACGTTACCGGAGGGTGGCTCGCAGTCGAAAACCGCGGGTGGTCCCACGAACTGGGCCGAGGCCGTGGTCAGGGAGCCCGGACGGCGGTACGTTTCGGCGCACGCCTGTGCCCGCGCCGAGGCGCGTGCGGGAAGGAGGGGCTGTGGCTGTCGTCCGACGTGCCCGGGACCTCGCCCGCGCCGCGCTGCCGCGGAGCGTGGGGGAGCGGTTGCCGGCCGCGCCGCCGCGCGAGGTCACCGAGCTGGTCCACGACAAGCGCTTCCAGCGCGCCGTCGCCGCGCAGGCCGAGGAGCAGGGTCGTCCGGAGGAGGAGGTCTGGGAGGAGGTCAAGGGCTACCTCCACGAGATGGCCGCCGCTCACGACGACCGCACCTCGCAGGGCTGGGCCCGGTTGGGCGAGTGGTTCCTCAGGGCGTACGACGTCCTGGTGGACGAGGACGACATGCAGCAGCTCCGGCGCGTCGACCGCGACCACAGCCTGGCGCTGGCGTTCAGCCACCGCTCCTACCTCGACGGCATGGTCATCCCCAACGCCCTGTCGTCGCGGCGCTTCTCGCCCACCTACACCTTCGGCGGCGCGAACCTCAACTTGCCCGTCATCGGGTCGGTGGCCAGCCGCACGGGCATGATCTTCATCCGCCGCTCCACGCAGGAGATCCCCGTCTACCGGCTCGCGCTGCGCTCCTACATCCGCCAGATGGTGACCAACAAGCGCAACCTGGCCTGGTCGATCGAAGGCGGGCGCACCCGCACCGGCAAGCTACGGCCGCCGGTCCACGGCATCCTGAAGTACCTGACGGACACCGTGCAGGGCGAGGGGGAGGGCGACGACGCACCCGACGTCCAGGTCGTGCCGGTGTCGGTCGTCTACGACCAGCTGCACGAGGTCTCGCTGATGACCCAGGAGGCGCGCGGCGCCAACAAGACGCCGGAGGACTGGCGGTGGCTGGTGCGTTTCGCCCGGCTGCAGCGCAACCGCCTCGGCCGCGCCTACCTCACCGTCGGCGAGCCGTTCTCGCTGCGCGAGAAGATGGAGGAGCTCGCCGCCGAGGGCGTCACCGGCCACCAGGCCGTCGAGCGGGTCGCGCTCGACATCTCCCACCGCCTCAACCGCGCCACCCCCGTCACGGTCACCGCGATCGTCTCGCTCGCCCTCCTCGGGGCCGACCGGGCGATGACGATGGACGAGGTGCTCGACACGGTCGAGCCGCTCGCCACCTACATCGAGGCCCGCCGGTGGCCGGTCGCCGGGGCCGCCGACCTGCGCGACCGCGCGACGATCCGGCGGGCGCTGGCCGAGCTGTCGCGCAGCGGCGTGCTGACGGCGTACGACGGGGGGACGGAGCCGGTCTGGAGCATCGGGGACGACCAGCACCTGGTCGCCGCGTTCTACCGCAACACCGTCATCCACATCCTCGTCGAGCGCGCGATCGGCGAGCTCGCCCTGCTGACGGTCAGCGAGCTCGAGCCGGGCGCGGACCTGCCTCCGGGCGGCGAGCTGCAGGTGGGCTGGGAGGAGGCCAAGCGGATGCGCGACCTCCTCAAGTTCGAGTTCTTCTTCCCGGGCCGGGCCGGCTTCGAGGACGACCTGCGCACCGAGCTGCAGCTGCTCGTCGGCCAGGACGTCACGGGCATGACGCCCGACCGCGCGCGCGAGCTCCTGGGGACCGCGCGGCCCCACCTCGCGCACCTCGTCCTGCGGCCGTTCCTCGAGGCCTACCTCGTGCTGGCCGACCGGCTCGCCGACCGCGGCGACGGCGTGGTCGAGGAGGACGACCTGCTCGCCGACTCGCTCGCCGTCGGGAGGCAGTGGGCGCTCCAGCGCAAGGTGTCGAGCGAGGAGTCGATCTCGCTCGAGCTCTTCCGTACCGCGCTCGCGCTCGCCCGGCACCGCGGCCTGCTGGAGTGCGGCGACGGCGTGGGCACCGCCCGGGAGGCGTTCGCGGCCGAGCTGCGCGACTCCGTGCGCCGGGTCAACATCATCGGCGCGATCGCCGGCGAGCCGACGCCGTCCGTGCCCGAGCCCCGCCACCGGCAGCAGAGCCAGTGAACGGACTGTCCCCCGACGTCGAGGCGGCGGTCGCGGCGATCGAGTCGGGACCGCAGGGTCCCGAGGTCGGTGCGTTCTTCGACCTCGACGGCACCCTGGTGGCGGGCTACACGGCCGCCACGTTCTACGGCGACCGGCTCCGGGGCCGCGAGGTCTCCCCCGCGGAGTTCCTGCGGACCGTCGTGACCGCGGTCGACGGCGAGCTCGGCGGCGACCCGACGGCGATCGCGCACGTGGCCTTCGCCGCGATGCGGGGCGTGTCCGAGGAGTCCTTCGCCGACCTGGGCGAGCGGCTCTTCCGCTCCAAGATCGCCGGCACCGTGCGTCGTGAGTCCCGCGCACTGGTCGCCGCCCACCAGCGTGCCGGCCACACCGTCGCGATCGCCTCGGCCGCCACCCGCTACCAGATCGGACCGGTGGCACGGGACCTCGGCGTCGAGCACCTCGTGTGCACCCGGCTGGTCGTCGAGGACGGCCAGTTCACCGGTGCCACCGACGGGCCGATGCTGTGGGGCCGGCACAAGGCGACCGGCGTACGCACGTTCGCGCGGGAGCACGGCATCGACCTGGCGCAGTCCTACGCCTACGGCAACGGCTACGAGGACGTCGCCTTCCTCTCCTCCGTCGGGCACCCCACCGCGCTCAACCCGCACCGCGACCTGCGCTCCGCGGCTGCGCGCCTCGGCTGGCCGGTGCTCGACCTGAGCGACCCCGTCGGTGGGTCCCTCGTCACCGCCGGACGCACCGTCGCCGCACTGGCCGGCATGAACGCCGGTGTCGCCGCCGGGATCGCCTACGGTCTGGCCCGGGGCGACCGCCGCGAAGGTCGCAACCTCGCGGTGAAGCTGGCCACCCACATCCCGATGGCCGTCGCGGGGGTGTCGATGAACGTGCTCCACCAGGAGCGCCTCTGGACCCACCGCCCCGCGATCTTCGTCGCCAACCACCAGAGCTCGCTCGACATCCCGGTGCTCGGCCGGCTGCTCGAGCGCGACTTCACGATCGTGGCCAAGAAGGAGGCGCGCTGGGACCCGCGCGCCATCGTCGGCTCCGTGGTGATCGACCCGGCCTACATCGACCGCTCCGACTCCGCCTCGGCGCGCGCCACCCTCGACGGGGTCGTCGAACGGATCCGCAGCGGCACCTCGCTGATGATCTTCCCGGAGGGCACCCGGTCGGCGACGCCGGTGCTCGGCCCGTTCCGCAAGGGCGCGTTCCACCTCGCGGCGCAGGCCGGCGTACCCGTCGTGCCGGTCGTGCTCCGCAACACCGGTGAGCTGATGGGCCGCAGCTCGCTGGTGCTCAACCCCGGCGTCGTCGACGTCTGCGTCCTCGAGCCCGAGACCGACTGGAGCGCCGACGACATGGGCGAACGGATCGCCGCACTGCACACCAAGTTCGAGGAGACGCTGGCGAGGTGGCCGTCATCGTGAGCGCCGAGGACTTCGAACGATGGGGCGGAGCGGCCACCTGGTCGACCGGCTCCGAGCTGACGCCCATGCAGGCGCTGCTGTGGCGCTCCGAGCGCCATCCGGTGCAGTCGTCCACCTCGACGGTGGTCATCGACCTCGACCGGGCGCCGGACTGGGAGCGCTTCGTCGCCGCGACCGACTGGGGCACCCGGCTCGTACGCCGCTTGCGCCAGCGCGTCGTCGACCCGGTCGCGCCGACCGCGCCGCCGACGTGGGCCGACGACCCGACGTTCGACCTCGCCTACCACCTGCGCCGTGAGCGGGTCGCCGACCGCGACGAGGTGCTGGCGCAGGCCGCGCAGATCGCCCTGCGGCCCTTCGACCGCTCGCGGCCGCTGTGGGAGGGCGTGCTGTTCGAGGGGCTGGACGGAGCGGGGGCGGCGTACGTCCTCAAGATCCACCACGCGCTCGCCGACCCGCTCGGCACGGTCCAGCTGCTGTCGATGCTCCAGTCGGGCAGGCGCGGGCACACCGCTCGCAAGCCGCTCGCCGACGACGTCGCGCCGGTGATTGCCGACCCGGTCGAGCTCGCGGTCTCCGGGCTCCGCGCCGACGTGGCCGCACTGCCGGAGTCGGCGGCCACCGCGCTCCGCAACCTGGGCCACGCCGCCACCCGGCCCCAGGCGGCCGTCGCCTCGGCGCTGCGCTACGGCGCGTCCGTACGCCGCCTCGTCACCCGTTCCGCGCCCGCCTCGCCCGAGCTCGGCCCCCGCACCGGGCGGTCGTGGACGTTCCTCACCTTCGACGCGCCGCTCGAGCCGGTCCGCGCGGTGGCCCGCCGGGGCGGCGGCACGCTCGACGACGCCGCGGTGGCGATCGTCCTCGGCGGCCTGCGCCGCTACCACGCCCGCCGCGACAGCCTCGTCCTGGAGGTCCCGGTCGGCGTCCGGGTGTCGCTCGACCGCGCCGACGACCTCGGCAACCGGTTCGCGGGAGCCCTGATCTCCGGGCCCCTGCCGATCGACGACCCCGTCGACCGGGTGGCCGCGGTGCGCGGCGAGATCCTCTCGCTGCACACCGAGCGGGCACTGACCGTGCTCGACGCCGCCGCGCCGGCGCTGAACCGGCTCCCCGCCTTCGTCGGCGCCTCAGCGCTGCGCAGTGCCGCCGTGCCCGACGCCTTCGTCCTGACCCTTCCCGGCCCGCCCCGCAAGCGCTTCATGGCCGGCGCCGAGGTCCGGGGGATGTACGTCCTCGGGCCGCTGCCGGGCGCGGCGCTCACCGCGTGCCTGGTGACCGTCGGCGACACCGCCTGCCTGGGGGTCAACGTCGACGCGAGCGCCGTCGCCGACCTCGCCGGCCTCGAGCAGTGCCTCGCCGAGGAGATCGCGGCGTTCCGGCTGGTCGAGTAGCGATCGCGCTCGACCACCTACGGGTTGGTCGGGCCGACGTAGCAGAGCATCCGGTAGTCGACGCCTGCCTCGATGTTGCGGAAGCCGTGCCGCTCGTAGAAGCGGCGGGTGTCGACGTCCACCTCGTCGACGTTGATGTGCATCTCCGGCGCCCCGGCCTCGCGGACCAGTCGCCGGGAGAGGTCGAGGACCTGGGTGCCGATGCCGCGGTCGCGGAGGGCCGGCACGACGTAGAGCTCCTCGAGCTGGGCGACCGGGCCGTCGAACCAGATCGCCGGCCGGAGGCTCAGCAGGGCGAAGCCCACAGGGTCGCCGTCCTCCGCGATGACGGCGACGATCTCCGGCAGCCCGAGCAGCCGCGCGAACCGATCCGTCAGCACGGGCACGTCGTCGGTCTCGGACTCGAACTCGGTGTTGAAGTCCCACAGCATCCCGGCGAGCGCTGCCGCGTCGTCAGCCCTCGCGCGGCGTACGTCGGTCATGGACCGAGGCTACGGCGCGATTACAGGAGTCCGCGCTCGCGCCAGAGCGCGGTGCACGTGTCCTGGATGTAGGTGTTGAGCGCCCGGGCCTGGGTGAACTCCTCACCGGACAGCTCGTCCCACTCGGAGGCCGGGTCGTAGTCCTCGTAGTCCGCGGGGTCCACGTCGTCGGCGTCGACCTCCTCGTCGAGCGCGGCCTCGAACCAGGCGCGAGCCTCGTCGGGCATGTCGCTCGGAGTGCCGACGGCCACCATCTCGGCGATCCAGTCGTTGGACAGGGACGCGATCTCCTCCGCGGTCGGCATCGCCCGATCTCGGATCTTCCTCTCCAGGAACGCTTGGGCGTCGGTGCCCTGCTTGACCCAGGTCATGCAGAAGTCCACCTCGGTCGCGGTCTTCGGAGCGCCGGACGAGTCGACACCGCCGCAGCCCGAGGCGAGCACGGCGGTCAGGGCGAGCACGCCCGCGTGGACCGGTCGGCGAATCGGCATGCGAGTGGTTCCCCCTGCTGATGGCGTCGGCTCGTGCCGGCGCGGCGGCGGGAATCGTACGTTCGCCGGGGCTGCCCTGGCAGGAGAACGATGTCGGTCGCGGGGTCAGCGGTGGCGGGCGAAGAAGTCGTCGAGGAGGGCCGTGGACTCGCCGGCGAGGACGCCGGCGAGGACCTCTGGCCGGTGGTTCAGGCGGCGGTCGCGCACGACGTCCCAGAGGGAGCCGACCGCGCCCAGCTTGTCGTCGTACGCCCCGAAGACGAGGCGGTCCACGCGGGCGAGCACGAGGGCGCCGGCGCACATCGTGCAGGGCTCGAGGGTGACCACGAGGGTGCAGCCCGACAGCCGCCACTCGCCGCGGGCGGCCGCAGCGGCGCGGAGGGCGACGACCTCGGCGTGACCGGTCGGGTCGCCGTGGGACTCGCGGGTGTTGCGTCCGGTGCCGATGACGGCGCCGGTCTCGTCGACGACGACGGCGCCGACCGGTACGTCGTTCCCGTCGAGGGCGGCCCGCGCCTCGGCCAGGGCCAGGCGCATCGGCGCGGCCCAGGGGTCGGACGGAGTCATGCGGCGGTGCTCACGCAGACGTCAGCCCGATCGCGTCGTCGAAGAGCTTGCCGAAGCCGAGCTGGCGGGCGATCTCGGAGAGCATCTCGTCGGGGTAGAGCTCGACGTCGTCGAGCAGGGCTCCCATGTCGATGGCGTGCAGGCCCAGGTCGGCGAGCAGGTCGAGGTCACCGGCAGGCACCTCGACGTCGTCGTCCTCGGGTGGCGGCAGGCCGAGGAAGTCGATGGCCGACTGGGCCAGCTCCCACTGGTCGGCGGCCGTGACGTCGCTGAGCAGCACGCGGGTGGTGGTGCCGTCCACACGCACGAGCACGAAGAAGTCCTCGTCGACGGCGACCATCCCCACCGCGCCGGCGTCGCCGGAGAGGCGGCGGAGCGCGTGGCTGAGGGCGTCGATCGACTCGAAGGCGGGGGTGGCTATGTCCTGCACCTGCCACTCGCCGTCCTCGTGGAAGGCGGCCAGCGCGAAGTCGACCTCGCCGTTCGGCTCGGACATCGAGAGCGACCTCCCCGCGGTCTGCGTTCCAGCTGCACGTGTACAGCCAATGTCCCAGACTGGCGGGCCTTCGCCAACCCCGTTTCGGACTCGTTGGGCGACGCGGCGGCCCACTAGGGTGACCCCCATGCGCCTGCACGTGGTGAACCACCCCCTCGTCTCCCACAAGCTCACCGTCCTCCGCGACGAGGACACCGACTCGCCGACGTTCCGTCGGCTGACCGACGAGCTGGTCACCCTGCTGGCCTACGAGGCGACCCGCGAGGTACGCGTCGACCCCAAGCCGATCACCACCCCCGTCGGGCCCACCACGGGTGTCTACCTCGCCCAGCCCAAGCCGATGGTGGTGCCGATCCTCCGCGCCGGCCTCGGCATGCTGGACGGGATGATGCGGCTGCTGCCGACCGCGGAGGTCGGCTTCCTCGGCATGGTGCGCAACGAGGAGACCCTCGAGGCGTCGACGTACGCCGAGCGGCTCCCCGAGGACCTGTCCGGGCGCCAGTGCTACGTCCTCGACCCGATGCTCGCGACCGGCGGCACCCTCGCGGCCGCGATCAAGTTCCTCACCGACCGCGGTGCCGACGACATCACCGCGATCTGCCTGCTGGCCGCCCCCGAGGGCGTCGCCAACCTGGAGAAGGGCCTCGCCGGCCTCGACGTCCCGGTCACCGTGGTCACCGCCGCGCTCGACGAGAAGCTCAATGACAAGGGCTACATCGTCCCTGGCCTCGGCGACGCCGGCGACCGGCTCTACGGCGTCGCGCACTAGCCCGACCGGGGAGCCGCGGTCAGTCGGCGACCAGCACCACGTGGAGGGTGCGCGGCCCGTGCACGCCCTCGACCCGGTCGAGTTCGATGTCGCTCGTGGCCGAGGGACCGCTGATCCAGGTGGTCGGGCGGGCGGGGTCGAGCAGCTCGATCGCGTCGGGTACGTCGGCCACGACCTGTGCGGCGTCGACGATGCAGACGTGCCGGTCAGGCACCAGCGTGATGATGCGGCGGCCCTGGCCGGGGCCGTGGTCGAGCACGATCGTCCCGGTCTCCGCGATGCCGACGGCGGCCCGGGTCACGACGCAGTCGATCGCGTCGAGCTCGGCAGCCGTGAGGCCGTCGTCGACCACCGCGCCGGGGAGCTCGAGGTCGAGGCCTGCGGGCACCACGACCGTCGCGGTGCCGACGGCGCGGACCACGACGTCGGCGAGATCCGCGCGCGCCGTGGCGGTCACGACGGCGCGGTAGTCCTCGACCCGCTCGGTGAAGAGGTCGACCAGGTCGCCGCGGGCAGCGGCGCGCGGGGCCGGAGGCAGGTCGACGGCGGGCGCCACGTCGGACAGCGCCGAGCGGACCCGCCCGAGGATCTCGTCGCGGGCGCTGGCGCGTGGGGTGGTCGTCACGACCGGCCTCCGTCCGTGCGGTCCCACCACTCGCGGAAGGACTCCGGCGGCGGGGTGGGCAGGTCGCGGGCACCGGTCCAGGCGGCGCCCGGCCCGGGCAGGCGGCCGGTGGCGGCGCGGCCCCCGGGCAGCGTCGTACGGGAGAACCGGCCGAGGACGCGTCCGGCGAGGCCGGAGGCGCGCTCGGCCCAGCCGAGTCGGCGGGCGTCGGAGAAGGTCCAGGCAGCGGCCTTCATCGCCACCGCCTCGGCCTTGGGCACGCGGTCGCCACGGTGCGCGTCGACGACAGCGGACCGCTGGTCGACCAGCACGGAGGGGATGTCGATGCGAACCGGGCAGACCTCGAAGCAGGCGCCGCACAGCGAGGAGGCGTAGGGGAGGGAGGCGGTCTGCTCGTCGGAGACGCCGCGCAGCAGCGGGTTGAGGATCGCGCCGATCGGGCCTGGGTAGACCGAGCCGTAGGCGTGCCCGCCGACGCGCTCGTAGACCGGGCAGACGTTGAGGCAGGCCGAGCAGCGGATGCAGCGCAGCGCCTGGCGGCCGACGTCGTCGGCGAGGGCACGGGTGCGGCCGTTGTCGAGGAGCACGACGTGCACCTCGTGCGGCCCGTCGCCGGGGGTCACGCCGGACCAGGTGGACGTGTAGGGGTTCATCCGCTCGCCGGTCGAGGAGCGCGGCAGCAGCCGCAGCATCGGGTCGAGGTCGGACCAGGTCGCCACGACCTTCTCGATGCCGACCACGCTGACGAGCACCTCGGGCAGGGTCAGGCACATGCGTCCGTTGCCCTCGGACTCGACGACGACCAGCGTGCCGGTGTCGGCGACGGCGAAGTTGGCGCCACTGACGGCAACCTTGGCGCGCAGGAACTTCTCGCGCAGGTGCGCCCGCGCGGCCGCGGCCAGGACGGCGGGCTCGTCGGTCAGGCCGTCTGGCGCCGGCCGGCCGACGGCGGGCATCCGGCGGCGGAAGATCTCGCGCACCTCGGCCCGGTTGCGGTGGATCGCCGGGACGAGGATGTGGGACGGCAGGTCCTCGCCGAGCTGGACGATGACCTCGGCCAGGTCGGTCTCCCAGGCGGCGATGCCCTCGGCCTCGAGGGCCTCGTTGAGGCCGATCTCCTGGGTGGCCATCGACTTGACCTTGACCACCTCGTCGGCGTCGTGCCGCTTCGCGATCCCGGCGACGATCGCGCACGCCTCCTCGGCGTCGCGGGCCCAGTGCACGGTCGCGCCGGCCCGGGTGAGCGAGGCCTCCAGGGTCTCGAGGTGGGTCGCCAGGTCACGCAGCGCTGCCTCCTTCACCCCGGCACCGGCGAGCCGCAGCTCCTCCCAGTCCTCGACCTCGGCGACGACGCGGGCGCGCTTGTCGCGGATCGTGTGGGTGGCGTGGGTGAGGTTGCGGCGCAGCTGCGTGTCGCCGAGCGCCGCGCGGGCGGCGGTCGGGAAGGTCGGCATGCCGACGAAGGTGCCGCTCATGCCGTGCCCCGGTCTCGTGACGGTCGCTGCGCGACCTCCTCGACCAGCGGGTTGCTGGGTTCCGCGTCGCTCTCGGAGTCCTCGGTCGCGGCGAGGACCTCGGCCAGGTGCATGACGCGTACGCCGGCCCGCTGGCGCGACAGGACGCCGCCGATGTGCATCAGGCACGAGTTGTCGCCGGCGACGAGGACCTCTGCGCCGGTGTCGCGCACGTGCCGGGCCTTGTCGGCACCCATCGCGATCGACGTGTCGGCGTTCTTCACCGCGAAGGTGCCGCCGAAGCCGCAGCACTCGGTGTCGTGCGGCAGGTCGACGAGCTCGATGCCACGCACCTGCTCCAGCAGCCGCAGCGGCCGGTCGCCGACGCCGAGCATGCGGAGGCTGTGGCAGGTCGGGTGGTAGGTCACCCGGTGCGGGAAGTAGGCGCCGACGTCGGTCACGCCGAGCACGTCGACGAGGAACTCCGACAGCTCGTGGGTCCGCGGTCCGGTCTGCGCGACGGCGGCCACGAGGGCCGGGTCGCCGGACCGCTCGGCGACGATCGAGTGCTGGTGCCGGGCCGAGCCGGCGCACGACCCCGACGGCGTGACGATGGCGTCGTACCCGGCGAAGGCGTCCACGAAGGTCCGCACCACCGGGACCGCCTCGTCGAGGTAGCCGGTGTTGACCATCGGCTGGCCGCAGCACGTCTGGGCCTGCGGGAAGTCCACGTCGACGCCGAGCCGCCTCAGCAGCCGGACGACCGCCTTCCCCGTGTCGGGGAACATGGCGTCGTTGACGCAGGTGATCTGGAGGGCGACCTTCATCCCGTCGCATCCTGCCACGCGCGGGTGCGCGGCTCGTGCCGCAACGTCCTCGGCGGCTCCGGCGACGACCGCTGAGCCCGGACCCCGGCGCGCGGGTCCCGCGAGGGGACGGCAGGGTGGGTGGCGTGGACGAGACGGTGGCACAGGCGTCGGCACGCGCGATGCGCCTCGACGCCTGGGACGAGCTCGTCCCGCTCCCGGGCGGTCGCGGCGGCGCGAGCCTCGCGACGGCGGGCGGTGCGTCGTACGTCGTGAAGCGCTACCCGTCCGGTGACCCGACGGGAGGCGCCCGCGAGCGCGCCGCGCTCCACGCCCTCGCCGGCGCCGCGGGCACTCCGGAGCTGCTGGCCGAGGCGGACGAGCCCGCCCTGGTGGTGATGTCGCACGTCGCAGGCTCGGGGAGCCTGGCCGACGCGCTGCTCGGTGTCGATCCCGCCGCGGCGGAGGACGCGTTGCTCCAGTGGGCAGAGGCATTGGCGCACCTGCACGCCGCAGGCACGGCCCGCGTACGAACGGCCTTCACCGACCGCCTGGCCGAGCGGGCGCCCGCGCTCGCCCCGAGATCCCTGACGAGCGACTTCGCCGGCGCCGCGGAGAGGTACGTCGCCGTGCTCGACGAGCTCGGGCTGTCGCCGCACCGGCGCGCGCTCGACGACCTGCGCGGGCTGCCGACGCGCCTGGCCGACGCACGCGACGAGGTGCTGACCCCGGCGGACACGTGCCCGGACAACAACGTCCTGACCGCTGACGGGCTGTCCCTGATCGACTTCGAGCACGCCGAGCTGCGTCACCGAGCGTGGGACGTCGCCTACCTCCGCGCCCCGTGGCCGAGCTGCTGGTGCGCCTGGCGCCTGCCCGCCGACGTCGCCGAGCGCGCCGTCGACCGCTACCGGATGGCGTCCGGTCCGGCAGCCGACGCCCCGGGCTTCGATGCGGACCTGGCCCTCGCCACCCTCGGGTGGCAGGCGATGACGCCCGCCTGGTTCCTGGCCGGTGCGCTCGAGGGCGACGACCGGGACCGCGGGTCACGCGGGCCGACCCGCCGCGCATTCGTGCTGCACCGGCTGGCGGCCGTCGCGTCCACGGACGCCCTGCCGGCCGTCGGGGAGATGGCCGCGGACCTCCACGCCGAGCTCGTACGACGCTGGGGCGAGGTCGCCCTCGAGGTCGCGCCGGCCTTCAGGTCCGACCTGCGCTGACCGAGCGATCGCCCCGCCGCGCCCGTGACGCGCGTCACCTGAGACACCGGCGCTGTGGGGTCGGCGTTCGGTACGTTGTGCGCGGCCCGCACGCCGTCGGAGGTCTGTCCACACACCCAGCCCACCCAGGAGGCACCAGTGCGCATCGGCATCCCGCGCGAGTCCCGACCCGGCGAGACGCTCGTCGCCGGCACGGCGAAGACCGCGTCCCAGCTCGCCGCCCTCGGGTACGACGTCGTGGTGGAGGCGGGTGCGGGCGTAGCGGCCGACCAGCCCGACACCGCCTTCGCAGAGGCCGGCGTGCAGGTCGGCTCCGCCGAGGACGTGTGGGGCAGCGACGTGGTGGTGAAGGTCAACGCCCCCACCGAGGCCGAGATCGCCCGGCTGCGCCGCGGCGCCACGGTCATCAGCCTGATGGCACCGGCCCGCAGCCCCGAGCTCGTCGAGCGGCTCAGCGCCGCGGGCGTCACCGCGCTCGCGATGGACGCGGTGCCGCGCATCTCCCGCGCCCAGTCGATGGACGTGCTCTCCTCGATGGCCAACGTGGCCGGCTACAGGGCCGTGATCGAGGCGGCCCACGAGTTCGGCCGGCTCTTCACCGGCCAGGTCACCGCCGCGGGCAAGGTGCCGCCGGCGCGGGTCTTCGTGGTCGGTGCGGGCGTCGCCGGGCTCGCCGCCATCGGCGCCGCGGGCTCGCTGGGCGCGGTCGTGCGCGCGTTCGACGTACGCCCCGAGGTGGCCGAGCAGGTCGAGTCGATGGGTGCGGAGTTCGTCACTGTCGAGATGGAGCAGGAAGTCTCGTCCGACGGCTACGCCAAGGAGATGACCGCCGAGCAGGAGGCCGCCACCGCCGCGATGTACGACGAGGAGGCGCGCGCCGCCGACATCGTCATCACCACCGCACTCATCCCCGGCCGCCCCGCCCCGCTGCTGGTGACCGCCGAGACCGTCGCCGCCATGCGTCCCGGCTCGGTGGTCGTCGACATGGCCGCGGCCAACGGCGGCAACGTCGCCGCCACGGTCACGGACCAGCGCGTGGTCACCGACAACGGGGTCACCGTCCTCGGCTACACCGACCTCGCCGGCCGGCTGGCCGCGCAGACCAGCCAGCTCTACGGCACCAACGTCGTCAACCTGCTCAAGCTGCTCACGCCGGACAAGGACGGGCAGCTGACGCTCGACCTGGACGATGTGGTCCAGCGCGGCATCACCGTCACCCGGGCCACGGACGAGGGGGCAGACACGCTCTGGCCCCCTCCGCCCGTCCAGGTCTCGGCGGCACCGAGGGCCGAGGTGGCCGCGACAGCCGAGCAGGAGTCGCCGAAGGTTGAGCTCACCGCCCGGGCGAAGACCTTCCTGGTGCTCGGCGCCATCGCCCTCTTCGGCCTCGTGAACGCGCTCGCCCCGACCGAGGACCTGCGCCGCCACTTCACCGTCCTGATGCTGTCGATCGTGATCGGCTACTACGTGATCGGCAAGGTGGCCCACGCGCTGCACACCCCGCTGATGTCGGTCACCAACGCCATCTCGGGCGTGGTCGTCGTGGGAGCGCTGCTGCAGATCAACAGCGAGGACGACACCGTGCTGGTGCTGTCGACGATCGCGGTCCTGCTGGCATCCATCAACATCTTCGGCGGCTTCGCCGTCACCCGTCGCATGCTCGGCATGTTCAGCAAGGGAGCCTGACGTGGACATCGTCTCCGCCACCAGCGCGACCTACATCGTCGCCTCCCTGCTCTTCGTCCTGTCCCTGGCCGGGCTGTCCAGGCACGAGTCGGCCAAGAACGGGCTCACCTACGGCATCGTCGGCATGGCGGTGGCGCTCCTGTTCACCGTCATCGCCGTCATCGACGCCAACCGTGACGCCGGCGCAGGCATCGGCAGCGACGCCGCGGTCCCGCTCATGCTGGTCGCGATCGCGGTCGGTGCGGCGATCGGCCTGTGGCGCGCCAGGATCGTCGAGATGACCGGCATGCCCGAGCTGATCGCGGCGCTGCACTCCTTCGTGGGCCTGGCCGCGGTGCTCATCGGCGTCAACGGCCACATCGAGGGCTCCCACTACCCGCTCGCCAGCCTGAACGACATCCACGAGGCCGAGGTCGCGATCGGCATCTTCATCGGCGCGGTGACGTTCACCGGCTCGATCGTGGCGAACCTCAAGCTCTCGGGCCGCATGGAGTCCGATCCGCTGATGCTGCCGGGCAAGAACCTGATCAACCTCGGGTCGCTCGCCCTGTTCGCGGTGCTCACCGTCGTCTACGTCGCGGACGACGGCGGCCGTGCCCAGGACGTCGTCCTGGGTGCGCTGACCGTCCTCGCACTCGGCCTCGGCTGGCACCTGGTCGCCTCCATCGGTGGCGGGGACATGCCGGTCGTGGTCTCCATGCTCAACAGCTACTCGGGCTGGGCCGCGGCCGCGTCGGGCTTCCTGCTCGGCAACGACCTGCTCATCGTGACCGGTGCGCTGGTCGGATCCTCGGGTGCCTACCTGTCCTACATCATGTGCAAGGCGATGAACCGGTCGTTCATCTCCGTGATCGCCGGCGGGTTCGGGATCGCCGCGCCTGCCGAGGACCGCGACTACGGCGAGCACCGCGAGATCCAGGCCGACGACGTGGCAGACCTGCTCGCGCACGCCTCGTCCGTGGTCATCACCCCCGGCTACGGCATGGCCGTCGCGCAGGCGCAGTACCCGGTCGCGGAGATGACCAAGAAGCTGCGCGAGAAGGGCGTCGAGGTCCGCTTCGGCATCCACCCGGTCGCCGGCCGCCTGCCCGGGCACATGAACGTGCTGCTGGCCGAGGCCAAGGTGCCGTACGACATCGTGCTCGAGATGGACGAGATCAACGACGACTTCCCCGACACCGACGTCGTGCTCGTGATCGGGGCCAACGACACGGTCAACCCCGCCGCCCTGGAGGAGCCCGGCTCCCCGATCGCCGGCATGCCGGTGCTCGAGGTCTGGAGGGCCAAGGAGGTCATCGTCTTCAAGCGCTCGATGGCCACCGGCTACGCCGGCGTGCAGAACCCGCTGTTCTTCAAGGAGAACACGCAGATGCTCTTCGGTGACGCCAAGGACAAGGTCAACGAGATCGTCGCCGCCCTGGGCTGAACGACGAGCCGCTCAGCCCTTGGTGCCACCGGCGGTCAGTCCGGCGACCAGGTGGCGCTGGGCGAAGAAGAACACCAGAGCCGCGGGGGCGGTGATCAGCACCGCGCCCGAGGTGAGCAGCTCCCAGCGGGGGCTGAACTGCGGCACGAACTGCTGCAGTCCGGCACCCAGCGTGTAGTGGCTGCTGCCCTGCATGAACGCGATGGCGTACGCCACCTCGCCCCAGGCGGTGAGGAACGTGTAGAACGCCGTCACGGCCAGGCCCGGTCGCGCCAGCGGCAGCACCACGCGCCAGAACGTCGCGAAGGGGCCGAGCCCGTCGAGGGCGGCTGCCTCGTCCAGCTCGCGGGGGATCGTGTCGAAGTAGCCCCGCAGCATCCAGGCGCAGAACGGGACGGCGACCGTGCAGTAGGCGATGACCAGCGACGGCTTGGTGTCGATCAGCCCCAGGTCGGCCATGATCGTGTAGATCGGCACGATGAGGATCGCGACGGGGAACATCTGCGTCAGCAGGAAGACCCACATCAGCCCGCGCTTGCCGGGGAAGTTGAAGCGGCTCAGGGCGTAGCCGGCGGTTGCCGACATGGCGATGCCGAACACCATGGTGAACGCGGCGACGACGACGGAGTTGAGGAACCACGTCGGGAAGTCGGTGTCGGTCAGCAGGGTGCGGTAGTTCTCGAGCGTCGGGCTGGAGAAGATCTTGATCTCGGTACGCCGGATCTCGCTGGCGGGCTTGATCGAGCTCAGCACCACCCACAGGATCGGGAAGAGCGCGCTGAAGGTCGCCACGATCAGGGTCGCGTGCAGACCGATGCTGGCGAGCGTGGACCGCTCGCGACCGGCACGGGGCGGCCGGGGGGAGCGGGTGTCGGCGACGGACTCCACGGGGTCGGCGGCGACGGCTGCCGGGGGCATCGAGGACATCAGAACACCTCTCCCTGCTTGGCGAGCAGGCGCTTGTAGGCACTGGCGTAGACGACGAGGATCGACAGGATCAGCACGCCGTAGGTCGCCGCGAGCGAGTAGTCACGGATGCCCTCGAAGGCCGCCCGGTAGGCACCGGTCACCAGGATCTCGGTCTCGCCGGCCGGCTGGCCGCGCGTCACGAAGTAGATGATCGGGAACATGTTGAACGTCCAGATGGTGCCGAGGAGGATCACCGTCGAGCTGACCGGACGCAGGCCGGGCAGCGTGATGTTGACGAAGCGCTGCCACGGGGTGGCGCCGTCGATCTCGGCCGCCTCGTAGAGGTCACCGTTGATCGACTGGAGGCCACCGAGGAGCGCGACCATCATGAAGGGGACGCCGAGCCACACGTTGGCCACGATCGCGGTGAACAGCGACGTCCAGCGCTGCTCGAACCAGCTGACCGGGTCGAGGCCGATCGCGCGGAGCGCGCCGTTGATGACGCCGAAGCGCTCGTCGAAGATGAAGCGCCAGGCGAAGGCCGCCACGAAGGACGGGACGGCCCACGGGAGGATCAGCGCCACGCGGTAGAAGCCGCGGAAGCGGAAGTTGCGGTTGAGCATCACGGCCAGGCCCAGGCCGAAGCCGTAGTGCATGGCGACGCAGGCGAGCGTCCACACGAGCGTGTTGGTGAGCTGGAGCCAGAAGTGCCCCTGCGCGCCTGTGAGGATGTCGACGTAGTTGTCGAGGCCCACGAACTTCGCCGCGTCGGGGTTGGGCTCGCAGGTCACCGCGCCGCCGAGGATCTTGGTGCAGAGCTCGGCGCGCTGGTTGGACTCGTTGAGGTTGGTGAACGACTGCCAGACCCCCTGCACCAGCGGGTAGAACACCAGGACGCCGAGGACGATCACGGTGGGCAGCACCATCGCCCACGCGTACCAGTGCTTGTCGAAGCTCTTGCGCATCGTGCTCTCCGTCGTCGTGCTGGGGGCTGCGGTGTGCTGGCGTGGAGCGCGTCCCGCGGAGGACCGGACCGGGGATGCCGGTCCGGTCCTGCGCGGTCAGCGTTGCGTCACTGGAGCGAGTAGTCGGGGACGACGTCGCTCTTGTAGGTGTCGGCCGCCTCGTCCAGGGCTCCCTGGACGGGCTTGCCCTGGATCAGCACCTCGGTCGCCATGGTGTCGAGGGCGGCGAAGAACTGGCCACCCTCGGGGATCCACGGACGCGGCTGGGCGACGTCCATGGCGTCGGCCCACAGCGCCACGCGCTCGTTGGTCACCTGGTCGTAGGAGTCGGCGTTGCCCGGGAGCAGGCCGAGCTCGTCGGCGATGTAGGCCTCGGACTCCGCCGAGCTCATGAAGGCGATGAAGGCGGCAGCCGCCTCGGCCTTGGTGCCGTCCATGCCGCTGTAGACGACGTAGTTGTGGCCGCCGACCGGGGCGCCCTGACCGGCGCTGCCGGCCGGGACGGGCGCGACGCCGAGGTTCTCGATGCCCCCGAAGTTCGGGTCGTCGCTGATGCCCGCGACCTCCCAGGGGCCGTTGATGATCATGCCGACCTTGCCCTCCTTGAAGAGGGTCATCATCGTGCCGTAGGGGTCGTTCGCGGTCGGCTTCACGGCCGAGCCGTCCTTGACCAGGCTCTGTGCGGTCTCGATGCCCTTGACCGCCTCGGGGCTGTTCACCGTGATGGTCTGGTCGTCGACGTTGACCAGGTCGGCGCCCTCGCCGTAGAGGAACGGCAGGAGGAAGTAGCCGCCGGAGTTGATGTAGATGCCGTCGACCTTGGCCTTGCTCTTGAGGGCCGCGGCCGCGTCGCGGACCTCGTCCCACGTGGTCGGCGGGGCCTCGGGGTCCAGGCCGGCCTTCTCGAACAGCGACTTGTTGTACATCAGGCCGAGGGTGTCGGTGACCTGCGGGACGCCGTAGGTCTTGCCGTCGAAGACGTTGCTGGAGAGCGGGGTCTCCAGGAAGTTGTTCTCGAGCGCGGCGGTGCCGTCCAGGGCGTAGAGGTAGCCGAGCGACGCGAACTCGGGGGTCCAGGCCACCTCGGCGCGGAGGATGTCCGGGGCGCCGGAGCCGGACTCGGCCGCGGTCTTGAACTTGTTCTGCGTCTGGTCGAAGGGCACGGTCTCGTGCTTGACCGTGATGTCGGGGTACTCCTCGTTGAACTTCGCGATGAGGTCGTCGTAGGCCGGGGCCTCGTTGGTGGCGTCCGAGGTGTCCCACCACGTCAGCTCGGCGCTGAGGTCGGTGGAGCCGTTGGATTCGCTGTTGTCGGTGTTGCTGTCCGAGTCATCGCTGTCGCTCCCGCACGCGGCGAGCGTGAGGGCGAGGGCGGCCACGGCGACGCCGGCGGTGCCGGCCTTGAGTCGACGCATTGGATCTCCCAGTGAGTGCGCGCCTGTGAGCGAGGCGCAGTGACGGTGGTCACCGGACCGTAGCAAGGACATGCAGGAAATGAAAGACCTTGCAACGTGGTTGCAAGGGTGCTTTCATTCGGCGCATGGCAACCCTGGCCCAGATCGCCGCCGAAGCCCGCGTGAGCGAAGCCACGGTGAGCCGGGTGCTGAACTCGAAGCCGGGTGTCAGCGACAGCACGCGACAGGCGGTGATCACCGCCCTCGACGTCCTGGGCTACGAGCGGCCGACCCAGCTCCGGCAGCGCAGCGCAGGCCTCGTCGGCCTCGTCGTACCCGAGCTGGAGAACCCCATCTTCCCGGCGTTCGCGCAGGTCATCGAGGACGCCCTGGCGCGCCGCAGGTTCACCCCGGTGCTGTGCACGCAGTCGCCCGGCAGCCTGTCGGAGGACGAGTACGTCGAGTCGCTCCTCGACCACGGCGTCGCCGGCATCATCTTCGTCTCCGGCAAGCACGCCGACACCCGCGCCGACCACGGCCGCTACCAGGCGCTGCTGGAGCGCGGGCTCCCCGTCGTCTTCATCAACGGCTACGTCGACGGCGTCGACGCCCCGTTCATCTCCGCCGACGACCACGTCGCGATGGACGTCGGGGTCGCCCACCTGGCCCACCTGGGCCACCGCAGGATCGGCCTGGCCATCGGCCCGGCGCGCTTCATGCCCTCCGCCCGCAAGCACGAGGGCTTCGTCACCGCGCTCGGGACGCACCTGGGACTGGGGGAGCGCGAGGCCCGAGGCTGGATCGCGGAGACCATCTTCTCCGTGGAGGGCGGCGCGGCCGCCACCCGGCAGCTGCTCGAGCAGGGCGCGACCGCCATCGTCTGCGGCTCCGACATGATGGCGATCGGAGCCATCCGCGCGGCCCGGGCCGAGGGGCTCACCGTCCCGGGCGACGTGTCCGTCGTCGGCTTCGACGACTCGCCCCTGGTCGCGTTCCTCGACCCGCCGCTCACCACCGTGCGCCAGCCGGTCGCGCAGATGGGCGGCACCGCGGTCTCGGCGTTGGCCGACGCGATCGGGGGTGACCCGGTGGCCTCGCGGGAGTACCTGTTCGCGCCCGAGCTGGTGCTCCGGGGGTCGACCGGTCCGGCACCGGCCCGGGCCGAGCCCTGATCGGAGCCCTGCTCAGACCCTGATCAGAGCTGCGTGCCCGCGAGCATGCCGATCAGGTAGGTGACGCCCATGGCGAGCAGGCCGCCGGAGACGTTGCGCACCATCGCGGGGACCTTCGGGCTGTAGCCGATGCGTGCGCTGGCGAAGCCCGTGAGCGCCAGGGCGGCGGCGACGCTGAGCACGGTGACCAGCACCCGCACGCCATCGGGGACGAACGCCACGATGAGCAGCGGGAGCAGGGCGCCGACGGTGAAGGCCAGCATCGAGGCCCACGCGGCGTGCCACGGGTTGGTCAGGTTGTCGGGATCGATGCCGAACTCGATGTCGGCGTGCGCCCGCAGGGCGTCGTGCTCGGTGAGCTCGCGGGCCACCTGCCTGGCGGTCGTGGCGGAGAGGCCCTTGTCCTCGTACATCTTCGCCAGCTCGCCCTCCTCCGTCCGGGGCATCCGCTCGAGCTCCATCGCCTCGAGCTGGAGCAGCGACTTCTCGGAGTCGCGCTGGGTGCTCACCGAGACGTACTCGCCCGCGCCCATGCTGAGCGCGCCGGCGGTGAGGGCGGCGATGCCGGCGATCACGATGGCACCGCTGTCGTCGGTCGCGCCCGCGACACCCATCACGACGCCCGCCGTCGAGACGATTCCGTCGTTGGCGCCGAGCACCGCGGCACGCAGCCAGTTCAGTCGGGTGCCGACGTGGTCGCCCAGCTCGTCGTGGAAGTGCTGCGGGTCCTCGTCCGTTCCGATCTCCAGGCTCACACCCCGATCCTTCCTCGCAGGTGAGCGCCCTGCAACGAAGGACAGCCTCGGCTCACCGGGAGAGGGCGTACGTCGCCACCACCTCGTGGCGCGGCCGGCGCCGCGGGCCCTCACCGAGGTGGGAGGCCACGAGCGTGACCTCGTCGACGACCCACTCCGGTCCGCGGTAGGCGTCGAGCAGCCGCACCCACGAGGTGACGTTGTCGGGGTGGCCGAGCCGGCCGAGGGTGAGGTGCGGGCGGAACCGCTGCCCGTCGACGCGTACGCCGGCGCGGGACAGGGCGGCGCGGCAGCCCGTGGCCAGGCGGTCGAGCTCGGTGCGGGCGGCGTCGGCGGCGTCGAGCCGGCCGTAGAGCACCCGGGCCCGGTCGGGGTGCGGGAAGGCGCCTCCGCCGGCGACCCGGAGCGCGAAGGCGTGCCGCTTGGCGGCTGCCCGGGTGAGTCGCTCGTCGAGGTCGTCGAGGCTGCGATCGGGCGCGTCGGCGGCGAAGGCCAGCGTGAGGTGCCACTGCGACGGTTCGGACCAGCGGAAGGCCGCCGCGTCACGACGGGGAGCCAGGAGCTCCTCGAGGTGCTCGACGACCTCCGCCGGCGGGACGACCGCCACGAACATGCGCGTCATGGTCCACCGATTGCCTGGTCAGAGGCCGAGGTCGCGCCCGATCAGCATCTTCATGATCTCGTTGGAGCCGGCCCAGATCTTGGTCACGCGCGCGTCGCGCCAGGCGCGGGCGACGCGGTACTCGTTCATGTAGCCGTAGCCGCCGTGTACCTGGACGCAGTGGTCGAGGACGTCGTTCTGGACCTGCGAGGTCCACCACTTCGCCTTGGCGGCGTCGACCGGGGTCAGCTCCTTCTTGGTGTGCGCGACGACGCACTGGTCGACGAAGGCCTGGGTGACGTCGACGCGGGTGACCAGGTCGGCCAGCAGGAACTGGGTGTTCTGGAAGGCGCCGATCGGCTGGCCGAAGGCCTGGCGGTCCTTGGCGTACTGGACCGTCTCGTCGAGGATCTGCCTGGCGTGGGCCAGGTTGGTGATGGCCGAGCCGAGGCGCTCCTGCGGCAGGAACTGCATCATCGAGATGAAGCCGGTGTCGAGTGGGCCGACGAGGTCGGCGTTGCTGACGCGGACGTCCTCGAAGGAGAGCTCGGCGGTGTCGGACTCGTCCTGGCCGACCTTGTCGAGCACGCGCCCGATGCTGAAGCCGTCGAGGGTGGTGTCGACCGCGAAGAGGGAGATGCCCTTGGCCTTCTTCTCCGGGCTGGTGCGGGCCGCGACCAGCACGAGGTCGGCCGAGCCGCCGTTGGTGATGAACGTCTTGGACCCGTTGATGATCCAGTCGTCGCCGTCGCGCACGGCCGTGGTCTTGAGGTTGGCGAGGTCGGAGCCGCCGCCCGGCTCGGTCATGCCGATGGCGGTGACGATCTCACCGGTCGCGCACTGCGGGAGCCAGCGGGCCTTCTGCTCGTCGTTGGTGAGGTGGACGAGGTAGGGGACCGTGATGTCGGCGTGGATGCCGACGCAGCTCGGCAGGGTCATGTTGACCTTGGCCAGCTCCTCGGTCAGCACCGCGTTGAAGCGGTAGTCGCCGGCCTCGGAGCCGCCGTGCTCCTCCGGGATCTCGAGGCCGAGGAAGCCCTGCTTGCCCGCAGCGAGCCAGAAGTCGCGGTCGAGCCCGTGGTTCTCGGCGTACGTCTCCAGGTGCGGGGTGACCTCGCGGTCCAGGAACTGCTTCACCGAGGCGCGGAAGGCCTCGTGGTCCTCGTCGTAGATCTCACGCTTCATGCCGCTATGTTACCCGCGAGTCACCAGGCAGCGCCGAGGGTTCTGTGGAAGTCCGTCCACGGCGACCGCATCGCACGTAACCTCGCCCGGACTGACTCGTTGCGGGGGGCGGGAACACAGTGACACCAGATGAGTCGACGTGGATGCGTCCACGAGGACGAGCGTGGGGCAACGACGCCCAACGCGCGATCCTGCATGCCCTCGCCGAGGAGGTGGCGAGGCGTTCCGGCTACCGGGTGGCCGCCATCGAGGCGCTGCGCTCCGACGGCAACCTCGAGTTCGTGGCGATCGCCGGGAGCCAGGAGGCCCGTGCCCAGTTGCTCGGCAAGGCCGCCCCTCTGCGGCTGGAGAAGATCGTCGCCTTCGGCATCTCCCTCGCCGGCTGGGTCCACGTCCCGGAGGAGCGCGTCGACGACGAGACCCGGGAGTGGATGGCGCAGTACGGCTACACCCCTGACCTGCCGGACAGTGACGGTCCGGACAGCTGGCGTGCCGAGGACCGGCTGGTCCGGCTGCTGGAGAACGAGGACGGGGAGCTCTGCGCGACGCTCTACCTCGACGAGCCGCTGTCGGGGCGGCGACCCACCGAGGACGACCTCACAGCGGTGAACGCCGAGGTCGAGGTCCTGTTCGACGCCGTCGTCAGCATCGTCGAGCGCGAGCTCTACGGCGAGCAGGTACGCATGGTCAACCAGGCGCGTGCGGCGATGCGGGCCGCGACCCCGGGCGGCCGCCTCCGCGACGTCCTGCCGCAGATGACCAGCGCGATGGTCGAGCAGATGAACGTCGACACCGTGGACGTGGTGCTGCAGGGGAACGCCCTCCGGGGCCTGCGACCCGACCTGCCCCGGCTCGAGGACGTGATGATGCAGGTGTGGCGACGCCGCGGGCACGTGGTCGTCGAGCGGGGTCACACCTGGGGTACGCAGCCGGTGGCCAGGCCGACGCCACCCGCGCTCGTGGCGGAGATGGAGGAGCGCGGTCTGGTCTCGTGGTTGCTCGTCCCGATCGGGATGGGTGACGACTTCCTCGGGACGCTCGGTCTGGGTCGCTCCGCAGACGCCCCCCGCTGGATCGACTCCGAGATCAATGCCGCGACCGTGGTTGCCGCCGACCTCGCAGGCATGCTCCTCGACGCCCGCGTCGTCGAGCGGGAGCGCACGCTCAACGAGGAGCTCCGGGCACTCGACACCTACCGCCGCGACATGGTCACCACGCTCGCCCACGAGCTCCGCAACCCGCTCAGCGTGATGTGGACCAACCTCGACCTCGTCCGCGAGGAGGACCTGCCCGCGCGGGTGGCCGGTCCGCTCGAGGCGATGGACCGCGCGGCGCGCCGGATCGAGGACATGGTCGAGGACCTGATGGCGCTGGCCACCGCCAGTGACCCCGCGAACGCCGTGTCCGGCCCGGTGGACGTGTCCGGCTGCGTGCGCGAGTGCGTGGAGTTCCTGTCACCGCTCGCCGACGTCGAGCAGATCGACGTGCGGGTGGACGTCACCGACGGGCTGGTCGTGACGGGGGAGGGCGCCGGCATCCACCGGCTGCTCACCAACCTGGTCTCGAACGCCATCAAGTACACCCCCGCGGGCGGCACCATCACGCTCTCCCTGACGACGGAGACGGTCGCGGGCCGCGACGTGGTGCGCTTCGAGTGCGCCGACACGGGCATCGGCATCGACGCGGACGAGCTGGAGCACGTGTTCACGCCGTTCTTCCGCTCCGCGAGCCCGGATGCCCGCCGCCGCCCCGGCACCGGGCTGGGCCTGGCGATCGTCCAGCAGGTGGCCAGGCGCCACGACGGCGACGTCGAGGTGTCCTCCGTGCTCGGCGAGGGCACCAGCTTCACCGTGCGGCTCCCGCTGGCCACGCCCGCCGACGTACGTTGAGGGGGTGTCGGTCGACGGTCTCCTCGTCGCGCTGGTGCACCTGCTGCTGACGATGAGCGCGATGCCGGTGCCGCCGGCGCCTGTCGAGGTGCCCGCGGCGGTCGCGAGCGCCGACGGCACGCAGCCCGCCGCCGCCGGCGGGCCCGGCAGCCTCCCGCCGCGCTGGCTCGGCACCCGCGACCTGCCCGAGGACCCGGCGACCGGCCACGGCCGGGTCCGCCCGACGCCCCCGGCCCTGCGTCACCGGCGCTGGACCGTGGCGGACTCGGTGCGGATGCTGCCCGGCACCGGGTACGCCAGCCGGGTGGTGGCGCCGGCGCCCCGGCACGTCGTCCGCCGCTCGACCTGGGGGCCGGGCTGCCCCGTGGCCGCGTCCGACCTGGCCTGGGTGCGCCTCACCTTCTGGGGGTTCGACGCCCGGCGCCACACGGGCGAGCTGCTGGTCCACCGCGACGTCGCGCAGGACGTCGCCCGGGTCTTCGGTGTGCTCTACCGCGAGCGGTTCCCCCAGGAGCACGTCGGCATCGTGCGGAGGTGGGACCCCGACGCCCCGACGACCGGCGACGGCAACGGGACCGGCGCCTTCGTGTGTCGCGCCTCGACCGGGTCGTCGTACTTCTCCCAGCACGCCCACGGGCTGGCGATCGACGTCAACACCTTCCAGAACCCGTACGCCAAGGGGCGGGTCGTGCTGCCCGAGCTCGCCTCGTCGTACCTCGCTCGCGGACGCGTACGGGCCGGGATGGTCACCCCCGACGGACCGGTCGTGCGCGCCTTCGCCCGCATCGGCTGGGAGTGGGGCGGGGCCTGGCGACAGTCCCACGACTACATGCACTTCAGCCGCAACGGGCTCTAGCCGGACGCTGCGCCCGATGGCCCAACCGGGTGGTTCGCTCGGGAAAGCCCACGGGCTTGTCGCTGCCTGCCTACGATCCAGGTGGCGCATGGGAGGCGACGCCATGGAGCAGTCAAGGACCGGAGACCGCCGCACGCGGGACCTGAGCTGGGGTGACGCGCGGGCGCGCGACCTCATGCTGGCCCTCGCCCAGGACGCGGCGGAGCGCACCGGCTTCGGCCTCTGCGCCATCGAGGTCGTCCGCCCCCAGGGCCTGCTCGAGTTCGTGGCCATCCACGGCGACGAGTCGGCCGCCGAGGAACGGCTCGGCACGGCGTCCCGCCTGAGCGACATGCTGCGGGCGTTCGCGGACGGCGAGAGCCACGGCACCTTCGTGTGGATCCCCGAGGAGAAGTTCTCCGCGCCCGCCCTGCAGCAGCTCGAGGGCTACGTCGTGGTCCCCGACGTGCCGGAGACCGACGACCCCCAGGCGTGGCACGCGATGGACATGCTGGTCGCGCAGGTCCCCGACGAGCGGGGCGACCTGCGCGCCCTGCTCTACCTCGACGTCCCCCATGACCTGCGCCGCCCCGACCGCGCCCGCCTGCTGCAGCTCACCGACGAGCTCGCCATGACGCTGCGCTCGGTGGTCACCGTCATCGAGCGCGAGGAGTACGTCGAGCACATGCGCGTCATCCGCGCCACCCGGCGGCTGGCGCGGTCCGACCCGGCCCGGCACGACGTGGCCCACCTCCTGCGCGAGGCCCGCAGCACCCTGCTCGGCGTGCTGTCGGTCGACGAGCTGGAGATCCACGTCTTCCGCGACGGCGACGAGGAGAACCCGGACAGCCTGGGGCTCGGCATGGCCCCGGAGGTGCGCGCGGCGCTCGACGAGGCCGCCGCTCGCGCATGGGCCGAGCAACGCGTGCTGATCATCGAGCCGGAGGCCGTGTGGGGTGACACGCAGCTCGCCACGGCCTACGGCGACTGGTTCGCCGTCGCGCTGGCCAAGGCCGACCTCGAGGCCGTCGTGGTGGCGCCCGTCGGCGTCGACGACGAGGTGCTCGGGATGATGATCTTCGGGCGCCGGACCGGCTCACGACGCTGGACCGACGGCGAGGGGGTCGCGGCGCTCGAGCTCGGCCACGACCTCGGCCGTGCCATCGCGAACGCCCACGCCACCCAGCGTGAGCGGCGGCTGCTCGGCGAGCTGCGCCAGCTGGAGGAGGCCCGCCACAAGTTCCTCCAGGTGCTCACCCACGAGATCAACAACCCGATGACGGTGATCGCCGCCAACGCCGAGCTGCTGGCGATGAACGACGCCGCGGACGAGCGCGACCTCCAGCGGGCGGAGGCGATCCTGCGCGGGACCGAGCGCCTCGGTGGCCTGCTCGAGAGCCTGAGCATGCTGTCGCGGATCAGCGACCCCCAGCACTCGCCCCCGACCACCCGTCTCGACCTGGTGCCCGTGGTGACCGAGACCGCGGGCTCCATGGCCGCTGTGGCCGAGCAGGCGGGGGTCAGCATCCACCTCTCCGGCGAGTCCGGCTGGCCCGCCGAGGCGTGGGTGCTCGGCGACCCGCGCGAGATCGCGGGAGCCGTGACCAACCTGGTCGACAACGCGGTGAAGTACTCCGACCCCGGTGGCGAGATCTGGCTCAGCGTGGCGCGCTCCGCGGACGGGGGCGTGACCTTCACCTGCCGCGACGAGGGCATCGGCATCTCGCAGGAGGACCAGGCCGAGCTCTTCACGCCGCTCTTCCGGTCGACCAACGACGAGGCGCTGCGCCGTCCGGGCACGGGGCTGGGCCTCGGCATCGTCCGCCAGATCATGCAGCGGCACGGTGGCACCATCGACGTCGACTCGCACCTCGGCGTCGGCACCCGCGTACGCCTCGACTTCCCGCCGCTGCCGCACGACTGACCCGTCCGACCGACCCGTCCGACTGACCGGTCCGACCGGCTCAGCTGCGGGTCGCCCACGGGTCGGGCTCGACCTAGGGGCGGAAGACGTCCTTCGGGGCCGGCACCTCGACGCGGACCTCGCGGTTGAACTCCGACAGCGCCAGCGATCCGCCGTCCCGCGGCACCGCGGACTCGACCCGCACCACGTAGTGCGGCGCCTCGCTCAGCACCCAGGCCGTCTCCTGCTCGCCGACCCCGATGTCCACGACGCGCTCGCCGTCCACGGAGTCCTCCTCACCGACCGTCACGCCGCCGGTGTCGGCCTCGTCGTCAGAGGCGCCGGACCGCTTCATCACGCGGAAGTCGCCCAGCAGCTCGTCGACGTCGCAGAAGTCCAGGATCTCCCGGTCGTTCGCCGGGATCCACGAGGTGCTGAGTCGGGTGAGCGCAGCCGCCGACAGGCGGGTGGCGGAGACACTGCTGACGAAGTCCTCGTCGCCCTTGATCCAGGCCCGGTCGCCGACGCGGCGCACGGCCAGGTGGCTACCGCCCAGCCTCAGCGTGCCGGTGCACCGGTCCTCGCCGACGCTCAGGTCGAGCAGCACCTGGTTGCCCTTCGCCACGACCTGGCCGGTCAGCCGCAGGCTGGTCACGTCCTTCATGGCCCTGCGGGCCGCGGTGGCGATCGCGGCCCCGTCCTGCTCGGCGAAGTCGCTGGTGCGGAAGTCCTGCCACGCGCCGCACCCGCTCAGGAGGGTGGTCAGGACGAGGAGGGCTGCTGCGGTCCTGGTCGTGCGCATCGCGGAGCTCCTGCCTCTGGTCGGCCCGGACGATCCCACCACCATCGCGCGCTCCGCGCGGGTGAACGGCGCAACTCGGGCCGGGCGGCCCGGGCTCGCCCCCACCCCACTGGCCCGAACGGGCCATGCCGACGCCCCGGGGTGACTACGCGGCATGACCAGTTCGGTGCGACCCCCCACCGATCGCTCAGGTGCCCACCGCCCGGGCCGATGGGGGCTCCATCAGGACGCGAAGAGACGGAGACGCGCGTGGATGCCATGGATGGCTTGGACGAGATCATCGGGGAGTTCCTGGTCGAGAGTCACGAGAACCTCGACCAGCTCGACAGCGACCTCGTCGCGTTGGAGCAGGACCCCGGATCGACCGCGCTGCTGGCCAGCGTGTTCCGCACGATCCACACGATCAAGGGCACGAGCGGCTTCCTCGCGTTCTCGGTCCTGGAGTCGGTCACCCACGTCGGCGAGAGCCTGCTGGCGCGACTGCGTGACGGCGACCTGACCCTGACCCCCGGGCTGACCAGCCTCCTGCTCGAGGTCGTCGACGCCGTCCGCGCGCTGCTGACCGACATCGAGCACACCGGCGCCGAGGGCGACCGGTCCTACGACGACCTGGTCGCCAGGCTGACCGCGGCCCTCGACGGCGAGGAGCCGGCAGCTCCGGCCGAGGCCCCGGCAGCAGCCGACACCGAGGACGCCATCGTGGACGCCATCGAAGTGGGTCCCGAGGCGCCTGCCGAGCTGCCCGAGGAAGACGACGTCGTCCCGGTCCTCGAGGTGGTCCCGGACGAGGCGCCGCCGGCGCCGGTGCGAGCGCTCGTGGTCGCCGACGCCGATCCCGTCACCGAGCCCGTGGTCGAGGAGCGTCCCGAGGCGAACGAGCCCGCTGAGGGCCGTCGCTCGGTCGCCGACAGCACGATCCGGGTGGACGTCACCCTGCTCGACTCGCTGATGAACCTCGTGGGCGAGCTGGTGCTCACCCGCAACCAGATGCTCCAGAACGCCGCGGCCCGCGAGGACGTGGACCTGGCACGCACCACGCACCGGCTCAACCTGGTGGCGGGCGAGCTGCAGGAGGGCGTCATGCGGACGCGCCTGCAGCAGATCGACACCCTGTGGAGCAAGCTGCCGCGCGTCGTGCGCGACCTCTCCATGCAGCTGGGCAAGACGGTCCAGCTGGAGATGGTCGGGCGCGAGACCGAGCTCGACAAGACCATCCTCGAGGCGGTCCGTGACCCGCTGACCCACCTGGTGCGCAACAGCATCGACCACGGCATCGAGTCGCCGGCCGACCGCGCCGCCGCCGGCAAGCCGGCCGAGGGCACGCTCACGCTGCGCGCCTTCCACGCGGGCGGCCAGGTCAGCATCGAGATCACCGACGACGGCGCCGGCATCGACCCGGTGCGCCTCCGCGACAAGGTGGTCTCCAAGGGGCTGATGAGCCGGGAGGCCGCAGACCGCCTCACCGACCACGAGGCCACCGCCCTGATCTTCATGCCGGGCTTCTCGACCGCCTCGGCGCTGACCAACGTCTCCGGGCGCGGCGTCGGCATGGACGTCGTCAAGACCAACATCGAGCGCATCGGTGGGTCCATCGACCTGTCCAGTGACCCGGGTCGCGGCACGACCGTCCGGATCCGGATCCCGCTGACCCTCGCGATCATCCCCGCACTCGTCGTCACCGCGGCCGCGAACCGCTTCGCCATCCCGCAGGTCAACCTGCTGGAGCTGGTGCGGCTCGACGCCACGCAGGCGGCCACCGCGATCGAGAACGTGCACGGTGCCCCGGTCTACCGCCTGCGTGGCCGGCTCCTGCCGCTCGTCGACCTGCGCGAGCAGCTCGGCCTCGACGCCGTGGAGCGCGAGACGACGTACGTCGTGGTGCTCCAGGCCGACAACCAGCAGTACGGCCTCGTGGTCGACGACATCCTCGACACCGAGGAGATCGTCGTGAAGCCGCTGGGCAACCAGCTGCGCCACCTGCCGCTCTACGCAGGGGCCACGATCATGGGCGACGGCGCCGTGGCGCTGATCCTCGACGCCACCGCCATCGCCCGCAAGGTCGGCATGGCGCTGGAGTCCGAGCTCAACGCGGGCGCCGACCTCGGTGCTGCCGAGGCGGGCGACGTGGCCTCGGTGCTCGTCGTCGAGCTCAGCGGCGGCCGCCGGGCCGGCATCCCGGTCTCCGCGGTGGACCGCCTCGAGGAGATCGGCATCGACCTCGTCGAGCGCGCCGGGCACCACGAGGTCGTCCAGTACCGCGAGCAGATCCTGCCGCTCGTGCGCCTGGACCACGTCCTCCACGGTGACGCCGGGTACGGCGACGGGCCTCTCCAGGTGGTCGTGTGCCGCAAGGGCGAGCAGCGGGCCGGCGTCGTCGTCGCCGGCATCCTCGACATCGTCGAGACCAACCTGTCGATCCGCACGGCCCTGGACTCCAGCGGCGGGGACGGATCCGCGGTCATCGCCGGCCACGTCACCGAGCTCGTCGACATCGACCAGGTCTTCGCCGGACTCCCCGGCCACGACCGACTCGCCCGGACGGCCTGAGGAGGACCCCATGTCCCAGTACTGCACCTTCGTCCTCGACGGCCACCTCTTCGGCGTCCCGGTCTCCTCCGTCCAGGAGGTGCTCCGCGCCCAGGCCCTCACCAGTGTGCCGCTCGCTCCCATCGAGGTGGCCGGCCTGCTCAACCTGCGCGGCCAGATCGTGACCTCGCTGGAGCTGCGAGCCCGCCTCGGCCTGCGCCCACGACCGGCGGACGCACCGTCGGTGAACGTGGTGGTCAAGACCGCTGACGGCAACGCCGTCAGCCTCGTCGTCGATGAGATCGGCGACGTGATCGAGCCTCCTCGCGAGGCGTTCGAGGCGCCGCCGGAGACCGTCCCGGCCTCCGTGCGCGCGCTCGTCAGCCGCGTCTGCAAGCTCGACCGCCAGCTGATGCTGCTGCTCGACACGGAGCTCGCCGCCCAGGTTCTCGAACCGGCCTGACCCACCAGGGCCGGACCACCACCCCAGACCCCTTCTTCGCGAGAGCCGTTCGGGCGGACTCGCGTGCCACCCATCCACAGCACACACCCGCCCGGAGGAACACCATGACCACCCTCGCCCCACCGCCGCCCGACTATGCCCAGCCGGTCGCCACCCCGCAGGCGCCCACCAGCGCGCCGGCGGCGACCCCGACGCCGTCCCACAACCGCAAGCCCATGTCGCGGGTGCTCACCAACCTCGGCACCGGTCGCAAGCTGCTGGTCCTCGCGGTCGCGTGCCTGCTGCCCACCGTGGTGCTGACGTTCACCGTCCTCAGGGGCCTGTCCACGCTGAGTGCTGAGAAGGAGGACGTCGAGGTCCTCGAGCAGACCTCGGCGAAGCTCTACCACCTCGACAACCGCAACAGCGAGATCAAGGCTGACGGCTTCCGCGCCCTGATCGGCGCCGACGCCGAGCTGGTGGTCACCGACACCGCCGACGACATCGCCAGCGCCGAGGAGATCTACGACGAGATCCTCGGCTACGACCTCCCGGAGGACATCCTCGAGGACATCGCCACCAGCCGGGTGTACGCCGAGGCCTTCTACACCTACGTCGGCGACTTCGTGGAGGACCCGAACGCCGCCGGACGCACCGACGCCCAGGGCGAGACCGACCTCGTCGACCAGAACCACGACGTCGACGGCCGGCTCGAGAAGCTCCGCGACACGATCGACGAGGCGATCGTGCAGGCCGACGCCGAGTACGAGCAGACCGAGGCTGCCCAGCGCACCACGCTCTTCATCGTCCTCGCGGTCGCGCTGGCCGTCGCGACGCTGCTCTCCATCGTGATCACCCGCCTGATCACCCGCCCGCTGCGTCGTGCGGTCGAGGCGCTGGACCGCGTCGCCGAGGGCCACCTCGACGAGCGCCTCGACGTCTCCTCCACCGACGAGGTGGGCCAGATGGGCCAGGCCCTCAACAACGCCCTCGAGCGCCTCAGCGAGGCCATGGGCCAGATGGACCACAACGCCCAGTCGCTCGCCTCGGCCTCGGAGGAGCTGTCCTCGGTCTCCGGCCAGATGAGCGCCTCCGCCTCCGAGTCCTCCTCCCAGGCCGGTCTCGTGTCGGCGGCTGCCGAGCAGGTGTCGCGCAACGTCATGACGGTGGCCACCGGCACCGAGGAGATGTCGGCGTCGATCCGCGAGATCGCCCAGAACGCCTCCAGTGCCGCCGGCGTCGCCGCCCAGGCCGTGGTCGTGGCCGAGTCCACCAACGCCACCGTCGCCAAGCTCGGCGCCTCCTCGGCCGAGGTCGGCAACGTCATCAAGGTGATCAACTCGATCGCCGAGCAGACCAACCTGCTCGCCCTCAACGCGACCATCGAAGCCGCCCGTGCCGGCGAGGCCGGCAAGGGGTTCGCCGTCGTCGCCACCGAGGTCAAGGAACTGGCGCAGGAGACCGGCAAGGCGACCGAGGACATCGGCCGCCGCATCGAGGCCATCCAGGCCGACACCGAGGCCGCGGTGGCCGCGATCGGCGAGATCGCGGAGATCATCGGCCAGATCAACGACACCCAGGCCACCATCGCCTCCGCCGTCGAGGAGCAGACCGCCACGACCAACGAGATGAGCCGCAACGTCGCCGAGGCGGCCACCGGTTCGACCGACATCGCCCAGAACGTCACCGGCGTGGCGCGTACGGCGTCGGACACCCAGGCGGCTGCCAACAGCACCAGCCAGGCAGCCGACGAGCTCGCCCGGATGGCAGCGGACATGCGCACGCTCGTCGGCCGGTTCCGGTACTGAGCACCGGCGCGAGCGAGAGGTATCCGATGTCGAGGATGATCCGGGTGATGGTGGTCGACGACTCCGTCGTCGTCCGCCGCCTGGTCAGCGACGTGCTGGCAGCCGATCCGGCGATCGAGGTCGTCGCGACGGCGCCCAACGGGAAGGTCGCGCTGGCGAAGATCGACCAGGTCAACCCGGACCTGATCACCCTCGACATCGAGATGCCGGTCATGGACGGGCTGGAGACCCTGCGCCACCTGCGCAAGGACCACCCGCGGCTGCCGGTCGTGATGTTCTCGACGCTGACCGAGCGGGGCGCGTCCGCCACCCTCGACGCGCTCGAGCTCGGCGCCAGTGACTACGTCACCAAGCCGGCCAACGTCGGCAGCGTGCAGGCCTCGATGGAGGCGGTGCGCGAGCAGCTCGTCCCGCGGATCCGTGGCCTGTGCCGGGGCGTCGTACGTCTTGCCCCGGCCGTGCCGGCGGCAGGTGCGCCCGTCGTGCCCGCACGCACGGCCGGGACGCCGCAGAAGTCCTCGCGGATCGACGTCGTCGCCATCGGCGCCTCCACCGGTGGCCCGGACGCACTGTCGACGGTGCTCGCCGCGCTCCCGGCGGACCTGCCCGTGCCCGTCGTCATCGTGCAGCACATGCCGCCGGTCTTCACGCGCCAGTTCGCCGACCGGCTCAGCTCCAAGGTGCCCCTGCGGGTCGCCGAGGCCACCGCGGGGATGCCGGTGCAGCCGGGACTCGCCGTCATCGCCCCCGGTGACCACCACATGCGGTTCCGCGGCACGGCGAGCACGGGACAGGTCGCCGCCACCCTCGACCAGGGCACGCCGGAGAACTACTGCCGGCCGGCCGTCGACGTGATGATGCGGTCCGTCGTCGACACCTGGCACGGCAACGTCCTCGCCGTCATCCTCACGGGCATGGGGTCCGACGGTGCCCGCGGCTGCGCCGAGGTCGTCGCAGCCGGCGGCTCCGTGCTCGTGCAGGACGAGGCCTCGTCCGTCGTGTGGGGCATGCCCGGTGCCGTCGTCGCGGCCGGTCTCGCCCCCTCCGTCCTCCCGCTGCACCAGATCGGGCCCGCCATCGTCGAGCGCGTCCGCGCCGGCCGGGGTGCGCCCGTCCCGTTCAGAGACCCCGCAAGACCCGCAAGAGAGGTGTCGCTGTCGTGACGCTGTCCCCCTCCGCCTTCGCCTACGTCGCCGACCTGGTGCGCCGCGAGGCCGCGATCGTGCTGGAGACCGGCAAGGAGTACCTCGTCGAGGCACGCCTGCACCCGCTCGCCCGCGCCGCCGGCCTGCCCGACGTGTCGGCGTACGTCGCCCACCTCCAGTCGCCCGTCGGCCGGGTCCACCGGGCCGCCGTCGTCGAGGCGCTGACCACGAACGAGACGTCGTGGTTCCGCGACCGGGAGCCCTTCGACGTGCTCGTGTCCCACGTGATCCCGGACCTGCTCGCCCGCACCGAGTCCCGTCGCAAGATCACGATCTGGTCGGCGGCCTGCTCCAGCGGGCAGGAGGCCTACACGATCGCGATGCTGATGGCCGAGCACGTCGTGCCCAAGGGCTGGCAGGTCGAGATCGTGGCGACCGACATCGCCCCCAGCATGGTGCAGCGCACCCAGGAGGGCCGCTACAGCCAGCTCGAGGTCGGGCGCGGCCTGCCGGCCCCGCTCATGGTCAAGCACTTCCAGCGGGCCGGCACCCAGTGGCAGGTCTCCGACCAGCTGCGCTCCATGGTCCGCGCGCAGACGCTCAACCTGGCCGCGCCGTTCCCGCTGCTGCCGGTGTTCGACCTGGTCTTCCTGCGCAACGTGCTCATCTACTTCGACCAGCCGACGAAGCACGGGGTCCTGTCGCGCGTGCGCCGGGTGATGTCGCCCGACGGCTACCTCTTCCTGGGCGGCGCCGAGACCACGCTCGGCGTCGACGAGACCTGGCACCGCACGTCGGTCGGCCGGTTCACCCTCAACCGCCCGCGACCGCAGGTCGACGGTCCCGTCCCTGCCGTGCTGCCGCACCGCACGCCGCGGACGCTCACGGGCGCTCCCCTCACCTCGACGTTGCTGTCCACACAGAGAGCGAACTGACATGCAAGCACTGGTCATCGACGACTCCCGCACGATGCGGATGGTCCTCCGACGACAGCTGGAGCTGCTGGGCTACGGCGTCCTGGAGGCCGGCGACGGTCAACAGGCCCTCGAGGTCCTCGCCGCCCACGCCGACGCACCTCCGGTGCTCGCGACCGTCGACTGGAACATGCCGGTCATGAACGGGCTCGAGTTCGTCAAGGCCGTCCGGGCCGACCCGGGGCTGCGCGACGTCACCTTGATGATGGTGACGACCGAGTCCGAGCACGGACAGATCGTGCGGGCGCTGGCCGCCGGCGCCCACGAGTACCTGATCAAGCCGTTCACGAGCGACGCGCTGGTCGACAAGCTCGACTACCTCGGGCTCAACCCGCAGAGGAGCGTCGCATGAGCGTCACCGCACCCGAGTCACCGGTCACCTCCCACGACCTCCAGGTCTTCGGGGAGGAGGTGCTGACCGCCTTCCTCCTCGAGCAGGACCTCCCCGGCACGGCGCAGCCGGACGCCGACGCGGGCTGGGTCCACGCCTCCATCGCCGTCACCGGCGGGTGGACGGGCCACATCACCCTCGAGGTCTCCCGGGCCGGCGCCGACGTGCTCACCCGCCGGATGCTGCTGGCGGAGGAGATCTCGCCCGAGGACGTCACCGACGCCGTCGGCGAGCTCGTCAACGTCCTCGGCGGCAACGTCAAGGGCCTCCTCCTCGAGGAGAGCGCCCTCGGCCTGCCCCAGGTCCACACGTACGACGAGCCGGCCCCCCGCCGTGCCGCCGTCGAGGTCTGCCACGCCGAGCTGGTCTGGGCAGGCCACCCCGTAGACGTCCGCGTCTGGCTCGACGAGCAGGACGACACGACCCCAGGAGACAACTCATGAAGATCCTCATCGCCGACGACAGCCGCGTCATGCGGCAGATCGTCATCCGCACCCTGCGCCAGGCCGGCTACGACGGCCACGAGCTCATCGAGGCCGGCAACGGCGCCGAGGCGCTCGACCTGGTCCAGAGCCAGGCCCCGGACCTCGTCCTGTCCGACTGGAACATGCCGGAGATGACCGGCATCGAGCTGCTGCGGGCCCTGCGCTCGGCGAACCAGCACGTGCCGTTCGGCTTCGTCACCTCGGAGGGGACGCCCGAGATGCGCACGATCGCCGAGGAGTCGGGAGCGCTGTTCCTGCTCGCCAAGCCGTTCACGCCCGACTCCCTGCGCGACCACCTCGACGCGGTGGTCGCATGAGCACCGCCTCCGAGTGGGTGCTGACCCCCGTCCCCACCCCGCTCGACGCGCGCGAGCTCCTCTCCGGCCTGCTCGGTCGCGAGGTCGCCGTGCAGCAGGTGTCGTCGGCCTTCGTCGGTGACGTCGGCGCCGGGACGACGTACGCCGTCTACCAGGACGACCAGGCGCGCACCCGTGCGGTCGCCGTGATGGACCTGAAGATGTCGGCGTACGCCGGTGCGGCGATCGGCCTGATGCCGGTGGGTGCCGCCGAGATCGCGATCGAGGAGGCGGACCTCCCGCCGGTCATGAAGGAGAACCTCTACGAGGTGCTCAACGTGCTCGCCGCGCTGCTGAACGCCCCGGACTGCCCCCACGTGAAGCTCACGTCGGTGACGCACGTCGGCGGTTCGCCGGAGGCTGAGGTCGCGGCGCACGCCACGGCCGTCGGCCGCCGCCTCGACCTGGAGGTGGCCGTGCCGCAGTTCGGCACCGGGAGGCTCTCGATCGTCGGGCTGAAGTAGCGCTCATCCGTCCGCACGGGCCGTCACCCATAGGGGTGGCCCGGCTGGAGGCATCGTCGGGCCTCCGGTAGACAGGCGCCATGTCGGATCTGGGAGGGACGTCGGAGCCGGTCACGTTCGTGGGCGAGTGGCACGGACCTGTCGTGGCCACGTCGGTCCACGCGGGACACGAGCTCCGGCCGGAGATCGCCGAGGCGATGGTGCTCGACGAGGCCGAACGGTTCCGCGAGGAGGACCCGCACACCGACCGCATCGCGTCGGTCGTGCCCGACCGGGTGCTCACGGCGCGCTCGCGCTTCGAGGCCGACCTCAACCGCCCGCGGCGCGAGGCGGTCTACCGCACGCCCGAGGACTGCTGGGGGCTGGAGGTCTGGCGCGACGGCGTGCTGTCCGACGAGCTCTTCGAGGGCAGCCTGGCGACGTACGACGCCTTCTACGACGCCCTGGCGCCGCGCCTCGACGCGCTGGCCGAGCGCGGTCCCTTCGTGCTGCTCGACGTGCACTCCTACAACCACCGTCGTGACGGCGCCGACGCGCCGCCCGCCCCGGCCGAGGACAACCCGGAGGTCAACGTCGGCACCGGCAGCCTCGACCACGAGCTGTTCGGGCCGCTCGTCGAGCGGTTCATGCACGACCTGCGCGACGCCTCGCTGGGCTGCGGTCCGCTCGACGCCCGCGAGAACGTCGCCTTCGAGGGCCGCAACCTCGCGTGGTGGGTGCACGACCGCTACCCCCGGGTGGGCTGCGTCCTCGCGCTGGAGTTCAAGAAGACGTTCATGGACGAGTGGTCCGGCGAGCTCGACGAGCGCCGGCTCCGGGCCGCCCAGGACGGGCTCGCAGCCGCGCTGCCCGGGCTGCACGACGAGCTCGAGCGGCTGAGGTGAGCGCGAGGTGAGCGCGATGAGCGGGGAGGCCGAGCATCCCGGGCTGGCGGCCGCCGACCTCGCCGTCGACCACCGGCTCTCGCTGCTGGCGCAGAGCTTCCGCTTCCTCCTCGACGTCACTCCCGTCGACGCCGACGACCTGCGCGACGGCTTCCTGGAGCGTCGCGACGCCGCGCCCGAGTTCACCTACCGCGAGCTCGAGGCGGACCCCGCCGTCGTACGCGCCGAGCTCGACGACATCGACCCCGGGACGGTCGAGGACCCGGTGCTCGGGCAGCTGCTGCGCGCCAAGCACCGCGAGATGGAGCTCCAGCTCGACATGCTCGAGGCGCGCGACACCGACGACTTCCTGCCCCTGAGCGTGGAGCTCTACGGCGGTGTCTCACCGTCGCTGCGCAAGCAGGCCGAGGCGCTGCTCGCAGGCATCACCCGCACCGAGCCGACCGACGAGCCGCTCGACGCCGCTGAGTTCCTCGCACTGGCCGAGGCGGAGATCGCCCACTACCGCGAGGCGGACCCCGACCTCGCGATGCACGCCGAGGTCCGGCCCGACGTCAACGGCGTGATGGTCTCCGGCGACGTGCTGCTGATCGGACCGGAGACCAAGGTGCAGCGGGCCCGGGCCCAGGCCCTGCTCCACCACGAGGTCGGCACCCACCTGGTCACCCAGTCCAACGGCAGCCACCAGCCGATCAAGGTGCTCGGCGTCGGCCTCGCCGGCTACGACGAGACCCAGGAGGGCCTCGCGGTGCTGGCCGAGATCGCCTGCGGCGGCCTCACCGCCTTCCGGCTGCGCCAGCTGGCCAGCCGGGTCCTCACCGTGCACCGGATGATCGGTGGCGCCACCTTCGCGGAGGCGCACGAGGCCCTGGTGGCCGACGACTTCCCCGCCGCGAGCGCCTGGACGACGGTGATGCGCGTCTACCGCTCGGGCGGGATGACCAAGGACGCGATCTACCTGCGCGGCCTCGTCGAGCTGCTCGAGCACCTCGGGGCGGGCGGCTCCCTCGACCAGCTCTGGCTGGGCAAGTTCTCGCTGCGCGACCTGCCACTGATCGGTGACCTGGAGTCCCGCGGCGTGCTGCGGCCGCCCCGGGTGCTCCCGCGCTACCTGCACGACCCGGCGTCGCACGCCAACCTGGCCCGTGCGGCCGGTACCCACGATCTCGGGACACTCCTGGAGGGACACGCATGAAGATCGGATTCGTCGTCAACGACATCGAGACGGAGAAGGCGGAGTACACCACCAACCGGCTCGCCCTGGCGGCCAAGGAGATGGGCCACGAGGCCTGGTACATGGGCATCGGCGACTTCGCCTACGAGCCCGACGGCTCGCTGAGCACCAAGGCCCGCGCCGGCCACGCCAAGTCGTACCGCTCCCTCGAGCGCCACCTGGCCGACGTGCAGAAGCCGGACGTCGAGCAGCTCATCGGGATGGACGAGTTCGACGTGGTGATGCTGCGCAACGACCCGGCCGACGACGCCGAGAGCGACCCCTGGCGCAACAACGCCGGTGTCGCCTTCGGCCAGCTGATCGCCACGTCGGGGGTGCTCGTCGTCAACGACCCGACGAGCCTGGCCAACGCGCTCTCCAAGGCCTACTTCCAGCACTTCCCCGAGATCGTGCGGCCGCGCACGCTCATCTCGCGCGACGAGGACATGATCGAGGCGTTCATCGGCGATCTCGGCGGCAAGGCGGTGCTCAAGCCGCTGCAGGGCTCGGGGGGCACCGGCGTCTTCCTCATCGACCGCAAGGAGTCGCCGAACCTCAAGCAGATCATCGAGGCGATCTCGCGCGACGGCTACGTCGTGGCGCAGGAGTTCCTGCCCGAGGCCGTCAACGGCGACGTACGCCTGTTCGTGATGAACGGCGAGCCGCTCCAGGTCAACGGCGAGTACGCCGCCTTCCGCCGCACGCCCTCCACCAAGGACATCCGCTCCAACATGTCCGCCGGCGGCAAGGCCGAGAAGGTCAAGGTGACCGACGAGATGCTGCAGATGGTCGAGGTCGTGCGGCCCAAGCTGGTGGCGGACGGGATGTTCCTCGTCGGCCTCGACATCGTCGGCGACAAGCTGATGGAGATCAACGTCTTCAGCCCGGGCGGCCTCGGCAGCGCGCAGAGCCTCTACGAGGTGAACTTCGCGCCGGCGATCATCGCCGAGCTCGAGCGCAAGGTGAACATCCGCCAGCACTACCCGGAGATCGACAACCGCCGCCTGGCCACGAGCTGAGGAAGCGGCCTCAGCGCATCAGCAGCCGGCGGCGGCGTACATGTGTCCGAGAAGTCGCCCTTGAAGGCGTCCTCCACGGGCGAGAGGTCGGACACGTGTACCCGGCTCTGCAGCCCAGTGGGGCGCCCAGCGATCAGTAGTACCAGGGGTAGGGCGACCAGTCGGGCTCGCGCTTCTCGAGGAACTGGTCGCGCCCCTCCTGCGCCTCATCGGTCATGTAGGCCAGGCGGGTCGTCTCGCCGGCGAAGAGCTGCTGGCCGACGAGCCCGTCGTCGAGGAGGTTGAAGGAGTACTTCAGCATCCTCTGCGCGGTGGGGGACTTGCCGTTGATCTTCCGGCCCCACTCGAGGGCGACCCGCTCCAGGTCGCCGTGCTCGACGACCCGGTTGACCGCGCCCATCCGGTGCATGGTCTCGGCGTCGTACTCCTCGGCGAGGAAGAAGATCTCGCGCGCGAACTTCTGGCCGACCTGGCGGGCGAGGTAGGCCGAGCCGTAGCCGCCGTCGAAGGAGCCGACGTCGGCGTCGGTCTGCTTGAAGCGGGCGTGCTCGCGGCTGGCGAGCGTCAGGTCGCAGACCACGTGCAGGCTGTGCCCGCCGCCGGCGGCCCAGCCGGGGACGACGCAGATGACGACCTTGGGCATGAAGCGGATCACCCGCTGGCACTCGAGGATGTGGAGCCGGGCGAGCTTCGCCTTGTCGATGACGGACGGCTCCTCGGCCCCGGTCTCGTCCGCGCCGATCGACTTGTCCTCGTACTGGTAGCCGGCCCGGCCGCGGATCCGCTGGTCGCCACCGGTGCAGAAGGCCCACTTGCCGTGCTTCGCGCTCGGACCGTTGCCGGTGAGGATCACGCAGCCCACGTCGGCCGACTGGCGGGCGTGCTCCAACGTGCGCAGCAGCTCGTCGACGGTGTGCGGGCGGAAGGCGTTGAGCACGTCGGGCCGGTCGAAGGCGATCCGTACGGTGCCGTGCTCGCGGGCCCGGTGGTAGGTCAGGTCGGTGAGGTCCTCGAAGCCGGGCACGACGTCCCACGCCTCGGGGTCGAAGATCTCGCTGACGCCTTCGATCGCACTCATGCCCGGAGGCTATCTCCCGGTAGTCCAGTGAGAACTGGCTGGTCGAGGGCCGCGATGACGACCGGTCGCCGGTGAACCACCCGGGCGGGGCTGGAAGATCGTCGCCGCCCGTGGTGTTGTGGTCGCATGGCACTGACTGGCACCTACGTCCCCAGCGCGGCCCAGTGGGTCCGCGACCAAGTCGCCGAGTACGAGGCCACCGACGGTGAGAAATCTGGCACCCTGCGCGGCAGCGAGTACCCCGTCGTGGTCATCACGTCGGTCGGCTCGAAGTCCGGCAACCTCCGCAAGAACCCGGTGATGCGGGTCGAGCGCGACGGGGCCTACCTCGCGGTCGCCTCCAAGGGCGGCGCGGACGACGACCCGGCCTGGGCCGACAACTTCCGGCAGCACCCGGAGGTCGAGCTCCAGGACAAGGCGGAGAAGCACACCTACACGGTGCGCGAGCTCAGCGGCGAGGAGCGCGACGACTGGTGGCAGCACGCCGTCGCCACCTGGTCGACCTACGCGTCCTACCAGGAGAAGACCGACCGGCTGATCCCGCTGTTCCTGCTCGAGCGCGCCTGAGCGGGCCGACCCGTCTCACCCGTGGGAGGGGGCGCGCTCGTCGCGTTTCGGGGGTTCGTCGTCGGCGCCGCAGTCACCGACCTAGGGTGGAGCCTCGCGAAAGTAAAGGAACACCCGCCACCATGACGACGGCCCCATGACGAGTGCGCCACCCATCCGCCTCTACCTCCTCGACGACCACGCCGTCGTACGACGGGGGCTGCGCGCGGTCCTGGAGCTCGAGGACGACTTCGAGGTCGTCGGCGAGTCCGGCACCGTCGCCGAGGCGGTCCCCGACATCCTGCGGCTTGCGCCCGACGTCGCCATCCTCGACGGCCGGCTGCCCGACGGCACCGGCATCGAGGTGTGCCGGCAGGTGCGCTCGGTCAATCCGCAGGTCCGCGCGCTGATCCTCACCAGCTACGACGACGACGAGGCGCTGTTCAACGCGATCCTGGCCGGCTCGGGCGGCTACGTGCTCAAGCAGGTCGACGAGGGAGCACTGGTCACCAGCATTCGCGCGGTGCACCAGGGCCAGTCCCTCATCGACCCCGCCGTCGCGGTGCGGGTCATCGAGCGGATGCGCTCCGAGAACGCCGCGCCGGACAGCCTGTCGGCGCTGTCCGACATCGAGTCGCAGATCCTCGACCTGATCACCGAGGGTCGCACCAACAAGCAGATCGGCGAGCAGCTCTACCTCGCCGAGAAGACGGTCAAGAACCACGTCACCAGCCTGCTCGCCAAGCTCGGCGTGCAGCGCCGTACGCAGGCGGCGGTGCTGGCGTCCCAGCTGGGCCGCAACCGGCCGCGCTGAGCGGGGCCGCTCAGGCGTCCTTGGACCGGTCGCGGATCGCGCTCAGGAGCGAGTCGACGGCGCCCTCGGGCGGCGAGGCCGCCTCCTGGTTGGACTGCGCGAGCTGGGCCAGCAGCTCCTGGCGGTGGACGGCGATCGACCGCGGTGCATCGATGCCGATGCGCACGACGTCGCCACGGACCTCCAGGACCGAGACGGTCACGTTGTCGCCGATGACGACGCTCTCTCCCGCACGACGGCTCACGACCAGCATGCGATCACGCTACCTGAGGTGTCGCGCTCCGGCTCACGCGATCAGCGGAGTGGCGACCGAGAGGCTCGGATCGTCGAGCACGACCTGCACGGCGCGGTGGGTCGCGATGTCCAGCACGACGGGTGCAGCGAGGTTGGCCGTGGTGGTGGCCAGGGACTCTCCCGCGGTGAGCACGCAGAGCACGACGAGGTCGTCCACGGAGCTCGAGCCGAGGTCGGTGAGGATGGTGTCCTCCACCTCGGGGGAGTAGTTGGGGAAGAACGTCGCGGGTGGCACGACGAGGAACCGCAGGCCCGGCTGCTCCAGCGAGGTCAGGCTGCAGAGCGCCCCGGTGTCGTCCACCCGCACCAGCGCGAAGTGGGCGAGGTCGGGGAAGCCGGCCATCGGCTGCACCATCTCGATCACGGGGATCTCGGGGGCGCCGTTCGCGGATCCGGTCATGGTCGTGGTCTCCATCGTGGCGATCATCGCAGAAAGTCCAGAAGGCTCGGCTGCAGCACCCGCGCGGTCGCCGCCAGGGAGGCCTGGTAGGCCACTTCCTGCATCTTGAGGTCGACCATGGCGCGGGGCAGGTCAGTGCTCTCGATCTCGGACAGGGCGTTGGTCAGGGACAGCTCGGTGTCGCCGGCACGCATGGCGGCCTGCTCGACGCGGTTGCTGCGGGCGCCGACGTCGGTCCGGGCCACGATCAGGCGGTTGCTGTCCGCCCCGAGAGCGTCGAGGCCGGTTCGGATGGCGGTGGCGTCGCCGGAACGGACGGCGGCAGAGAGCGCGCTGAGGTGGTCGAAGGTGTTGTCCGCGTCGGCGCCGAACGCGGCCGGACCGGGGACCGCGACGTCGACGACCACGCCGTCAGCCACTGCCCGGTTCACCGGGTTGGTGTCACCCGCGTAGGTCACCACGCCGGCCACCTCTGCGAACGCGGCGGGACCGGCGGTGGTGCCGCCGAAGACCGGCCGGTCGAGGTAGGTCGCGTTGGCGACGCCGAGCAGCGAGCTGCGTAGCTGGTCGATCTCGACCGCCAGTGCCTCCCGGGCATCCTGGTTCACTGCCCCGTTCACAGCCTGCTGGCCGAGCTCGCGAGCCTTGCGTACCAGGTCGTTGGCCGTGCCCAGCGTGCTGTCCAGGGTGTCGAGCCAGCCGATGCCGTCCTGCGCGTTGCGGGCGTACTGCTGCTGGGCTCCGACGGACGAGCGCAGCCGCATCGCGGACGCGGCGTCGGCCGGGTTGTCGGAGGGGCGGTTGAGCACGCGGCCGGTCGACAGGTGCTCCTGGATCTCCGCGAGCCGGGTGAGGCTGCCCTGGAGGCGGGTCAACGACCGGTCGGTCAGCATCGACTGGGTCACGCGTCCGATCCCCATCAGCGCACCAGCCCGGTCCGGTTGATGAGCGTGTCGAGCACGGAGTCGAGGGTCGTCATGACCCGTGCCGCGGCCTCGTAGGCCCGCTGTGCCTGCATCATCGTCACCGTCTCCTCATCGAGGTTCACGCCCGAGAGCTGCTCGCGGGCGCCGTCCACCTGGCCCGTCAGGTTCTGCTGGGTGTCGGCCTGGCGCCGGATCGACGCCACGTCGGTCCCGAAGACCGTCACGAACCGCTGGTAGGAGCGCTCCGGTCCGCCGAGGGCGTCGGCGACCGCGGTGGCGTTGCCGCCGTCGCGGTTGGCGCTGCCGCCGATGCCGGACGCCGCGAGGTCTGCGGCATCGTCGACCTCGAGCACCAGCGGCCCACCCGGGGCGGCCGGGTCCACGGAGAAGAACGGCTTGCCGGGGTTGCCGGCCGCGTCGTAGCCGGACTGGTGGGCTGCGTTGACCGCGTCGGCCACCTGCTGGGCCACGGCCGTGATGTCGGCACGCAGCGCGGGCAGGCTCGTGCCGAGCAGCTCGACGGCGCCACCGATCTCGCCACGGAGGCCGCTGACCGCGGTCGTTGCACCTCCGGGCGGGGTGACGGCGAGGGCGAGCGGCTGGCCGTCGGGCGTGCCGTCGGCGTTGACGCCGCTCGTCGCCGAGATCGTGCCGGCACGGTTGCCGGTCACCAGGGCGACACCGCCGACGGTGACGTCGAGGCCACCCTGGCTGTTCTCGACGGCCTTGCCGCCGGTGAGCTCGGCCAGCCGCAGTGCCATCTGGTCGCGCTGGTCGAGCAGGGTCGAGGGGTCGTTGCCCGACATCCGGGCGGCGGCGATCGCCTCGTTGGCGGCCGCGAGGTTGCTCGCCACGGTGTTCGTCTCGCCGAGGTCGGCGAGCAGCGACATGCGCTGGTCGGCCTCCTCGGACTCCACGTTGCGTCGCTGTGCGGCGACGGCGTCGACGAGCGTGCGGGACGTCGCGATGACCGTGGCGCGCACGGCGGGGGAGTCGGGGCTGTTCCCGAGGTCGTGCCAGGCGGACCGGACGTCGGCCAGCGCCTTGGAGATGCCGTCGCCGGCGGGCTCGCCCAGCGAGGCCTCGACGCGGGCAAGTGCCGTCGCCCGCGTGTCGAGGTAGGACTGGGTGCCGTGCTCGGTGCGGGCCCGCGAGTCGAGGAGCGGGTCCACGAGCCGGTCGACGGACCCGACCCGTACGCCGTCGCCGTGGCCGTCGTAGCGGCTCCACATCGCTGGCTGCACGGGAGCGCCCACGGCCTGACCAACGACGCGCCGTCGCGCGTAGCCGTCGGTCGAGACGTTGGCGATGTTGCCGCTGGCGACCTCCATGACGGACTGGTGGTAGCGCAGGGCGCTCGCCGCGGTGCCGATGGAGCCGAAGGTCCCACTCACGTCACAGGCTCCTGTCCACGAGGCTGGCGCGAAGCGGCTCGGCCGTGGCGCTCCCGTCCGCGGCGTAGCCGTCGACCGACTCACCCAGGGACATCAGGGTCTCGCGCGCGGAGCGGTAGCCGGCAGAGATCAGGTGCCGGTTGGAGTCGGCGAGGGTGGTGATCTCGTTGGTGAGGGCCACGAAGGCCTCGCGGTGCTCGGTGAAGATCGTGGTCCACGGCTCCCCGGCGGACTCGGCCAGGGACGCCAGGCTCGGGTTGGAGCTCATGCCGGAAGCGTCGGCCGCCTCGTCGGCGGCGACCGCGCGCAGCATCTCGGTCTCGCGCACGGTGGCCAGGAGGGTGTCGATGTCGCGGGTCGCGTGGGCCAGCCAACGGCTGCGGCCGCTGGCCAGGACCAGCTGCTCGACCTCCAGCCGGTAGTGCAGCTCCTCGAGCAGCTCGCGCTCGCGCCACAGGACCAGGGAGAGCTTCTCCATGGATGCAGCGCGGTGGGTGTCGGTGAGGTTCACGAACGTCCCCATCGGCGGCTGCGCCCCGGACCTGAGGGGTTGACTGGACCAGTGCGGGCCCGCGTGCGCGGACCGGACTACCCGTGCGTCGACGGGTAGGGGCACCCGGGCATGGCCCGAACGGGCCATGGGTCCTCGGGACCACGGTCCCTGATCCACGCGCTGGTGGATCAGCAACCCCCGTTTGGTAACAACTCACCCACAAAACGTTCAACGATCAACCGTGCTCAGCAACGCGACCCTCTCTTCCCCCGCCCCTTCCTCCACGGCTTCCCCCACGACTCCTGCCGTGGTGGACGAGCTCGTGACCGCCCACATCTCCCTCGTCGGCCACCTGGTCCGCGAGGTGCTGGCTCGGGTCCCGAGCCACGTGGACCGCGACGACCTGACGTCCGCCGGCCTCACCGCGTTGGTGCGGGCAGCCCAGGGCTTCGAGGCCGAGCGCGGCGTGCCGTTCGCCCGCTACGCCGCGACCCGCATCCGCGGTGCGCTGCTCGACGAGCTGCGCGGGGTCGACTGGGCGTCGCGCTCGGTCCGACGGACCGCCCGCGGTCTCGACGAGACCCGCACCCGCCTGACCCACAGCCTCGGTCGCGTGCCGACGGACGTCGAGCTCGCCGCGGCGCAGGGCATCCCGGTCGAGCAGGTGCTCGCGAACCGCGAGGACCTCGCGCGCGCCCAGGTGCTGTCCCTCGAGGCAGACGACGCCCGCGGGTCGTACGCCACCGAGCTGCCGTCCGCCGGCCCCACGCCCGAGCAGGCCGTGGAGCACGCGGAGCTGCTCACCTACCTCTCCGAGGCCGTCGCCGAGCTGCCCGAGCGGCTGCGCAGGGTGGTCGAGGGCTACTTCCTGGCCGAGCAGCCGATGGCCGAGCTCGCCGCCGAGCTGGGCGTCACCGAGTCGCGCATCTCGCAGCTGCGGGCCGAGGCCATGGTGCTGCTGCGCGACGCGCTGAACACCCAGCTCGACCCGGCGCTGGTGCCGGCGCACGACCGCCCGGACGGGGTGGCCGCGCGGCGCCGCGAGGCCTACTTCGCCGCCGTGGCCGAGCGCCACGCGGCGGCCGCGACTCGGCCGTTCGTGCCGCAGGTGGCGACGAGCGCCTGATCTCGTCGCCGAACGAAAAAGAAATCCCGAAAGCTCTCAGGTGGGTCGCCGACCCGCCGAACAGGACCTCGACGGAGTCCACGGACGGACTCCAGCAGTGATCCAAAACCACGGAAGGAATCCATCATGGGTCTTCGTATCAACCAGAACATCGACGCCGCCAACTCGTACCGCAACCTGTCGGTCACGCAGGGCCAGATGTCCAAGTCGCTCGAGAAGCTGTCCTCGGGCTTCCGCATCAACCGTGCCGCCGACGACGCGGCCGGTCTCGCCATCTCCGAGGGCCTGCGCTCGCAGGTCGGTGGCCTGAAGGTTGCCTCCCGCAACGCTCAGGACGGCATCTCGGTCGTCCAGACCGCTGAAGGTGCGCTCACCGAGGTCCACTCGATCCTCCAGCGCATGCGTGACCTCGGCGTCCAGGCGGCCAACGACACCAACAACTCGGAGGCCCGGTCGGCGATCAGCGAGGAGGTCACCCAGCTGACCGAGGAGCTGGGCCGGATCGCCAAGTCGACCAACTTCAACGGCACCACGCTCCTGGACGGCAGCGCCAACACGCTGTCCTTCCAGGTCGGCGCGGGCTCGGACGCCGCATCGAACGCCATCTCGTTCGACTTCGATTCGGCGAACGTCTCGGCCGTGGCCGACGCCCTCACGACGGGCAGCGGGCAGAAGTTCGACGTCCTCACCCCGACGGCCGTCACCGGCGCCATGGCCTTCACCGATGGCACCACCAACGTCTCCGTCACGCTGGGTGCTGCCGGCGACTACAAGTCCACCGGCGACGTGGCGCAGGCGTTGAACAGCGACAGCGCCTTCTCCCAGTCCTTCTCCGCCTCGGTGGACAAGGACCAGAAGCTGGTGGTCACCGCCAAGTCCGGTGACGCGGTCACCACGACCGCTCCGGGCACCGGTATCACCAACGGCACCGCGGTCACGGGCGCCATCTCGTTCGACTCGGCCGTCAACGCTCGCAACGCGGTCTCGGTCATCGACGACCAGATCAAGAGCATCTCCACCGCGCGCGCCAACCTCGGTGCGGTGCAGAACCGGTTCGAGCACACGATCAACAACGTGAACGTGGCGATCGAGAACCTGTCGGCGTCGGAGTCGCGGATCCGCGACACCGACATGGCTCAGGAGATGATGAGCTTCACCCGCTCGCAGATCCTCTCCCAGGCCGGCACGGCGATGCTGGCGCAGGCCAACCAGGCCTCGCAGGGTGTCCTGTCCCTCCTCCGCTGATCGCGGCTGAGGAAGCTCACACCCATCGGACACCGGGTGGGTCGCGGTCATCGCGACCCACCTGGTACTGGTCCGGGACGACCTAGGAGGAAGGGACGGACATGGCACCAGCGGCCAGCATCAGCGGGCTCGGCAGCGGCCTGGACACCGCCTCCATCATCGACCAGTTCATGCAGCTCGAGGCGGCTTCCCAGAACAGGTTGAAGTCGCGGCTGAACGCGGAGAAGTCCGTGCTCTCCACCCTCCAGTCGCTCAACACCAAGATCGCCGCCCTCGCCACCCGCGCGGGCGATCTCCTCAAGCCCGCCGCGTTCAACGCCGTCACCTCCACCAGCTCGGAGGCGAAGGTCGCCGTCACCGCGACCACGTCGACGTCACCCGGGTCGTTCTCGATCCGCGTCGACCAGACGGCGGTCAGCCACCGGCTCGAATTCGCCACCGCGGTCGACACCTCCACGGCCGGCGCCGTCCCCACGACGGTCCTGCTGGACCGCGGAGAGGACGGCACGACGGACGTCGAGCTCACCACTGACGGCACGCTCGGCGGCCTGGCGGCTGCGATCAACGACCCCAAGAAGGGCACCGGACTGCGGGCCACCTTGGTCCGCGTGGGTACCGACGAGTTCCGCCTCGTCGTCGAGTCCGCCGCCACGGGAGCTGATGGCAAGTTCGCGCTCAGCACTGGCGACGGGTCGGCCCTCCTCGGGGGCGCCACCGTGCGCCAGGGACGCGATGCGCAGGTCACGATCGGCGACACGGTCGTGGCTAGCTCCTCGACGAACACCTTCGCCGAGCTCGTCCCCGGTGTGACCGTCACCCTCGCTGCAGGCACTGCCAACGGAACGACGTCCCAGGTGACACTGGCCCGCGACCCCGCGGCCACCTCGACGGCCGTCAAGGGCCTTGTGGATGCTGTCAACTCCCTGCTCGCTGACATCGACACGCAGACCAAGACGAGCGCGACCGCGAAGGGCGTGCTGGCCGGTGACGCCGGGGTCCGCAGCGTCCGGGAGGAGCTGCTCTCCAGTGTCTTCCCCGGCGACGGGACCAGTCTGGCCGATCTCGGGATCCAGACCGACCGCTACGGCAAGCTCGTCTTCGACGACGCGGCCTTCAAGAAGGCGTACGACGCCGACCCGACCGGCGTCCAGAGCCGGCTCACCGCGACGGGAACGGGCTTCGTCGCGCGTGTCAAGGATGCAGCCGAGTCCGCGAGCAACCGCGACACAGGCACTCTCACAACCGCGATCACCGGCAGCAACACCTCCATCTCCCGCCTGAACGACAACATCGAGGCGTGGGACCTCCGGCTCGAGCTGCGACGGACCGCGCTCACCCGGCAGTTCACCTCCCTCGAGACGGCCCTCAGCAAGATGAACAGCCAGTCCTCCTGGCTGGCCGGCCAACTCTCCTCACTACCGACCTCGGGAAGCTAAGGACAGCACCCTCATGGCCTACACCTCGCCCTTCTCCAGTCCCTATGCCGCGTCGTCCGCGACGCCGTCGGGGGTGCCGCTCGCCTACCTGCAGTCCTCGGTCGCGACCGCGAGCCCGAGCAAATTGCTCGTGATGCTCTACGAGCGCCTGGTGCTCGACTGCCGCCGCGCGGTCGCCGCCCAGCAGGCCGGCGACCACCCGGTCGCCCACAACAACCTGCTCCATGCCCAAGACATCGTCGTGGAGCTGCAGTCCTCGCTCCGCCCGGGCGTGTGGGAGGGCAGCGAGGCGCTCAACAGCATCTACAGCCACCTGATGGTGCAGCTCATGCAGGCCAACGTGAAGCGCGACGCCACTATCACCTTGCAGTGCCTCGACATCGTCGTCGGGCTTGCGGACGCGTGGCGGGAGGCGGCCGCCGAGGCCGCACGGCCCACCGACACCGCCCGATCCGCGTGACCACGACCCCACCCCCTCCCGCAGCCGGCGACGAGCTCGTCGCGGCGTGGGAGGAGGTCCTCGACGTCCTCGAGCGCGACGCGCACACGGCCGCCGAGCTGGCGGGCGACCCGCGCCACGACGGCGCGCCGGCGCTGGCGGCGTGGACGCCCCCCGCCCCCGGGGGGCCGGTGCCGGACGTCCTCGTCGACCGGGTCCGTGAGCTCCTCGAGCTCCAGGCCGCGGTCCGCGCCGACCTCGACCGGGCCATGGTCGAGAACCGCGGCAGCCTCGCCGACCTCGCGCGGACGGCCTCACCGACACGTCTGCGCGCCGCGGCGTACGTCGACGTCTCTGCCTGAGGCGCGGACCGGGCCATCCGCTCCGCCTGACCGGGTGGTGCGCGCATGGCCCGTCCGGGTGGTGCCCGGTCGGGACCTCCGTCCCGATCGTGTCGAGCTCGTCAAGTTCTCCTCATCAACTCCTCAACAGGACGGCAACAGCGCCGATCCGACCCTGTGAGCAAGGACCGCTCACCCCTCTCGCCGACGGACCGGCACCCGCATCTCCTGCAGGAGTTTTCGTGTCCCTCGGCATGCCCGACGCCGTCACGTCCGTTCTCGCCACCACCCTCGACGGGCTGGCAAACCGGCAGAACGTGATCGCCGACAACATCGCCAACGTCGACACCCCTGGCTTCCGGGCCACGAGCGTCGACTTCGAGTCCTCGCTCACCGCGGCGCTCCAGCGCGGCGAGATGTCGACCTCCGGCGTCACCCCGACCGAGCGGCCGAGCAACGCGCCCGTGGGGGAGAACGGCAACAACGTCGACCTGCGCCAGGAGTCGCTGTCGGCCCTGCAGACCCAGTTCCAGTACCAGATGATGACGCGCGCGGTGTCCGAGCGCTTCGCCCTCGTGAAGACCGCAGCGGGTGCCGTCTGATGGGCGCCTTCGACATGCTGCGCATCGCCAACAGCAGCCTGGGCATGCACCAGACCTGGCTCGACGCCCTCGCGCACAACATCGCGAACGCCAACACGGTCAAGGCGACCAGCGAGGACGCCTTCCAGTCGCAGATGGTCGTGGCCACGGCCCGCCCCGAGGGCGGCGTCGACGTCAGCGGCATCGAGCTCGGCGACGCCGAGGGCATCCTCGAGTTCGCCCCCGACCACCCGCTCGCCGACGCGGACGGTTACGTCCGCACGCCGGCCATGGACATGTCGGTCCAGATGACCTCGCTCGTGCAGGCCCAGCGCGGCTTCCAGGCGTCGGTCCAGGTCACCAAGACCGCGCAGGACACCTACAACGCTGCACTCCAGATCGGACAGGGCTGATGAGCATCGGCGGCATCGAGGCCATCAGCGGCTTCACCCCCCTCGCGGCACCCGTGGTGCAGGCGCCGGCCGCTCCCGCGCCCACGGCGCCGGGCGCGGACTTCGGCAGCCTGGTGCTCGACGGCATCGAGCGGCTCGAGGGCATCCAGGACTCGGCTGACACGCTCGCCGTGCGCGCGGCCTCCGGCACCCTGCCCAACATCCACGACTACACGCTGGCCGCGGCCGAGGCCGAGACAGCCACGAAGCTGACCGTCGCGATGCGCAACAAGGCCATCGAGGCGTTCACCGAGATCATGCGGATGCAGGTCGGATGAGGACCGGGATCACGCAGGCGCTGGACCGCTACCGCCGTTCCTTCGCCCTCTTCAGCCCCGGCCAGAAGGTCGTCGCCGTCGTCGGCACGGCCGCCCTCCTGCTGGCCGCCTTCATGGTGTTCCGATGGGCGTCCGCGCCGTCGTACGCACCCCTCTACAGCAACCTGTCGGCGGAGGACGCCTCCGCGGTCGTCGAGCAGCTCGACGCCGAGGGCGTCCCCTACGAGATCGGCGGCGGCGGCGGGACCATCTCCGTGCCGCGCGACCAGGTCTACTCGACCCGCATCTCGCTGAGCGGCGAGGGCATCCCGTCCGGCAGCGGCGACAGCGGCTACGCCCTGCTCGACGGCCAGGACATCTCGACCTCGCAGTTCAAGGAGCAGACCGACTTCAAGCGGGCCATGGAGGGCGAGCTCGCCTCGACCATCGAGGCCATCGACAACGTCGAGACCGCCGTCGTCCACCTGGCCCTTCCGCCGAAGCAGGTCTTCGCCGAGGAGCAGGACCCCGCCACGGCGTCCGTCCTCGTCGCCACCCGCGGCGGCACCACGCTCGGCCCCGACCAGGTCCAGGCCGTGGTCAACCTGGTCGCGTCCAGCATCGACGGCCTCGACCCCACGAAGGTCACCGTCGCCGACGCCTCCGGCCGCGTCCTCTCGGAGGGCGACGAGTCGGGGACCGGGATGAACAGCAGCCGCAACCGGCAGGTCGAGGACTACCAGGACCAGCTCAGCGGCAAGGCACAGGCGATGCTCGACCGGATCTACGGGCCGGGCAACTCCTCGGTGCAGGTCACGGCCGTGCTGGACTTCGACAAGGTCAGCCGCCAGACCACGACGTACGGCCGGCGCAACGCACCGGTCCTCGCCGAGTCGAAGCAGAGCGAGACCTACTCCGGCGGCGCCGGCGGTGCCAACCCCGGTGGCGTGGTCGGCCCCGACGCCCAGACCGAGGTCAACGGCACCGGTGGCGACGGCAGCTACGGCAACACCTCGACGGTCCGCGAGAACGGCGTCGACAAGGTGGTCGAGCAGTCGGAGACCGCTCCCGGCTCCGTCGAGACCCTGCACGCCGCGGTGGTCGTCGACACCAACTCCGACGTGACCGTCGACGTCACCGAGATCAACAGCCTCGTCTCCTCCGCGATCGGCCTCAACCCGGACCGCGGCGACACCATCGAGACCTCGTCGGTGCCGTTCGACACCTCCGTCGCCGAGGCCGACGCGGCAGCGCTGAAGGCCGCGCAGGCGGCCGACGCCGCCGCCGCGCGCAACGCCTGGATCCGCAACGGCGCCCTCGGTGGCCTCGTGCTCCTGCTCGTCGGCCTGGCCTGGCGGCGCTCGCGCAAGCACGCCAAGGCGCGCCAGGACGCGACGACGTACGTCGTGGAGCAGCTGCGGGCCGAGCAGACGGAGCGTACGGCGCTGCACACGCAGCACGACGAGACCGCACTGGCGCTCGCGCCGGTCGAGACCGCGGCCTCCGACGAGGTGTTCGACGAGCTCGTCGCCCTCGTGGAGCGTCAGCCCGATGAAGTCGCCTCGCTGTTGCGCGGCTGGCTGGTGGAGCGTCCCTGATGACCGTGATGACAGGGCTGGGAGCCCGCAAGGCCGCGATCGTGCTCGTGCGGCTCGGCAAGGAGCGCGCAACGACCGTGCTGGCGCACATGACCGACGAGGAGGTCGAGGCGGTCTCTGCCGAGGTGGCCACCCTTTCCAGCGTGGAGCCGGGCGAGGCCAACGAGGTGATCACCGAGTTCGGCAGCCTGCTCGCCGCCCGCCAGCACATGCTGCAGGGAGGCATGGACCTCGCTCGCGACCTGCTGGAGCGTGCCCTCGGCGAGGACCGCGCCGAGGAGGCCATGCAGCGGCTCAACGCGATGGCCGTCCAGCTGCCGTTCCAGTTCCTTCAGCGTGCCGACCCGACCCAGCTGCGCTCCTTCATCCACGAGGAGCACCCGCAGGTCATCGCGCTCGTGCTGGCGCACATGTCGGCCGAGAAGGCGTCGCTCGTGCTCTCCGGGCTGTCCCCGGAGCGCCAGGCCGACGTCGCGCACCGCATCGCGGTGATGGGACGCGCCAACCCCGAGACCGTGCGGACCGTGGAGGCCATGCTCGAGCGCCGGCTGTCGTCGGTGCTGCAGCCCAGCGACTCCTCGCGGGTCGGCGGTGTCGGCCCCCTGGTCAACATCATCAACCGTGCCGACCGCTCCACCGAGCGCCAGATCGTCGAGGGCCTTGAGTCGCTCGACGCCGGCCTCGCCGAGGAGGTCCGCAGCCGGATGTTCATGTTCGAGGACATCGTCAACCTCTCGGACCGCGACGTGCAGCAGGTGCTGCGCCAGGTCGACACCGCCGAGCTCGCGCTGGCGCTCAAGGGCGTCTCGGAGCAGGTGCGGGAGAAGATCACCGCCAACCTGTCCGAGCGTGCCGCGGAGAACGTGCTGGAGGAGGTCGAGATCCTCGGCCCCGTCCGCCTCACCCAGGTCGAGGAGGCTCAGCAGGCGGTCATCCGCACCATCCGTTCGCTCGAGGAGCGCGGCGAGATCGTCGTACGCCGGGGAGGTGAGGATGAGTTCGTCGACTGAGGTCGTGCGCCCGCTCGCCGGCCTCCGGCTGCCCGAGCTGCGTGCCGTCGAGACGACCCGCGAGACCGCCCGCGCCCAGGGCTATGCCGTGGGCTGGGCTCAGGGACGCCGCGAGGCCGAGGCCGCCGTGCGCGCCGAGGTCGACGAGCTGGCCCGCACCACCGCGGTCCGCGAGGCACAGCGCGACGCCGAGCACGCCGCGGCCCTCGCGGCCCTGCGCCAGGCGGCAGGCGCCGCCCAGGAGCTCCTCGCCGTCGCCTGCCACCGGGTCGACGAGCAGGCCGCCGCGCTGGCGCTCGAGCTCACCCGCACCCTGCTGGGCGCGCTCGAGCCCGACCCCGCCCACGTCCTCGCCCGCGTCACCGGGTTGCTGCCCGAGCACGCGGTCGGATCGGTCCGCCTCCACCCGGAGGTCGCCGCCCTCGCGGGAGACCTGACGGACCTCGGGATCCTCGTCGTCGCCGACCCGTCCCTCGGCCGGGCTGACGCCGTCGCCCAGGCCGACGACCACGTCGTCGACCTGCGGGTCGACGAGGCGCTGGCCCGCGTCGCGGAGGTGCTCGGATGAGCCTGTTGACCGACGACGTGCGCGCTCGCGCCCTCAACGCCGTCACGCCGCTGCGCCTGGGCCAGGTCGCCGAGCTGCTCGGCCTCCAGGTCCGGGTCACCGGCCTCGCGGCCGCCGTGGGCGACCTGGTCGCCGTCGAAGGAGGCACCCGCGTGCTGGCCGAGGTGGCCGCCAGCGGCCCCGCCGGCCTCACCTGCCTGCCGCTCGGCGACACCGCCGGGCTGCGGGTGGGCGACGTCGTACGCCACACGGGCGGGCCGCTGCGGATCCCGGTCGGGGACGCGCTGCGCGGTCGCGTGCTCGACGGGCTCGGCCGTCCCATCGACGGCGGGCCGCCCCTGGACCACCTGCCCATGGTCGGGGTCACCCAGGCCGCTCCCGCCGCCCTGAGCCGCCCGCGCATCGACCACCAGGTCGGCCTGGGCGTGCGCGCCCTCGACTCCCTCACCCCGTGCGGACGCGGCCAGCGCATCGGCATCATGGCCGGCTCCGGCGTCGGCAAGTCGAGCCTGCTCTCCATGGTCGCGCGCGGCACCGACGCCGAGGTGTCCGTGATCGCCCTGGTGGGCGAGCGCGGCCGCGAGGTCCGCGAGTTCATCGACAACGACCTCGGTCCCGAGGGCCTGGCGCGCTCGGTCGTCGTCGTCGCCACGTCCGACGCGCCGCCGGTCGAGCGCCTGCGTGCCGCCGGCGTCGCCACCCGGATCGCGGAGTCCTTCCGCGACAGCGGGCGCCACGTCGTGCTGATGATGGACAGCCTCACCCGCGTGGCGATGGCCCAGCGCGAGATCGGCCTGTCCGCGGGCGAGCCGCCGGCCACCCGCGGTTACCCGCCCAGCGTCTTCACCCTGATGCCGCAGCTCCTCGAGCGCGCCGGCACGTCCGCGACCGGCAGCATCACCGGGCTCTACACGGTGCTGGTCGAGGGCGACGACATGCAGGACCCCATCGGCGACACGGCCCGCTCGATCCTCGACGGCCACGTCGTCCTGTCCCGACGCCTGGCGACCGCCGGGCACTTCCCCAGCATCGACGTCCTCGAGTCGATCTCCCGCGTCACGCGTGCGGTCACCGACGCCGACCAGCGGGCCGACGCCACGCGGCTGCGCAGGCTGTTGGCCGCGCACCGCTCGGTGCGCGAGCTGGTGGAGATCGGGGCGTACGTCGCCGGGGCCGACCCCGACGCCGACGTCGCGCTGGCCCGGATGCCCGCGATCGACTCATTCCTCCGCCAGGACATGGACGAGAGCACGTCCCTCGCCGACACCTGGCAGGCACTCAAGGAGCTGGTGGCCTGATGGCCCGCACACCTGACAACGACCCCGACGCCGGGATGCGCGCGGTGGCGCGCGTGCGCGGCGTCCGCGAGCAGGACAGCCGCCTGGGCCTGACCCGGGCCGCGGCCGACCAGCGGGAGGCGGGTCGTCGTCGTGACGCCGTCGCCGCTCGCCTGGCGACCGCGACCGACCCCGCGGCCATCGACCCGTCCAGCTTCGCGACGGCACGCCTCGCGGCCTCCGCCCTCGCCACCGACCTCATCGCCTCGGAGACCGCGCTCGCGTCGGCCACCACGGTGACCACTGCCGCGCGGGCGCACTGGCAGCGCGACCACACGCGGCTCGCCGCCGTGGAGCTGCTGCTCGAGCGCCGTGCCGAGGACCGCCGGGCCGAGCGGCTGCGTCGCGAGCGGGTCGAGGTCGACGACCTCGTCGCCGCCCGCTGGCTGCGCGCCCGCCGCGACTCTGGCGTCGGAGGTGCGGCATGAGCATCACCGATGTCACCGCCCGGATCTCCGCGATCCAGGCGCAGCTGGCTCTGCTGCCCGGCTCGTCGTCCGTCTCCTCCTCCGCGGGCGTCGGCGCAACCGCGTTCGACTCGGTCCTCTCGCGCACCAGCGCGACAGCCGGCACGACCGTCACCGGCGGCACCGGTGCCGCGACCGGCGACGCCGTCGTCGCGAAGGCCAAGGAGATGCTCGGCCTGCCCTACGTGTGGGGCGGCACCGACCCCGAGCGCGGCGTCGACTGCTCCGGCCTGGTCCAGTCGGTCTACAAGTCCTTCGGCATCGAGCTGCCGCGGCTCTCCGCCGACCAGGCGCGCGCCGGCCGGCCGGTCGCCAGCATGAACGACGTACGCCCCGGCGACCTCATCGCGTGGGACAACTCCAGTCGCAACAACGGCGCGGACCACATCGCCATCTATGCCGGCAACGGCCAGATGATCGAGGCACCGCGTCCGGGCGGCAAGGTGCAGCTCGTCCCGGTGACGACCCCGCCCGACTACATCCGCCGGGTGCTCCCCGACGCGAGCACCGTCTCGACCGTGTCGGCCACCGCGCCGACGTCAGGCCGGACGGTGCCCCCCGGGACGCCGTACGCCGACCTGTTCCAGCAGGCGGCGAGCGCCCACGGCCTCGACCCGACCCTGCTCGCCGCGGTCGCCCGGCAGGAGTCGGGCTTCGACCCGCAGGCGGTGAGCCCGGCCGGCGCCCAGGGCCTGATGCAGCTGATGCCCGGCACGGCACAGGGCCTCGGCGTCACCAACCCCTTCGACCCCGCGCAGGCCATCGGCGGGGCCGCCCAGCTCCTCGACAGCCTGCTCGACCGCTTCGGCTCCACCGAGCTGGCGCTGGCGGCCTACAACGCCGGCCCCGGCGCGGTCCTGCGTTACGACGGCGTGCCGCCCTATCCCGAGACCCAGGCCTACGTCACCTCGATCATGTCCCGACTGGAGAACGTATGAGCATCACTCCGATCGCCCCGGCGCTCCCGACCCCGTTCGCGGACGCCGCAGCCGGTGACGCATCGCCCGGCGCCGGCGGCTTCGCGGCCCTCGTCGCGGGGCTGCTGGCGGGCACGCCCGACGCGAGCGTGCCGACCCCCGTACCCGCGCCCGCTGCGGGCGTCGCCGGAGCGGCTCCGGACGCCGCCGTCGCCGACCTCGCCGCCACGAAGGGCGAGAAGTCCGGCCTCGCCGAGGCCCCCGCGGACACCGGCAAGTCCACCGGTGACGAGTCCATCGTCGCCATCGAGGGAGACGCCGATCCCGGCCTCGTCCTCACCACCGGCGTCGTGCCTGGCCTGGTCGCGTGGCAGCCCCCGGCTGCCGCGATCCAGCCTGCCGCGACCCCGGCTGCCACGACCCCGCCTGCCGACGCCGCGCCGGCCGATCCCGCCATCGTCGCCACCACCGGCGTCGTACCGGGGCTGCCGGCCGCCGTCCAGCTGCCCGCCGCCGCGACCGCTCCTGGCGACGGCTCCACGGGCGCTGCCGCGCCGGCCGCCGGCGTGGGACCGGCCGTCGCGGCAGCCGACGCCCTGCCGGCACCGGCCCCCGGTGCGGCGGAGCGAGCCGGGACCGACGCTGCTCCTGGTGCGACGTCGCCGTCGGACGCCGGCCCGCAGGCCGCGGTCGCGCCCACGTCCGCCCCCGCCCCGGAGTCGAGCCCGCAGCCGTCCTCGCAGCCGACGTCCCCGCAGCTCTCCCCGTCCACCAGCGCGGCGTCCGTCACGGCGGCCACGGTCCCGGCGACGACGGCCGCCCCGGCCGACGCACCCGCTGCGGCCCGCCCGGCCTCGCCCGTGGCACAGGTCGTCCCCGAGGTGACCCGCCTGGTCTCGCGGGGCAACGGGGTGCACCGCCTGACCATGCTGCTGCAGCCGGAGGCGCTGGGCGAGGTGCGGGTGACGCTCACCGTCCGTGACGGCGCTGTCCAGGTGCGGCTCACGGGCGGCGACGAGGCGGCGCGCGCGCTCGCCGAGGGTGCGCCCGAGCTGCGACGCGTGCTCGAGGCCACCGGCGCGAGCGAGGCCCGCGTCGTCGTGCGGGACCTGGCCGGCCAGCCCGCCGCGACCCCGTCGGGCACCGCCCACACCGGGTCCCACCTCGGCGCCCAGACCGGTGCGCAGAGCAGCACCGCAGACCTGTCGTACGGCGCCCAGGGTGGCGCCGGCGGCGACTCCCCGTCGACAGGCGGGGACGCAGGACAGCAGGGCCAGCACGCACGGACGCGTGGTGGAGCAGGAGCCACGGAAGGCCTCACCGACGGAGCGACCGCGCCCCGTCCAGACCCGGTCAGCGCTGCCCGCCAGGGCATCGACCTGACCATGTGAGGAGGGATCGTGACGATCTCCGCCAACGAAGCGGTGACCAGCACGACCACCGCGTTCCCGACGGGAGCGACGACCACGTCGTCGACCGCGGAGGACAAGCAGATGTTCCTGGAGCTGATGGTTGCCCAGCTGCGTTACCAGGACCCGCTCAACCCGGCTGACTCCGGGGAGTTCCTCGCCCAGTCGGCGCAGTTCACCTCCCTCGAGAAGATGCAGGACGTCTCCGACCGGGTCGGGGCGCTGCTGGGCTCGCAGATGGCGTTCGGTGCCGGCGCGATGGTCGGCCAGCAGGTGTCGTGGATCGACACCGACGGCGTCACCTCGCACAGCGGCACCATCTCCGGCGTCACCTTCGGTGCGCAGGGACCGGTCTTCGACGTCGACGGCACCCAGGTCCCGCTCGCGCAGCTGCTCTCCGTCGGCACCACCACGCCCCCCGCGACCTCGGGCGCCGACACCTCGACCACCACCTCGAGCTCCACCACCACCACGGCCTGAGGCCGTCCCGAAAGGAACCCACCATGCTTCGCTCGCTCTTCTCCGGCATCAGCGGCCTCCGCGCCAACCAGACGATGCTCGACGTGACCGGCAACAACATCGCCAACGCCAACACCGTCGGTTTCAAGGCCAACACCACCGTCTTCCAGGACACCCTCAGCCAGGTCATGCGCGGCGCCACGGGCGGTGACGCCGCCACCGGCGGGACCAACCCGGTCCAGGTCGGCCTGGGTGTCCAGGTCGCAGCGACCCGCGGCAACTTCAACCAGGGCTCGGCCCAGACCACAGGCAACACCACCGACCTGATGCTCCAGGGCGACGGGATGTTCGTCCTCGGCTCGGGCGACGAGCGCGTCTACACCCGCGCCGGCGCCTTCAGCTGGGACACGAACGGCAACCTGGTCGCTCCCAGCGGCAAGAAGGTGCAGGGCTACGCCCCCGCCGACACCGCCCACACCACGCTGATCGACGTGAACCTGAAGGACCTGACGGGTGCCGTCCCTGCAGTGCCTGCGGGTGTGGAGATGACGTCGTACTCCATCGGCAGCGACGGTGTGGTCCGCGGCACCTTCTCCGACGACGTGCAGCGCGAGATCGCCACCGTCGCGGTCGCCAACTTCACCAACGTCGCCGGCCTCGAGCGGGTCGGCGAGACCGCCTTCCGTGCCAGCGCCAACTCCGGCGCCGCCGACCTCGGCGTCGCGCGCGAAGGCAGCCGCGGCGAGCTGGTGGCCGGCACTCTCGAGATGTCGAACGTCGACCTGTCGGCCGAGTTCACCAACCTGATCCTCGCCCAGCGTGGCTTCCAGGCCAGCTCGCGCGTGATCACCACCTCCGACCAGGTCCTCGAGGAGCTCGTCAACATCAAGCGCTGACGGTTCCTGCCCAGCCCGGCCCCGGCCCGGCGGTCCCCTCGCGGACTGCCGGGCCGGGGCCGCACCACGTCCGCCCGGTCCCGCGACAGCAGCCCAGCGGCGGATCCGGTTCCCGGTTTCCCCTCAGGTGGGGGGTGGGACAGCCGATGAAGGACATCGAGGCCCACGGACGGGCCTCGAGCTCACGCACAGGGATGGTGCACCGACATGATTGTGTTGACCCGACTCTCCGGTACGGCGTTCGTCCTGAACGCCGACCTGATCGAGCGCCTCGACAGCACCCCGGACACGGTGGTGACCCTGGTCGACGGCAAGAAGTACGTCGTGGCCGAGGGCCTGCTGCAGGTCGTCGAGCAGGTGCGCGCCTGGCGCGGCAGCATCATCGCCGCCGGCGCGCTGCCCGACATGCCGCCCCAGACGATGGCCCAGCGCGCCCACCTGGCCGCGGTCGCGGACCACCCCACGCTCGAGCCGACACTGGAGGAGGAGCGCTGATGGATCCGGCAACCCTGATCGGGGTCATCTTCGGCCTGGTCATCATCGTCGCCGCCAACGTGATGGAGGGCGGCAATCCGATGAGCCTGCTCCTCCTGCCGCCGATGCTCCTCGTCTTCGGCACCACCCTGATGGTGACCATGGCGGGCGGCACGATCCCGGACGCCAAGAACGCGCTCGCCTCCCTCAAGACCGCCTTCACCGGCAAGGTGCGGCCCGCGGGCGAGGTCGTGCCCATGGTGGTCGCCCTGGCCGAGAAGGCCCGGCGCGAGGGCCTGCTGGCGCTCGAGGACGAGCTGAAGAAGGTCGACGACCCCTTCCTCGTCAAGGGCGTCACGCTCGCCATCGACGGCACCGACCCCGACGAGGTCCGCGAGATCCTCGAGGCGGAGGTCCACGCCACCAAGGCCCACGGGAAGCACTCGGCGAAGTTCTTCGCCGACGCCGGCGCCTACGCGCCCACCATCGGCATCGTCGGCACGGTCATGGGGCTGGTGCACGTGCTGGAGAACCTGGCGCAGCCCGAGGAGCTCGGACACCTCATCGCGGCCGCGTTCATCGCGACCCTGTGGGGCGTGATGTCGGCCAACGTGATCTGGCTGCCCATCGGCAACCGCCTCAAGCGGCTCACCGAGCTCGAGGCCGCCCGGATGGAGCTCATCATCGAGGGCGTCGCGGCGATCCAGGCCGGGTCCAACCCGCGTGTGATCGCGCAGAAGCTCGCCTCCCTCCTGCCCGCCGGCGAGCAGCCCGCGGCCTCGGCGAAGGCCGCCTGAGATGAGCTCGGCACGACGCAAGCGGCGGGAGGAGCCGGAGGAGCACGAGAACCACGAGCGCTGGCTGGTGACGTACGCCGACATGGTGACGCTGCTGATGGTGCTGTTCATCGTGATGTTCGCGATGAGCTCGGTGGACCAGAAGAAGTTCAACGCCCTCAAGGACGGCCTCGCTGCCGGCTTCGGCGACTCCACCTCGGTGATGACCGGTTCGGACTCGATCCTGGAGCAGCCCGGTGTCTCCGCCGTCCAGCCGGTGAAGCCCGACAACTTCATGGCCGCCACCCCGGCCGTCCAGCGCGCACAACAGGCCCTGGCCCACCAGGACCAGGAGTACACCGAGGCGCAGACCGAGCTGACCCGCCTCGACGAGCTGGGCGAGCGGTTGGCCGACGCCCTCCGCAAGGAGGGGCTGGGACGTGACGTGACGCGCCGCATCGACGACCGCGGCCTGGTCGTCAGCCTGACCTCCCGGCACGTCGTCTTCGAGCCCGACCGGGCCGAGCTGAGCCGCCGCGGCCAGCGCGTGCTCGAGGCGGTCGCGCCCGTGCTGCGCCGGGCCGTCGAGGACCTCCGCATCGACGGCCACACCAACCAGGTGCCGGTGAAGCCGCGCTTCTTCGCCACCGACTGGGACCTCTCCTCCGCGCGGGCAGTCACCGTGCTCCGCTACCTCCAGGAGGTCGGCCGGATCCCCGGCGAGCGGCTCAGCGCCTCCGCCTTCGGCCACGAGGTGCCTCTCGTCGACCCGGCGAAGCCCGGGTCCCAGGACATCAACAAGCGGGTGGACATCGTCGTCCTCTCGCAGATCCCGGCAGGCTCACGCGCGCTGCTGGACGACATCGCCGCCGTGCAGGTCGGCGGCACGCAGGACTCGACCGAGGGAGGATCCTCATGACCAGCGCCACCATGGAACGTCCCACGAAGGCGGCGGCCGACGCGCCGGAGCCCACCGGGGGCAACAAGAAGAAGAAGCTCATCGTGATCGGGCTCGTGCTCGTCATCGGAGCCGCTGCCGCGTGGTGGTTCCTGCTGCGACCCAGCGGCCCCGCCGAGCCGGAGCCCGGTGAGGTGATGACGATGGAGCCGATCCAGATCAACCTCGCCGACGGCCACTACCTCCGCGTCGGCATCGCCCTCCAGCTCTCCGCCGACGCCCATGAGGCCGACGGCAGCAAGGCCCTCGACGCGACGATCGAGCTCTTCAGCGGCGTCGACCAGGGCGAGCTCGTCAAGGTCGGCCAGCGCGCGGAGCTCAAGGACAAGCTCGAGGAGAAGCTGCACGACGAATACCACGGCGACGTCCTGGAGGTGTACTTCACCGAGTTCGTCACGCAGTAGCCGGCGCCGGCGGGCGCACGAGTCAGGACCAACCCCTCAGGTCCGGTCCGGGGAGGCCGATACCTGACTACGTGACGGCCCTGCAGACCCCCCGCACACCCGCGCACCCCGGTGCCCGGGCGCGCCGGCGTACCCGGAGCGGGGCGGACCCGACGGCGTACGACTTCCGCCGCCCCATCCAGCTCTCGCGCGAGCACACCCGCCTGCTCCAGGTGAGCTTCGACGGCTTCGCTCGCCAGATGGCGACGGTCTTCACGTCCGCGCTGCGGACCGTGTGCACGGCCCAGCTGCGCGGCGTCGTGCAGCAGACCTACGCCGAGCACGTCGACTCGCTCGACCCGATGACGTACGCCGTCAAGGTGACCACCGAGCCGCTGCCCGGCGTCTCCCTGCTCGACCTCCCGCTCCCTGTCGTGATGAGCGCGATCGACCAGATGCTCGGCGGCCCGGGCTCCGACAACCAGCCCACGCGTCCGCTGACCGACATCGAGAGCGCCGTCGTGCGCGGTGTGGTCACCCGGCTGCTGGGTGAGCTGGCCTACAGCGTGGCCAGCGTCGTCCAGATCACCCCCACCATCCTGGGCTTCGAGTACAACCCGCAGCTGGCGCAGGCGGCCGCTCCGGGCGACGCCGTGGTCGTGGCGAGCTTCGACCTCACGCTCAAGGAGCGCACGCACCGGATCACCATCTGCATGCCCTTCGCCGGCCTGCACCCCATCCTGGCCAAGGCGGCGGCCCCGGCCCCGGTCTCGGAGCACGAGCGCCAGCAGCGCAGCCGGTCCGCCGAGCTCGTCGACCGCCGCTTCCAGGACGTCCCCGTCGATGCCGTGGTGCGCTTCCGCCCCACGCGCCTGGGCCCCGATGCCCTCACCCACCTGGCCGTCGGCGACGTGGTGCGTCTCGCGCACCGCGCCGCCGACCCGCTCGACGTCGTCGTCGGTGAGGCCACCTTCGCCCAGGCCACGGCCGGCAGCCACGGCGCCCGATTGGCCGCGCTGGTCGTCGGCACCGCCAGTACCAAGGAGAACGCATGACCACCACCCCCGACCTCACCCGCGCCGACCTCCACACGAGCGTCGTCTCGGCCGCTGCGGCCGCCGCCGAGGTGCTGCCCGCGCCGAGCCCGCTCGAGGCCGGCACCCCGATGTCCGGTGACGACTGGGCCGGCACCGGCCTGGCCGGTGCCGTCGTCGCCGAGCTGCACCTCCCGGGCGCACCGCGCATCGCCGTCCTGGTCGGCCCCGACCTGGTCGAGGCGCTCGCCGCCAGCCCGCTCGGCGGTCTCGACCTCGCTGCGGCCACGCAGCCCGCGCTCGAGGCGGCCGCTGCTGCGTTCGGGACCGGCTGCGGTGCGGCGCGCGAGGTGGCGGTCGAGCTCGTCGGCTCCGACCTCGGCACCCCCTTCACCGCCGTACCCCTCCTCGGCGGCGGCCTCACGGCCGGTGCCCTCCTCGTCTCCGACACCGCGGCGACCGCGGCCGCCTCGGTGCGTGCCGCCGTGCAGCCCGAGGCCGTCGTGGCCCCGTCGGTGCGCCTCCCGCAGCGCGGGATCGAGATGCTGCACGGCGTCGACATGGAGGTGACGGTCGAGCTCGGCCGCACGACCATGACGGTGCGCGACCTGCTGGCCCTGTCCCCCGGGGAGGTGCTCGAGCTCGACCGGGCCGCCGGCAGCCCGGCCGACCTCCTGGTCAACGGCCGACTCATCGCCCGCGGCGAGGTCGTCGTGGTCGACGAGGACTTCGGCCTGCGCGTCACCGAGATCATCGACGAGAGCGCAGCGGGCTGACGTGCTCGAGCTCACGGTGCGACTGATCGCCTCGCTGGCGGTCGTCGTAGGTCTCATGCTGCTCCTGGCCCGCCTGGTCGGGAAGCGGTACGGCGCGCGCGCCGGCGCGCCCGTGCAGGTGCTGCACCGCCAGCAGCTGTCCCGCAGCGCCTCGGTCGCGGTCATCACGGTCGGGAGCCGCGTGCTCGTCGTCGGCTCCACCGACCACCAGGTCTCCCTGCTCACCGAGCTCGACCCCGAGGAGCTGGTGGATGCCGAGCTCGACGGCGCGGTGGACCTCGACCTCACCCAGGCCGTCGGCCTCGAGCCGGCCACTCCTGACGTCGACACCACCGCGGCGCCGACGCGTGCCCGGATCGCGAGCCTGGCCTCGCTGTCGTCCCTCTCCTCCCTGGCCTCCCTCGCGCAGCGCGGTGCCCAGCGCGGCACGCACCGGGGTGCCGCATCCCGCGACGAGATCGCCGCGAGCATCCAGCCCGTGCTGCCCGTCGAGGTCGCGCCCAGCATCAAGCCCGCGCCGCGTCCCACGCCCGCCATGCGCGCTCCCTCGACCGACGGCGGCGCGCTCGCCGGATCCGTCCTCTCGCCCCAGACCTGGCGCCAGGCCATCGCAGCCGCGACGGGCAAGGCGTCGTGACCGCGCGCTCTCGGGTCGCGCGCCACCTCGCTGCCGTCCTGGCCGCCGTCTTCGGCGCCACCGCGGTCCTGCTCGGCCTGACCGCCACCACGGCCGCCGCAGCACCGGCCGCCACATCCTCCGTCGCCGTGCACGCAGGCGTCTCCCCGGCGCTGCCGATGGCCCCGGGTGGTCCGGACGGACCGCGCGCCCCGAAGGGGCCGAACGGTCCCGGCGGCGACAGCTCGGTGACGATCGACCTCGACGGGATCACCGACAAGCCCAGCACGCCGGTCACGGTGATCCTCGCGCTGTCGCTGCTGTCCCTCCTGCCCGCGATCCTGCTGACCTGCACCAGCTTCACCAAGGTGCTGATCGTGCTCGGTCTCACCCGCAACGCGCTGGGCCTGCAGGGGATCCCGCCCAACCAGGTGCTCGCCGGTCTCGCCCTGTTCCTGTCGCTCTTCATCATGGGTCCGGTGCTGACCGAGATGAACGACACCGGCATCCAGCCCTACCTCGACGGCGACAAGACCGCCTCCGTGGCGTACGACGACGGCGTCGAGCCGCTCCGCGACTTCATGCTCGACCAGACCGGCGACGACGAGCTGCGACTGCTGACCAACGTCGCCGGCCGCAAGCTGCCGGAGAACCGCGACGAGGTGTCGATGGCGACGCTCGTGCCGTCGTTCGTGCTGAGCGAGCTCAAGCAGGCCTTCATCATCGGCTTCATCATCTTCATCCCCTTCCTCGTCATCGACATCGTCATCAGCGGCGCGCTCATGGCGCTCGGCATGATGATGATGCCGCCGGTGATGGTGTCGCTGCCCTTCAAGCTGCTGCTCTTCGTCCTCGTCGACGGATGGGGCCTGGTCATCACATCCGTCGTCTCGAGCTACCAGTAGGCCACCGTGACCGACACCACCGTCATCAACATCGCCCTCCAGACCATGGTGGTCGCGCTGAAGCTCTCAGCGCCGATCCTGGTCACCTCGCTCGTCATCGGCTTCACGATCTCGCTCTTCCAGTCGATGACCCAGATCCAGGAGTTCACGCTCGCCTTCGTGCCCAAGCTCGTCGGCGTCGGCGTCGCGCTGCTGATCTCCGGCGGCTGGATGCTCCAGACCCTCGTCGACTTCACCCAGGACCTCTTCGCGATGGTCCCCACGCTGCTGGGCTGACCCGTGACCCTGACCGTGGCGGGCGAGCCGCTGCTCGCCTACCTGCTGGCGTCGGTGCGCATCATCGCCTGGCTGGCCCTCGTGCCGCCCTTCGCCGGGCGCTCCGTGCCGACCATGGCCAAGGTGGTGCTCTCCCTCGGCCTGGCCTTCGCCGTCGTACCGAACGTGGACGGGGGCAGCATCCCGACGAGCACGGGCAGCCTGCTGGTCACCGCCCTCACGCAGGTCGTGGTGGGTGCAGCGCTCGGCCTGGTGACGTACGTCCTGCTGGCCGCGATCGCCACAGCCGGTTCGCTGATCGACACCTTCGGCGGCTTCCAGCTCGCGCAGGGCTTCGACCCGCTGTCGATGAACATGAACACCGTCTTCGGCAAGCTCCACCAGATGCTCGCGGTGATGATCCTCTTCGCCACCGGGGGGCACCTCCTGGTCCTCGGCGGCCTGCTGCGCACCTTCGACGTGCTGCCGCTCGGCGAGGCGCCGGAGCTCGACGGCGCCTCCCACGTGCTCATCACGGCGTTCGGGATGTTCTTCCTGACCGCGGTCCAGATCGCGCTGCCGCTGATCGCGGTGCTGTTCGTGTCCGACCTCGGACTGGCGCTGCTGACCAAGGTCGCCCCGCACCTCAACGCCATCAACGTGATGTTCCCGGCCAAGATCGGCCTGACCCTGCTGCTGCTCGGCCTGTCCTTCCCGGTGCTGCCCGAGGCGGTCAGCCGGCTGGTCGAGCTGGCCAACGAGGCGCAGTTCGCGCTCGTGAGCGGGGAGTGAGGGCAGGTGTCGGAGGAGAAGACCGAGAAGCCCACAGCCCGCAAGCGCAAGGAGTCACGCAAGGAGGGACAGGTCCCGCGCACCCAGGAGCTGGGCGGCTGGGCGACCCTCCTGCTGGTCGGGATGGTCCTGCCGACCCTCCTCGGACGTGAGCTGACCGCCCTCGCCGAGCTGATGCGCGACTGCTTCAGCATGGACGGCCGCGTCGAGGTCGCCGACGCCACGACCCTCCTCGGACGCGGTGCGCGGCACGTGATGGTCACCCTGGTGACCCTCGGCACCGCGGTGATGATCGTGGGTGTGGCGGCCGCGCTCGCGCAGGGCGGCTTCTTCCTCGCCACCAAGTCCGTGAAGCCCTCGCTCAAGAAGCTGAACCCCCTCCAGGGCTTCAAGCGCATCTTCGGCACCCAGGCGCTGTGGGAGGGCGCCAAGATGCTGCTCAAGAGCGCCGTCGTCGGCTTCGTCGCCTACGGCGCGGTCTCGGCGATCATGCCGCTCATCGGCGGGCTGGTGCCGATCGCCGCGGTGCTCGAGGTCGTGCGCGACGAGGTGCTGTCGCTGCTGCGGAGCGTCGCCGTCGCGGGCCTCGTGATGGCGGTGGCCGACTACATGATGGTCCGCAAGCGGATGGGCAAGCAGACCCGGATGAGCAAGCACGAGGTCAAGCAGGAGAACAAGCAGACCGAGGGCGACCCGCTCCTCAAGGGCGCGATCCGCTCGCGCCAGCTCGCTGCCTCGCGCAACCGCATGATGGCCGACGTGCCGAGCGCCGACGTCGTGCTGGTCAACCCGACCCACGTCGCCGTCGCGCTCCAGTACGACGCCGAGCGCGGAGCGCCGCGGGTCGTCGCCCGGGGTGCCGGCGTGGTCGCCCAGCGCATCCGCGAGGAGGCGGCCGCGCACGGCGTGCCCCTCGTCCGCGACATCCCGCTCGCCCGCGCCCTGCACCGGTCCACGGTCGTCGGGCAGGAGATCCCCGCCGAGCTGTACGCCGCCGTGGCGCAGGTGCTGGCGTTCGTCATCTCCCGCCGCTCGACCGGCGCCCGTGGCGGCGAGCACCACACCCCGCGACAGGCCGCCGACCTGCCGGCCGTCCCGGTCGGCGGACGGCGCCGGCGCTCGATCGAGCCGGCCGCGACGAACTCCTCAGGAGCAGCCCCCGCCGGCCGATGAGGGCTGTGGTGCCAGGACGGCGCCGCCCCCGTGCCATGGAAGGCGCGCCCCTCGGCGACCTCCCGAAAGGCACCTCGTGGCCCAGAAGCGACTGCTCCAACTGGGCGTACCAGCCGGCATCGTGATGATCATCGTGATGCTCGTCGTGCCGCTGCCCGCGGTCGTCCTCGACATGCTGATCGCCTTCAACATCACCGCCGCGCTGCTCGCGCTGCTGGTGGCGATGTTCGTGCACAAGCCGCTGGAGTTCGCGGCCTTCCCGGCGGTCGTGCTCGTGCTGACGCTCTTCCGCCTGGCCCTCAACGTCAGCGCCACCCGCCTGGTGCTGCTCGACGGCTACGCCGGCAAGGTGATCGACACCTTCGGCCACTTCGTCGTCGGTGGCTCGCTCATCGTCGGCCTCATCGTCTTCGCCATCTTGCTGGTCATCCAGTTCGTGGTGATCACCAAGGGCGCCGAGCGCGTCGCCGAGGTCGGCGCGCGCTTCACCCTCGACGCGATGCCCGGCAAGCAGATGGCCATCGACGCCGACCTCAACTCCGGCCTCATCGACGAGGACGAGGCCCGGCGCCGCCGCCACGAGGTGCACGCCGAGGCCGACTTCTACGGCTCGATGGACGGTGCCTCGAAGTTCGTCAAGGGCGACGCGATCGCGGCCATCATCATCACGTTGGTCAACCTGCTCGGCGGCTTCGCCGTCGGCATGGCCCAGCGGGGCATGTCCTTCGGCGACGCGATCACGACCTACAGCCTGCTGTCGGTCGGTGACGGCCTGGTCTCCCAGATCCCCGCGCTGCTGCTCTCGACCGCGACCGGCCTCATCGTCACCCGCAACACCGGCGACTCCGACATGGGCTCGGACATCCTGCGCCAGCTCACCAGCAACAAGGTGCCGCTCCAGATCGCCGGTTTCGGCGCCCTCTTCCTCTGCCTGATCCCGGGCCTGCCCAAGCTGCCGTTCGTCACCGCCGGCGGCATCATGCTCCTGGCCTCGAGCCGGGTGCCGAAGCCCGGCGCCGAGGGCGTGGAGCTGCTCCCCGAGCAGGCGCTGGCGCCGGCCCCGGACACCCCGGAGCTGCTCGCCGCGGAGATCCAGGTGGACCCGCTCGGCCTCGAGCTCTCACCGGACATCATCGACCTCGTCGACACCTCCAGTGGCGGTGACCTGCTCGACCGGGTCAAGGCGCTGCGCCGCAAGATCGCCGGCGAGCTCGGCATCATCGTGCCGCCGGTCCGCACCCGCGACAGCATCGACCTGCCCTCGGGCACCTACGCCATCCGTCTGTTCGGCATCGAGGTCGCGCGCGGCGAGGCGCCCCGCGGCACGGTCCTGGCCATCGGCGACAACCTCGGTGCGATGCCCGGTCAGCCGACCCGCGAGCCCGTCTTCGGGCTCGAGGCGTCGTGGATCCCGGCCGAGCTGCGCGTCCAGGCCGAGCTCAGTGGCGCGACGGTCGTCGACCGCGCCTCGGTCATCACCACCCACCTCGCCGAGGTGGTCGGCCAGCACGCCGCCCGGCTGCTCGGCCGCGAGGACGTCAAGACCCTCACTGAGCTCATCCGCCGCAGCCACCCCGTCGTCGTCGAGGAGCTCACCCCCGCCCAGCTCAGCCTCGGCGAGGTGCAGCGCGTCCTGCAGGGGCTGCTGGTCGAGGGCGTCGCCGTGCGCGACCTCGTCCGCATCTTCGAGGCGCTGTCGCTCAAGGCGCAGGCCACCAAGGACCCCGACACCCTCGTCGAGGCGGCCCGCGCCGCCCTCGGCCCCGCGATCGTGGCCCCTCACCTGACGGAGGGCGTCGTGCACGTCATCAGCTTCGACCCCATGCTCGAGCAGCGGATGCTCGAGGCCGTGCGACCGGGTGAGCAGGGGGCCGTGGTGGCCCTCGACCCGCTCATCGGCCAGAGCGTGCTGGGGGAGCTCTCCGACCTCAGGACCGCGGGCGAGGAGCAGGGCCTGCGGCCCGTCGTCGTCTGTGCCCCGCAGCTGCGCGCCGCCGTACGCCGCATGGTGGCGCCGGTGCTGCAGACCACCGCGGTGCTCTCCTACACCGAGCTCGTCGGCGCGAACCAGGTCAGGTCCGTCGGCACCGTCTCCGGTGACCGGCTCGCGGTGATGGCATGAAGCCCGTCTCCGGGACGATGCTCCTCGTCGCCGCGCTCCTCACCTCGCCGGCGCTCGCCGGAGCCGTCATGGGGGCGGTTCCCGTCGACGTCGCGCTCGTGCGCTACCTGGTGGTCGCCGGCCTGTGCTGGGTGCTGCTCACGGTCGCAGCCGAGTGGCTGTGGTCCGAGCCCCAGGCGCAGGCCGCAGAGGTTGCCCCGACGAGCGGCGACGGCACGCCCGACGGTTCCTGAGCGGGACCGGTGTCAGCCGAGTCCTGCGGCGGAGGCGTCGACGCAGATGACGCCGGTGTTGCCGTCCTGGTCCGCGAGCACGGTGAGCCCCGGCGCCTGGCTCTCGTCGACGACGGTGCCGCCGGCCGCGACAGCCGCGGCGATCCGCTGCTCCCGCACCTCGGGTGCGACGTAGACCTCGACGTGGAACCGTTGCTTCGCGTCAGCGGCCGCCTCGTCGTCGAACCACAGGTTGGGCACCCGTCCGGTCGCGTCGCGGACCTCGTCGCTCGGTGACCCGCGGCCCTGGGACGCGGCATCGCCGGTCAGCAGCGCGGCCCACACCGGCGCGACGCTCGCCGAGCTGGTGGTGTCGAGGCCGAGCTCGATCTCGCTGACCGCCGCCGGGTCGGCGGCGAGCCCGAGGCCGGAGGCGAGGTCGGTGATACGGCGGGCGAGGTCGACGTCCTGCTGGGTCACCCACTCCACGACGTGCTCGGTTCCGTCGTCGGCGCGGTAGATCGCGTCGGCGGTCACGAGCTCCAGGTCGACGTGCCGGTCACCGATCGCGGCTCTCGGGTGGTGGCCGACCTCGTCGCCGGCCTCGGCCACCGCGGCCACGAACCGGGCCCCGGCCGCGAAGCCGTCGGTGACGTAGCGGGCGTGCAGGCCCTGGGCCAGCTTGCGCCAGTCGGTCAGTCCGGCCTCGGCGATCTGGGCGCTGCGCAGCATGTCCATGCCTGGCGACCCTAGCCCCACCGGGCGGCCTCGGTCAGCGCTCGAGCGGCACGCGCCACTGGAGCACGGTCCCGCGCCCGGCGCTCTGGACCTCGAGGTCGCCGCCCAGTGCGGCCGCGCGCGTGCGGAGGTTGCGCAGTCCGCTGCTGGGCGCGTCGGAGCCGGCCATCCCGCGACCGTCGTCGGTGACCCACAGCGTGAACCAGCCGTCCTCAACCGCGATGTCGACCTCGACCCGGTCGGCACCGGCATGGCGTGCGCAGTTGGACAGCGCCTCGCGCAGCACCACCGTCGCCTGGTCCGCGAGCTCGACAGGGACGAGGGAGTCGACCGGTCCCCACGACCGTACGGCGGGCAGGAAGCCCAGCACCGGCTCGTACTCCCGCGCGAGCGCCAGCACGTCGCCGCGCAGCGACGCAGACCGTCCGCGCTCCAGCTCGAACACGGTGCCGCGGATGTCGCGGATGGAGTCGCTGATCTCGCGGACGGCCTCGTCGCCGTGGCCGCCGGTGTCCTCACCGCTGCGGATCCCGGCCCGCAGCTTCAGCGCGGTCGCGTAGAGGCGCTGGATCACCCCGTCGTGCAGGTCGCGGGCGATCCGGTCGCGGTCGGCGGCCAGCACGGCGTGCTGGCGATCGTGCTGGAGGACCGCGTGATCGAGGACGAGGGAGCAGTGGCGCACGAAGGCGTCCAGGAGCTCGCGGTCGTCGGCGGACGGGCCGCGGTCGGTGCCGTCGAGCAGCATCAGGACCACCCCGGTGAGGGCGTGCTCCGGGTCGAGGGGGACACCCCACACGGTGTGCTCGCGGTGGCGGACGACGAACTCCTCGCCGTCCTGCTGGGCGGCGAGGACGCGGTCGGTGACCGCGCCCAGCGCGCGGGCGAGCACCGCGTCGATGGCACCGGCACCTGCGGAGACATCGACGCGGCCGGAGTCGGTCGCGACCTCGACGACGACGGCGGTCCGGGCGCCGGACATCCGGAGCGCGCCCTCGGCCAGCCGCGTGAGCGGGTCGGAGAGCAGGAACGGCGGGCGGATCGACCGGTCGACCGCGGCGGCGAGCTCGAGGGACTCACGCCGCCGCTCGTTGAGCGTGTAGCTGAGGGCGTTGCGCACGGCCACGCCGGTCACCCGGCCCAGCCCGGCGATGCTCTCCACGTCGTCGTCGTCGAAGAAGCCGTCCGGGGGAGCGAGGAGGAGCAGGTCGGCGTAGAGCCGCTCGCCCACCACGACCGGCACCCGCAGCACCTCCCGGCCGGTGACCAGGTCGCCCAGACGGGCCAGGTCCTGCTCCGGACGGTCGCCCGGCCCGCCCCGCAACCCGGACGTGCCCAGCCGTTCCCGGAGCGCGGCCGCGTCGGCCTCGTCCATGCCGCGCACCGCCAGGATCCGGGGGGACGGCTCCTCGGCGTCGGGCCCGACCTGTGCGGGCTCGTCGACGAGGGTCAGCACCAGGCCCTGCGCGTGCGTGCGCTCCGCGGCGATCGCGGTCGCCCGATCCAGGACGCTGTCGACGTCGAGGACGGAGACGATGTCGAGCAGGTCCCAGCGGCGCACGGCCGGATCGCCCGATAACACCATTGCGTCATTAGAACAGCCGGGCCGCGGCGGGTCAGACGGACCCTGATTTTCCTCGCGCGTCCCTGGCCCGGGGCCCCACAATGGCGCCGTGACCACCCAGGCTGCGACCCGCTCTGCGTTCGACGACCCGGTCGACACGCCCCCGGCCCGCTGGGTCGGCGCGCTCGTGCTGCTCAACCTCGGCGTGATGGCGGGCTGGTTCGGCCCGATCCAGGTGCTCCTGGCCCAGCAGGCGGACCGGATCGCGGCGGCCGAGCCGGGCGGCATGAGCAAGGAGCTGCTCCTGGCCGTCGTGCTGTTCACCGGCGCGACGGTCTCGATGGTCGCCAACCCCGTGTGGGGCGCCTTCTCGGACCGTACGACGTCCCGGCTGGGGCGGCGGGTCCCGTGGGTGCTCGGCGGGGTGGTGCTCGGCGCCGCGTCGCTGCTGCTGCTCTCGGTCGCCGAGGGCGCGGTGCTCATGGTCGTCGCGTGGAGCCTGGTGCAGCTGGCCCTCAACGCCGCCTGGGCCGGTGGCGTCGCCGCGGTGCCCGACCAGGTGCCGGTCGAGAGGCGCGGCCTGATCGGCGGCCTGGTCGCGATCGCCGGCACGGTCGGCGTGCTGGTGGGCATCAAGATCGCCGAGCTGACCGGCTCGATCGCCCAGGGCTACCTGGTGATCTCGCTGGTGATGCTGGCCCTGTCGGTGCCCTACCTCGCCGGCTCGCGCGACGTACCCCTCCCGGCCGACCACGTGCTCGAGCCGCTGGACTGGAGGACGCTGCTCCGCTCGCTGTGGGTCTCGCCGCGCGAGCACCCCGACTTCGCGTGGGCGTGGGTGACCCGGCTGCTGGTCAACCTCGGCAACTGGATCGCGCTGAACTACCTCTACTACTTCCTCACCGACGGCCTCGGCTACGGCGACGACGACGCCACCGCCAGGCTGGGCCTGCTCGTGCTGATCTACGGCGTGGCGACCGTCGCGACCACGGTGGTCGTGGGGCACTGGAGCGACCGGGTCGGGCGGCGCAAGGTCTTCGTGATCTGGTCCGGGGTGCTGATCGGCGCGAGCTCGCTGGTCCTCGGCCTGTGGCAGGCCTGGCCGGGCGCGCTGCTCGCGGCGGTCGTCCTCGGCGCAGGCTTCGGCGTCTACCAGGCCGTCGACTTCGCCCTGATCACCCAGGTGCTGCCCGGCGCCGTCGACCGGGCCAAGGACCTCGGCGTCATCAACATCGCCTCCGCGCTTCCGCAGGTGCTCGCCCCGGCCATCGCCGGCCTGGTCCTGGTCGTCGTGCGCGAGCTCGGTGGGTCGGTCGCCACCCGCGGGGAGGCCTGGTCGTTGGGCTACGGCGTGGTCTACGTCGTCGGCTTCGCGTTCTGCGTGCTCGGCTCGGTGTTCGTCACCCGGATCCGGTCGGTGCGCTGAAGCGGTCAGCGCGAGGACGTGACCGGGTCAGTTGCGACTGATCGTCATCGCCAGGCCGAGCAGGTGCTGGAGCCGGGCGAGCTCGGAGTCGAGGAACTCCGGACCGCCGCGGCGGCCCATCAGCACGACGTCGTCGTCGCCGAAGGGTGCGGCGCACTCGACGTAGGTGTCGTCGCCCGGCAGCCGCGTCGGGACGGGCACGTCGCGGGCGACGAACTCGTCCGGGGCGGCGTCGGTCCGGTGGACGACCTCGACCCCGTCGGCCGTCGACCGGACCCGCGCGGCCCAGTCGACGCGGAAGGCGATCGGCAGCAGGTCGACCAGGCGGTCGCGTGCCGTGGACGGGTCCTCGGTGAGCGCCTCGACGACCTCGAGGTCGAGGAACAGGTTGCCGCCCGCGGCGTAGCGGCTGATCCACAGCACGCTGACGCCGTCGAGCACGCTGCAGGCGGAGATGATCGAGTCGGGCATCGTGCCGGCGGGTATCTCCAGCAGCACGTCGTCGACCGCGAAGCCGTCGCGCTTCTCCACGATCTCGATCGCGTCGATGTCGCCCCCTGCCTCACCGATCGCGCTCGCGACGCGACCCAGCGACCCCGGGACATCGGGGAGCTCGACGCGCATCAGGTAGGGCATGCGTCGAGGTTAACGGGAGTCTGTGTCGGTCGCGTTTCAGCGGCGCGTCGGTGGGACGGGGCGCTCACGGAGCGGCCGCGAGGCGTACGGCGAGCCCGCTCGCGCGCTGGGCCCGACGACCGATGGCCGCCCGGATCGCCGCCTCGGACCCCACCACCCGCACGCGCGAGCGGGCCCGGGTGACCGCGGTGTAGAACAGCTCGCGCGAGAGCAGGCGGGAGTCCTCGTCGGGCAGCAGCACCGTGACCACGTCGGCCTGGGAGCCCTGCGACTTGTGGATCGTCATCGCGTGCATGGTCTCCACGTCTCCGAGCCGTGAGGGCGCCAGGTCGCGGGGACCGTCGCTGGCCGCGATCACCGCCCGCGGGCCCTCGGGCGTGCGGACCACGACGCCGCTGTCGCCGTTGTAGACACCGAGCTGGTGGTCGTTGGCGGTGACCAGCAGGGGGCGGCCGATGTAGGCGCGCTCGTGGAGCGGGTCGCCCGTCTCGGCCGTCAGCCAGTGCTCGATGCGCCGGTTCCAGTGGCGTACGCCGTAGGGGCCGTCGCGGTGCGCGCACAGGAGCCGGTGGCGATCCAGTGCGGCGAGCGCGCCGGCGATGTCGCCCCGCTCGGCGGCGTCGCGGACGGCGAGGGCAGCGGTGAGTGCGGTCGTGCGGATGCGCGAGGCCGGGTCGGTCTCGTCGACCCACTCGACCGCGTCGTGGCCCGCCGCCAGCACCGCCAGTGCCTCGTCGGCGTCGCCGGTGCGCAGCGCCTCCGCCAGGGCACGGATCTGCTCGCCGAACCGGTGGGTGGTGCGCAACCCGGCGACGGGGGAGTCGGTCCGGCGGTGGAAGCCGCGGACCACGTCGCTCAGCACCGCGCCTGCCTCGACCGAGGACAGCTGGTGCGGGTCGCCCACCAGCACCAGCCGGGCATCGGGTCGCACCGCCTCGAGCAGCCGGGCCATCTGGGTGAGCGAGACCATCGAGGACTCGTCGACCACGACGACGTCGTGCGGGAGCCGGTTGCCGCGGTGGTGGCGGAAGCGGGTGGAGTTGCCCGGGTCGGGTCGCAGCAACCGGTGGAGGGTCGACGCGGTCACGCCCGCCAGCCGCGCCCGGTCGGGCTCGTCGAACGCCTCGGCCTCCTGGTGCACCGCCTGCTGGAGCCGCGCGGCCGCCTTGCCGGTCGGCGCGGCCAGCGCGATGCGCAGCCCGTCGGGGTGCTGGTCGAGCAGGCCGACCAACAGGCTGGCGACCGCGGTCGTCTTGCCGGTGCCGGGGCCGCCGGTGAGCACGGTCGTCCACTGGCCCGCCGCCGCGAGGCACGCCGCCACCTGCTCGTCGTAGGACGTCCCGGGTCGGGCCTGCTGCATGGCCGCCACCAGGCGGGCCATCGACGCGGCCATCAGTCCCGCGTCGTGGTCGGGCGACGTGGCCGCCCGCGACAACAGGTCGTCGACGACCTGCGTCTCCTGCTCGTGGTAGCGGTCGAGGTAGAGCAGGTCGTTGTCCCAGCGCACCAGCCCCGTCTCGACGAGCGGGCTGTCGGCGACCGCGCGGGTCCAGGCGCCCTGGTCGGGCCACGGCAGGTCGGGCGGGTCGGCGACGGTGGTCAGGTCGAGCGCCACCGAGCCACCCCGGACCGCGCGCACGGCGAGCGCGACGGCGAGCAGCACCTGCTCGTCGGTCTCCCTGCCGAGGCGACCCAGCGCGGAGGCGACGTGGACGTCGGCGCTGGTGAGCACACCAGCCGCGTTGAAGTGGGCCAGCAGCCCGGTCGCCCCGAGGGCGAGTCGGGCGTCGGTCGCGTCGACGGGCTCGAAGAGGTCAGTCATGTGCGGCTCCGTCCAGCAGGTCGGACAGCGCGGTGACCAGCGCCACCGGCGGCTGCCACGAGAACACCCCGCACGGCTGGCCGTCGACGCTCGGCGTCCCCGGCCCGCACATGCCGCGGAGGTAGAGGTAGAGCACGCCGCCGAGGTGCAGGTGAGGGTCGTAGTCGGGCAGCCGCCAGCGGAGGTAGCGGTGCAGGACGACGGTGTAGAGGAGGGCCTGGAGCGGGTAGTCGGAGTGCCCCATCGCCTCGTCGAGGACGGCGGGGCGGTAGTCCCACGCGGTGGCCGGTGCGGCCCGGTCGCCGAGCCAGTTGGTCTTGTAGTCGATGGTGAGGAAGCGGGTGCGGCCGTCCACCGGCACCCGGACCACCACGTCGATCGAGCCGGTGAGGTAGCCGAGCAGCCGCTGTCCGGCGAGGGCCGGGTCGCCCGCGAGCGTGTCGGCGAACGTCAGCAGCGGGTCGCCCCCCGGGAGGTGCTCGCGCAGCAGCGGGCCGAGGTCGCCGAGGACGACCTGGGCGGCGGCTGCGTGGTCGCGCGCGGCGAGGTCACCGCCCGCGAGCGGCACCTCGAAGTCGAGCTCGCGGAGCCGGTCGGGCACGTGGACGTCGCGCAGCGTGAGACCGCCGGCCAGGGGACCGAGCGGGGAGTCGCACACCGCGACGAGCGCGTCGGCGAGCACCTCGGCATCGACCTCGACCGCCCACCACGCCCGGTGCTCCTCGATCTGGGCGAGCAGCTCGGCGCGCAGGTCGGCCGCCGCGGGGTCGGCGTGCTCGAGGACCTCGTGGACCAGCGACCCGAACTCCGCGCCCACGGGCAGGTCGGCCATCGGCGACGCGACCGCGGTCAGCGCCAGGTCGGCCTCGGGGGCGGGCACCTCGTCGCCGAGGTCCTCGAGGTCGGCCTCGTCGAGGTCGGGCACGTCGTCGGGCTCGGACAGGACCCGGTCGGGCGCGCCGGCGTGCGGTGCCCCGGCCGAAGCCAGTGCGGAGTACGACGTCCGGCGCCAGTCGGTGTCCACGTCGCGGTCGAACGACCGGACCGACAGCGCCGGCAGCGGGCGGTCGATCGGGGACGTGTCGACGGTGCCGGGCGTGGCGAGCTCCGGCTGCGGGCCGCCGGCCGCCTTCCAGCGGCCGAGGATCTCCACGACCTCGTCGTCGCCGAGCACGGGCTGCTCGTCGTTGACGACCCCGTGCCTGGGGGCGCGGCCGAAGAGCATCCGGTGCAGCGGCGCGCTGGCGGTGTTGTTGGCGGTGGGGCAGTACCAGGCGACCACCTGCGACTGCGCCCGCGTGAGGGCGACGTAGAGGAGGCGCAGCGACTCACCGGCGTCCTCGTGCCGGCTGCGGGTCACGGCCGCGTCGCGCCAGCGGCTCGGGCCGCCCACGTCGCGGCACCGCTCGCCGTCGGCGTCGTGGAAGAGCGGCACGTCCTCGTCGCGCACCCACCGGTCCCACAGGGTGGGGAGGTAGACGATGGGGTACTCAAGGCCCTTGCTGCCGTGGATCGTCACGAGCTGCACGGCGGCGGCGTCGGAGTCGAGGCGCCGGGTGCGCTCGGAGGCGACCTCGAGCTTGTCGTCGGCCACCTGTGCGCGCAGCCAGCCCAGCAGCCCGACCACGCCCAGGCGCTCGTCGACGGTCACCTTGTGCAGCGCCTCGCCGATGTGGCGCAGGTCGGTGAGGGTGCGCTCGCCGCCGACCCGCCCGAGCACCCGGGCGATCAACCCGTCGAGCACCGCGCACTCCATCACGGCCGCGACGCCGCGGGCGGCGAACACGTCGGCGAGGCGGCGTACGTGCTCGCTGAGGGCGTCGGTGGGGTCGGGCTCGGCCTGGAGCTCCTCGGCGGTGCGGCCGAAGAAGTCGGTCAGCGCCGCGGCCCGCACCCGGTCGGCCCGGTGGGGCTGCTCGAGGGCCTCCAGCAGGCTCAGCCACTGGGTGGCGGCGGCCGTCTTGAAGACCGACCCGCCGGCGTTGAGCACGGCAGGCACGCCGACGGCGGCCAGCGCCTCCTGTGCTGCGAGCAGGTCGGCCCGACGGGCGGCCAGCACCGCGACGTCCTTCGGCTCGACGGGCCGACGCCCACCGGCCGAGGTGCCGGCGTCGACGGTCGCGCCGCTCGTGAGCAGACGTTTGACGTCGGCGGCGAGGTCGGTGAGCACGTGCTCGCGCCAGTCGCCGATGCGTGGGCGGGTGCGGCCGAGCTCCTGGTGGCGCACCACGCGGAGCCGGAACGGCGGGCCGGCGTCCTCGAGGCGTGAGGTCGGGTGGTGCGCCGTCACGGGGTGCACCGGGATCCGCTCGTCGCCGAGCGCGGCACCCTCCACCAGGACGAGGAGCGAGTCGAGCAGCGGCTGGTCGGCGCGCCAGTTGACGCCGAGCGTCTGCCGGGTCGTCGCCTGCTCGGCGGCGTCGAGGTAGGTCACGATGTCGCCACCGCGGAAGGCGTAGATGGCCTGCTTCGGGTCGCCGATGAGCACGAGCGTGGAGACGCCGTGGAAGGCCCGCTCGAAGACCTGCCACTGGACCGGGTCGGTGTCCTGGAACTCGTCGATCAGTGCGACCTTCCAGCGGTTGCGCATCCGTGCCCGGGCGGGGGAGTCCTCCGGCCCGAGTGCGTCCGCCAGCTGGCCGAGGAGGTCGTCGTAGGAGAGCACGCCGAGGCGCCGCTTGCGGCGGTCGATCTCGTCGAGCACCCCGCAGGCGAAGCGCACCCGCGCCGCCGCCCCTCCGTCGGGGTCCTCGGCGAGCGCCTCCTGCGGGGCGACGCGGGCCCGCGGGTCGTCGACGACCGCGCGCGCGATCGTCAGTGCCTCCTCCCGGCTCCACGGCGCCCGCTGCTGGCGCGCGAAGAGGTGGAGGTAGTGGTCGTCGCTGACCTCGGTGGTGAGCTGCTCGAGGTCCTCCACGAGCACGGCGCCGGTGTCGGTGTCGCCGGCGACGCCGAGGCTGCGGAGCACGAGCTGGCAGAACTGGTGGATCGTCGCGATCGTGGCGGCGTCGAAGGAGGTCAGCGCCCGGGTCAGCCGGCCGAGGCGGACCGCGCGCTCGGCCTCGTCGGCGTCGAGCAGCCAGTCGTGCAGCCGGTTGGCGGGGTCGGCGGTGGCCGGGTCGGCGAGCACCGCGGCCGCGTCGTCGAGCTGACGGCGTACGCGGTCGCGCAGCTCCTGGCTCGCGGCGCGGGTGAAGGTGACGACCAGCATCTCCTCCAGCGTCGCCACGCCCTCGACGAGGTAGCGGGTGACGAGCGCGGCGATGGTCCAGGTCTTGCCCGTGCCCGCGCTCGCCTCGAGGAGGGTCGTGCCGGTCGGGAGGTCGCCGCAGATGTCGAAGGTGTCCATGACAGCGGGCGGGGGAGTGGGCTCGGTCATCAGATCCCCCGCACCAGCTCGCGGGACAGCAGCGGCGACCAGACGCGGAGCGCGTAGTGGCCGAGCCGGTGCGGCGCGCGGCCCCCGTCGGACGTCTCGCCAGCCACCTCGTCGGGGAGCAGCGGCGCGGCGAGCACGTCGTAGGGGGCGGCCTCGCCCCAGGCGCGGACGTGCCACTGGTCGCCGTCCTCCTTGGGGAAGCCGGAGTCGTTGAAGCGCGGGGTCACCCACTCGGCCCGCGCCTTGGCGTCGGGGTCGGCCTGGCTGCCGCCCCGCTCGCCGATGGCGAACTCCTCGGCGAACGCCAGGCTGGTTCGCACCGGGAGCGGCAGCGGCTCGCACTGGCCCCGCTCCATGACCGCGACGAGGTCGCGGAGCAGGGTGCGGGCCTCGTCGTCGGGCATCGGGGAGATCAGCGCGCGCCGGCCCGAACGGCCCCAGCGCCCGATGGTGTGGGCGGTCCAGTTCTCGTCGGGGCGTCCGGCCGAGAGGGCGAGCGCGTCGAGCCAGGCGGCGAGCCGGTGCTTGGCGCCCAGGCTGGAGTAGCTCACCGCGACCAGGTTGTTGCCGAAGACGTTGCCGACCGTGCCGGTGAGCCGTCGGTCGCCGAGGTCGATGTCGACGTCGAGGGTGCGCTGGACGCCGGCGCGCAACGGGGTCGCGGCCTCCACCAGCGGTCGCACGCGCGTGACGATCTCGGTGAGCATGGTCGAGCCGAGCTCCTCGGGCGGCAGCAGCCCGCGCAGCTGCTCGGCGAGCATCGCCGCCTGCGGGTCGCCCCCGGCGAGCACGTCGTGCACCAGCCGGTCGCCCACCTGCCACTTCTCCAGGCCGTCGAGGCTGATCGGGATGGCGTCCTTGGTCTCGTCGGCGTCGTAGGGGGTGGTGACCCGCAGGCGCTGCCGCAGGAAGCTGCGCACCGGGTGGGCGAAGAAGTCCTGGAGGTCGCTCAGGGAGACCTCCTCCGCGGCCGCCGGGGCCGTGAGGGGACCGGGCACCAGTGACCGGGTCGCGGGCCGGGGCGCGCGGGCCGCCCGCGCGCCGGCCAGGGCGGTGCGGTCGAAGGAGAACGGCCGGTCGGTGGCTCGGACCAGGGCGCCGGACGTCAGGTTGGCCTCGTCGAAGGGCTGCAGCGGGTGCTGGACGAGCACGTCGGTGCGCACCGGCCCGCTGCTGGTGCGGTCGAGCGCGTCGAGCAGCTCGCCGAGCGGCACGGCGGGTGGCTTGTCGTCGTTGGTGTGCTCGCCGCGACCGGCGTAGGTGATGACGAGGGTCTCGGTGGCCGCGCCGATGGCGTCGAGCAGGAGCTGACGGTCCTCGGAGCGGACGTCGCGCTCACCGGTGAGCGGACGCCGGGCCAGCACGTCGTCGCCGTCGACGGACTCCAGCCGCGGGAAGACGCCGTCGTCGAGGCCGACGAGGCAGACCACGCGGTGCGGCACGGAGCGCATCGGCACCATCGTGCAGACGGTCAGCGTGCCGGTGCGGAAGTTGCTCCGGGTGGGTCGCCCGCGGAGCCGGTGCCGCAGCAGGGCTCGTACGTCGGCGTGGCGCAGGCGGGTCTCGTGGTCGCCGACGCCGGCGGAGATGCGGGCCAGCTCGCGGTCGAACTGGGCCACCCGCCAGGCGTCGTCGGCGCTGCTGGCGGTGAGGCCGTGCACGGCCCGACCGAGCGCGGTCGTCCAGTCGGCGACGGACGTGGCGTCGGCCGCCGCGCGGACGAACGTGTGCAGCCGGTCGACCATCTCCACGAAGGTGCCGACGAGCTCGAGGTGGCCGTCCCCGACGTCGTCGAGGGGCAGCGTGGTGCGCACGACCCGGTGGCCGTCGCCCGACATCGCCGCGCCGAGCAGGACCCGCTGCAGCCCGATCAGCCAGGTGTTGGCGTCGAGGTCGAGCCCGAAGGCGCCCCGGTGGTCACGGTCGTAGCCCCAGCGGATCGCGGCCTGGTCGACCCAGCGCGCCATCCGCTCGAGGTGGTCGTCGGTGAAGCCGAAGCGCGCCCGCACCGGCTCGGTCGCGGCGAGGTCGAGCACCGCGGTCGCCGTCATCCGGCCGGCTGCGAGCTCGACGAGGTCGGCGGCCACCCCGAGCAGCGGGTTGTTCGCTCCCGGGGACCGGTCGGCGAGCCTGACGCGCAACCGGTGGGCCGGGTGGCCGACGTCCTCGTGCGCCACGTCGGCCAGGCCGAAGCCGGCCGAGATCAGCGGCGCGTAGGTCTCGATGTCGGGGCACATCACCAGGATGTCGCGCGGCTCCAGGGTCGGGTCGTCCTGGAGCAGGCCGACCAGCACCTCGCGGAGCACGTCGACCTGGCGGGCGGTGCCGTGGCAGGAGTGCACCTGCACGGACAGGTCGCGCGGGGCGCGGACCCGGCCGGCGAGGGTCGCCGCGTCGGGCGTGCGGTTGGCGCGGAGGTCGGCCTGCAGCCAGCCGAGCAGCGTGGACGGGTCGGCGTGACCGGCCGGGGCCTGCTCGGCGTCGAGACCGCCGAGCGTACGGCGCAGCTCGCGGGAGTCGCGGCCCAGCGAGGCGAGCAGCGGGTGCCCGACCAGCTCGGCCGAGTCGTCGTCGGCGCGCGCCACCGGGCCCTGGGCGGCTGTCGGTGCGAGCGCCGACCAGAGCACCGGCGAGGGCTGGGGGAGCCAGAGGTGGACGTCGCGGTGCTCGCCGAGCGCCCGCAGGAGCTCGACCTCCGTGACCGGCAGGCGCGTGTGCCCGAAGAGCGAGAGGCGGCCGGGCAGGTCGAGGCCGTCGAGCCCTCGGGCGCCGTCGCGCAGCCGCTCGAGCGTGGCCGCGTGGCGCACGTCGGGTGCGGGGTCGTCCATCCGTGCGACGAGCCGCCGCCAGAGCTCGGCCTGCCAGCGCAGGTCGGTGTCGAGCGCACGCCCGGCGCCGTCGGTGTCCTCGCCGGCCCCCCAGTCGCGCACCAGCTGCGGCCGCTGCACGGCATAGGAGGAGAACAGCCCGGCGAGCCGGCGCGCCACGGCGTAGCGGCGCGCGCTCCGCTCGTCGGTGGGGTCGCCCCCGCCGAGGTGGCGCCGGAGGTCCTCGAAGCCCGGCTCGTCGAGGCATCCGTCGATGACCGCCAGGAGCGGCCACGCCAGCCGGTCGGGGCTCCACGGGTCCTCGGCGTCGCGGTCGAGCAGCATCGCGACCAGCGAGTGGGGCGTCACGAAGTCCACGCCCGCGCACACGCCGTCACCGCCCCGCGGGCCGACGCCGAGGCGGTGCGAGAGCCGCTGGGTCAGCCAGCGCTCGACGCCGCGCGCCGGCACGACGACCACCTCGCGGGCGAACGGGTCCGGCAGCGGGGTGACCAGCAGGTCGGCCAGGCCGTCGGCGAGCGCGTCGGTCCGCTCGGCCGTGTGGAGGTGCAGGGTCACGGCGCCACCCTATGAGCGGGCACCGACGCTGTCCGGACGGCAGGGCAGGACGGGACCGGTCACCGGAGGGTGGAAGGTGCCCCCCGATGACCGGAGCGGGTCAGGAGCGGTGCTCGATCTCCTCGGCACGGGCGGCGTCCATGCGCCAGATCACGAAGGAGCCGACAATGGCGACGAGGATCGCCACGGTGCTGATGAGGATCATGCTGGCCATGGGGATCTCCTGGGGTGGTGGACCAATAGTTCTACAGTTCTGTATAAGTTAGTTCAACACGTTTGGCAAGGGTTTCGGGCGCTCGGTTCGGGAGGCGCGGGGGATGGACGAGGAGATGGACGAGAAGATGGGCGAGAAGATGGGCGAGGGGTTCAGCATCGGCGTGCTCGCCTCCCGCACCGGGGTGACCCCCGGCGTGCTGCGGACGTGGGAGAGCCGCTTCGGCTTCCCCGCCGGCCGGCGCTCGCCCGCCGGCCACCGTCGCTTCACCGACGCCGACGTGCAGCGCGTGCGCGAGGTGATCGAGGTCCGCGACAGCGGCGTCCCGCTCCAGCTCGCCATCGACGCGGTCGCCCGTCGCGACGCCGGCGGTCCCCCGGAGTCCGTGCACGCCGCGCTCGTCCGCGAGTTCCCCGAGCTCCGTCCGCAGCGCCTGGGTCGGCCCGCCCTCGTCGCGGCGTCGTACGCCGTCGAGGACGAGTCGCTCGCCCGTGCCGACCGCCCGGTGGTCCTCGGCGCCTTCCAGAGCGGCTACCACTTCGGCCACGCCCGCCATAGATGGGACGAGCTCGCGCGCACGGCCACCTGGAGCGCGGTCGTCGCCGACTTCGCGTCCGAGGACCTCCCCGCCGACCCCGCGGCCCGACCCGCACGGTGCCAGCTGCCGCCCGGGTCGCCGATGCGGCGCGAGTGGGTCGTGGTCAGCGTCAGCGCCGGGTTCTCGGCGGTGGTGTCGGCGTGGGAGGTGCCGAGCCGACCGGGCGAGGAGCCCGCGTTCGAGTCCGTGCTGAGCACGCACCGCCCGGTCGCGCTCGCCGCCGCGCGCGTGGTGGTGGCCGCCGCCCGGGTAGCAGGAGCCACGCCGCCTCCATCCGTCGAGGACATGCTCGACGACGTCACGCCGCGGGCGGCGACTCCCGCGGTCGAGGCCGACCGGGTCTGGCTGCGGGCGCTCGCCCACCTCGACCCGCCGCGCTGATCGGGCCGCGGCCTACTTCGCCAGGAAGTACACCAGCACGAGGACCGCGAGCGCGGCGATGAGCCCGAGGGGGACGAGGGTCACCATGAGGGGCCGCCCGCTCTGCTTGCTCGGGTCCACCTGGTCGGGGTCGTGTCGGGGATCCATCACGGGGAAGTACCCGGACGACGGCTGTCCATGCGCGGGCCGGCGTCCGGACGCGAGAACGGCCGGCCTCGTCGTGCGTGACGACGTCGTGACGACGAGGCCGGCCGTTGGTCCCCCGAACTGATCCGAGGTCAGCCCTTGAAGGCGTCCTTGATCTTCTCGCCGGCCTGCTTGACGTTGGCGCCCATCTGGTCGCCCTTGCCCTCGGCCTCGAGCTGCTCGTCGTCGGTCGCCTTGCCGGCGGCCTCCTTGGCCTTGCCCTTGAGCTCGTCGCCCTTGTTGTCCATCTTGTCGTCCAGACCCATCAGAGATCCTCTCCTCGGTGAAACGGTCAGTGGTTGCGCAACGCGTCGATCAGCTCGTCCTTCGACATCGAGGAGCGGCCCTCGATGTCGAGCTCGGCGGCGCGCTTGCGCAGCTCGTCGACGGTGCGATCCTCGTAGTCCTGCGCCTCGCCGCCGCGGTGGCCCATCGTCGAGCGGCCCTGGGCGGCTGACGCGTTGGCGATGCGGGCGGCCTTCTCCTTGCTCGCACCGTCGTCGCGCAGGGCCTCGTAGACGTCGGGGTCCTTGACGGAGGGCCCCGGATCCTTCCGCTTCTCAGCCATGGTTGCCACCGTGCCACCCGGCTGGTGAGGGCGGTTCACCCGTGGGGAGGTGTGCGCCGCAGGCGCCGTGAGTACCGTCCCGGGGATGCCCGAGAACACCTCCGACGAGACGCGCGAGGAGACGCCCGACGAGCGCGCGGACCGCAACTGGAACGAGCTCCTCCAGGAGCTCCGCGTGAGCCAGACCGGCGTCCAGCTGCTCGCCGGCTTCCTCGTCACGCTGCCGTTCCAGGAGCGGTTCGAGGAGCTCGACTCCTTCCAGCGCGGCTGGTACGTCGGCCTGCTGGCGCTCGCCCTGACCACCGTCGGGGTGATGTTGTCGCCGGTCGCGATCCACCGTCGGGTGTTCCAGGAGGGCGCCAAGCCCGAGCTCGTGCGGGCCGGTCACCGGCTCACCGTCGTCGCGCTGGGCCTGATCGGCGTGCTGCTGGGTGGGATCGCCTTCCTGGTCGTCGACATGGTCTACGACCGCACTGCCGCTGCCGGCGGGGCGGTCGTCGCCGTCATCGTCCTCGCCGGCCTGCTGGTCGGCCTTCCCTCCCGCGTCGCTCCGCGCTAGTCCGGCCCGAGGTGGGGCACACTCCGAGGTGTGGAGCTGCGACACGTGCTGGTGCCGGCCCTTGCCGGCGCGCTGGTGCTGGCGGGCTGCACGGAGGACACGGCGGAGGAGACGGAGCGACCAGCGGAGCCGGCGGCCGTCACCGTCTCGTGGGCCGAGCAGCCGCTGCCGGCGCCGACCGGCGCGCCGGGACGCACGGTCGTCCGCGACGCCGTGCAGTGCGGCGACGGGTGGTGGGTCGTCGGAGCCGTGCTGCTCGAGCACCCCACGGAGACCCGCGACACCCGGCCCGCGGCCTGGTTCTCCCCCGACCGCACCTCGTGGACGTCGGTCGAGGTGGGCTCCACGACGTACTGGGGGCGGCGCGCGATCCTCAACTCGGTGGCCTGCTCGCGCGGGAGGATCGCTGTGGTGGGCGCCCGCTCCGGGGGAGCCCACGGGAACCCCCGGGTGACCACCTTCCGCCTCGACGGTGACCGCCTGGTCGACGTGCCCGCGCTGTTCATCCAGTACGGCGGTGTCACCGCGACCAACGTCGGACCCGTCGCCGGCGGGCCGACCGGGTGGCTGATCACCGGCAACCGGATCTCCGGACCCGGGGTGTGGTTCACCGACGACCCGCGGGAGTTCACCCGCGTCGAGGAGGAGCCCGGCCTGACCGACGACGGCGACCTGGAGTCGCTGGCCCAGGGCGCCGGGTGGTCGGGGGATGAGTGGGTCCTGGTCGGGTCGGGCGCACGGACCGGCCGACACCTCGACCCCGACCCGCTCGCGTGGACCTCCACCGACGGGCTGGCGTGGACGCCGGAGCCGATGCCCGCCCAGGAGGGTGTGCAGGACGTGCACCGCGTCGTCGCGCTCGCGGGCGGCGGGGTGCTCGCGGTCGGTCGCAGTGAGGACGGGTTCGCAGCCTGGGTCCGCGACGACGAGGGCTGGAGCAGCGCGACGGGCTTCGGGGCCGTCGCGGACTCGTGGCGCGGTGCGCCGTACGTCGCGTCGCTGGTGCGCACACCCGTCGGCGTCCTGGCCACCGTGAGCACTGGCGACCACTACGAGGTGTGGCAGACGACCGACGGCCGGTCGTGGCGGCAGGTCGACGTACCGCTCGAGCCGCGGACGGCGGGCGACCACACCCTGGTGGCCGCGGACGGCGACGCTTTGCTGCTCGTCGCGGACGCCGGCGACGGCGGCCACGTCTGGAGCGGGACGGTCGCACCGACCGGGTAGCGCCCGACGACCAGACCAGTGGTCCAGTGCGCGTGGCGCTCCTCACGCCTGAACAGGTGCGAGTTCGATAACGAACCGGTCACGGCTGCGATCCGGTCTGGACGTGACTGCCATCACTCCATAAGTTGTGCCGAACAACATATGCGCGGAGGCGTGGCGATCAGCCGTGGACCGACGTGCGATCGAAATCGCTAGGAGGCGGTTCGTGTGAAGCGGAAGCACAGTTTGGTCCTGGTCCCCCTGCTCGGTCTCTCGATGGCGCTCACCGCCTGTGGCGGTGACGACGGTGACTCGGGTGACAGCGGCAGCGACAACGGCGGCAGCAGCGAGGCCAGCGGCAAGATCGGCGTCATCCTCCCCGACACCGAGTCCTCGGTGCGCTGGGAGAGCGCGGACCGCCCGGCCCTCGAGGCAGCCTTCGAGGAGGCCGGCGTCGAGTACGACATCCAGAACGCCGAGGGTGACGCGGAGCGGATGACCCAGATCGCCGACACGATGATCGGCAACGGCGTCACCGTCCTCGCGATCGTCAACCTCGACTCCGAGTCGGGCGCCGCGATCCAGGAGAAGGCGAAGTCCCAGGGCGTCGCCACCATCGACTACGACCGCCTCACCCTCGGTGGCTCGGCGGAGTACTACGTCTCCTTCGACAACACCGTCGTGGGCGAGCTCCAGGGCCAGGGCCTCGCGGACTGCCTGGGCGACAAGGAGGCGAACATCGTCTACCTCAACGGTTCGCCCACCGACAACAACGCGACGCTGTTCGCCGAGGGCGCCCACAGCGTGCTCGACGAGATGAGCAACTACAAGGTCGTCGGTGAGCAGGCCGTCCCGGACTGGGACAACGAGGAGGCCGCCACGATCTTCCAGCAGCTCTACACCGCTGCTGACGGCAAGGTCGACGGCGTGCTCGCCGCCAACGACGGACTCGGTGGCGCCGCCATCAGCATCCTCGAGGGCAACGGCCAGGCCGGCAAGGTCCCGGTCACCGGTCAGGACGCCACGGTGGAGGGCCTGCAGAACGTCCTCGCCGGCACCCAGTGCATGACGGTCTACAAGTCCGCCACGCAGGAGGCCGGTGCGCTCGCCGACGCCGCCATCGCCCTGGTCAACGGCGACGAGGCACAGACCACCGGCACCACGGTCGACTCCTCCGACGACAGCGAGGTCCCCTCGATCCTGCTCGAGCCGCAGGCCATCACCAAGGACAACGTCGGTGACGTGATCGACGACGGTGGCCAGAAGGCCGAGGACGTGTGCGTGGGCAAGTTCGCCGACCTGTGCACCGAGGCCGGCATCTCCTGATCCTGATCAGGACTGCCTGACCCTCCGCGATACGACGACGCCCGGGCCGGACCACTCGGCCCGGGCGTCGTTCTCGTCCTCTCGCACAACAAATTCTGCTGATCGGAAGTGGCAACAATGGTGCAACCGCTGCTCGAGCTGCGCGGCGTCAACAAGAGCTTCGGCGTGGTCCACGTGCTCCACGACGTCGACTTCGCCGTCTACCCCGGACAGGTCACCGCGCTCGTCGGTGACAACGGCGCCGGCAAGTCGACGCTGGTGAAGATCATCGCCGGCATCTACGGTCGCGACAGCGGCGACTACTACTTCGAGGGCAACAAGGTCGAGGTGCACGGCCCGCGCGACGTGGCCCACCTCGGCGTCGAGGTCGTCTACCAGGACCTCGCCCTCTGCGACAACCTCGACATCGTCCAGAACATGTTCCTCGGTCGCGAGGAGACCAAGGGCATCGGCCTCGACGAGGTCACCATGGAGTCCCGGGCCCGGGAGACCCTCGCGTCCCTCTCCGTGCGCACCGTGAAGTCGGTGCGCCAGAGCGTCGCGAGCCTCTCCGGTGGCCAGCGCCAGACCGTCGCCATCGCCAAGGCGGTCCTGTGGAACTCCAAGGTCGTCCTGCTCGACGAGCCCACCGCCGCCCTCGGCGTGGCCCAGACGCGCCAGGTGCTCGACCTCGTGCGCCGTCTCGCGGACCGCGGTCTCGGCGTCGTGCTGATCTCGCACAACATGGGCGACGTCTTCGAGGTCGCCGACCGGATCACCGCGCTCTACCTCGGCCGGGTGGCCGCTGACGTCCCCGCGAAGGACGTCAACCACAGCCAGGTCGTCGAGCTGATCACCGCCGGACGCTCCGGGGACCTCGGGATCTCCGAGAACCCCGCGACCGCGGCCGTCTGAGAAGGACCGGAGACTCACATGACCGTCGACCCCGACACCCAGTCGTCCCCCGCGACCCCGGCCGCGAGCGGTTTCGACAACGACAACCGCCAGGCCGCCACGATCGGCGACTCCGCCCGCGACTACGTCGACCGCCTGCGCGGCGGCGACATGGGCTCGCTCCCGGCCATCCTCGGCCTGATCTTCCTCTTCGTCGTCTTCAGCTCCCTGCACGACCGCTTCCTGACGACGTACAACATGGCCAACCTGGTCATCCAGGCCGGCTCGATCATCGTGCTCGCCATGGGCATCGTCTTCGTCCTGCTGCTCGGCGAGATCGACCTCTCCGCCGGTGTGGCAGGCGGCGCCGCGGCGACGATCATCGCGCTGATGCTCATCGACTACGACTGGACGTGGTGGGCCGCGACCCTGGCCGGCATCGCCGCAGGTGCCGTGATCGGCGCCATCATCGGCTCGCTCGTCGCCTTCCTCGGCATCCCGTCGTTCGTCGTGACCCTCGCCTTCTTCCTGGCGCTGCAGGCGATCCCGCTGAAGCTGATCGGCTCGGGCGGCTCGCTGCGCTTCAACGACGAGGTGCTGCGCGGGCTCTCGATCAAGAACGTGCCGGTGACCGCGGGGTGGATCGCGGCGGTCCTGATCGTCGCCGGCTTCGCGGCCATGTCGCTGTGGAGCTACCGCACGCTCTCCGCGAAGGGCCTGGTCCACCAGCCGCTCGGCCTGGTGATCATCCGCATCGTGGTGCTCGGCGCGATCGTCCTCGGCGTCACGGCGCTGCTGAGCGCCAACCGCGCCCCCAACCCGGCGCTCTTCAACATCAGCGGCATCCCGTGGGTGCTGCCCGTCGTGGTCGTGCTCCTGCTGTTCTGGACCTTCGTCCTGACCCGCACCCGCTTCGGTCGTCACCTCTACGCCGTCGGCGGCAACGCCGAGGCCGCCCGCCGCGCCGGCATCAACGTCAACCGCGTGCGGATCACCGCCTTCGTCATCTGCACCTCGATGGCGGCGCTCAGCGGCCTGCTCGCCGCGTCGTACACCGGCAAGGTCTCCCCGGGCTCCGGTGGCGGCAACGAGCTGCTGTACGCCGTCGGCGCCGCGGTCATCGGCGGAACCAGCCTCTTCGGTGGCCGGGGCCGCGCGATCGACGCCGTGATCGGCGGCCTGGTGATCGCGACGATCCCCAACGGCCTGGGCCTGCTCAACCAGGCGAGCTACATCAACTTCCTCGTCACCGGTGGCGTGCTGCTGCTGGCCGCGAGCGTGGATGCGATCTCGCGTCGTCGTCGTTCCTCGGCCGGCGTCTAGGTCACGCTCATGAGCCCGCAGCGGCGCGCGGGCCTCGGGACCAACCAGGAGGCCGTCAGGCGCCACAACCTCGGCACGTTGCTCCGGCACGTCCACGGCGCCGGCCAGATCTCGCGCGCCGAGCTGACCAGCCTGATGGGGCTCAACCGGAGCACCATCGCCGGGCTGGTCGGGGAGCTGGAGTCACTGGGCATCTCGGAGCGGGCCATGCCCGCGGATGGGCCCCGGCAGGGAGCCGGGCGCCCGTCCGCCGGCGTACGCATCGCGGCCGAGGGGCCGTTCGTCATCGCGGTCGACCTCGGGGTCGACCGGGCCGTGGTCGCCCGGGTGGGCCTCGGCGGACGCGTGCTGGAGCGGGCGCAGGCGCCGGTCCACAGCGACGGCGAGGCGTGGCAGGTCGGCGCCGCCGTGGCTGCGCTGATCCGTCGGGTCGTGGAGGATGCCCCCGCGGCGGCGCCGCTGGTCGGCATCGGCATCAGCGTCCCCGGCCTGGTGCGGCGCAACGACGGACTGATCCGGCTGGCGCCGAACCTGGAGTGGCACGACGTGTCCTTCGGCGGCATCGTGCTGGCCGCCCTGGGGCTCGACGTCCCGGTGTCGCTCGCCAACGACGCCGACCTCGGTGCGCTCGCGGAGCACATCCGCGGCGCCGGCGTGGGCGTCGACGACCTGATCTACGTCTCGGGCAACGTCGGCGTCGGTGCCGGGGTCATCACCGGGGGCGTCCGGCTCGAGGGCGCCGGCGGCTATGCCGGCGAGGTCGGTCACCTCCTCTTCAACCCGCAGGGCCGCCCGTGCCACTGCGGCAACCGCGGCTGCTGGGAGACCGAGGTCGGTGGCCACGCCATCGCCGAGGCGATCAGCTGCCCACCCGACAAGGTCGCCCAGCTCGACGAGGTGCTCGAGGGCTTCACCACGCCGACACCGGCGCTGCGGGCCACCGGCACCGCGCTCGGCCACGGCCTGGCGAGCATCGTCAACACGTTCAACCCGCGGCTGATCGTGCTCGGCGGCTACTTCCGCTCGCTCTACCCGCTCGTGCGCGGGGAGGTCAACGCCGGTCTCGCCGACCGCGCCCTGCCGGCCCCGCTGGAGTCGGTCACCCTGGTGCTGCCCGGGCTGGGCTCCGACTCGGCCCTGCTCGGCGCGGCCGAGATCGCCCTCGAGCCGCTCTTCGTCGATCCGGTCGCCGCGCTCGGCTCCTCCCTGGTCGACGTCGGTTCGCTCCTCGCGGTGTGAGCCCGCGCCACCGGCAACGGAGGCTCAGGCCGGCCCCCACCCCTCCGGCTCGGCGAGGTCGAGCTCACCGCTGAAGACCGGACCGAGCGACTGCTCCGCCGCGCCGAGGGCCGCGGCCTGGATGCCGAGCGTGCTGAGCCTCAGCTCCGGCCGGACCTGGACGGCCGACGCGAGCCGCTCGTCCAGGGTGCGGCGGGCGGGCTCGAGCACGAGGTCGCCCAGCGGCGCGAAGTAGCCGCCGAGCACCACGACCTCGGGGTCGAGCACGCTGCTGAGCATCGCGATGCCCAGGCCGATGTCGCGACCCACCCGGGCCAGCCCGTCCCGAACGGCGGGGTCGTCCGCGGCACGGGCCGCCACCGCCTCGGCGGTGCGCAGCGGGGTGTCGAGCTCGGGCATGCCGACGGCGGCGAGCATCGCGTGCAGCCCGACCGACGCCTCCCAGCACCCGCGCCGGCCGCAGCCGCACAGCGCGGTCGAGTCGCCGACGGGCATGTGGCCGACCTCGCCGGCGAACCCGGCGCCGCCACGCATCAGCTCGCCGTCCTGGACGATGCCGGCACCGATGCCGACGGTGCCCGTGAGGTAGAGCGCGTGCGCCACCCCGACCGCGGCGCCGTGGTGCGACTCGGCGTACGCCGCACAGTTGGCGTCGTTGCTCAGCCGGACCCGACCGCCGGGCACCAGCGCGCCGATGGCGTCGGCGAGCCCGGCCCCCTCGACGGCGAGGTTGGGCGCCCACGCCACCGTGCGGTTGTCGCCGCGCACCAGCGCAGGAACCGCCAGCGTGGTCCCCACGACGATCCGGTCCGGGCCGGCGTGCCCGGCGACGGCGTCGCGGGCCAGCTCGAGCAGGGCGCCGTTGACGGCGTGCCGGCTCTCGCTGAAGAGGACCTGGCCGGCCAGGTCGAGCACCACGGCCGAGACGTAGTCGACGTTGAGCTCGAGCCCGAGGGCCACGAAGCGATCACCCAGCAGCCGGACCGGGCGGCCCGGCCGTCCGCGGACGCCCGGGCGCGAGCCTCCCTCGGCGACGGCGCCGGCCGCCTCGAGGTCGGCCACGATCACGCTGATCGTCGCCTTGGCCAGGCCGGTCTGCTTGGCCAGCTCCGCCCGGGTGGAGGCGCCCTGCTGGCGCAGGGCGCGCAGCACCACCGCGGTGTTCTGACGACGCAGCCCCTCGATGCCGGCGGTCGGCTTCGCCGGTCCGGTCGAGGGGCTGGTCATGGTGCGAGGGGTGGTCGGAGGTGTCAGCGGACGCCGTAGAGGTGCTCGAGCGCGAGCTGGTCGAGGTGCTCGGTCGCCGCACCGATGGTGGCGAGCGCCTCCGGGTCCGGGAGCGGCCAGTCGAGGAGCTGCTGCCAGCCCTCGCCGTCACCGAGCGTGGGCTGGGCGAGCTCCGGGAGCCGGGCGGCCTCGAGCGCGGCCCGCACCTCGGGGTCGGCGCGGAACGCCTTCACCTTCTCGCGCAGGATCAGGTAGTTGCGCATGTTGGCCGCGGCGCTGACCCACACGCCGTCCTCGTCCTCGATGCGGGAGGGCTTGAAGTCGAAGTGCACCGGGCCGTCGTAGCCACCGGCGAGCAGCGCGTCGACCACCCAGAAGGCACCGCGCACGTTGCCGGCGCCGAAGCGCAGGTCCTGGTCGTACTTCGGGCCGTTCTGGCCGTTGAGGTCGATGTGGTAGAGCTTGCCCTGCCACAGCGCCTGGGCGTAGCCCGCCGCCGCGTTCATGCCGGCCATCTCCTCGTGCCCGATCTCCGGGTTCACGCCGACCAGCTCGGGGCGCTCCAGCTGGTTGATGAAGGCCAGCGCGTGCCCGATGGTCGGCAGCAGGATGTCGCCGCGGGGCTCGTTGGGCTTGGGCTCGATCGCGAAGCGCAGGTCGTAGCCCTTCTCGACGACGTACTCGCCGAGGAGGTCGAAGGCCTCCTTCATCCGGTCGAGGGCGACGGCCGTGTCCTGCGAGGCGCCGTACTCCGCGCCCTCGCGTCCACCCCACGCGACGTAGACCTTGGCGCCGAGCTCGGCGGCGAGGTCGATGTTGCGCATCACCTTGCGGAGCGCGAAGCGGCGGATCTCACGGTTGTTGTTGGTGAAGCCGCCGGCCTTGAAGACCGGGTGGCTGAAGAGGTTGGTCGTGGCGGTGGTGACCACCAGGCCGGTGTCGGCGAGGCCCTTCTTGAAGCGGTCGATGATCGCGTCGCGGGTCGCGTCGTCGCTGCCGAACGGGATCACGTCGTCGTCGTGGAAGTTCACGCCGTAGGCGCCGAGCTCGGCGAGCTTCTCCAGCGAGTGCACGGTGTCCATCGGCGGACGGGTCGCGCCGCCGAACGGGTCGACGCCCTGCCAGCCGACGGTCCAGAGACCGAAGGAGAACTTGTCCTCGGGGGTGGGGGTGGGGATGTCGATGCTCATCGGTGTGCCTTCCGGTCAGTGGTGGGACGAGGTGGTCGAGGAGGAGGTGGAGGACGAGGTGGTCCAGGGGGCGGTGCGCTCGCGCAGGTCGGCGTAGGCCTCGCGCACGCGCGGGGTGGGGTCGGCCTCGAGGACGGTGGTCTCCGGGGCGGGCCACTGCGGGGGCTGGGTCGTCCCGGCGAGCGCCCACGCGGCCTGCCGGGCCGCGCCGAGGGCGACGTACTCCGAGGCCGGCGGCAGGGTGACGGGGGCGCCGAGCACGGCGGGGGCCAGGGCGCGCAGGGCCGCGCTCCGCGTCGCACCACCGACCATCAGCAGTCGTCGCGGCTGCTCCCCGGTGGCCGCCACGAGGCGGTCGACCGCGTCGGCGAGCGAGCAGAGCAGGGCTTCGTACGCCGCCCGCGCGAGGTCGGCTCGGGTGGTGGCCGGCGTGAGGCCGGTCCAGGTGCCCACGGCGTCCGGACGGTTGGGCGTGCGCTCGCCGCCGTAGTAGGGGAGGAGGGTGACGCCGCCCGCGCCGGGCGTGGAGCCGAGGGCGAGCTCGGCCAGCCCGTCGTGGTCGACCCCGAGCCAGCGGGCCTGCAGGTCGAGGATGCCGGCGGCGTTCATCGTGGTGACCATCGGGAGGAAGCCGCCGCTCGCGTCGGCGAAGCCGGTGACCACACCGGTGCCGTCGGCGACTGCCGTCGTGCTGATCGCCGAGGCGACGCCCGAGGTGCCGACCGAGACGAGGACGTCGCCCGGCTGCAGGGCCATGCCGAGGGCGGCACCCATGTTGTCGCCGGTGCCGCCGGCCAGCACGGCGCCGGTCGCGGTCTGCCCGGCCGCGGCGCCGGGATCGACGATGCGCGGCAGCGCGGCGCCGTGGCCGAGGGCGAGCTCGAGGAGGTCGGGGCGCCACTCGCCGTCGGCGGTCGCGAAGTAGCCGGTGCCGGAGGCGTCGCCGCGGTCGGTGAACGCGTCGGTGCCGGGCGCGGCCAGGTGGAGCGAGACGTGGTCGTGCGGCAGTCGCACGCTGGCGACCTCGGCGGCCAGCTCGGGCTCGTGGTCGCGCAGCCACCGCAGCTTGGCGGAGGTGAACGAGGCGACCAGGACGCTGCCGATCGCATCGGCGCAGGCCTGCGGCCCGCCCATCTCCTCGATCAGGTCACGGGCGGCGCCGGCCGAACGGGTGTCGTTCCAGAGCAGCGCGTCGCGGACCGGGGTGCCGGACTCGTCGAGGGCGACCATGCCGTGCTGCTGGCCGGCGACGGCGACGGCGTCCGCGCGCTCGAGCAGGCCGTCGGTCGCAGCGTCGACGGCGCTGAGCCAGGCCGCCGGGTCGACCTCGGTGCCGGGCGGGTGCGGGGCCGTGCGCTGGTCGACCACGGTCCCGTCGTCCGCGTCGACGAGCAGCGCTTTGGTCGACTGGGTCGAGGAGTCGATGCCGAGGACGAGAGCCACGTCACTATTAAGTACGAGACTCGAACTAAAGTCAAGGTGGTCTGGCCTGGCCGGCAGACTCCCAGCGAATTGAGCGGTCTGTACCTAAACACCTTAGGATCAAGCAAAACCAATCAAGGGAGGGGTCGTGCCTCGTGCCGGACTGACCAGCGACCGCGTGACGCGGGCCGCCGCCGACCTCGCCGACGAGGTCGGGCTCGACGCGGTGACGCTGACCGCGCTCGCCAGGACCTTCGGCGTCGCGGTGCCCAGCCTCTACTCGCACGTCCGCAACCCCGCCGACGTACGCACGCGGGTGGCGCTGCTCGCGCTGGAGGAGACCGCGGACCTCGCGGCCGACGCGCTGGCCGGGGTCAGCGGCCGCGACGCGCTCGCCGCGCTCGGCGGGGTGTGGCGGTCGTACGCCCGACGCCACCCGGGCCGCTACGCCGCGACCCGGCTGCCCCTCGACCGGGAGACCGCGGCGGCGAGCGCCGGGCCGCGGCACGCCGAGCTGGCCCGTGCCGTGCTCCGCGGCTACCGGCTCGACGAGGCCGACACCACGCACGCGGTCCGCCTCCTCGGTGCGACGTTCCACGGCTACGCCGCGCTCGACGCCGCCGGCGCGTTCGGCCACGGCACCGACGTCCCCACCTCCGACGAGACCTGGGAGCGCGTGCTCGACGGCCTCGACACCCTCATCCGATCCTGGGAGACCTCATGACCGAGCTGCCCGACCTGCCCGCCCTCGTCCACGGGGCGCTCGAGCTCGAGCACACCGGTCGCGGCCTGCTGCCGCACCGCCTGCCGGCCTGGGCGCGCGCCCAGACCGACGACCCGCAGCTCCACCTCGTCGAGGCCCAGCCCGCCGGCGTACGCCTGGCGATGCGCACGAGCGCCACCCGGCTCGAGCTCGACGTGCTCCCGGTGAAGCGGCAGTACGCCGGTGTCCCGCCCCGGCCGGACGGCACCTACGACGTGCTCGTCGACGGCGAGCTGGTCGAGCGGCTGACCGCTCCGGGCGGCGACGTGCTGCTCGTCGACATGATGACCGGAGCCAACACGCTGCAGCCGGGTGCGCCCACGACGCTGGTGGTCGCCCTGCCGGGCGGCGAGAAGGACGTCGAGGTCTGGCTGCCGCACGACGAGCAGACCGAGCTCGTCGACCTCCGGGCCGACGCGCCCGTGCATCCGCTCCCAGCCACCGGGCGGCGGTGGGTCCACCACGGCAGCTCGATCAGCCACGGGTCGGTGGCGACGTACCCCACCGAGACCTGGCCCGTCGTCGCCGCGCGCCTGGCCGGTCTCGACCTCGTCAACCTCGGCCTCGGCGGCAGCGCCCTGCTCGACCCGTTCGTCGCACGCACCATCCGCGACACCCCCGCCGACCTGATCAGCCTCAAGCTCGGCATCAACCTCGTCAACCAGGACCTCGTGCGCCGCCGCGCCCTCGGACCGGCCGTCCACGGCTACCTCGACACCATCCGCGACGGCCACCCCGAGACCCCGGTCCGGCTGGTCTCGCCGATCTTCTGCGGCATGCACGAGTCCGTGCCGGGGCCGACCGGTGTGGACATGTCCCAGATCGCCGAGGGGCGGATCGCGTTCGTCGCCGAGGGCGACCCCGCTGCGGTGGCCCGTGGCGGCGTCACGCTCGAGGTCGTCCGTGAGGTGCTGGCCGAGGTCGTCGAGCGACGCGACGATCCCCACCTGTCGTACGTCGACGGGCTCGCGCTCTACGGCCCGGCCGACGCCGAGCGGCTCCCGCTCCCCGACGACCTCCACCCCGACTCCGAGACCCATCGGCTCATCGGCGAGCGGTTCGCTGCGCTCGGGGACTGGTAGGCGGCTCGACCGCCAGGACCTCAGGACGCCAGCAGCACCTCGACGAAGTCGCGCGCGACCGCCGCGGCGTCCACGCCGACCACGACGTCGACCGGCCGCCCGTCGTGGGACTCGGTGACGTGGTCACCGACCAGTCCCACCCGACGCGACTCGACCGCGAACAGCTCCGGCCGGGTGAGCATCACGAGCGCGCCCGCATCGCCGATCAGGTGCGACCGCCGCACAGCCAGCAGCTCGCCGGCCAACCGGGCGGCAACCCGCCCGGACGTCCGCAGCCGGTCGACGTCCCCCGACGACACCGAGACCTGCTCGAAGACGTCGATGACGTAGAGGGTCGTCGGTCGTCCGGCCGCCAGGGTCCGCTGGGTGGCGCCGCGGTCGTGGGCCGCGTTGAACTCCGGCGGCAGGGTGACGGCGAGCTCACCACCGACCAGGACGACGTCGGCGGCCTCGCCGGCGAGCGCGGGCAGGTTCGTCATCGGCGCCAGCCCGACCAGCGTGAAGGGGCCGTCGCCGGCCACGTCCCGCACCAACGCCTCGACGTCATGACCCGGCGCTGGACCGGGGGATGGCAGGACCACGCCACCCAGACCGTCGGGACCGTGGTTCGTCGGTCCGCCGCGAGGGCCGGATCCGTCCGTCGTCCGGGACGCACCGACGGCGACCGGCACGCCGACCGCACCCGCGTGCGCCAGCACCGCCGCGGAGTTCCGGGCCGCGACCTCGACGGGCACGTTGCCCGCGACGGCGGTCACCCCGCAGAGGTCGAGCGCCGGGCTGGCGACGGCGTAGAGCAGGGCGAGGGCGTCGTCGATCCCTGTGTCGACGTCGAGCACGACCCGGGTCGGACGCATCACCCGTCCACCGTACGGCCTCTGCTGCCAGCGGATCCGCCGCCGGCAGAGCACCCTGTGGTGGACCCCCGTCGCGCGTCACGCTGGCGGCATGACGACCACCACTTCCGAACGCATCGAGGACGAGCTCGTCCGCCGCCTGATGCACCAACGCATCATCGTTCTGGGCGAGGAGCTGCGCGAGGGCAACGGCAACCGGCTGATGCACCAGCTGCTCCTGCTCTCCGCCGAGGACCCCCGCGCCGACATCAGCATCTGGATCAACTCCCCGGGCGGGTCCGTCTCGGCGATGCTCGCCATCCACGACGTGATGCGGCTGATCCCCAACGACGTGAGCACCCTCGCGATGGGGATGGCCGCAAGCGCCGGTCAGTTCCTGCTCTCCGCGGGCACACCCGGCAAGAGGTATGCCCTGCCGCACTCCCGCGTGCTGCTGCACCAGGGCTCCGCCGGCATCGGCGGCACAGCCGTCGACATCGAGATCCAGGCCGACGACCTGCGCCACACCCGCGACACCGTCCTCGGCCTCGTCGCCGAGCACACCGGGCAGGACCGCGACACCGTCGAGCGCGACTCACGGCGCGACCGGTGGTTCAGCGCCGAGCAGGCGCTCGACTACGGCTTCGTCGACCAGGTCATCAGCAGCATCGACCACGTCACGCCCGGCCGCACGCGACCGGTCGGACTGGCAGGTGTGCGATGAGCACCTACACGATCCCGTACGTCGTCCAGCAGACGCCGCGGGGCGAGCGGACCCTCGACCTCTACTCCCGCCTGTTGTCCGAGCGGATCGTCTACCTCGGCACCGAGATCGACGACGGCGTCGCCAACGCGGTCATCGCGCAGCTGCTCCACCTGTCCTCGGAGAACCCCGAGATCCCGATCAGCGTCTACATCAACTCCCCGGGCGGATCGATCGACGCGATGCTCGCGATCTACGACGCCATGCAGTTCGTCCGACCGGCGGTCGAGACGGTGTGCGTCGGCCAGGCGACGTGGACGGCGGCAGTGCTGCTCGCCGGAGGTGCGCGGGGCGGCCGGGCGATCCTGCCGCACGGCCGGGTGGTGCTCCACCAGCCCGCCACCCAGGGTCGCGGCACGGTGCCCGACCTGATCCTGGAGGCCGACGAGGTCGCGCGGGTCCGCCTCCTGCTCGAGGAGATCCTCGCCGAGCACACCGGGCGTACGCCGGAGCAGATCCGCCAGGACACGGACCGGACCCTCGTCCTGCCCGGCGCAGCGGCCGTCGACTACGGGATCGTCGACACGGTGCTGAGCGAGCAGGGTCCGGCGTTCGCCTGAACACCCAGCAGGCAGTTCGAGCCCGCGCGGCGTGCAGCCGCGCTCAGCAACGGCCCGCGGCCGACGAACTGCCTGCTGTGGCGCTCGGTCAGGCGGCCAGGGCGAGCGCCTGCGGGCGCGCGACGCGGGAGGCGAGCTCGCGCACGCCCAGGTCCAGTGCACCGGCGATCGCCTGGAGCATCTCCGACGACGGGTCCTTGAGCCCGCGCTCGACCTCGGAGAGGTACTGGATCGAGACGCCGGCCCGCCCGGCCACGTCGACGAGCCGCTCGCCCCGCCCCGCGCGCTCGCGGTGCAGCTCACGGCCGACGAGCTCGCGCCACAGCGGCTCGGGTGCCTCGACTGGATGCTCCGCTGCCCGCTCGGGGAACCGCACGATCTCGCCCATGCACCGACGGTAGCCAGCCGTACGGCCCAGTGCCCATGGGTTCCGCTGACAGCAGAACGCCGACCCGCGGCCGGGATCCTCGATTTGGCTCACTCCAGGACGCGGGACACCCTCGAAGGGAGAACGACTGCTCATCGACCCCGACAAGAGAGATACCGCCATGCCTGCACGCCGTGTGCTCGCGGGCAGCGCTCTCGCGCTGCTGATGCCCGCGTCCCTGCTCCTGACCACCGAGACGGGGTCGGCCGCCGACCCGTCGGCGAGCGAGCCCGCCGCCTCGTCGTCGGTCCGTGCGGCCAAGCGGTCGCGAGCGCGGATCCAGGTGATGCCGCAGATCGTCCAGCAGGGACGTCGTACGGCCAGGCCCGAGTCCGCGCGGGTCGCCATCGCCGCCACGGTGAAGCCCCGCCGCGCGGGTCGCCCGGTCCGGCTCCAGGCCAAGCGTGGCTCGCGCTGGAAGAACGTCGGGAAGGTCAGGCTGGACCGGCGGGGCCGGGCGGAGTTCTCCGCACGCGCCCAGCATCGCGGTGGCCCGGTGACCTACCGCCTGAAGGTCGGTCGGTTCAAGGGTCTGCGTCCTGCCGTCAGTCGCCCCGCCAGCACCGCCCGCTGGCAGGCGCCGCTCTTCACCGAGACGTTCTCCGGCCGCTCGCTGGGGGAGGTCTGGAGCCACCGGGGCCAGAGCTACGAGAAGGCCAGCAAGCGCAGGTGCTCCAAGGGCAGCCCCAAGGCCGTCAAGGTACGCGGAGGCTCGGCGCGCATCAGCGTGATCAAGGACCGCAGCCGCACGGGGAAGTGCAAGGCGATCAAGCGGGGCAAGTCCTCCGGCCGCTACGCCTACCGCCTCAACGGCCACATCTCGACCCAGAACAGGGTCGCCTTCAAGTACGGCTTCGCGGCTGCGCGCATCAAGATGCACAAGCGACGCGGGCAGCACAGCAGCTTCTGGCTGCAGCCGCAGGTGTCCAGGCCCGGCAAGCCCCGCACGGCCGGAGCCGAGATCGACGTCATCGAGTACTTCGGCGACAAGCACCCGCAGGGCGGTCTGACGAGCTTCATCCACTGGAAGCGTCGTGGCCACGTGGTCAAGACCGGCTCCTGGATCAAGAAGCCGAGGACGTTCCTGAAGAACCGGCGGGACGGCTGGTCGAAGAGCTACCACGTGTTCTCCGTGGAGTGGACGCCGCGGATGTACGTCTTCCGCATCGACGGCAAGGAGACGTGGCGCACCCGCACGGGCGTGTCCGGCCAGCCGCAGTACCCGATCCTGAGCCTGCTCGCCTCCGACTACGAGCTCTCGGAGATGAAGGACAAGCAGCTGCCGCAGCACATGAACGTGGACTGGCTGCGGATCTGGCAGGCCTGAGGCCGCACGTCGCTGCCGCGTCTGGTCAGACGCCGAGGCCGAGGAGGCCGAGCGGCTCGGCCATCTCGGTCTCCTCGTAGGCGAAGTGCGACTCGAGGTCGTGCCTCAGGTCCGCGACGGCGCTGACCAGCTCGGCGACCAGTGTCGGGTCGGAGGGCACCGCCACGGCCAGGTCGTCGACCCGCTCGAGGTGGGCGTGGATGGTGAGGTGCTCCTCGGCCAGCCGGGCCGCCACCGGTGCGTAGGCGTCCAGGGTCGCCACGGCCGGGAACATGCTCTGGTCCTCGATGCTGTGGTGCATGGTGAGGAACCGGCACACCTGCTGGCACAACCCGGAGACCTGCTGCGTGGTCAGGGCCGGCCCGAGCCGGTGGAGGCCCTCGCGCACGGCGCCGACGTCGCCCGTCCCGTTGCCGAGCTCGGCCACCGCCGCGGAGAGCTGGGTGAGCTGCTCACGGAAGTGGTCGTGGATCATCCGGAGGTGGTCCCCGGCCCGCCGCTGCGTCGGGGTCAGGTCGACCGATCCGGCCACGCGGGGACGGGTGGAGTCGTCGATGGGCGGCACGACGACGAGCCTACGGGCGGCGCGTGGGGTTTGGCGCACCTCCGGCGCGGGCACGACTGCGTCAGACCCCGGAGCCGACGGACGGAGCGACAATGCAGGTCACACCGGAGGACTTGTGCGGCCTGGCCGACACCTGCCTGGCCGAGTCCCGCGAGCTCAACACCAGCTGGAGCGGTCAGGCGGCTGCGCTCCAGGTCGACGCGGGAGCAGCCGGCAACTCGTCCGGCGGGCCCGGCTTCGTCGCCGCGCACACCGCTGCGCTGGACGCTGGCGACGTCGCCATCGGGCGCCTCGCCGCCGTGCTCGAGGCCGACATGGACGACCTCTACTCCTGTGCCTTCGACATCTCCGCCCAGGACGAGGAGGCGGCTCGGGTCAGTCGTGCGACTGCTGGCGAGGTGTCCGACAACCCGTTGCTCCGCATGATCCTGGGGGTGAAGTGATGGGACAGGGGATCTGGGACCTCGACGAGCAGGCCGGCGACCTCGACACTGCGGCCAACGGCTGGGACGAGGTGGCCGGCGCGCTGACCGGCTCCGGTGACACCTTCAATGCCAAGGCGGGTGCCGTCATGGCGGCGGGCTGGGAGGGCAGGACGGCGGAGTCCTTCGACGACCACCGGCGCCAGCTCGTCGCCACGCTGGACGCCGCGGGCGACCTCGCGCACGCCCTGGCCGGGGTGTTGCGCGACGGAGCGGGAGTGGTGCGCATCGCCCAGGCGCATCTGGACAACTCGTGGGCAACGGTCTCGGGCATCCGCCACGTCGGCTTCGGCACCTGGGTGCAGTTCTTCCCCGAGGACGACGCCGAGGAGGAGCGCATCCGGCGCGCCGAGGCCGACGCCCACGACATCCGTGCCGACCTCGACGCGCAGCTGGCCCGCGGGTCGGCGTCGCTGCAGGACCTCCGCACCAAGTGGGACGACATCGCCTCCACGTGGGAGAGCGTCGCCGATGGCAGTGCCGACGGCTTCGACGTGCCCGAGGACAGCGGTGAGCCCGGGATCATCCACAACGGTGACCAGACGGTGGTCAACACCGGCGACGGCGACGACACCGTCACGGTGTGGACCAACCCGGACACTGGTGTGACCTTCGTGATCGTCAACGGCGTGCCCTACCGGGTGCCGCCGGGCCAGGAGGTCGTGGTGCGCACCGGCGACGGGAACGACACGATCACCGTCCAGAGCGGCGACGACGTGCGGGTGACCGTGGCCGGCGGCGAGGGTGACGACGTCGTGCGCGACCGCTCCGACGGCGACAACACCCACGTGGGCGGCGACGGTCGCGACAGCATCGACGCCGGCGGCGGCGACAACTACGTCTCCGGTGGCGCCGACCGTGACTACCTCGACGGTCAGGGCGGCGACGACGAGATCTTCGGTGGCCACGGCGACGACACGGCCTACGGGCTCGACGGCGACGACACGGTCTCCGGTGGCGAGGGCAAGGACTACCTCGAGGGCGCCGAGGGCGACGACTCCGTCCTGGGCGGCGACGGTGACGACACCGTCTCGGGCGGACGCGACGACGACACCCTGGTCGGCGGGTCCGGGAACGACGTCCACTACGCCGGCCGCGGCGACGACACGACCCACGGCGGCTCGGGCAGTGACACCTCCTTCAGCGAGGACGGTGACGACGACGCCGGCGACGTCGAGACGCAGACCACTGTGAACATCCAGCTCGACGACCTCTCCGACTTCATCAAGATCGAGGGCTCGCCGGAGTTCGTGGACCGGGTGCGGGCCGACCTCGACCTGCTCGCCGCATCCCCCACCGGTCAGCAGATGCTCGCGGCGCTCCAGGAGGAGCACGAGAACTCAGGCGTGCTCGGCTTCGACCGCGACACGGTGACGATCCGGGAGCTCAGCGAGGACAACAACTACGCCCGTGGCGACGGCACCATCGAGTACAACCCGCACCGCCAGGGCAGCGGCGAGGGCCGGCCGCCCATCGCCGGGCTCTACCACGAGATGGCGCACATCTACGACTTCTTCAGCGAGAACTTCGACGACACCGACTACAACGGTGACGACGAGGTGGACCACGGTGTCAACCAGGGTGAGCGGACCGCGGTCGGGCTGACGGTCGACCACGACCACGACCCGAGCACGCCGGAGATCATCGACCCCGACCACCCGGAGGAGCTCACCGAGAACGGCCTGCGTGATGAGATCGGCTGGGAAGACCGTGACAGCTACAACTGAGGGAGCACGATGAGGATCCGCGCCTTCGCGCTCGTGATCGGCCTCGCCGCGGCGCTCGCGGCGTGCACCGCACCGACCAGCTCCACGGGGCCGGACGACACGGATGGACCGGGCGCCCCGTCGACGCCGACACCCACCGTCGAAGCGCCCGCGGTCGACTTCTCCGCCACCCTCTCCCCACGCAGCGACGAGCTGGTGATCGAGTGGTCGCTGCGCAACCGGTCCGCCGAGGAGGTGCTCGTCACCAACCGGGTGCCCGACAGCTTCGGGCGACTCTCCGACCGCCCCGACACGGCGTACGTCGTGGCAGCGGACGACGGCGGCACAGAGATCGCCAAGCGGGTCTTCGCGGTCTCGTCCGATGCGGGTGGCGACGGGCTGCCGTGGATCGGGGTGACCCCGCTTCCCCCCGGCGAGACCCTCGAGGAGACCCTGCGCGTGCCGCTGCCACCGGAGGCCTACGCGCCGCCTACCGTCGACGCCGGCGACGTGCCGGCTTCCGGGCCGGTCGTCTTCTGCGTCGGCGTCCTCGTCGGCCGGGACGCGAGCTGGGGTTTCCACGACGTCGACGGGGTCACGACGGTCAACCACGGCCGTGCCGGCACCGGGCAGGCCACCTTCTGCTCGGACCCCGTCGAGGTGGGTTGACCGGGCCGAGCGGGCCCGAGACGCAGGAACGGCCCCGGCTCGATGCCGGGGCCGCTCGCCTTGCGCGCCTGTAGGGATTCGAACCCCAAACCTTCTGATCCGTGGGCGTGGTTTGCGACGTCTGCTGTTGGTCACCATCCTCGCAGGTCAGAGGCGATATTCGGGTGTTGGGAGGCCGTCGTTGTTGGCGTCAGTTCTCACCATTGCCCGTCGTTTTCGATGAGTAAGCGATGGCTCGCGCGCCCGCGCCCGCGCGCGTTGGCGACCACACAAACCACACGTTCGCAGCGACGTTTCCAAGTCATCCCCTCAGAGGTGTGACGGTCCGCTGGGCCTCCAGGGCCTTGTCGAGAGCGTCGCGGAGCCACTGGACTTGGTCGTCAGTGACATGAATCGAGGTCTCTTCGGAGTCCTCGCCCTCCGTCACGGTCAGGCGTACCTCGAGGTGCCAGTAGTACCCGTCCCACCCCTGACGAACCTCGAGTCGCTCCTCACCATCGATCCATTCGGCGACCGCCACGGCCGGCAGATCCAGTGCTCCAGTCATGGTCTTCTCCTCGATGTGTCGCTACTTCCCTAGGGATCCCGCGGGCGGATCCCCCATGGGAGAGAATGCTGCCCATGTCGGTGACGATCCACGAAGTCTTGGGGGACCTTCGGTCCTCGGCTCTTGATGAGCGCGACAAGGGGGACAAGTTCGAGCGGCTCGTTCAGTCGTTCCTCCGAACCGACCCTGAATGGACGGCGAAGTTCGAGGACGTGTGGACGTGGTCCGAGTGGCCGCTGCGTGCCAACCGTCACGACACGGGAATCGACTTGGTCGCCAAGGTGCGTGACAGCGATACGTACGCGGCCATCCAGTGCAAGTTCTACGGCGAGCACATCACGGTCGCCAAGGGTGACATCGACTCGTTCCTCGCGGCGTCTTCCAAATCCGAGTTCTCGGCGCGCTATCTGTTCGACACCGCCGCAGGATGGTCGAAGAACGCCGACGAGACCCTCCACGGCCAGTTGGTGCCCGTGCAGCGGGTGGACATCAGCTATCTCGAGGACGCCGGCATCGACTGGTCGGAGTACTCCTGGACCACCCCGGAGGTTCTCCCGAGCACGGGCCCCAAGAAACTGCGGCCGCACCAGTCGCGCGCGCTCGAGGACGTACGCCGCGGACTGGAAATCGCAGACCGCGGCAAGCTGATCATGGCGTGCGGTACCGGAAAGACCTTCACGTCCCTACGCATCGCGGAGGACCTGGTCGGCGAGGGCGGTCGCGTCCTGTTCTTGGTGCCAAGCATCCAGCTGCTGGCCCAGAGTCTCCGGGAGTGGATGGCCAACCGGGAGACCGACATCCGACCTTTTGCGGTGTGCTCCGACGTGCGGGTGGGCCGCAAGGGGTCAGACGAGGGCGACCTGTCCACCGTGGACTTGACCGAGCCCGCCACGACGGACGCGGCGACGTTGGCCGCGCGGATGGCGACCGGCAAGTACGCCACCCCGCGGATGACGGTCGTGTTCGCGACCTACCAGTCCCTCGACGTGGTCGCTCAGGCCCAAGGTCTGGGGGTGGGCGCTTTCGATCTGGTGATCTGCGACGAGGCTCACCGCACGACCGGGGTCACGCTGGCCGGTCAGGATGAGTCCCACTTCGTGAAGGTCCACGACGGTGACTACCTCAAGGCCGCCCGCCGGCTGTACATGACCGCCACCCCTCGGGTCTTCGGAGACGCCGTTCGACAGAAGGCGACGGACGCGGAGGCCGTACTGGCCGACATGGGCCAAGAGGCGATCTACGGCGAAGAGTTGCACCACCTGGGGTTTGGCGACGCGGTCGAGGCCGACCTGCTCAGCGACTACAAGGTCCTGGTCCTCAGCGTCGATGAAACCTACGTAGCCGAGAACTTCCAGCACGCGATGGCCGAGTCCGGCGAGATCAAGCTGGACGACGCCGCCAAGCTGATCGGTTGCTGGAACGGGCTGCGCAAGAACTTTGGGCCTGGTGACCTCGAGGGAGACGACCCGGCCCCAATGCGCCGGGCGGTCGCCTTCGCCCGTGACATCAAGTCTTCCCAGCAAGCCACCCGCTCGTTCCCAGTCATGGTGGAACGCGCCAGGCAGGACGAGACGGATGAGCGCACAGGCCTGCGCGTGGAGGCCGCCCACGTGGACGGCACCATGGGCATCCACGACCGCAACAAGCACCTGGCCTGGCTCAAAGACGACGCGCCCGAAGGCGTATGCCGCGTGCTAACCAACGCCCGCTGTCTTTCCGAGGGTGTGGACGTCCCCGCCCTGGACGCGGTTCTGTTCTTGACCCCGCGCGGCTCCCAAGTCGATGTGGTGCAGTCGGTGGGCCGGGTCATGCGCAAGGCCCCAGGCAAGCGGCTGGGCTACATCATCCTGCCCATCGTCGTCCCTGCAGGCCTCGCGCCCGAAGACGCGCTGCGCGACAACGAGCGGTACAAGGTCGTCTGGCAGGTGCTACAGGCCCTGCGCTCCCACGACGAACGCTTCCACGCGATGGTCAACCAGATCGAGCTCAACAAGAGCAAGCCCGACCGGGTCCGGATCATCGACGTCACCCCTGGCCGCGGGCGCTCCGACGACCAGACGGACGGGTCAGAGCAGATGGCGCTGGACTACGGCTTCGACGGCTTCCGCGACGCCATGTACGCCAAGATCGTGCAAAAGGTCGGTGAGAGGAAGTATTGGGAGACGTGGGCCAAGGACGTCGCTGACATCGCCCAAGCCCACATCACGCGAATCAAGGGTCTCCTGGCCGATCCCGAGTCCAATCCCGCGAAGGAGTTCGACGAGTTCCTCGCGGGCCTGCGCGGCAATCTCAACGAGGCGATCACCCGCGGCGAGGCGATCGAGATGCTCGCCCAGCACCTCATCACCGCACCCGTGTTCGAGGCGCTCTTTGAGGGCTACGACTTCAGGGCCCATAACCCTGTGGCTCAAACGATGGAGCTGATGCTCGCTTCCCTTGAGGAGCACAACCTTGCATCCGAGCAGGCATCGCTGGACTCGTTCTACGCCTCCGTACGACGCCGCGTGGCAGGTGTGCAGGACGCGGAGGGGAAGCAGCGGATCATCGTGGAGCTTTACGACAAGTTTTTCGCCACCGCGTTCAAGCGGACGGTGGACCGGCTTGGGATCGTCTATACCCCCATCGAGATCGTGGACTTCATCCTTCGATCTGCCGACGAGGTTCTTCGTGCCGAGTTCGGCCAAGGGCTCACTGACGAGGGCGTCCACATCCTCGACGGCTTCACCGGCACAGGCACGTTCATCACCCGCCTCCTTGCCTCCGGGCTCATCGAGCCGCATGACCTGGCCCGTAAGTACGCCACCGAACTGCACGCCAACGAGATGCTGCTCCTGGCTTATTACATCGCGGCGGTGAACATTGAGACCACCTATGCAGCTCTCGTCAATGGCGACGGCAGCGCACCCGGGAAGTACGAGCCGTTCCCCGGCCTGGTCCTCACAGACACGTTCCAAGCTTACGAGGACGGCGACCGGGACGACCTCGACATCTTCCCGGAGAACAACGAACGCATCACCCGCCAGCGTGCGCTGCCCATCACAGTCATTGTCGGCAACCCGCCCTACTCCGTCGGGCAGGATTCCGCGAACGACGACAACGCCAATGCGTCCTACCCGACGATCGACAGAGCCATCGAACATACGTACGTGGCGAAGTCGAGCGCATCCTCACGCAAGGCCCTGTACGACTCGTACATCCGAGCGATCAAGTGGGCCTCATTGCGGGTAGCGGACAGAGGAGTCATCGCCTTCGTCACGAATGGCGGGTTCCTAGAAGCGAACACTGCCGACGGGATGCGTAAGTCGTTGGCCGAGGAGTTCTCCGCCATCTACGTCTTCAACCTAAGGGGCAACGCGCTCGCTGCCGGCGAGCGTGGTCGGCGAGAAGGCCGACCTGTTTTCGAGTTCGGTGGCTGGCGATCGGACGGAAGCGAGATCAAGAACACGGCTGGCGGGTCCCGAGCGACTATTGCCGTCACCGTGTTGGTCAAGAACCCTGCAAGCGCCGGCGGGCTGCAAGTCGGCTACGCCCAGGTGGCGGACTACCTGACTGCGGGCGAGAAGATTCGGGCCGTGCAAGCAGCTGGCCACGTCCTAAACCTGGACTTGCGGCAGGTCGTGCCCAACGCACAAGGCGACTGGGCTGAGCAACGCTCGGCAGACTTCGAGAAGTTCATCCCAATCGGCGCCCGAGGTGGCAGCCCTCGCATCTTCGAACGCTACTCACTCGGTGTCGGCACGAACCGGGATCCGTGGGTCTACAACCACAGTGCCGACGTCTTGCGCCGATCAATGCGCCTAGCCACAGAGACGTACAACGAAAGCCTCTCGACGGGCCGCATCAACGACGCACGCAGGATCAAGTGGTCGTCCTCGCTTGTTGCACGCTTTGAGCGCGGGGAGGTCATTGAGCCCTACGTGGGCGCGAACCTTCGCGCTCAGTACCGCCCGTTCGAACGCACGACTCTCTACGGAGACCAGCGATGGATCCATCGCCCGGCGGTGATCCGGCTTGCGTTTCCGCCAGGCGCGCAGAACCTAGGTCTGACGATCACAGGCGTGTCGTCACACGCCGAGTTCTCCACGCTGGCCACGACCTTCTTGCCCGACCTGCACTTGCTCGACAGCAGCCAGCTGTTTCCGCGTTGGACCTGGGAACTAGTCACGGCTGCAGAGGGCACGCTCGATCTGGGTGGCTCCGAGGGCGAACTGGTCAACGGATTTCGCCGAATCGACAACATCACGAACGAGGCGCTGCGGGTATGGCAGTCGGCGTATGGAGACACGTGGACTAAGGACGACGTGTTCTTCTACGTCTACGGGCTGTTGCACTCGCCGGACTACCGCGAGCGGTACGCGGCCGACCTGAAGAAGATGCTCCCGCGCATCCCACTCGTCGCAACTCCCGAGGACGCCCGCGCGTTCGCCAACGCAGGTCGGGCTCTGAGCGAGCTGCATGTCGGCTATGAGTCGGTGCCGCCGTACCCACTCGATGGCCTCGACGCGCGGCCTAGCGAGAGCGGCGAAGACGCGGCGTACCGTTTTTACGGCGTCGGGGACAAGAAGATGCGCTTTGGCGGCAAGGGCAAGGTCAAGGACCGTTCGACGATCCACTACAACGACCGCATCATCCTGAGCGGCATCCCCGAGGTGGCGTACCGCTACCAGCTCGGCTCGCGGTCGGCCATCGAGTGGATCATCGACCGCTACTGGGTCAAGACCGACAAGGCGTCCGGCATCGTCAACGACCCTAATGACTGGTCGCGCGAGATCGGCGATCCACGCTACGTCCTCGATCTGCTCGCCCGGGTGGTGACCGTGTCCGTTCACACGATGGCGATCGTGGACGCGCTGCCGCCGCTAGTTGTGAGCGAGCACCGAGGGTGAAGCCCGCAGGCGCGCGCTTCCGGCGGCGATCGCAAGGCCCCTGGTGACCGACTCTGCCGGCCGTCAGGCTCACCCAAGTTTGGTACCCGCGGGTCAGTGTCGGTCCGACCCGCTTACATGGTTCTATGAAGATGCGGAGACAACCTGAGTGTGCGCACTAGTATGGCGCGATCGGACAGCGCGCCCCTCGCTAAGGAGTCGGACTTGACCACGATGCACGCGCCGGAGCAGGACCTGCAAGCCTTCGTGCTAGGCGTTGTTTCGGAAGTGCCCAGGCCTTTCGACGAGCTTCTACGCAAAGTTCTCGACCGCTTCCCCGTGGACCGGGAGGAAGTCGTGGCAGCCGTGTGGGATCTGGTGGAGGACGAGGGTCTCGTTTACGACGCCTCCGCTACCTTCCGACGCGCCTAGGAGTGCCCGCCGAGTCCCAAGTCGTTCGAGTTGTGCCACCCGCGCCTCACGCGCGGGACGAACGACTGCACAAGACGAGCGACCCCTCGACGAGTGATCCGCGCGGTCCAGCTAGACACGACCGTGATCGGATCTACTACAGCGCCGGGTTTCGCCGGCTAGCCGGGGTCACGCAGGTGTTCACGCCGGACCCGTCCGGCTTCCTCACCCATAACAGGCTCACCCACAGCCTGAAGGTGGCGCAAGTGGGGCGAAGCCTCGCGGAGGTCCTCCTGGGGCAACCCGGGCACCACGCAGCACTCGAGGCCATGGGGGGCCTGGACGCTGAGGTAGTCGAGGCTGCGGGGCTTGCACACGACGTGGGGCACCCGCCATTCGGTCACATTGGCGAGACCGTGTTGGACCGCTATGCGCGCGATCGTCTGGGCCTGAGTGAGGGCTACGAAGGCAACGCCCAGACATTTCGGATCGTCACGAGGGTGGAGCCGAGAAGTCGGCGTCCAAACGGACTGGACCTCACCGCCGCCACGCGGGCCGCGGTGCTCAAGTATCCCTGGGTGCGAGCCGAAAGCCCGCCGGCGGATGACGCTGATGTCCTCGGAAGTCTCCAGTGGAAAAAGTTCGGCGTCTATGCGGAGGATCTCGGGGCGTACGAGTCGGCACGATCGTGCATACCATTACCCGAGAACGTCCAGAGTGTCGAGGCGGCGGCGATGGACATCGCAGATGACATCACTTACGCGCTGCACGATCTGGAGGACTTCCACGAGTCGGGCCTTCTCGATTCCACGGCGGCCCGGGAGGCCCTCACCACGTGGAGACAGAGCTTCGCCGGCCGCGATCCGCAGGCCCCCGGGCCGCTCGTTGAGAATCCCTTCGAGCGGCTGCGCGCGAAACTCGCTAAGGACTACGCCGTTCGTTTCGACGCTGAGGCGTTCGAGGATGCGGTCACCCGTGTCGGCGCCCACCTTCTGCAGCTTCAGTCCGAGAGCGTCGGAACCCGTCGCGCCACCGCCAACACCCGCCGGTTTGTGTCTCAACTGATCACCGACTTTGTAGGCGCGGTACAGGTGGAGGAAGAGCCGTCATGGGATCGACCGCCGCTCAGGCTCGAGATCCAGCACTGGCATCAGGTCCAGTTGCTCAAGGAGATCACCCAGCAGTTCGTGATTCAGCGTCCAGACCTCGCGGTAATCCAGCGAGGGCAGCAGGCGCTCCTGGGAGGACTGCTAGACGACCTAGTCGAGTGGTGTAAAGACGCCAAGGACAGAAGTCGTCTCCCTGGTCGCCTCCGCGAGGCTTACACGGAGTATGGGAACCGCGGGCTCTTGGACTATGTGTCGGCTCTCAGCGACCTTCAAGCTGTTGCTCTACATCGGTCGCTGCGTGGCGACGGGCGGCACACGCTCGCTACGACGTTCACTCACTAGGCCCGACTCACTTCATCATGCCGGACGCTGAGTAGAACCGCTCTCACCGTGGACGCGTGCCATGCCCGTCCGCCCTGACCCGTGGCGACGGCGTCACTATTGAGGTCATCGGCGATGCGGCGCAAGGTATGGCCGTGGGCTCGCTGCTCGACGATTCGATCTCGCGTGGCTTCGGGAAGCGCCGATGGTCGGCCCATGCGCACGCCGGCGGCCCGCTTTGCGGCCAGTGCGTCCTTCGTCCGTTGGCTGATGATTCGCCGCTCCCATTGAGCAGCGGATGCCATCACCGAAGCCAAGAACTCCCCGGCGGGCGTGGAAAGATCGATACCGAGGTCGAGTGCCACGAGATTCCATTGTCTGTCCTGCGCCCTCTTCATCAGCGAAGCGAAGTCCAGGAGCGAGCGGGACAGACGGTCTAGTTTGGCGACCATCAGGGTCCCCGCCTGCCCAGACTCAACCGAGGCAACTGCTTCGGCGAGCGCCGGTCGGCCCACCATGCTCTTGCCCGAGACACCAGCGTCGATCCAGGTGTCCAACAACACCCAGCCGCGACGCGCGACCTCTGCCTCGATCGCCGCGCGTTGCGCGTCGATGCCCGCGCCCGAGGCGACTTGCTCGTCGGTGGACACCCGGAGGTAGGCGACGACGGTGGCGGGGTCGCCCGGAATGATCTTCTTACGGGTCATGATCGAAGGTGTACGGCAACCGGTCGATTGCTGTACATGAATCGGTGCCGGCCAATCGATTTCTCGCTGGTTCGGCGAAATGACGGTCCCGCCTTCTGCAACCATTGCGCCGATGAGGACGGGCGGCCCGCCCAGAGGGCGCTCCCCGTCCGGGCAGACACTTCAGGTGGGAGACCTTTGCACCAGATCGTTGGCCCCTTCCGGACCCGGAGGTTTCTCACCAGCACGACGGACCCTCAGCATGTCTATTACACCTCAGCGACCGCGAACTCGCTGAGCGAGGCGGTTCTTGAGGCAGTGCAGTCGGGGGTGGCGCTGAGCGGTCCGAAGGGGTCCGTCAACTTGGACAATCTCGAGTTGCCGGGGGCGGACTTACGTGGCGTGTACTTGCGGGGCTGCAGCATGACTCGCGCCAATCTGCGTGGTGCGAACCTGGCCGGTGCCGTGTTGGGTCGGCTCGATGATGCGGACCTGACGGGAGCGAACCTGTCGGGGGCCCGCTTGAGCGATACCCGCGATGCCAACCTCTCAGACACGGTGCTGACTGGTGTGCGATTTGACGGTGCCCTCTACGGCACCACCCTGGATGGTGCTGATGTAGCTGGCACCCGAGTTGGAAAGTGGCATTTCAACCACGCAGACTTTTCTCGTTGCCGGAACCTGGCTCGCCTGGAGCCCGGGATCGAGATGCCGGGCGGCGACTTCCTCGTCTTGAAGTGGCCGCAGTACTACCGCGGAAGCCAGGTTCTGCAGATGCCGGGCGGAGATGGAGCCAACTGGCGCGCCCTGCTCCGCGCGCGCGGGGAGTTGTGACCGTCGGGGCTTTCCTCTGACCATGCGGATTCGCCCCGACGCCCGCCCATGTGGCGGGCCCGAACGATGGCTCACATTGGAGTCTCTGCGTAGTGATGTACGACGGAGGTGGCCGGCGGCGGCCGTCTGTTGCTCGGTCAGGCAGCAATGGGGCGCCCCACTCCTGATTCTGGCTTGCGGACTCTATGCCGCGAGATCAAGCTCTTCGAGCCTTCGCAGTCGGCCGCCGGCAAAGTCCAGTTGGACCGGGGTGACGTCGGCTGCCAACAGGTCTTGCGGCATGAGCCCGGCGGTCTCGAACGCCCGGCGATACTTCGCTTGGGTGCGGGGGTTGGCCTCACCCTTGAGGTGGAAGGCGTCGAGGACGAGTTGTCCGAGGACGGCCGTCGTCAGCGGCGACTTCGCATCAGTCTGGCCGCAGTGCTGTTGCCAGGCCCGGCTGAGCTTCCACGTGGGTGACGCCACGACGCTGTCGAAGCGACACCGCTCGCTGAAGAACCGGTGGGCAATCTGGAAGAGCGGGGCGTTGTGAAGGTCGCCGAGCGTGGATAGACCCTCGTGGGCAGCCTGTTTTCGACGCAGCTGTAGTTCGTACCGCACCACGCCCGCATCTGCGTCGGCTAGTGCGCGGGAGTCGCCAGCACCGCTCCGGCGCATCGCCGTGTACATCGCCGAGCGGTCGTACAGGCGACTGGTGTGCCGCTCGGTCTGGCGTGTCAGCGTCTGCACGCCTGTCCCATCCGGCGTCATGTGGGCGATGGACGTCATCCGATGCGCAGGTACTGTCATCAGGTTTCGCAGCATCGCCGATGGGTGTCGGATCCCGATGAAGTCGCGAGCGAGATCCACTCTCGAGATCACGAAGTCGTCGGTGTCCGCCAGCCAGTCCACTACTTCGGAAGTCTGCTCGCGGGCCGACTCGACGGCGCGGAGGACCTCGCCAGCGTCAGCGGGGACGCGGTTGTCGCCGCGCAGACTCCGCGGTACGGAGAGCTCCATCCGGACTTGGGGCTTTGACGACCTCCAAAGGTCAACGTTGAGTACGACGCCGTCGGCGCCGGCAAGCTCGCTTGTCACCTGCTCTGCTATCTCGCCAGTCTTCAGGTCGAGATGCCGCTTGGTGCGCTGGCCGATCAGGCGGTCGGGAAGTACGCGCACCGGCGCCACTACGGCGAGGGTGTCGATCCCGAAACGGTGGACAGTGGATGAATCCTGCACCCTCTGCCCCCTGTTAGTAGGCAGAGCTCGGTCCGAACTCGTCGGCGCACGTTGCCAGCCATGCCTCGACGTCGGCCACCCGGTAGCGGACGTGCTTGCCGATCCGGTGGCCGCGCGGACCGGTTCCCGCCGAACGCCAGCGGTAGATCGTTGCGACCGGAATGTCCATGAGGTCGGCGAGCCGCTGTGGTGAGAGCAAGGTGGAGCCGTTGTCCATTGTTGGTTCCTTCGAGGTAAGTAGAGATCACTTTGATCCCGTACCGAGCAGAACTCTCCCATGATTTTTCATGAGTTGAGGGACACGGCGCATCTTGGCTCATCTTTGATCGTCTATGCTCGGCGTCATGGCTGGGAAGCAACTGCCCTCAGGGCCCACCTCACTCACAGTGCGGGCGAACATTGCCCTGCTCCGCTCGGAGAGGCGCATGACCTACGCCGAGCTGTCGCGGGAGCTGGAGAGGCGCGGCCACCTGATACCGCCCCTGGGGCTTCGAAGGATCGAGGCGGGCGAGCGACGCGTAGACGTCGATGACCTCATGACCCTCGCCCTCTCGCTAGGCGTCAACGCACACGCCCTCCTGCTCCCTCCTCTGAAGGGGTCAGAGATCCCGGGAGCCGTGACCGGGGCGGAAGCGGATGCCCCGAACTCGCGTCAAGTGTGGGACTGGGCGGTTGGGCTCCGTCCGTTGAGTCCGCTGGAGGGCTCCCCTTCGGCCTTTCGTGATCGTGTCCGTCCGCTTGAAGTGCTGACCGATGACGAGCGAGCGTCTCGCCGGCGGACCTGGATAGTGGCCGAGCGATTGAGGCGGCAGGAGGATCGTGAGCGCGGCGGGCTTGCCGGAGTCGAGGATCCCGAAGAGGGCAGCGAGGAACCAGATCCTCGCGACGATGCTGCGTGGGCCCTGCAGGACTTCGACCCTGCGCCGCCACTGACGTTCGACCTACCGAATGCCTAGGCCGCCGCTCCGTCTCGGATCGTGGGGTCGTATCGGCTCGACGCAGGTCCGAAAAGGGCACTGGCGGGCCCGCGCTCGGTTCCGCGACTTCGACGGACAGACGCGGCTGGTGGAGGCGTCTGGGGCGACTAGGTCGAGGGCTGAAGCGGAGCTGCAGCATCGTCTCCAGACGCGGTCTCGGCCGAGTAGCGACAGCGTGACGGGCTCGACCTACGTCGGCGCGCTGGCGGACATGTGGCTCGAAGAGATTCGCGACTCTGGGCGGGCCACCAACACCAAGGAGCGGTACCAGGAGCTGGTTGACCGCCACGTGCGCCCCGGCCTCGGCTCCCTACGCGTGGAGGAGCTGTCTGTGGGACGCCTCGACCGGCATCTGAGTGTTGTGCGGGAGCGTGCCGGGGAGACGACCGCCAAAGCGGTCCGGACAGTCTTGAAGGGGGTCATCGGAGTCGCGGTTCGGCACGACGCCATCCAGGTGAATCCGGCCGGCCATACCCGCCCCATCACGCCGAAGCGCAAGCCGGTAGATGCGCTGACCCTCGAGCAGGTCATCGCCCTGCGCGAGGCCGTGAGACACGACGCGCCAGCGGTAGATGCGGACCTCCCCGACCTGGTTGATCTCATGCTGGGCACCGGCTGTCGCATCAATGAGGCCCTGGCGCTCAGATGGTCCCGCGTGAACTTGGCGGCGCCCGTGCCGGAGGTCACCATCGATGCGACGGCCACACGCACGAAGGGGGTCGGCCTCGTCATCCAAGAGCACCCCAAGACGCGAGCGGGCCACCGCACCCTGATGCTCCCGGGCTTCGTCGTGGAGATGATGTTGCGTCGGCAGGTTGAGCAGCCCTCTAACGCTCCGAACGTGGTCTTCCCGAGCTCCACCGGCACCTTGCGCGACTCACGCAACGTCAGCAGGCAGTGGCGCGCCTTGCAGCGCCGGGATCCCCGATGGGGGCACGTGACGTCACACACCTTCCGGAAGACCGTGGCGACTGTGATTGCGCGCAACTTCGACGCACTCACGGCTTCCGAACAACTCGGTCACGCGTCGTCAGCCGTGACCGAGAGCCACTACATCGAGCGCGCGCACCGGGGGCCGGACGCCCGGAAGATGCTCGAGTCGTTCGCAGCCTCGCTCGCTGAAAGCGATGGGTAAACGATGGATCTAGGCCGAGTTGAACGAACCAAAAGGGCCTCCGGCCTGCGTTTCCGCAGGTCAGAGGCCCTTTGTCTTGCGCGCCTGTAGGGATTCGAACCCCAAACCTTCTGATCCGTAGTCAGATGCTCTATCCGTTGAGCTACAGGCGCCTGCCGTTCGCACCAGTGGCGCGAGGACCTGACGAGGATAGCCGACGGCATGGGGGCTGGTGAAATCAGGGCTGGACGCCGGTCGGTGACGGTCCCGTCGCACTCGGGACTTCCGGCCCGATCGGGCCGCCTGAGCCGTGCCCTAGGGTGCAGACACCAGACCGTAGGAGGCGGGGGTCCCGCCGCACGAGGAGGCAGCGCGATGGCAGATCTCGAGGCAGTCCTGGACGAGGCGGGGCTCACCAACCCCAGGGTCCGTGAGTTCGTGAAGGAGTACGCCGAGCTCACCGGCGCCGAGCACGTCGAGGTGGTCAACGCCTCCGACGACGCCCGGCTCCTCGAGGAGGCCGTCGCGGCCGGGGAGCTGCAGCGCGCGGGCGAGGGCCGCTACTACTCCCGCAGCTACTACAAGGACACCGCCCGCTCCGAGGAGCGCACCATCGTCGCGACGAACGACGAGAAGGACAGGGGCGTCTACAACAACTGGCGCCCGGCCTCGGAGATGAAGCCGATGCTCCACGACCGGATGCGGGGTGCGTCCGAGGGCAAGACGATGTACGTCATCCCCTACCTGATGTCGCCCCCCGGCAACGAGCTCGCTCCGTGGGCCGCGGGCGTCGAGCTCACCGACACCCGCACCGTCGTGCTGCACATGATCCGGATGTCGCGCGTCGGCGTGCAGTTCGTCAACGACCTCGAGGACCCGGACTCCTTCGTCCGCGCGGTCCACGTCACCGGCGACCTGGAGAACCTCGGCCAGGGCACGCCCGACGACCAGCGCTACTTCGTCACCGTCGCCGACGAGCGCACGATCCTGCACTTCGGGTCGTCCTACGGCGGCAACGCGCTGCTCGGCAAGATCGCCCACGGCCTGCGGCAGGGCGCGTACGACGGCTGGGCGAGCAAGAAGTTCCTGGCCGAGCAGTACATGCTCATCGGCATCCACGACAAGGAGACCGGGAAGACCTACCACGTCTGCGGTGGCTTCCCGAGCGCCTCCGGCAAGACCAACCTGGCGATGATGGCGGCCCCCGACGCGCTCGGCGAGCGCTACCACGTCTCCTTCTACGGCGACGACATCGCGTGGCTGTGGGTCGACGAGAAGACCGGCCGGCTGATGGGCATGAACCCCGAGTACGGCGTGTTCGGCGTCGCCAAGGACACCAACGAGAAGACCAACCCCAACGCGCTCTACTCCATCAACGAGGGATCGCAGGCGATCTTCACCAACGTCGCCTACAACCCGAGCACCGGCGAGGTCTGGTGGGAGGGCAAGACGCCCAAGGCGCCGACCGACGTGAAGGGGTGGCTCGACTGGACCGGCGCGCCGCTGGCCGACCGCAAGTCCGACGACAGCGCCAACTGGGCCCACCCCAACAGCCGCTTCACCACCACGCTGGCCAACGTGCCCAACATCGCGCCCGACTACGACGACGCCGCCGGCGTGCCGATCGACGCGATCATCTTCGGTGGTCGCACCCGTGACCGCGAGCCGCTGATCCGGGCCATCACCGACCTGGCCGAGGGCGTCTACGACGGCCTCACGCTGGGTGCCGAGGCCACCTTCGCCGCCGAGGGGGTCGACGGCCAGCTGCGCTACGACCCGATGTCCAACCGGCCGTTCATGGCCTACGGCGAGGGCGACTACGCCCGCCACTACCTCGACATCGTGGGCGCGGCGAAGGAGCAGCCGATCTTCGCGCACGTCAACTGGTTCCAGAAGGACCCCGACGACGGCCACTTCCTGTGGCCGGGCTACCGCGACAACCTGCGCCCGCTGCTCTGGCTGCTCCAGCTGAAGAACGGCGAGGTCAAGGGCCGCCGCACCGCGGTCGGCATCCTCCCGACCGAGGAGGAGCTCGACCTCGAGGGCGTCGAGATCACGCCCGAGGACCTCGAGCGCATCCTCACCATCGACACGGCACGGTGGCAGCAGGAGATGGGCTTCCGTGAGGAGCACCTGTCCCAGTTCGACCGGATGCCCGAGGAGATCTGGGAGGCGCACCGCCGCGTGGCCGCCGACCTGGAGAACGAGCAGTAACGCCCCGTCGTCGCACCCGACTGGTCTAGTCTGGTTGGGTGCGACGACCCGCCTCGGAGACCCGCGCTGCGGGGGCGTCGTACGACGACCTGCGGCGGGGTTCGCCTGCCATGGCCCGGCCCTTCGCCGCGGTCGCGGGCATCGGCCTGCTGAGCGTGTTCCTGCCGCCCTACGAGCGACCCTGGTGGGTCGCCGCGCTCGCGGTCGTGAGCCTGGTGCCGGTCGTGCTCGTCTTCATGGCGGCCCAGCGTCGCGCCGAGCGGTCCTGGCTCGACCCCTTGGCTGCCTTCCTGCTCTTCCCCTTCGTCGCGCTCGTCAACGACGCGGCCGGAGCCAGCACCGGCGGCTCCGCGTCGGGGATGACGGTCCTGCTCCTGCTGCCCATCCTGTGGCTGGCCCTCACCGGAACGCCGCGCGAGCTGTGGATCGCCTCCGCCCTGTCCGTCGCCACCCTTGCCCTCCCGATCGTGGTCATCGGACCCCCGGACTACGCCTTCGGCGACTGGCGTCGGGCGCTGATCTGGGGCGCGGTCGCCGTGGTCATCGCCCCCGTCCTGCAGCGCATCGTGCGCGACCTCGAGCGGCAGACCCGGCGGGCCCGCGTCGCCAACGACCGGGTCGAGCGCCTCTTCGACGACGCGCCCCACGGGGTCGCGCTGCTCGACACCGACGGCACGATCATCCGGGTCAACATCTCCATGGCGGTCCTGGTCGGCCTCGACCCGCCCGAGATGGTGGGCCACAAGCTCAGCGCCTTCGAGACGCCCGGCGAGGGCCGGATCGCCGACCACGTCGCCCGACTGGTCGAGCGACCGGGTGGGACGCTCGACGACGAGTGCACCTTCCGCGACTCCGGCGGCAACGACGTCATCGTCGCGCTCAGCAGCACGGTCGTCGGTGACCGTGGCATGGGCGAGGTCGTCATGGTCAACGTCGTCGACATGTCCGACCGGCGTCGCTACCTCGACCGCCTCGCCCACCTCGCCGACCACGACGTCCTCACCGGGCTGGCCAACCGCCGCCGCTTCGAGGCGGAGCTGCAGCGCCACCTCGAGCGCTGCGGCCGTCACGGGCCCACCGGCGCGCTGCTGCTGCTCGACCTCGACAACTTCAAGCAGGTCAACGACACGCTCGGGCACAACGCCGGCGACCAGCTGCTGATCACCATCGCGGGGCTGCTGCGTCGCTCGATCCGCAGCTCGGACCTGGTGGCCCGGCTCGGTGGCGACGAGTTCGCCATCCTCCTCACCGAGGGCGGCCAGGACGCCGCGCAGCGGGTGGCCGGGCTGGTGGTCGAACGGGTGCGTGACCACGCGGCCACCCTCGACGGCGTCGGTCGCCGGGTCACCGCCAGCGTCGGTGCGGTGACGTTCAAGGCCGCCTCCGAGCACTCGGCCGACGTGCTGGCGCTCGCAGACATGACGATGTACGACGCCAAGGAGGCCGGCCGCAACCAGGTCGCGGTGCTCCCCGAGGGCGACGAGCGCGGCCCCCGCACGGCGGCGAGGCTGCACTGGCAGAGCCGGATCGAGGCGGCGCTGGAGGAGGACCGCTTCGAGCTGCACCTCCAGCCGATCATGAACATCGCCACAGGTCGGATCAGCTCCGCCGAGGTGCTGCTGCGCCTGCGGGACCAGGACGAGCTGGTGCCGCCGTCCCGGTTCGTCTACATCGCCGAGCGGGCGGGCCTGATGCCGCGGGTCGACGCATGGGTCGTCGAGCACAGCCTGGCGATGCTGGCCCGGATCCGGGCCGAGCACGACCCGGCGTTCGAGTTCGAGGTCAACCTGTCGGGCCACTCGATCGGCAACCCCGAGATCGAGCAGGCCATCACCACCTCGCTGGCCAGGCACGGCGTGGACCCTGCCGCGCTCATCCTCGAGATCACCGAGACCGCCGCCGTGGCCGACGTCGCCATGGCTCGTGACTTCGCCGCCCGCATGACCGACCTCGGGTGCGCCTTCGCGCTCGACGACTTCGGCGCGGGCTTCGGCTCCTTCTACTACCTCAAGCACCTCTTCTTCGACTACGTGAAGATCGACGGCGAGTTCGTCGCACACGTGCACGAGTCGCAGGTCGACCGCACGATCATGCGCTCGATCGTCGGGATCGCGCGCGACCTCGGCAAGCGGACCGTCGCGGAGTTCGTCTCCGCGCCCGAGATCCTCGAGGTGTGCCGCGAGGAGGGCGTCGACTTCGCCCAGGGCTACCTCATCGGCAAGCCGACGACGTACGACGACTTCGTCAGCCAGTTCATCCGGTCCCCCATTCAATCCCCCATCCAATCCCCCATGGAGACGGTGCCGAAGGACTGAACGACGCGGGGCGCGGCACCCGCGGGCAGAGAGGGAGAGCTCGGGACAGATGCAGTGGCTGCAACGCTCGGTGGGCCTGGCGATCATCGGCGCCGCGATGCTCGGGGCGACCGCCCTGTGGGTGGCCGTGGCCTCGGGGGACCCCGAAGCGGGTCGCACGCCGTCCAGGGGGGTGCTGTTCGGCATCTGGCAGGTGTTCTACGACACCGAGATGCCCGCGCCCCGCGTGCTGCTGGCCGCCGTCGGCGTCGCACTTCTGCTCGCGGCGGCGGTCGCCGGCATCGAGCGCCGGCTCCTCACGCGGGCTCGTCGCAGCGAGGACGGCCACCGGATGCCCCTCGCGCCCAAGCTGGTGATGAGCGAGACCCGTGGGGAGTACGCCGGCCCGGTGACGATCACGGTGCTGATCCCGGCGCACAACGAGGAGGGCTGCATCTCCGAGACCCTGGCCTCGCTGCTCTCGCAGTCGGTGCCGCCCGCACGCATCGTGGTCGTGGCCGACAACTGCACCGACGGCACCGTCCGGCTGGCCCGGGAGGCCGGCGTCGACGTCTTCGAGACGGTCGACAACGCCCACAAGAAGGCGGGCGGGCTCAACCAGGCCCTGGCCGAGATCCTGCCCGGCCAGGGCGACAACGACTGCGTGATGATCATGGACGCCGACACCACGCTCGACGACGGCTTCCTCGAGGGAGCCACCAACCGGCTCACCTGGGACCGGGCCCTGATGGCGGTCGGTGGTCTCTTCTACGGCGAGGACGGCTTCGGCCTGATCGGCCAGTTCCAGCGCAACGAGTACACCCGCTACCAACGCGACCTGCGCCGCCGCCGCGGCCGGGTGTTCGTGCTGACCGGCACTGCGTCGGTGTTCCGGCCACGAGCGCTGCGCGCGGTGGCCGAGGAGCGCGGCAAGATCCTGCCCGGGGTGCCGGGCGACGTCTACGACACCATCGCCCTGACCGAGGACAACGAGCTGACCATCGCGCTCAAGACCCTGGGTGCGCTGATGATCTCGCCGAGGGAGTGCACGGTGGTCACCGAGGTGATGCCGAACTGGCGGGGCCTGTGGGCCCAGCGGCTGCGCTGGCAGCGTGGCGCGTTGGAGAACCTCGGCGCCTACGGCCTGCGCCCGCAGACGTTCCGCTACTGGATGCAGCAGCTCGGCATCGGCTACGGCGTCATCGCGCTCGCCGCCTACCTCCTGCTGATCCTCCTGATGGTGCTGGCCACCTCGAGCTGGGTGTGGTTCCCGTTCTGGATCGGCATCGGGCTCGTGTTCACCCTCGAGCGCGTCGTCACGGTGTGGCGCGGCGGCTGGAAGGCCCGGCTGCTGGGGCTCTCGCTGTTCCCCGAGCTCTTCTACGCGATGTTCCTCAACGTGGTCTACCTCAAGGGCGTCTGGGACCTCTCCCTCGCCCGGCAGGCCGACTGGAAGCACGTCGTGCAGACCGACTCCCGCGCCCGGGCGGAGGGCTGACGTGGTGTTCGTGACCCCGGCCGTCGTGCCGATGGGCGTGCTGCTCCCCGACAGCATCCTGCGCAACCAGTTCGTGGCCGTGCTGGCGGCCTTCGTCGCGATCAACACCGTCGTCTACGTGACGCTGGCGGTGGGCAAGATGCTGCCGAAGTTCTACCTCCGCGACTGGCTCGCCTCGCGCAACCGGCGTGCCGAGACCCGCAGCATCCACCCGGACGCGCCGGTGGGCGGCCCGGCGGGAGGCTCGCTCGGTGACCGCATCGCCCAGCCGCACCGCCGTACGCAGGAGTAGCGAGAGCCAGGTCACACATCTGTGATCGATCCAATATGAGCAGGCAATGCCCCCGGCTAGCGTCCCAGCAAGTCGCCGACAACGAGGCCGCGCGAACCAGCCGCTACGCACGCTCAAGGAAACGGTCATGACCGCCACGATCGACACGCAGACGACTCCTCCCACCACCCACCAGGGCATCCTGGCGTGGGTCACCGAGGTCGCCGAGCTGACCCAGCCCGACTCCATCCACTGGTGCACCGGATCCGACGAGGAGTGGGCGCAGCTCACCGCCTCCCTCGAGGCCACCGGCACCTTCACGCGCCTCGACCCCGAGGTCATGCCGAACTCGTTCCACGCGGCGTCCGACCCGACCGACGTCGCCCGCGTCGAGGACCGGACCTACATCTGCTCGGTGGACGAGCGCGACGCCGGCCCCACCAACAACTGGATGGCCCCGGAGAAGATGAAGGACCTCATGCGCGGGCTCTACGCCGGCTGCATGAAGGGCCGCACGATGTACGTCATCCCCTTCGTCATGGGTCACGTCGAGGCCGAGCGCCCGATGTTCGGCATCGAGCTCACGGACTCGGCGTACGTCACCGTCTCGATGCGCGTCATGGCCCGCATGGGCACCGAGGTCCTCAACCGGATCGAGGAGCTCGAGGCCGCCGGCGAGTCACCGCAGTGGGTCCCCGCGCTGCACTCGGTCGGCATGCCGCTCGAGCCGGGCCAGGCCGACGTCGCGTGGCCGTGCAACGACACCAAGTACATCGTCCAGTTCCCCGAGGAGCGGATGATCTGGAGCTTCGGCTCTGGCTACGGCGGCAACGCCCTGCTCGGCAAGAAGTGCTACGCCCTGCGCATCGCGTCGGTCATGGCGCGCGACGAGGGCTGGCTCGCCGAGCACATGCTGATCCTCAAGCTCACCTCGCCGCAGGGCGTCACCAAGTACGTCGCCGCGGCCTTCCCGAGCGCGTGCGGCAAGACCAACCTCGCCATGCTGAAGCCGACCATCCCGGGCTGGAAGGTCGAGGCCATCGGTGACGACATCGCCTGGATGCGCGTGGGCGAGGACGGCCGGCTGTGGGCGGTGAACCCCGAGTTCGGCTTCTTCGGCGTCGCACCCGGCACCAACGAGCACACCAACCCGCACGCCATGGAGACCATCCGCAAGGGAAACTCGGTCTTCACCAACGTGGCGCTGACCCCCGACGGCAACGTCTGGTGGGAGGGCCTGGAGAACACCCCGGCCGAGGCCACCAGCTGGAAGGGCGAGCACTGGACCCCGGAGATCGCCGCCGAGACCGGTGAGCTGTCCAGCCACGCCAACAGCCGCTACTGCACCCCGATCAAGCAGTGCTCGATCCTCGCCGACGAGTACGACGACCCGCGGGGCGTGCCGATCGACGCGATCCTCTTCGGCGGTCGCCGCAAGACGACCATCCCGCTCGTGGCCGAGGCCCGCGACTGGAACCACGGCACGTTCATGGGTGCGACGCTCTCCTCGGAGACCACCGCCGCGGCCGTGGGCGCGGTCGGCGTGGTGCGTCGCGACCCGATGGCGATGCTGCCGTTCATCGGCTACAACGCCGGTGACTACTTCGGCCACTGGATCAACGTCGGCAAGGACAACGACGCCGCCAAGCTGCCGAAGATCTTCTACGTCAACTGGTTCCGCCGCGGCGAGGACGGCGACTTCCTCTGGCCGGGCTTCGGCGAGAACAGCCGCGTCCTGAAGTGGGTCATCGAGCGCATCGACGGCCAGGCCGCCGCGGTCGAGACCCCGATCGGCCACGTCCCGGCGCCGGGCTCCCTCGACGTCGAGGGCCTCGACCTCACCGAGGAGCAGCTCACGCAGGCCCTCGCGGTCGACGCCGACGAGTGGAAGGCCGAGATCCCGCAGATCGAGGAGTGGTTCGAGAAGTTCGGCGACGACCTGCCGGCCGTGCTCTGGAGCGAGCTCGACACCCTCAAGGCGCGACTCGACGCCTGAGCCACGTCGTACGACCATGACCGACCCGTCCCCGGCCGCCCGGGGGCGGGTCGGTGCCGTTGTCCGGCCTGCTTCCCGGCAGGACGGTGCGGGGTGGTGTGGCACGATCCTCCCACTGGGTCGGGGAAGCGGGAGGTGAGTCATGCCCTTGGGACAGCGCGAGCGCAGCGTGTTCGAGGACCACGCCACCCCTCTCTACGAGGAGATCGTGACCTCCGGCGGCGTCAGTGCCGTCGACGAGCGCATCGCCAAGGGTGGCGAGCTGCACGAGGCGTTCGGGATCCTCGTCGAGCTCGGGCTCGTGGTGAAGTCGGAGGACGGCGCCCACTGGCGTGCGGTCGACCCTGCTGCCGTCCAGGCGCAGGTCGTGGCCCCGCTCGGCCAGCAGGGCGCCGAGCTGATCGCGGAGTCGGCGCACTGGGCCCAGGCCTTCAGCGCGCTCTCCCAGGCCTGGCGGCGCTCGCCCGGCGCCGTCGGTGGTCCCTTCGCCGAGATCCGCGGCACCGCGACGATCGGCACCTTCATCATGTCGCTGGTCGGCGACGCCCAGGAGGAGGTGCTCACCGCGCAGCCCCAGTACCGCCGGGGGATCAAGCAGCTCAACGAGTCGGTCGCCCACGAGATCGCCGCCCTCAAGCGCGGCGTCACGATCCGGACGCTCTACCAGCACGCCGCACGTCGTGGCGCCGACACCCGCAAGTACGTCGCCACGGTGACCGCGGCCGGCGCGGAGGTGCGCACCCTCGACGAGTTCTTCAACCGCCTGATCGTGGTCGACCGACGCACCGCGATCATCCCCAGCCACGAGGGACTCGACGCGGCCATGGTGATCAGTGACCGCTCGCTGGTCGGCTACCTGGTGGACATGTTCGAGCGGCACTGGGAGCGCGCCCGTCCCTTCACCAGCAGCGAGACGTCCCTCATGCGCGACATCGCCACCGAGCAGCGCGCGATGACCATCCGGATGCTCCTGGAGGGTCGCGCCGACCCGGCCGGCGCCAAGCGGCTCGGCGTCAGCCCGCGGACCTACGCTGGCTACGTCGCGGACCTGAAGAACGAGTTCGAGGTGGAGACCCGCTTCCAGCTCGGCTACGAGATGGGCAAGCGCGGGATCTCCGGCAGGGAGACCGACGAGACGGGCGCAGCGACCTAGGCCCTGGCCGCAGGGCCCCGGGAAAAGGTCGAGGGCAGCAACCAGAGGTTGCTGCCCTCGAGAGCTGAGGCTGGGCCTGTGGGGGAGGCCGTCGGACCAGGACTCGTGGGGGGTTGAGAGGGTCCGTGCCTCAGCTCTTCACTGCGTGCCCATCATGGCACGCCCGATCCTCAGTGAGGGGCCTTCGTCTTGCCCCACGTGATGTCGAGAGCGTTGGCGGCAGGAGCCATGCCCACTCCGGCAATTCCCAGCCCGAGCACGGCCACGAGGGCAGCGGCGGCGATGCGGCGTACAGGGGTCATGAACTCTTCACCTCGATGATCGATCGTCACAGGGGATGACCCCCACATTCTCCCCCAGCCGGTACTGACGCGTAACACGGAACAGACTGCAGGTCTGTGCATTGCAGGTTCCTGCAGTTCTGGGGACGGCATGGCTGCGGCCCCCTTCCGTGGAAGGGGGCCGGCCACTGCGGAGGCGGAGGGATTTGAACCCTCGATGGGGTTTTAGCCCCAAACCCGCTTAGCAGGCGGGCGCCATAGACCGGACTAGGCGACGCCTCCATGCCCGGGCGGAGCCGGGCGCACAGAAGGTTACAAGGCCGACGCCGCTCGCGCCGAATCAGGTCACAACTTGCGGAGCCCGTGCCCCCGCTGGAGGTGCGCCTGGACGTCGCGGACGAAGGCCTCGCGGTCCACGGCGAGCATCTCGACCGGGATGGTCGTGGTCCGCCCGTCCCGCAGCCGCAGCACCACGACGGGGGAGTCGGCGACCGTCGTCGTGACGGCGTCCTCGACGTCCTTCCAGCGCGCCGAGGCGGCGCCCACCCCGCGGACCCACTGGACGCGGTAGCCCTCGGGCGTCAGCCGGGCGATCCAGCCCTTGGTGCGCCACGCCCAGCCGCTCGCGGCGAGCACCACCACGGTGAGCAGCACCGGCACCAGCAGGAAGACCGTGTGCAGGTCGAGCACCGCGATCGCCAGGGTGCTGGCCAGGATGAGGCCCGCGACCGCCACCAACGTCACGCCCAGCAGGCGCGCCGCCACGGCGGGGGCGAGGCGGTAGACGGTGGCGTTCTCGTCGGTCACGCCCCGATTTCACCACGCGCGCCCCGTGCCTGCGGCCCCCGGGTCGAGCGGGCGGGCGTTGGGTAGAGTCCCGCGGTGTGCGGCGCGCGTCGTCGTACGAGGAGGGGTGCCGGAGCGGCCGATCGGAACCGCCTTGAAAGCGGTCGTAGGGAGACCTACCGCGGGTTCGAATCCCGCCCTCTCCGCTGAGCCCTTCGCGCAGCGAAGGGCTCAGCGAGACATCTTTGACCTGAGCAGCGTGAGCGCAGCGAGCGCTGCGACCGAGGTGTCCCGCCCGCGACTAGGCTCGCTCGCGTGACGAGCACCTGGTTCGAGTCCCCGGCCGACGCGACCGCGCGCCTGCGTGGGGTGGGCTACCTGACCGACGACGCGACCGCGCTGACGGCGTACCTCGCGGGGGCGCTGGAGAAGCCGCTGCTCGTCGAGGGTCCGGCCGGCGTCGGCAAGACCGAGCTCGCGAAGGCGGTGGCCCGGGCGACGGGGGCCGAGCTGGTGCGGCTCCAGTGCTACGAGGGCCTCGACGAGGCGCGGGCGCTCTACGAGTGGAACTACAAGAAGCAGCTGCTGCGCATCCAGGCGAGCCGGGGTGACGACTCGTGGAGCGAGACCCACGACGACATCTTCACCGAGGAGTTCCTCCTCACCCGTCCTCTGCTCAGCGCGATCCGCCGCGACACCCCGACGGTGCTGCTCGTCGACGAGGTCGACAAGACCGACGTCGAGGTGGAGGGCCTGCTGCTGGAGGTGCTGAGCGACTTCCAGGTGACCATCCCCGAGCTCGGCACGGTGACGGCGACGCGGCGCCCGTTCGTGGTGCTCACCTCCAACGCCAGCCGCGAGCTGTCCGAGGCGGTCAAGCGGCGCTGCCTGTTCCTGCACCTCGACTACCCCGACGCCGAGCGCGAGCGGGCGATCGTCACCAGCCAGGTGCCGGGCCTCGACGACAAGGTGGCCGCCCAGCTCGTCGACGTCGTCGTACGCCTGCGCGAGCTGGAGCTGAAGAAGGCGCCCTCGATCGCGGAGTCCGTCGACTGGGCCCGCACGCTGATCGCCCTCGAGATCGGCGACCTCGACGAGGCGACCGTCGCACGCACGCTCGGCGTCGTGCTCAAGCACGCGTCCGACCAGCAGCGGGCGATCAAGGAGCTGAAGCTGGCCGTGGGATGAGTGCCGGATGAGCCTGCTCGACACCCACATCGGCTTCGTGGAGGCGCTGCGCTCCGCCGGGCTGTCGGTGTCGCTGGCCGAGGGGCTCGACGCGATCAGCGCGTTGGAGAAGGTGCACTGGCACGACCGGGAGACCGTGCGCGCCGCCTACGCCGCGACGCTCGTGAAGCGTCAGCCGCAGCGGGTCACCTTCGACGCCGTGTTCGACATCTACTACCCGCGGCTCATCGGCAGCGGCGTCGCCGGCGAGGACGCGGTGCCGAGCGAGGGCGTACGCGACTCCGGCCCCGAGCTCGAACGCTTCCGGGAGGCGCTGGCCGAGGCGCTCGCCTCTGGCGACGAGCAGGCGCTGCAGGACCTGGCCGTGGAGGCGGTCGCCCGGTTCGGCGCCATGCCCGGGCGCGGTCCCGGCCTCTCGAGCTGGTCGGCGTACACCTCCCTCCAGCGGGTCTCGCCGTCCGAGCTGGTGGACCGCCTCGTGCAGGGGCTGCTGGCGGGCGGCCTCGACGAGGCGCAGGCGCAGCGCGCGGCCGGCCGCCGGGTCGGCGACTTCACCCGGATGGTCGAGGGCGACGCGCGGCGGCGGATCGCCGAGGAGAAGGGCCCCGAGCACGTCGCCGACGTGACCGTGCGACCCACGATCGACCGCCTCGACTTCACCGCCGCCCGGCGCAGCGACCTCGACGAGATGCGGCGCGAGATCTACCCCCTCGCCCGGCGCCTGGCGGCCAGGCTCACCAAGGAGCAGCACGCGCAGCGGCGGGGCCACCTCGACGTACGCCGCACGGTGCGCGCGTCGATCGCCACCGGCGGGGTGCCGCTGACCACCCACCACAAGCCCAAGCGGCCGCACCGCACGGACCTCGTCGTGCTCTGCGACGTGAGCGGGTCGGTGGCGAACTTCGCCCAGTTCACCCTGCTGCTGGTCTACGCGCTTCGCGAGGCCTTCGGTGGCGTCCGCGCCTTCACCTTCGTCGACGACGTCGTCGAGGTCAGCGACCGGTTCCGACCCGGCGCCGACGTGGTCGAGGTGATGGAGGGCCTGGCCGCGAGCATCTCGCACGCCGCGCTGTGGGGCCGGACCAACTACGGGCGCGCGCTGACCCGCTTCGCGGAGGACCACGCGGACGCGATCGGACCGAGGTCCTCGCTGCTGGTCCTCGGCGACGCCCGGTCCAACTACAGCGACCTCGCCCTGCCCGTGCTCGCCGACCTCGCCGGTCGGGCGCGTCACGCCTGGTGGCTCAATCCCGAGCACCCGCGCCACTGGGGGACCGGCGACAGTGCTGCCGACAGGTACGGCGAGGTGGTGCCCATGACCGAGTGCCGCAACCTCGCCCAGCTCGGCGAGTTCGTGCACCGTATTGTCTAGCGCTCGCTCCGCTCGCGCGTGCTCGGCGCACCTGAAGACGTCGTCTTCCCTCGTCGCTCCCGAGCTGTCTCGCTGCGCTCGTCGCGCTCGCTCGCTCCTCAGTCCAGACGACGTCGGGCACCGAGCGCGTCAGTTGGTGAGGTCGCGCGCCGCCCCCGTTGGTTGAGGAGGTCGCGCAGCGACCGTCACGAAACCCCGCCACCTGGGAGGCAGCGGAGAGTGAGTCAGCCCGCGAGGAAGCCGAGGTCCTGGAGGCGGGTGATCTCGGCGCGGACCTCGGGATGCTCCGCGGTGTCGGCGGCGCGGGCACCCTCGACGTAGACGTGGGTGCCCTCGGCCTCGCGGCCGTCGAAGACGACGGTCAGCCGGTTGGCGATCGAGGCATTGATCAGCGAGCCGAGGAGGGCGACCGGGTCGGAGCGGTCCTCCAGCGACAGGACGCGGGTGTCGCCCGGGATCCGCGGCACCTGCGCCGACGGAGCACCGGCCGTGACGACCTGGTCGACGACGAAGCGCTCGGAGTGCGCGGTGGCGGCGATCTCGGCGGCGATGGCACCTCCGGCCGCGGAGCCGACGAGCATGACGCGGGCGTCGTCGTCGGTGACCGCCTTCTCGATGGCCCGCACGACCTGTCCGGCAGAGGTCGTCGGGTCGGCGCCGACGAGGCGGAGCCGGCCGTCGGCGTGACCGAGGTTGCCGGGGAGGTAGGCGATGTAGCGGCCGGTGCCGACGCGCTGGACGCTGATCCTGCGGTCCTCCGCCAGCAGGTTGGCCATCAGCTCCTCGAGCGAGCGGGGCGGGTGGCCCTCGCCGGCGTCGGCCTCGGGGGTCGGGTGCTCGACCTCGACGAACGAGCCGGCGGAGTCGCGGAACGCGGCGACGGCATCGGTCGGGAACGGCTCGACGCCGATCGCGCGCAGCCCGCCGCGGGCGGCCTGGGCGCCCTGGTCCTTGGTCAGCACGCCTGCGGTGAGCAGCGAGCGCATGTGCAGTCCGTCGAGGAGGCCGCCCCCACCCGACAGGTGGTCCATCAGCTCGGGGTTGTTCTCGGCGAGCTCGTTGAGGTAGGCCGTGACCCCGTCGCGGTCCATCGCGTCGGTCTCGATGAGGCCGGCACTGACGATCGCGCCGCCGAGCGCCACCTCGGGGGCGAGGTAGCCGATCGCGCGCCCGGCGATCGAGCCGAGCGTCTTGTAGGCGGCCTGCTGGAGCTCGTCGATCCAGCGGTAGGTCAGCACCGTCGCGCGTACGACGAGGGCGTCGGCGTCGAGCTCCACCGACCGGGTCAGCAGGCCGTGCTTGCCCGTGGTGGCCGCGCGGATGTCCTCCTCGGCCTGCCCCCACGTGGCCCGCGACAGCTCACCGGAGTCGACGACGTCGTCGTCGGAGAGGATCTCCGCCCCGAGCCGGGCACGGGTGCGCATCTCGTTGCCCGAGGAGTCGAACAGGTCGGCCAGCGCCAGCATCTGGTCGTACTTGTCGGCCGCGACGGACGCCGAGCTCTCCTCGGGCGTCTCGCCCTGGCTGCGCGGGATGTCGAGGTTGCTCATGTCGGGGTCCCTGCGGCGTTGTCGAACGGCGGAGCGTAGCGGCGGAGGTCGAGAACGTCGTGGGGTGACTTCATGAGGTTGCCACCTGGGCCAGGACAGGGGCGAGCTCGGTCGCCAGGTGGTCGGGGTCGACGCGGGCGACGGCCACCCGGGCGCCGTCGTCGTGGCGAGGGGTCAGGGAGTGCCAGCCGTCGCGGAGGAGCACCCAGGACACCACGCCCACGGCAGTCGTGGCACGCTCGCCCACCTCGGCGGCGAGGATCCGGAGCCGGCCCCGGCTCTCGCTGTGGACGGCCGAGACGGCAGCGGCGGCCTCGGCGTCGCCCAGCGGGTCGCCGTCGGCGTGGACCGCACCGTCGGCCTGGCCGATCAGCACCGGCACGAGGTCGGAGCGACCCGAGTGCAGCGCCTCACCGACCGCGTCGGCGAGGGCGTAGGGGACGTCGAGGTGCGCGGGCACGTGGGACGTGCTGAGCGGCAGGTCCTCGGGGACTGCGGTCACCCGGGCGAGCTCCACCGTCCACTGGTCGGCCGGGAACCACGCGAGCTCGAAGACGATGCCGTCGCACGTCGACAGGCTGGCCACCGCCCCTCCGCTGTGGCGGTGCCAGGCCTTGACCTGCATGGCGCCGGCCGCGACATCGATGTCCAGCGCGAGCCGGGGAGTGGCGAGCAGCCCGACGGCCCCGACGATGCCGGGGTCGGCGCCCTCGTCGGTGAGCAGGCCACGCCGGCGCAACGTGTCGTGCGGGTCGTGGAGCGTGCCGAGGGCGTCGGAGTACGCCGAGTCCTCGACGGAGCCGCGGCTCTGGCCGAGCCGTCCGGACAGCGAGCCCGCACCGGGGGCGTCGGTGGTCGCGAGGTCGAAGGGCAGCGGTGCCCCTCCGGCGAGCTCGGCGACCAGCCGCAGCTCGGGCAGGGTCAGCGCGAGACGCCGGGCCATGCCGTCGAGGAAGCTCGCCGGCGGTGCCGGCGGCGTGGTCAGGTCGATGGTCACCATGTCAGAGCCCCGGGAGGTCGACGGTCAGCCAGTCCTTGTGACCGGCCGGGGGAGGGTCGAACGCCGCCAGGGCGGCCTCGGCGCCGTCGGAACCGGCGTCACCGGCCTCGCTGGCACGGGTGCGGGCGTCCTCGACGAGGGAGGTGGCCTTGTGGGCGCGCACCTCGATGGCCTCCTTGAGCGAGTCGACCTCGGTGAGGTGCCGGGCGAGCGACTCGGCCGCGGTCTCGTGCTGCGCAGCCGCCGCACGGAGGTGGTCGGCCCGCTCCTTGATGCGCACGCGCATCGCCTCGGCGGCCTTGCCGTGCCACGGCACCGCCTCGGCCTGGGAGACCAGACGTGCGGCGAGGGCGCGGATGTCGCCGCCCTGCTCACGCAGCTGGGCGACGCGCTTGCGGCCCGCGGCGGTGTCGCCGTACATCGATCACACCCTTTCGTCGGCGGACGCCTACCCGTGTGGCGGTTCGTCCAAACGTGCTCCGGCGAACGATTCTGGCCCACCGGAGCGCCCGGGTCGACCCGTCCCGGCGCCGGGCGGGCGTCGGGCCCGTGACCGTGGAATCCGCGTCCGGCGGGCAGGAGCCGACCGATAGGATCGCGGCACCGACCAGCCCGTCTCGCCGATGGCACGAGGATTGCATGACATTCGACGTCCACCAGCTCGACGCGTTCGTGCTGGTGGGTGCGGTGGTGACGTTGGCGGCGATCCTCGCGGTGCGGGTCTCGGCGGGCGCGGGCCTGCCCTCACTGCTGATCTACCTGCTCATCGGCGTCCTGCTCGGTGAGGGCGGTCCCTTCGCGATCCCCTTCGACGACGCGCAGCTCGCCCACGCGCTCGGCTTCGGTGCCCTCGCGATCATCCTGGCCGAGGGTGGCCTGACGACCGACTGGCGGCAGATGCGCCCGAGCATCCGGCTCGGCGTCTCGCTGGCGACCCTCGGGGTGGCGGTGTCGGTCGCGGTCGTCGCCGTCGGCACCCACTACCTGCTGGGCCTCCCGTGGGAGCTGGCCATCCTCCTGGGTGCGGTCTGCTCGCCGACCGACGCGGCGGCGGTGTTCTCGGTGCTGCGGGTCGTGCCGTTGCCCAAGCGGCTGACGGGTGCGCTCGAGGCGGAGTCCGGGCTGAACGACGCGCCGACGGTCGTGCTCGTCGGCATCATCTCGACGGGCGCGGTCGGCGGGGCGAGCCTGCTCGAGGTCTCCGGCACGATCGTGTTCGAGCTGGTCGCCGGTGGACTGATCGGCGCGGCGTGCGGCTTCGCGGGGGCCTGGCTGATGCGGCGCGTCGCGCTGCCCTCCTCGGGCCTCTACCCGCTGGCGGTGCTGTGCCTGGCGTTGACGGCGTACGGCGCTGCCGCCGCGGTCCACGCCTCGGGGTTCGCCGCCATCTACGTGGCCGCGCTGATCCTCGGCAACAGCGAGCTGCCGCACCGGGTCGCCACCCGGTCCTTCGCCGAGGGCGTGGCGTGGCTGGCCCAGATCGGGCTGTTCGTCATGCTCGGCCTGCTGCTGTCCCCGGGCCGGATCGACGTCGAGACCGTGGTCGACGCGTTGGTGACGGGCCTGGTGCTGACCTTCGTGGCCCGGCCGCTCTCGGTGTTCGCGAGCAGCGTCGTGCAACGCATGGGGGCGCGCGACCTCGTCTTCATCTCCTGGGCGGGGCTGCGCGGCGCGGTGCCCATCGTGCTGGCGACCATCCCGCTCGCCGAGGGGGTCGAGGGCGCCGACCACCTCTTCGACATCGTCTTCGTGATGGTCGTGGTCTACACGCTCCTCACCGGTCCGACGCTGCCCTGGGTGGCGCGGCTGCTGCGGGTCTCGATGCGGTCCGAGCCACGCGGCCTCGACGTGGAGGCGGCCCCGCTCGAACGGGTCGCGGCCGACCTCCTCCAGGTGACCATCGCGCCCACGTCGAAGATGCACGGCGTCGAGGTCGGCGAGCTGCGGCTGCCGCAGGGGGCCTCGGTCTCGCTGGTGATCCGCTCGGGCGACGTGCTCGTCCCCGAGCGGCGTACGGTCCTGCGCTCGGGCGACGACCTCGTGGTCGTCACGCCCCGCAAGCTGCGGGAGGCGACGGAGTCGCGGCTGCGCCAGGTGTCGCAGAACGGTCGCCTCGCCCAGTGGCTCGGCGACCCCTCGCGTCGCGACGCCGACTGAGCCGGCGCCACGGACTCACTCGGAGCCGGTCGCCTTGCAGATCGTGGCGTCGGCCTCGGCGACCACGGACTCGACCTGCTTCTTGCGCAGGGCGGTGAACTTCTCGCCGACCACCACGACGACCCCGACGCCGATCGGGTTGCCGGGGACGACCTCGGCGCCCTTGAACTGCTGCTGGACCAGCTGGACGGCCGGGTTGGTGGGGTCCGAGCTCCAGATCTGGGTGGTCGCGGCCGGCTGCGGGGAGTCGGCGACGTCGCCCGCGACGAACCCGCGCTCCGCCAGCTGGGCGCTGGTCGAACCCGCCAGCCCGCTGCGGCCGCTGCCGTTGAAGACGCTGACCACGACCTGGTCGCGGCGGACCTCGCTGCCGGCGCTGATCGTGGCGTTCTCGCAGACCGGCACGGGCTCGTCCTCGGGGAACGGCTCGGTGAACGCCGCCCACCCCCAGAGGCTGGCCACGACGACGAGCAGCGCGAGGACGGCGAGGGTCAGCGCCGAGCGCAGGGCACCACTCATCGGTCGCCGGCCTGGTGCACCCGCGCGTGCAGCACGCTGCGCTGCTGCAGGGCCGCCCGCAGCGCACGGTGCAGCCCGTCCTCGAGGTAGAGGTCGCCGCGCCACTGCACGACGTGGGCGAACAGGTCGCCGTAGAACGTGGAGTCCTCGTCGAGCAGGGCGTCGAGCTGCAGGGTGTCCTTGGTGGTCACCAGCTCGTCGAGCCGCACCTGGCGCGGGGGCAGCTCGGCCCATGCGCGGGAGGTGAGCCCGTGGTCGGGGTAGGGCCGGCCGACGCCCACCCGCTTGAAGATCACGCTGGGATCATAACGACGCCCCCCACCAGACCCCTCGTCTGCGCTCCGGGGCCTGACTAGGCTCGCCGCCATGACCGAGACTCCCGAGGCACAGCCGGCGGCCAGTGACCCCATCTCCGAAGCGGTCGCGCCGGGCTACCGGTTCGAGGGGCCGGCGCTCGAGCTCGGCGGCCTGATGCTCGACGCCGAGCACCTCAGCGACGTGCAGATCAAGATCCCGCTGGGCATGCTCAACCGGCACGGTCTTGTCGCCGGCGCGACCGGCACCGGCAAGACCAAGACCCTGCAGCTGCTCGCCGAGCAGCTCAGCGCGAACGGCGTGCCCGTCTTCGCGGCCGACATCAAGGGCGACCTGTCCGGCCTCAGCGTGCCGGGGGAGCCGAGCGACAAGCTCACCGCCCGTACGGCCAGCGTCGGCCAGCAATGGACGGCGACGGGCTTCCCGACGGAGTTCTACGCGATCGGCGGCCAGGGCATCGGCGTACCCGTCCGGGTGACGATGACGGCGTTCGGCCCGACGCTGCTCGCCAAGGTGCTCGGCCTCAACGAGACGCAGGAGTCGTCGCTGGGGCTGGTCTTCTACTACTGCGACAAGAACGGGCTGCCGTTGCTCGACCTGTCCGACCTGCGGGCGGTGCTGCAGTACCTCACCGGCGACGAGGCGGGGAAGGCCGAGCTCAAGGGCATCGGCGGGCTGTCGCCGCAGACCGCCGGCGTGATCCTGCGCGAGCTGATCTCCTTCGAGGCGCAGGGCGCCGACGTCTTCTTCGGCGAGCCGGAGTTCGAGACCAAGGACTTCCTGCGCACCACCGACGACGGCCGGGGTGTGATCAGCCTGCTCGAGCTGCCCAACCTGCAGGACCGGCCGGCCCTCTTCTCCACGTTCCTGATGTGGCTGCTCGCCGACCTGTTCCACGACCTGCCGGAGGAGGGCGACCTGGACAAGCCCAAGCTGGTCTTCTTCTTCGACGAGGCGCACCTGCTCTTCAACGACGCCTCCGAGGCCTTCCTCGACCAGATCGCCCAGACCGTGCGGCTGATCCGGTCCAAGGGCGTGGGCGTCTTCTTCGTGACGCAGTCGCCGACCGACGTCCCCGACGACGTCCTGGCCCAGCTCGGCTCGCGGGTGCAGCACCAGCTGCGCGCGCACACCCCCAACGACGCCAAGGCGCTCAAGGCGACCGTGAACACCTACCCCAACAGCGCCTACGACGACCTCGGCGAGGTCATCATGTCGCTGGGGATCGGCGAGGCGGTGGTCACCGTCATGAACGAGCGCGGCGCCCCCACACCCGTCGCGTGGACGCGCCTGCGGGCGCCCGAGTCCCTGATGGACGCCGCCGAGGCCACGGACATGGAGGCCGCCGTCACCGCCTCCCCGCTGACGAAGAAGTACGCCGAGTCGCTCGACCGCGAGTCCGCCCGCGAGCTGCTGGCGAAGAAGCTCGAGGAGGGCGCCCGCAAGGCGGCCGAGGACGCCCGCGTCAAGGAGATGGCGCGCAAGCAGAAGAACGAGCGGGTCACGGAGAAGTCGCGGCAGAAGGCGGAGAAGGAGGAGGACTCGATGGTCGAGACCGTCGTGAAGTCCACCGCCTTCAAGGACTTCATGCGCACCGCCGCCCGCGAGATCGCTCGGGGGATGTTCAAGTCGGGTCGGCGCTAGATGGGGCATCCGCCGCGCGGGCGGTCCCCGGATATCCGGTGACCGCCCTGCTTACAGGCACAGATCTTCACCTGTAAGCACGCAACTCGGGTGCGAAGTCCCTGCCGACGTCGACGGGGTCCGATCACATCGTCGGGTCCAGCCAGGCCAGCTGGGCGGTCTCGGTGCCCCGGTCGCGGGTGACCACGCGGGCGCGGCCGGCGGGCGCGGGCTGCGGGCGCAGGTTGCCGATGAGCACGCCCTCGTCGCGCGGGCCCGAGAGCATCACGCCGGGCATGGCGAGGTCGCGCAGCGACTGGATGACCGGCTCGTAGAGCGCCCGCGAGGCGCCACCCGTACGCCGGGCCACCACGACGTGGAGGCCGACGTCGCGGGCCTGCGCCATCAGCGGCTGGAGCGACGACACCGGCGAGGACTGCTGCGTGGCGACCAGGTCGTAGTCGTCGACCACCACGAAGACCTCCGCGCCGGTCCACCACGACCGGTTGCGCAGCTGGTCGGGCGTCACGTCCGGGCCGGGGATGCGGCCCTCGAGGTAGGACGCGATGTCCTTCAGCGTGGGGGTCGCCTGCGTCGCCGAGGTCAGGTAGTTGAGCAGGTACTCGTCGGGCACCTCGCCGAGCAGCGAGCGCCGGTAGTCGACGAGGACGATCTGCGCCTCCTTCGGCGTACGGGTGCGCATGATCTCGTGGACATAGGCGCGCAGCAGGGCGCTCTTGCCCGACTGGCCGTCGCCGAAGACGAGCATGTGCGGCTCGGCGTCGACGTCGAGGCCGATCGGCGCGAGCTCCTTCTCGTTGATGCCGAGCAGGATCCGCTTCTCCGGCAGCTGCCGGCGCACGGCGTCCTCGCGAATCGCCTCGAGCGTGACCTGCTCGGGCAGGAGACGGAGCTTGGGTCCCTGCGGGCCCTTCCAGGCAGCGACCACGCGGTCGAGCAGGTCGTCGACGCCGTCACCGAGGGTGTCGGCGTTGCCGTCGCCGTCGATGCGGGGCAGGGCACCGAGGAAGTGCAGCTTGGAGGGCACCAGGCCGCGACCGGGGCGGCCGACCGGCACGAGCGCGGCGACCTTGCGGTCGACCTCGGAGTCGAGCGGGTCGCCGAGGCGGAGCTCGAGCTTGGACCCGAAGACGTCACGCATCGCGGCGCGGAAGTCGGCCCACCGCGTCGAGGCGGTCACGATGTGGAGGCCGAAGGTCAGGCCGCGCGCGGCGAGCTGCTGGATCTCCATCTCGAGGTCGTCGAACTCCGCGCGGAGCGTGCTCCAGCCGTCGATGACGAGGAAGACGTCGCCCCACCCGTCGTCGGCGCGGCCCTGGGCGCGACGCGAGCGGTAGGTCTCGATGGAGTCGATGCCGTTCTCGCGGAAGTAGGCCTCGCGGCGGTCGACGATGCCCTCGACCTCGGCCATCACGCGGCGTACGACGTCGGGCTCGGAGCGCGTCGCGACACCCGAGACGTGCGGCAGCCGGGTCATCGGGGCGAAGGCGCCGCCGCCGAAGTCGAGCACGAAGAACTGCGACTCCAGCGGGGTCGTCACCAGCGCCATGCTCGTCACGATGCTGCGCAGCAGCGTGCTCTTGCCCGAGCGCGGGCCGCCGACGACGGCGACGTGGCCGGCCGCGCCGGTGAGGTTGAGCGTCATCGTGTCGCGGCGCTGCTCGCGCGGCCGGTCGACGGTGCCGAGCGGGATCACCAGGCCGGGCACGTTGCGCCACTGCGGCGAGGTGAGGCCGAGGTCGGGGTGCTCGACGAGGTCGGGCATGAGCTCGTCGAGGGTGTCGGGCACGTCGAGCGGCGGCAGCCAGACCTGGTGCGCCTCGGGGCCCTTGCCGATCATCCGCTGCACCGCGATGTCGAGCAGCGAGGGCTGCTCGCCCTGCTGCTGCGGCTGCGGCGCCACCACCTCCGCGCTGTCGTCGGTGACCGTCTCGAGCGCCTGCACCTCGGAGATGGTGAACGGCAGGATGCCGCGGATCGCGCCGCCCTCGTCGCGGGTGACACGGGCGCGGCTCGACGGGGGACCGGAGACGTACGCCGCCTTGAAGCGCAGCAGCGTGGACTGGTCGGGCTTGAGGTAGCCCAGGCCGGGGACGGCGGGCAGCTCGTAGGCGTCGGGCACGCCGAGCACCGCGCGGGACTCGCCGGCCGAGAAGGTGCGGAGGCCGACGCGGTAGGACAGGTGCGACTCCAGGCCGCGCAGGCGGCCCTCCTCCAGGCGCTGCGAGGCGAGGAGGAGGTGGAGTCCGAGCGAGCGACCGAGGCGGCCGATGGCGACGAAGAGGTCGATGAACTCGGGCTTGGCCGAGAGCATCTCGGAGAACTCGTCGACGACGATGAACAGCGACGGCATCGGCTCGAGCGGCTCACCGTTGGCGCGGGCCTTCTCGTAGTCGCGGACCGACGCGTAGTTGCCCGCGTCGCGGAGCAGCTCCTGGCGACGCGTCATCTCGCCCGAGAGGGCGTCCTGCATGCGGTCGACGAGGGTGAGCTCGTTGGCGAGGTTGGTGATGACCGCCGACACGTGCGGCATGTCGGCCATGCCGGCGAACGTCGCACCGCCCTTGAAGTCGACGAGCACGAGGTTGAGCTGCTCGGAGGAGTGGGTCATCGTGAGGCCGAGCACCAGCGTCCGCAGGAACTCCGACTTGCCGGAACCGGTCGCACCGATCACCAGGCCGTGCGGGCCCATGCCCTGCTGGGCGGACTCCTTGATGTCGAGGTGGATCAGGCCGCCGGAGTCACCGATGCCGATCGGCACGCGCAACCGGTCGCGGGCCGGCCGCGGGCGCCAGGCCGTGCTCGGGTCGTAGGCGAAGATGTCGCCGAGGCCGAGCAGGTCCATGTGGTCGGGCGTCGTCGATGTGATGTCGACCGTGCCGCCGGCGGAGGACGCCTCGGCGCTCGCGGTCTTCAGCGGCGCGATGCGACGGGCGTACGCCTCCGCGGTCGCGATGTCGCACTGGTCGGCCAGCGCCTTGACCGGCTCGCCGCGCAGGCGCAGCGCGCGGACCGGTCGCTTGCCGAGCTCGTCGGGCCCGTCGACGAACTCCAGCCGCAGGCGGGTGGAGTCCTCGAGCTCGTCCCAGCGGGCCGGGAGGTCGAGCAGCGTCACGCCGTGCAGGCCGTCGGGCGGCACGATGTGGTTGCCGGGCGGCAGGTGTCCGCCGTCGATCACCAGCAGGATGTGCGGGGTCGCCGGGCGCTCGTCGGCGCCGAAGCGCGGACGGTCGCTGAGGTCGGGCGGGAGCAGGTTGCCCAGGTCGTCGAGCGAGGTGGCGACCATGCGCATCGGGCCGACCGCGTCGGCCTCGCGGGTGCTCTGGGCGTGGGGGAGCCACTTGACCCAGTCCCAGTGGGTGAGGTTCTGCTCCGAGCTGAGCACCGCGACGATCAGCTGGTCGGGGTTCTGGAAGGCGGTGGCCGAGCAGATCATCGCCCGCGCGGTCGAGCGCACCTCCTCGGCGTCGCCGCACAGCTCGATGCGGTCGAAGGCGCGCAGGTCGATCGAGGCCGGCAGGTTCGGCTGGAGGCGGTGCACGACGAGCAGCCGGTGCAGCGCGGATGCGGCCGCCGGGTCGACCTGGTCGACCGGCGCGCTCTCCGGCGGCACCAGCTCCAGGGAGAGCGGCTGCGAGCACAGGCCGTAGCGGACGTGGAGGAAGTTGTCGTCGGAGGCGGCGTGCTCCCACAGGCGGGTGCGGTCCTCGGCGAGCGAAGGCAGCGCCGAGGGCTCGGGGTGGTGCCAGTTCAGCGCCCGTCGCTGCTGGTCGGCGGCCTCGCGGGCGACCTTGCGGATGTTGCCGAGGTAGCGGAGGTACTCGGTCCGCGAGCCGGTGACCTGCTGTGCACGCTGCTTCCGCTGCCGGTCGATCTGCACGATGATGAAGCCGAGGGTGGCGAAGAGGAACATGCCCGCGGCGAGGAAGCTGCGGGTGCGGTTGCCGCCGCTGCCCATCGTGGCGACGAGCACGATCGAGCCGAGGCTGCCCAGCATGGGGATGGCGTTCATCAGGACGCCGCTGGCGCCCTCGCCCTCCTGGAGCTCCGGCGGCGGCTGCAGGACGATCTGCCCGCCCGGCATCTCGGGTTCGTCGAGCCGCTGCCCGCCCCGCAGTGTCGTGCTCACGCATCCCCCGTTGCCTCGCCCGATGAAGTCGCGATGATGATAGGTGCGCTCCCGTGAGGGCCGCACCTGCGACTACTCTCCAGCGGAGAAAGCGCCCGCCCGGTGCACGAAGGGGGAATCCGTGTCGGACGTCGCGATGCCCAGCCCTGCTGGCGCGACCATCGCCGTGAGCGTGCACGGCCCAGCCGGCGTGCTCGACCTCGTCGTGCCGACGGGAGCCACGTCCGTCGACGTCGCCCGTGAGTACGCCAAGCAGGCCGCGGAGGCGGGCGAGGCCGTCGCGATCCCGCTGCTGCAGACCGCCCTCGGCGAGCGGCTCAACGCAGCCGTCCCGCTCGGTGAGGCCGGTATCCAGGCCGGTGACGTGCTGGTGGCGACGTCGGGCGTCCACCGCCCGCGCAAGCAGACGCTGCGCGAGGCCGCCAAGAACGCCCCCGAGAGCCCGGCGCTCGCCTCGATGATCGCCGCGGTCGCTGCGCTTGTCGCCGTCCTCGCCGGGTGGTACGCCGCCCGCGCAGGAGAGGACACGGTCCGCACCGTCGCGGTCGGGGTGCTGCTCGCGTGCGCGCTCGTCGGCGTGCTGCCGGTCGGGCGGCACGCCCGCCAGCGGGCCGCCGCCGCACCCGCCTTCGCCGCCTCGGCCGCCTTCGCCGCGATCTACGAGCCCGGCGCGCACCTGCTCCCGGCGATCCTGGGCTCGGCCGCGATCGCCGCGGCGGTCGTCGCCGGCATCGGCCGCGCGCTGTCCCCGGTCGCCGACGAGGTGAGCACCGTGTGGATCGTGAGCGGCCTGACCGTCTTCACGTGCTGTGCGCTGAGCGCGCTGCTGGGGTGGGACGCGCGCGTCTCGTGGACCCTCCTGGTGTTCCTGTCGATGATGGCCGCCCGGTTCGCTCCGTCGCTCGCCGTCGACGTGCCCGACGAGGCCCTGCTCGACCTCGACCGGCTCGCGGTCACGGCCTGGTCCGCGCGCGACAGCCACCGGCGCAGCCGCCGGGGCCGGATCGTCGTCGCCGCCGATGCGATGGAACGCCTCGTGCACCGGGCCTCGCGCCTCGTCACCGGTGCCGCTGTCGCGATCCTGGTGACGGTCGTGGTCGCCAGTCCGCTCCTCCTGCACGCGGCCCGCATCGACCTCGACCGCATCGGCGCCCGCTGCCTGGTCTTCTTCGCCGGCTGCTCGCTGCTCCTCGCGGCGCGCTCCTACCGCCACGCCGCGGCACGCGCGCTGCTGCGGATCGCCGGCCTGGGGGCGCTCACGGCCCTGGCCGTGCACCTCGTCGCCGGACCGGGTGCCGGGCACCTCGACACCTTCTTCTACGCCGCCGTCGGCCTCGGGGTCGTCGCGCTGGCCGCGGCCGTCGCCACCGGCCGCGGGTGGCGCTCGGTCTGGTGGTCGCGCCGGGCGGAGGTCGCGGAGTCGATGTGCGGCAGCTTCGCCTTCGCCTCGGCCGTGGTCGCCGCCGGCGTCTTCCGCAGGTTGTGGGAATTGACGTCCTGATGTTTAGCCCCGGATCGGTCGGGTAGATGCCACGTCAGCACGGGGGGTCGGGACGTCTCCCCGAGCACCGGATCACCATCCAGTACCACCACATCGAGTAACTCGGTCGGTTCGGCCGCCGAGGGAGAAGGATCTTTCATGAGCGACATGTATGGCCAGACAGAGAAGGCCCTCTCCAAGGGCGCCGACTTCGTCGACCAGGCCCGCGGTGACGTCAAGAACAAGTGCGGCGTCCTCTCCGGCAACATCCAGACGATGATGGGCGGATGGGGCGGCCAGGGTGCCACCGCGTTCAACAACCTCATGATCGCCTGGAACGAGAAGCAGGAGACCATCCTCAAGGCCCTCGACCAGCTCTCGGCCTCGATGAAGGAGACGGAGCGCGACAACGTCTCGACCGACGAGAACCAGTCCGCCACCCACGCCAACCTCCAGGGCCGTCTCGGCTGACGCCGACACCTGACTTCAGATCTAGGAGATCGACATGACTTTCGACGGAATCAAGGTCCAGCACGGCCACCTCGACGCCGGTGCGGCCGACGTGATGAAGGCCGCCAAGGACATCGAGGCCCGCCTCGACCAGCTCGAGAACGAGCTCAACCCCCTCAAGTCGGACTGGAACGGTAACGCCAAGATGGCCTACGACCAGGCCAAGGCGAAGTGGGACCAGGCCATGGCCGAGATGACCCTCCTGCTCCAGCAGGCCAGCCAGGGCGTCGACTCGTCCAACGCCGAGTACAAGGCTGCCGACGCTCGCGGTGCCAACCGCTTCTGAGCGCAACGCCGGCTCTTCGAGGCCGGTCGTCCCTCCGGGGGCGGCCGGCCTCGGCCGTGTCCGGGGTCGCTCCGCATCCGCGGACCGGCTCGACGTCGCCTAGGCTGCACCCCGTTCGTCGACCGGGCTGCTCGGGCCGGCGCAGTGGAAGCACGATCAGGGGGAAACGCCAATGAGTCAGGGGTCCTCGGTTGCCTCGGGCCTGGTCCGGGTGACCATCGCCTCGGGGTCGCGACGGGTCGATCTGGTCCTGCCGGGCTCGATCCCGGTCGCCGAGCTCGTGCCCGAGCTCGCACGATCGGTCGGCCTGCTCGACGCCTCGACGGTCTACGGCGGCTACCGCCTGGTGACCCAGGAGGGCCGGGTCCTGGCCAACGACGCCGGACTGACGATGCAGGGCATCGAGGACGGCGGACTGCTCACCGTCAGCGCCGGCGTCGACGACCCGGCCCCGCGTGTGTACGACGACGTGGTCGAGGCGATGGCCGACGTCGTCGAGAACGAGCTCAAGCCGTGGGAGCCCGCGGCCGGACGGCGTACGGCCCTGGGCGCGGGCAGCATCCTGCTCGGCCTGGGCGCCCTCGCGCTGCTGCTCCAGGGCGAGAGCGTGCTCGGCGGCGTGGCCGCCGCGGTCATCGCGGGCCTGCTCGTGGTGGGCGGCATCGTGCTGGCCCGGGCGCAGCGCGAGCCGGAGGCCGGCGTGGTCGTGTCGCTGCTCGGGGCCCTCTACGCCGCCGTCGCCGGCCTGCTGCTCGCCCCGGGCGACCTGCCGGCGTGGGGCTGGCCGCTCGACGACGCCTTCTTCGCCGACCCGCTGCTCTTCGCCGGCCTGGGCGTCCTCGCCGCCGGCCTGGTCGCCGTCGTCGGCCTGCAGGAGGGCCGCCCGCTGGTGATCCCCGCGATCGTGGTCGGTGCGGTGCTCGTGGCCAGCTCGGTGCTGATCCGCGTCGCCTCGCTCGAGCCGGGCGTCGTCTTCACCGTGCTGATGACGCTCGTGGTGCTCGCCGGCAGCATCTTCCCGTGGCTGGCGCTCGGCGTCACCGGGACCAAGGTCGACCAGCTCTACTCCCTGCACGACATCACCGCCGACCCCGAGGACATCGACCCCGACGAGGTGGCCGACGACGCCCGGGTCGGCCACGAGATCCTGCTGGCCGTGTCCGCGACCGTCGGCACGCTGCTCGTCTTCTTCGCCCCCTTCGCCGTGGACCGTGGCGTGTCCGGCACGGTCCTCGCGGGCGTGTGCTGCCTCGCGGTCATGTTCCGCACCCGCCAGTACCGCACCGGCGCCGAGGTGCTGGCCGGCCTCGCCTCCGGCATCCTCGGCCTCGTCTCCGTGGCCGTCTCGATGCTGCTCATCCACGACGGCTGGCGCGCCGGTGCGGCGATCGGCCTCGCCGGCGTGGGCGCCGTGCTCCTGGCGCTGACCCTGGTGCCGGCCTCGGCCTCCGTCCGGCGCGGGCGGATGGGCGACATCGTCGAGACCGTCACCCTGATCGCGCTCCTGCCGCTGATGGTGCTCGCGGCCGGCTTCGTCTCGGCCGTGGCGGGCTGAGCCCATGGCCACCAAGAAGGACCTCGTCGAGGCCCACGCCTTCAGCCGGCGCCGCCTGGTGACGGCGTTCGTCTCGGGCGCTCCGGGCGGCCGCGAGGTCGAGCCGGTGCGACCCGGGCGGGTGCTGATCGGCGGCATCGCCCTGTCCGTGCTGCTGCTCGCGGGCGCGGCGATCGCCGGCTTCCTGCTGGGTCGCCCGCCGGCGGAATGGCTCAGCACCGGCAGCTTCGTGATCTCCAAGGACACCGGCGAGCAGTACGTCGTCCTCCACGGCGGCGACAACCCCAAGCTCCAGCGGGTCCCCAACTACGTCTCGGCCCAGCTGCTGCTCGGCGAGGCGGACCTGACGCCCTTCACCGTCCGCGACAAGTACATCCGCACCGTCCAGCTCGGCGAGGACCTCGGCATCGAGGGAGCGCCGGCCAGCCTGCCCTCGGCCGACGAGCTCGTCGACGACGGCTGGACGGCGTGCACGGGCAGCGGTGTGGGCATCAAGCTGGCGGTGCAGCAGGACCGCACCGTCGAGGACGTCGTCGGACGGGCCTTCCTGGTCTCCAGCGACAAGGAGCAGTGGCTCATCGCGACGGCACCGTCCGTGGGCAACGAGCCGGGCAGCGCGTTCCGCCTGCCCATGCCGGACGACGCGACCGCGGCCTCGACGCTCGGCAACAAGCTCGCCTTCGGCCCCACCCCCGTCGAGGTCGACGAGGAGTGGCTCAACCTCTTCCCGCTCGGCGCCCCCCTCGAGGCCGACTCCTTCGGCGTCGACGACGAGGGGCAGCCGGTCCCCTACGCCGACACCCGCGCCGACCTCTCCCGCTTCAAGGTCGGCGACCTGCTGCAGTCCAGCGCCGGCACCTACTACCTGCTGGGTGACGACAAGCCGCAGCGGCTCAGCGACTTCGCCGGCCTGGTCTACGACGTCGTCGGCACCCCGGTCACCCCGGTCGACGACGACCTGTTCGCCGACTTCGGCGACCCGACGTACCCCGCCGAGTGGCCGGCCGCGGTCCCGGACGCCCTGTCCGGCGGCGCGTTGTGCGCCGTGCTGCACCCGTCCACCGACGACGACGCCGAGGTGAGCCTGGCGACCAACCCGACCGGCGCCGCCGACCCGGAGAAGGTCGGCCCGGGACGCCACGACGTCGACGTCGAGCCGAGCGCCGGGGCGTACGTCCTGTCGGGCTCCGGTGAGGCCTCCGACGAGGGCACCCGCTACGTCGTGGACACCAAGGGACAGAAGTACCTCCTGGTCGGCCCCCTGGTGCCGGGCTACATCGGCTACGCCGACGTGGCGCCGCCGCTGGTCCCGAGCGCATGGCTGGAGTTCTTCCAGCCCGGCAAGCCGCTGTCCACCAACGCCGCGCGCCGACTCCCCGAGGACGCGCCGCCGGCCGAGTCCGAAGCGGACGCCGGCTGATGATCCACCCCACGGGCCCCCGGAAGACGACCTACCCCACGGGCTCCCGGCAACCGTCCCCCCGACTGCGTACGACGCTCGCGGCGGGGTTGCTCGCGAGCGCCGTCGTGCCCCTGTGGGCGGCCCCCGCCGCGGCCGACCACGACGCACCGTGCCTCGTGAGCGAGGTCCCCGGCTCGGAGCAGCTCGCCGACACCCACGAGAAGGGCAACCCCGCCTTCGAGCGGATGCACGTGGAGCAGGCGCAGGAGCTCGCGACCGGCAAGGGCGTGAAGGTCGCGGTCATCGACAGCGGCGTGTGGTCCGTCGACGGCCTCGACCGCGTCGGTCTCGCCGCAGTCGCGGGCGCCGCCCCCAACGAGCTGCTCTCCGGGCATGGGACGATCGTCGCCGGCCTGATCGCCGGGCCGCACGGCGTCGCACCCGACGCCCGGGTCTACGACGTGAAGGTGTACGACGCCGACGACGCCGACACCACCCAGGGGCAGAAGGCGCTGAGCTCGGCCGGCATCGTCGCCGGCATCCAGGCGGTGATCGACGCCTACCCGCGCGAGCGCTTCGACGTCGTCAACATCTCCCTGGCCGTGCGCTCCTCCGACCCGGCCCTCGAGGCGGCGGTGGCGAAGCTCGTCGACCTCCCGCTGGTCGTCGTCGCCGCGGCGGGCAACCGTGAGGAGGACCAGGGCGACGACTTCGAGGGCACGCCGGGAAGCGACGCCGACGTCTTCCCAGCCGACTACCCCGGCGTCCTCGCGGTCAGCGCGACCCCGCCCGGCAACGACGACCCCAGCCAGTCCGTCGTACCCAACATGGACACCGACGTTGCGGCACCGACGGTGGGCGCCATCTCCGCCAACGCGACCGGGCAGGTCTGCGTCGTGGGTGAGGTCGCGACGTCGTGGGCCGCCGCCGAGGTCAGCGGCCTCGTCGCGCTGCTGAAGCAGCGCTTCCCCCGCGACAGCCCGGAGCAGCTGGTGGCGCGGCTGCAGGCCACCACCGAGGGCGCGGGCGCTCCGACGGGGCCGGACGGCGAGGTGGAGAACCCGTGGACCGGCGCGGGCGTGGTGCAGGCGCACGACGCCCTCACCCGCCAGCTCAAGGCCGGCCGCAAGGGCAAGGTCGAGACCACCGAGGCCGAGGTCCGGTCCGACGCCCAGGCGCCGCCGGCTCCCGAGCAGGTCGACCTGTTCGGCACCCCGCGCGCGATCCTCCTGTGGTCCGGCCTGGTGGCCGGCTCGCTGCTCGCCCTGGCCTTCATGCTCCGCCCGCTCCTGCGCAGATCCTGAGCCCCAGCGACGCGTATGGAGGCGTCGGGCGCCTGCTCCGGCGCTCGACATGATGGAATCGACGCATGAGTGACACCTCCGACGAGCCGGTCGCCGTCATCCTCGCCGGCGGCCAGGGCTCGCGCCTGTGGCCGATCAGCCGCGACCGCAGGCCCAAGCAGTTCCAGCCCGTCGTGGGTGGTCGCCCGCTGCTGACCAGCACGATTGATCGGCTCAGCGAGATCGTCGATCCGTCCCGGATCCACGTCTCGACCCGCGCGCGCTTCGCCGACGCGGCCCGCGCGACGCTCGGACCCGTACCCCCGGAGAACCTCATCCTCGAGGAGGACCCGGCCGGACCGGCGACCGCGTTCGCCCTCAGCATCGCCACCATGGCGGAGAAGTACGGCAACGCGGCGGCGCTGATCGTGCCGTCGGACCACCTCATCACCGAGGACGCGGCCTTCAACCAAGCCTCCCGCGACATGCTCGGCCAACTCGGCCGGAGCCCCGACTCGATGGTCGTGCTCGGTGCCGAGCCGACCGGGTTCGACGGCACCCTCGGCTACATCCACACCCGGGGCGAGGGTGGTGCGGTCGAGGTCATCAGCAGCTTCTACGAGAAGCCTGACCCGGCGACGATCGACGAGCTCGGCGTCGACGGCTCGCTCTACTGGAACACCGCCTGCTATGGCGTCCGCGTTCAGAAGGCCTGCGACGCCTACCGCGCCGCGATGCCGCTCGTCTTTACGGCCATCGAGCAGTTCGCGGCCGACCGGCCCGACGTCAACGGCTACACCGGCCCGGCGATCGGCGGCCACGAGCTCTACCCGCTGATCGCCGCCGGGATGGAGTGCCTCGTCGTCCCACGCCAGCTCGGCTGGAACGACATCGGCACCTGGAAGCGGCTCCAGAAGGTGCTCGTCGAGCAGGACCTGCACTCGATCGGGCCGGCGCTGCAGCTCGAGAGCGACGACGTGCTGGTCGCCAGCATGGACGGACGACCTGTCGTCGTGCTCGGTGCCAGCGGCCTGGTCGTGGTGACCCACGACGACGCGGTCTACGTCATGGACAAGCGGCGCGCCATGGGCGCCGGTCCGCTCGAGCACCTCCGCGCACTGGTCGCCGACAGCCCCCGCGCCGACCTCCTCTGACCCACGCTCTCCCAGATCCGAAGGAACCCATGTCCCACGAGAACAACCAGCACATCGTCGTCGTCGGCACCAAGCCCGACATCATCAAGCAGGCGCCGATCTACCACGAGCTCCGGGACCGCGGTCACGACGTGGTGCTGTGCCACACCGGCCAGCACTACGACCACAACCTCTCCCAGTCGATGCTCGACGAGTTCGGCGTGCGCGAGGACATCAACCTCGAGGTCCGCGGCGGCGTCAACGACCTGGTCTCGGGCATCACGGCCAAGCTCGCGCTCTACCTGCGCGGCTTCTCCGAGCGCGGCGGCTTCCCGATCACCTACGTCCACGGCGACACCACCACGGCGATGGCGGGCGCGCTCGCGACGTTCGGCGAGCGGCAGGCCCTCGTGCACGTCGAGGCCGGGCTGCGCACGCTCTCACCGAAGCCCGAGGTGCTCAAGGGCTGGATCGAGCAGGGGGCCGACCTCGACTGGGCGTCGTTCCGCGCGCAGTCGATCGACCGCGCCAGCTGGTCCAAGGGCAGCCGCGAGCCGTCGCCCGAGCAGTTCAACACCCGGGTCGCCGACGCCGGCTCCGACCTGCACGCCGCGCCCGTCGAGCTCAACCGCGAGTTCCTCGTCGACGAGGGATTCGCCCCGGCGGCCATCGACGTCGTCGGCAACTCGGTCGTCGACGCGCTGGCTCAGGCGGTCGCCGGCAGCGACAAGAACCAGGTCCTGCAGAAGTTCCCGCAGATGGGCGACGGCTCGTTCCTCCGCTTCTGCGTGCACCGCCGCGAGAACACCACCAACCGCGAGCGCTTCAACCTGCTGATGGACGCCATGGAGTCGCTGCTCGAGCAGGGCCACCACGTGCTGTTCATCCGACTGCTCGGCACCGAGTCCGCGATCGACACCTTCGGCCGCCGCCAGTGGCTGGAGGACCTCGAGGAGAGGTACGGCGACGCGCTGATCTCGACGCCCGTGTGGGACAGCTACCTCGACGTCGTCGCCGCCATGTCGATGTGCGCGGTCATCGTCACCGACTCGGGCAGCATCGTGGAGGAGGCCAACGTCCTCGAGGTCCCCTGCGTGACCCTGCGGTTCGGCTCGGACCGCTCGGAGACCTTCCTCGCCGGCAGCAACTTCCTCGCCCCGCCGGTCAGCAAGGACCTCATGGTCAGCGTGATCCACAACGTCTTCGAGCACCGCGCGGAGCTCGCCTGGGATCGCGTCTACCCGGAGAAGGCGTCGGCCATGCTCGTCGACGCCGTGGAGCGCCGCCTCGACGAGGGCAGCCTGCTGATCTCGGAGGAGTGGCGCTACGGCCTGAGGGCCCAGCTGCGCTGAGCGGCGTACGCCGTGCCCGGACCGCCCGGACGACGACGAGGGCCCCGCACCGATCGGTGCGGGGCCCTCGTGGCGGCGGAGGTAGGGGGATTCGAACCCCCGAGGGCTATTAACCCAACCCGCTTTCCAAGCGAGCGCCATAGGCCACTAGGCGATACCTCCGCCGAGGAGAGTACCCGTCGGCTCGGTGGGCGGTGAAATCGCCCGGGCGAGGCCGGTTCGGGGGCCGGTATTGGGCAGCCGATCACGGCTCACCTAGACTCCTCGGCAACCCCCCACGTGGCGTCACCTCGCCCAATCCCCCAGGGCCGGAAGGCAGCAAGGGCAAGTGAGCTCTGACGGGTGCGTGGGGGGCCTCTGCATCTTCGCCGCCGCCCGGTGGGCACTGTGGGTGCACCCGGTTAGGGTTCACGCGTGGAGTCACCGCTCGCGCTCTATCGCCGCTACCGGCCCGAGACGTTCGCCGAGGTCATCGGCCAGGATCACGTCACGGAACCGCTGCGCGCTGCGCTCGCGGCCAACCGCGTCAACCACGCCTACCTGTTCTCGGGTCCGCGCGGCTGCGGCAAGACCACCTCCGCGCGCATCCTGGCCCGCGCGCTCAACTGCGCGCAGGCGCCCGTCTCCGACCCGTGCGGTGAGTGCGACAGCTGTCGCGACCTGGCCCGCGGCGGGCCGGGGTCGATCGACGTCATCGAGATCGACGCCGCCTCGCACGGTGGTGTCGACGACGCGCGCGACCTGCGCGAGAAGGCGTTCTTCGCGCCGGTGCGCGACCGCTACAAGGTCTACATCATCGACGAGGCCCACATGGTCACCACGCAGGGCTTCAACGCCCTGCTCAAGCTGGTCGAGGAGCCGCCGCCGCACCTGCGGTTCATCTTCGCCACGACCGAGCCCGACAAGGTGCTGCCGACGATCCGCTCGCGCACCCACCACTACCCGTTCCGCCTGATCCCGCCGCGCCTGCTCAGCGACTACCTGTCCCAGCTCGCCGCCGAGGAGGGAGTCGCGATCGAGTCGGCCGCGCTACCGCTCGTGGTGCGCGCCGGCGCGGGATCGGCCCGCGACACGCTCTCCGTGCTCGACCAGCTGCTCGGCGGCGCCGGTCCCGGTGGCGTCACCCACAAGCTGGCGACCGACCTGCTCGGCTTCACGCCCGACTCGCTGCTCGACGAGGTGGTCGAGGCGTTCGCCTCCCGCGACGGCGGCGGTGTGTTCTCGGTCGTCGACAAGGTCGTGGAGACCGGCCAGGACCCGCGCCGCTTCACCGAGGACCTGCTCCGCCGGCTGCGCGACCTCGTCATCGTCACCGCCGTGCCCGACGCACCGGCCACCGGACTGATCGACGTCTCCGAGGACGCCGGCGAGCGGCTGGTCGGGCAGGCGGCGCGCTTCGGTGCCATCGAGCTGAGCCGGGCCGCCGACATCGTGGCGGCCGGGCTCACCGAGATGCGCGGCGCCACCGCCCCGCGCCTGCTCCTGGAGCTGCTGTGCGCCCGGGTCCTGCTGCCCGGTGCCGACCACACCTCAGACGGCGTGATGGCCCGCCTCGAGCGGCTCGAGCGCCGGCTCGACGTGACGGGAGCGCCGGCCCCGGCCGCGACGGCCCGCGCCGCCGCCGCTCCGGCCGCCGCCGCGCCCGCCCCGGTCGCCACTGCGCCCGCACCGCCCGCTCCGGCCGCACGCGTCGAGGAGTCGGCGCCCGCGGGGCAGCCGCAGCCGGCATCCGCACCCGAGGCCGCGGCGCCGCCGCCCGTGCCGTCGGGCGCCCCCGTGCGCGACGACGGCCCGCCGCCTCCGCCGCCGATGCCCACCGCCGCCCCGGCGCAGGAGTCCGCGCCTGCCCCCGCCGCCGCCGCACCGGCTCTGGCTCCGGCTCCGACTCCGGCCCCGGCCGCGGCGAGCTCCGACGAGCCCGTCGCCGAGCAGGCCGCCGGTCCCCGCGGCGGCCTCAGCCTCGTCGACGTACGCCGTCTGTGGCCCGACATCCTCGAGCAGACCAAGAACCGGCGCCGCCTCGCGTGGATGGTGCTCTCGCAGCACGCCCACGTCGTCGACGTCGACGGCGCCCGCCTGACGGTGGGCTTCGCCAACTCCGGTGCCCGCGACTCGTTCGTCAACGGCGGGTGTGACGAGATCCTGCGCCAGGCCGCGATCGACGTGGTCGGCATGGACTGGCGGGTGGAGTCGATCGTCGACCCGAGCGGGTCGGCCGCCGCTCAGCCGGTCGTGCAGAAGTCCGCGACCGACTCCCACGCCCCGTCCACCCCCGCCCAGGACGCGCCAGAGGCGCCACCGGCCTGGGTGACGGGTGACGGGTCGCAGCCGGCTCCTCCCGACGCCCCGGCGGCTCCGCCCGCCGCGCCGCCCGTCTCGGCCGCCCCCGCACGGGAGGCGCTGGAGGCTGCACGCGCCGGCGGTGGGCCCACCGAGCCCACCGAGCCGGTCCGCTCGGCCGACGACGACGTCCACCCCGACGACCCCGACGCCGAGTCGGGTGCCCTCGACACCGAGTCCCTCCTCAGCCAGACGCTCGGCGCCCGGCTGATCGAGGAGATCAAGCACGACTGACCGACCGGTCCACCGGCCCGGCACCATCCACCCCAACCTCTCGACGAGGGAGACCCGATGACCCAGAACCCGTTCGACGCCCTCGGCGGCGGCTTCGACATGAACGCCCTCCTCCAGCAGGCGCAGCAGATGCAGCAGCAGCTCGAGGAGGCCCAGGCCAACCTCGCCCAGCAGACCGTCGAGGGCACCGTCGCCGGCGGCGCCGTGACCGTCACGGCCAACGGCGTGGGCGAGCTCGTCGCCGTCTCGATCAAGTCGGGGGAGTTCGACGGCACCGACCCCGACGACCTGTCCGACCTCTCCGACCTCATCGTCGCCGCCTACCGCGACGCGCGCGCCAAGTCCGAGGCGCTCGCCGGCGACCAGCTCGGCCCGCTGACCGACGGCCTCGGCGGCGGCGCGGGCGGCGGCCTCGGCTTCCCCGGCCTGGGCTGAGGGGCTTCGTTGTACGAAGGAGTCGTCCAGGACCTGATCGACGAGCTGGGCCGCCTGCCCGGGGTCGGGCCCAAGAGCGCCCAGCGCATCGCGTTCCACCTGCTGCAGGCCGAGCCCGCCGACGTACGCCGCCTCGCCGACGTGCTGATCGAGGTCAAGGCCCGCGTGAAGTTCTGCACGATCTGCTTCAACGTCAGCGAGGACGAGCAGTGCCGCATCTGCCGTGACGAGCGGCGCGACCCGACCACCCTGTGCGTGGTCGAGGAGTACAAGGACGTCGTCGCCATCGAGCGCACCCGCGAGTTCCGCGGCCGCTACCACGTCCTCGGTGGTGCGATCTCGCCGATCGACGGCATCGGCCCCGACCAGCTCCACGTCAAGGAGCTGATGCCGCGCCTGGCCGACGGCACGGTCACCGAGGTCATCCTCGCGACCGACCCCAACCTCGAGGGCGAGGCCACCGCGACCTACCTCACGCGCCTGCTCCTGCCCATGGGGTTGCGCGTGACCCGCTTGGCGAGTGGACTGCCTGTGGGCGGCGACCTCGAGTACGCCGACGAGGTGACGCTCGGACGAGCGTTCGCCGGAAGGAGATCAGCCGAATGACGGAGGGCCCAGTGACGGACGTCGACCAGACGAGGTTCGGTGAGCAGATCGCCGACTCCGTGGAGAGCTTCCTGCTGGCCCTGCGCGCCATCGCGCGCGAGGGCAACGGCGCCCAGGCGGTGTCCCTGCTGCTGCTCGAGATCAGCCAGGTGCTGCTCGCGGGCGCCCGGCTGGGGGCGCAGACCGACTTCACGCCCCGCGAGGAGTACCAGCCCGACGTGGGACCCGAGGCCGACATCGACGAGCTGCGGCTGCGCCTGGCCGAGATGCTCGGCGGCGTCGACGCCTACACGTTCGTCTTCGACCCCTACGTCCCCGAGGTGGTGGCGAGCCGGCTCTCCGACGACATGGCCTCGATCGCCATCGACCTCGAGAACGGCCTGCGCCACTTCCGCGCCGGCGACGTCGACGAGGCGCTGTGGTGGTGGCAGTTCTCCTACGTCAACAACTGGGGCAACCTCGCCGGCGCCGCGCTCAACGCGCTGCTGACCGTGGTCGCGCACGACCGCTTCGACACCGACTTCGAGGCCGACGCCGAGGCGCTGGCGGTCGCCGACGAGATCCTCGAGAGCGCACCCACCGAGGTCACCTCGACGTAGCACCGCGATGAGATGGGCGCAGCGCGTTCGCGCGCGCGCCGTAGAATCATCGGTGGCCCGCCGGCAAGGGCGCCGGAGGGCACGTCAGACGCACGCGGCCCCCGACGGCCGCACCCCGATCCCCGAGGACCAACCGTGGGCATTGTCGTGCAGAAGTACGGCGGCTCCTCGCTCGCCGACGCCGACGCCATCAAGCGCGTCGCCCGGCGCATCGTGGAGGTCAAGAAGTCCGGGAACGACGTGGTCGTCGCCGTCTCCGCCATGGGCGACACGACCGACGACCTCTCCGACCTCGCCAACGGCGTCTCGCCGCTGCCGCCGGCTCGCGAGATGGACATGCTGCTCACCGCGGGCGAGCGCATCTCGATGGCGCTCGTCGCGATGGCGATCAGCGACCTGGGGTTCACCGCCCGGTCCTTCACCGGCTCGCAGGCCGGCGTGATCACCGACTCGGTGCACGGCAAGGCCAAGATCATCGACATCACGCCGGGCCGGATCACCCAGGCCATCGGCGAGGGCCACATCGTCATCGTGGCCGGCTTCCAGGGTGTCTCCGCCGACACCAAGGAGATCACCACGCTCGGCCGCGGCGGCACCGACACCACCGCGGTCGCGCTCGCGGCGGCGCTCGAGGCCGACGTGTGCGAGATCTACACCGACGTCGACGGCGTCTTCACTGCCGACCCGCGGATCGTGCCGAGCGCCCGCAAGCTCGACAAGGTCTCCTACGAGGAGATGCTCGAGCTCGCCGCGTGCGGCGCGAAGATCCTGCACCTGCGCTGCGTGGAGTACGGCCGCCGCTACGGCATCCCGATCCACGTCCGCTCGTCGTTCAGCCAGCTCCAGGGCACGTGGGTCGTCAACGACCCAACGCCCGAAGGAACCGAGGAAGAGACCATGGAACAGCCCATCATCGCCGGTGTCGCCCATGACCGCAGCGAGGCCAAGATCACCGTCGTCGGCGTGCCCGACAAGGTCGGCGAGGCGGCTCGTATCTTCGAGGCCCTGGCCGACGCGCAGATCAACCTCGACATGATCGTGCAGAACATCTCCGCCGCGGCCACGAGCCTGACCGACATCTCCTTCACGCTGCCGCGCACCGATGGGCAGACCGCGATGACCGCGCTCGCGCGGATCCAGGGCGAGGTGGGCTACGACAAGCTGCTCTACGACGACAAGATCGGCAAGGTCTCGCTGATCGGCGCCGGCATGCGCTCCCACCCCGGCATCACCTCGAAGTTCTTCGGCGCCCTGGCCTCGGCCGGCGTCAACATCGGGATGATCTCCACCTCCGAGATCCGGATCTCGGTCGTCGTCGACGAGAACGCGGTGGACGACGCCGTGCGCGCCACCCACTCGGCGTTCGACCTCGACGCCGACGAGGTCGAGGCCGTGGTCTACGGAGGCACCGGACGATGAGCCCCGTGAACATCGGAATCGTCGGCGCCACCGGGCAGGTCGGCGTGGCGATGCGCCAGATCCTGCTTGAGCGCGACTTCCCCGCCGACCAGGTCCGGTTCTTCGCCTCCTCGCGCTCGGCCGGCACGGTGCTGCCGTTCGGCGACCGCGAGATCACCGTCGAGGACGCCGAGACCGCCGACCCGAACGGCCTCGATATCGCGCTGTTCTCCGCCGGGGCCACCACCTCGCGGGCCCTCGTGCCGAAGTTCGTCGACGCCGGCGTGATCGTCGTCGACAACTCCTCGGCGTTCCGCAAGGACCCCGACATCCCGCTCGTCGTCTCGGAGGTCAACCCCGACGCGATGGCGGCGGTGATCGAGGCCGGGCGGGGCATCATCGCCAACCCCAACTGCACGACCATGGCGGCCATGCCGGTCCTCAAGCCGCTGCACGACGAGGCCGGGCTGACCCGCCTCATCGTCTCCACCTACCAGGCGGTGTCCGGCTCGGGCATCGCCGGCGTCGAGGAGCTCGCCCAGGGCGTGGCCGAGGCGGGCGACAAGGCGCGCGAGCTGGCCTACGACGGCTCGGCGATCGCGTTCCCCGACCCGGTGAAGTACGTCGAGCCGATCGCCTACAACGTCCTGCCGATGGCCGGATCGATCGTCGACGACGGGCTCAACGAGACCGACGAGGAGCAGAAGCTCCGCCACGAGTCGCGCAAGATCCTCGGCCTGCCCGAGCTGCTGGTCTCCGGCATCTGCGTGCGCGTCCCGGTCTTCACCGGCCACTCGCTCGCGGTCAACGCCGAGTTCGCGCGGCCGATGACCCCGCAGCGGGCCAGTGAGATCCTCGCGTCCGCCGCGGGCGTGGAGCTCGACGAGGTGCCGACGCCGCTCAAGGCGGCCGGTCAGGACCCGTCCTACGTCGGCCGGCTGCGCCAGGACCCGGGCGTGCCCGACGACCGCGGGCTGGCGCTGTTCATCAGCAACGACAACCTCCGCAAGGGCGCGGCGCTCAACACCGTGCAGATCGCCGAGCTGATCGCCGCCGCGCGCTGATCGTCGGCGTCTTCAGCGATCCCCGGTCAGCCGGGGATCACTGAACATGTCGGCCCGTGCACGGCCTGACAAGTTCAGCGAGAGCCTGACAACCGCTCAGCGCACGTCGTGCGGTTCCGGGACCTCGGCCGCGCCGTCCTCGCCGACGACCGACGCGGTGACCCACCAGGACAGCCCGTAGCCGGCCACAGCCAGCGCCGGGACGACGACGAGCACCCACCACTCGTCCAGGCTGTCGAGCAGGAACAGCATCACCAGCACGGCCAGGACGCCCACGGCCAGGATGCTGGTGGAGCCGGCGTCGGCGACCCGGAAGAACCGCAGCAGGAGCGCGCCGACCCACGCGAGGAGCACGAGCCCGGCGAGAAGGAGCGGCAGCCCCACCGCGCCCCCGCACGCCGACGTACCTCGCACGGCCTCGCATCCGACGCCGGTGAGCCAGGCGTACGCCACGGCGAGCAGGCCGACGACCAGGCCGGTCAGCAGTGCCGCGGGCAGTCCGGTGACCGTCGGCGGCGTGCGCACCCGGCGGCGCCCGGTCTCCGGCTCGTCCACCGGCGGCTCGGGATCAGGCTCCGGGTCGGGGACGACAGCCTCGACCGCCGGCTCCTCGGGCTCACGCCTGCGGCGCCGTAGCGAGAAGGAGGGCATCTCCAAGGAGGGTCCGTCGTCGGGCGAGTCGGCCATGGGGGCAGGGTGCCACATGACAGGAGCCCCCGGACCCAGCGATGTGGGTCCGGGGGCTCCGGATGTCGGGCTGACAGGATTTGAACCTGCGGCCTCCTCGTCCCGAACGAGGCGCGCTACCAAGCTGCGCCACAGCCCGCCGCCCGTGTCCGAGAATCCGGCCGGGCAACGCGGGCGAGCATACCGGAGCGGTCAGGCCGCCCCGAAATCGCCCCGGACGCTGGTCAGCCCCGGCGGCTGAGGCTGAGGTGGACCACCCCGCTCGGCGACGACACCGCCTCGATGTCGAAGCTCTCCTCCAGCCCCGCCAGCCCGTCCCACAGCCGCGCGCCGCGGCCCAGCACGATCGGCACCACGACGACGTGCAGGTGGTCGACGAGCCCGGCGGCCACGAAGTCGCGCACGGTCGTCGCCCCTCCGCCGATGCGTACGTCGAGGTCGCCGGCGGCCTCCTGGGCGATCGCGAGGGCGTCGGGGAGCGCGGTGCTGAGGAAGTGGAAGGTCGTGCCGCCCTCCATCTCGAGCGGCTCGCGCGGCCGGTGCGTGAGGACGTACGTCGGCGTGTGGAACGGCGGGTCCTCGCCCCACCACCCGCGCCACTCGGGGTCGTCCTGCCAGCCGGGCGGACCGAACTTGTGGGCGCCCATGATCTCCGCGCCGAAGCCGACGTCCCACCGCTGCGCCCAGACGGCGTCGATCCCGGTCGGGGCGTCGTCGGCCCACGTGGCGAACATCCACTGGTGGAGCTTCTGCCCCGCATGGCCGAAGGGTGCCTCGAACGACTGCGGCTCGCCGGACGCGAAGCCGTCGAGCGAGACGGAGAAGTTGGTGACCCGGACGAGTGGCACGGAGGGCCTCGATTCAGGCAGGTTCGGTGGCGGGGGCGAGGGTCAGCAGGGTCGCCTCGGGGCGGCAGGCGACCCGGAAGCGGACGTAGGGGTTGGTGCCGAGCCCGGCGGAGACGTGCAGCCAGGCCGAGCCCGTGTCGCCCGGCGCCGAGCCCGCGGGGTGGCGGTGCAGCCCGCGCGCACGTTCGGGCTCGAGGTCGCAGTTGGTGGTGAGGGCGCGACCGCCCGGGAGGCACACCTGCCCGCCGTGGGTGTGCCCGGCGATGATCGCGTCGTAGCCGTCGGCGGCGAACTGGTCGAGCACGCGGAGGTACGGCGCGTGGCTGACCGCGAGCCGCAGGTCGGCCGTCGGGTCGGCCGGACCGGCGACGCGGTCGAGATCGTCGTAGCCCAAGTGCGGGTCGTCGACGCCGGCGAAGGCGATCGAGGTGCCGCCCACCTCCAGCGACCCGAAGCCGTTGGTCAGGTCGAGCCAGCCGGCCTGGTTGAAGCGGTCCTTGAGCTCGGGCCACGGCAGCTGGGGCACCGAGGTGTTGCGCTTGCCGGTGTCGGGCAGGAGGTAGGCGAAGGGGTTGCGGAAGCCCGGCGCGTAGTAGTCGTTCGAGCCCAGCACGTAGACCCCGGGCACGTCGAGGAGCCCGCCGAGCGCGTCGAGCACCACCGGCACCGCCCGCTGGTGGGAGAGGTTGTCACCGGTGTCGATCACCAGGTCCGGCTCCAGCGCGGCGAGCCCGCGCAGCCACTCCTGCTTCGCCCGCTGGTCGGGCGCCATGTGGATGTCGCTGAGGTGGAGCACCTTCAAGGGAGCGTGGCCGGCCGGGAGGAGCGGCACGCTCACCCGGCGCAGGGTGTACTGACGGGCCTCCCACGCGGCGTACGACGCCAGGCCGGCACCGGCGACCGCGCCGAGCGCGACGGTGCGGCTGAGGGTGCGTCCGAGAACGGGGAGGAGGGCCACCCGGCAAGGCTGCCACAATGGCCCGCATGAGTGCTCTCAAGGACCGCCTGCGCGCCGACCTCACCACCGCCATCAAGGCCCGTGACGAGCTGCGCTCCTCGACGCTGCGGATGGTGCTGACCTCCATCACCAACGCCGAGGTCGCCGGCAAGGAGGCACGCGAGCTCTCCGACGACGACATCATCGGCGTGCTGTCGACCGAGGCCAAGCGCCGACGCGAGGCCGCCGTCGCCTTCGAGGAGGGCGGGCGCACGGAGATGGCGGCCAAGGAGGCCGCCGAGGGCGAGGTCATCGCCGAGTACCTCCCCGCCCAGCTCAGCGAGGCGGAGATCGCCGACCTCGTCACCGCCGCCATCGCCCAGACCGGCGCGGCCGGCGAGGGCATGCGCGCCATGGGCAAGGTGATGGGCGTCGTGACGCCGCAGGTCAAGGGTCGTGCCGACGGCGGCGTCGTCGCCGCAGAGGTACGCCGCCAGCTGGGCTGACGGGGACGAAGCGCCCGGTCACCGCGTGTCCTGGCCGCCGCCCGCACGTCGCCCCAGGTAGGGCCGGCGGCCGCGGAGCCGAAGGAGCACGGCGCGCACGACAAGGCACACTTCGACCACGTGCGGTGGACGTGTGTTGAAGTTGGCGCATGGTGAACTTCGCTGCCCAGAGCTTTGCGGTGGCTGGGGCGATCATGCTGTTGCTGTCTGGGATCCGACATGTCCGGGATCACCGCATGTTGCTGGCGTCGATGCTCAACCATGGCGTGCTGCCATATCGGGTCGCGCGAGGCGTCGCCCGCTCGTTGCCATCAGCTCAGGCGCTGTGCGGCGGGGTGAGCCTGGTGGCACTCTCCACGTCGGCTCCCGAGCCCGCTCGTCGATGGGCGGCTGTTGCGTGTCTGGGACTGTACGTCGCCTTGGTGGGATACCTCGCGTCGTTGCTGGCAACCGGGAAGGCGGTCGACTGTGCGTGCTTCGGCCGAACTGAGTCGGTGACCGTCTTCTCCCTCGCGCGCGTCGCGCTCCCGGCTGCGGCTTTCGGATGGCTGGCCTGGCAGCCGCACCTGATGGAGCGCGATGCAGTCGTCCTGGCGGCACTTACAGGAGCGGGACTGGCGAGTCTGGCGGTGCTCGGCACCCGCGTCACAGATCGGCGGAAGCCGGCACACAGAGCAGAAGCCGACCTGTCGGTCGACGAGCGTTGATCGTGAGCCGACGCCACCGGGCCTCCCGTCTACGATAGGTGGACGATCTGGTCCCTTCGAGCGGGCTGGCGCCGCACGACCAGCGCG